>Ga0315315_10000049_pt1 | contig 89863 bp, 85 predicted proteins | sample M140m3416metaG_FD_203699 | JGI IMG/M metagenome (GOLD analysis project Ga0315315, IMG submission 203699) | Ammonia-oxidizing marine archaeal communities from Monterey Bay, California, United States - M1 40m 3416 | ecosystem: Environmental > Aquatic > Marine > Intertidal zone | place: USA...
AAGGACTGGTCGGGTTGGGTTTTGATTAATACTAGGTCACCACAAGCTGCTTTTTCCATAATTTTGTGTGGTATAACCATCTTTGAGTTATTTTTAATATTTAGTACTTGTAGATTAGGTAGATTAACTATTGATTCTGGGATATGTACTAGATTAGGGTTGTTAGGTATCGATATAAATTGTAAGTTTTGTAATTCACCTACCTCATCCGGTAACTCACTTAACATACCTTCAATATGTAACATTTCTAAATTTTTAAATCTTGCTATATCATCTGGTAATCTAAAAGCTGGTGTTTTTTGTTCTTTTTGGCCGTACCCTCTATTGTTTGATATCTCAATATCTAATCTTTCTAAACTTTCTGGTAAAGCTTCAAAGAACTCATCGAACCCATAAATAGAAATATATTTTGATGCTGTATCATTAGGGTATCTTAGTTGTACTTGTTTACCATAATCTTTACCCATAAACTTCGCAAACTTTTCTTTAAAGAATGGTTTAAGTTCAGGGTATGTAGCAAAGAACGGACCTAACTCAATACTTCTATCCTCTGCATTATAAAATGAATTACTTTCAAAGTGGAATTGGTGACTTCTACTTTCAGATGGTGGTTTATTTGCGTCTTCTTTATACATCATCATATATAATGGACCTTGTTTGGAGTAATGGTCATAGTAATTAGATGTTTTTGATGCTGTACACCATCTAGTTTGTCCACCTCCGTAGTGACACGAAGCTTCTTTAGATTTAGGTACTAAGATTAACCATTTATCATCTTCATAAACTTTATCAACATCATCTCTTAATCTTTCTGCTTTAGTCTTAGTTATTTCATCCTTACTGACTTGGTAATCTTTTACATTATCATATAAATCTGCTGCAGATTTTATTTGTCCAATATCTTTTTGTCCTTTATATTTTTTTGTCTTTTTAAGGTAATGGAATTTTTCTAAATCTTCCGTCACCTTATAGAGGTCTTCCATGAATAAATTTTGTAATCTTTCCAACGCAACACCCCAATCTGGACTACCATAAGCAAATTCTTTGTCTGCTTCCTGAGGTAGACTCATCCATTGTTTAACTAACCAATTAGTATAAGCTCCAACTTTAGTAACATCTCTACTATCCCTATCCCCCTCAAAATCACCCTTAGTAGTTGGGTCTGCTGCCATTAAATCAATTAGGTGGTCTTTATCCATCGCAGCTTTTTTACCTTTCTTTTTAGGTTCGGTATATTTTTTCATGAGAACATCGTAACGACTATCCTCAATAATTAAATTAGTTAAGATTTCCTTAAAGTTAAAGGCCATGTTTAAATCTGTTTTATTATAAATATAAGTTAATTAGAAAGAATTTACAGAGATTTGACGTGAGAAACTATATCCATCAATGCATTTACATCTTTTTCACAATATTCTTTTATTTCTGAAATGTTATTATCAACATAATAACTTTTATGGATGTTAGAACCATCTACCTTTCCATCCTTTGGGGTGTCTAAACCCAAAACACTACACACTAAATGTAATGCTGATAAACCTTTATAAGAACCAAAGTTCCATAACTCTTTAGTGTCCAGAGCTTTTATCTCCCATGGTTTAGTATCGTAAGATGGCATTATAGGGGAAGGTTTTATCTTATTTATTAACATTCTTTTACCTAAGTAAGGTAAATCAAAACTTTTAATGTTGTGTCCACATAATGAGAAACCTAACTTGTGTACCCTATTTAGAAGATTTACTGTTTCTTTTAAAATATCTTCTTCTCCCCCTTTAATAAATGATTGTATTTTTCTTTCTTCACCAGTTATGAACCCAGCACTAACACAAACCACTCTTCCAAACTCTGGAAGGAGTCCTGAATATTTTTTAAATATTTCACCTTGTGACATTCTTTCGTCCTCCGGGTAATGTCTTCTAAAGTAAGAATCACCCATTTTATTCCATAGATTAAATAAAACTAAATTTTTATCTTCTAATTCTTCTATAGTTGCATAAGAACCACAAGTTTCAATATCTATAAATAATAATTTATTCGGTTGTATTTGGTCTATCATTTTCTTCTTTAATATCTTTTAGTTTTTGGTAGGTGTCAGTGTTTACCATAACTTGAATTGTTTTTTCAAACACTCCTGGTTCTCGTTCCCAATAATCTACAAAATTACCTTTAGTTAAGTCATCGAGTTGGTCTCGTTCTATCCATATTATCACTTTCATGTTTTGGGGTTTTTAATTTTAAGGCATATATACTCTATTACCGTCCAAGTTATACAACCTAAACACAATAAAACAAATCCTACACCTATTATTTGTACTAATTTTTCCATAGAACAAATATAAACAATTTTTTTAGAATAACAAAATCTAGACTAAGATTTTCTATTTTTAGTTCCCCACTTAGATTTTACCCAAATTCTTTCATGGAAATAATAAAGGACAAACTTGGTACATAATTCTAATGCACCAATTTTTAACCCCATTACTGGGTTACCAGTTACTATCCATCCTAGAGCCATTGTATCCAATGTTCCTACGATTCTCCAACTAACTGCTTTGAGAATACTTCTTGTTTTACTTACGTACATTTTCTGTGATTATATTATTAATAATATTATTAATAATTCTATTTGTATAGTTTTCATTAACTTCTTTTTCTTCTTGATTAAATGGGAGTCTTGGGTTGGTCACATACTCTAGGAAATCCTCTAATTCAACATCATTCATCAAACCTTTGTTGGTTGAGTTTTGACTTTCATCCTTAAATGATACTGTTTCATCTTTGTGGTCATAATTTCCGACTGTTATATTTGCCAATACAATAGACTTGCCATCACTAGTTTTCCAATTATATACTGGTGTTCTGTTTGAGAATCCAGGATTCCATCCTGATGCCTTTTTAAATCCTAGTTCACCAAGTGTTTTAATAAAGCTTTCATTTCTTTTAACTCTATCCCTAATTGTGTCCACCCCATCTTCTTCTATATCATCCAACATTTTTGTAAAAGCTGCATTCATCTCTTTCTCACCTTCATCATCTACATTCCACGCATCATACCAACCATCATATAAATTAGGTAACCCATTTAGTTCTATTTCACCCAAATCATAAAAACTTTCAACACTCTTTGTACCAATAACTTGTAATAATTGTTTCCATGTTATATACATTTCGGTGTTTCTTCCTCTTTCATCATAGTCAAATACTTTTGCTTCCTCTATCTCGTCTTTAGTAGCTTGTGCTCTACTTCTCCAAACTGCACAACCTAAACTACTTAACCAACCATCAGACATCTCATCTGCTTCTACTGGAAAATACTTTTCAAGGAAATCATATACGTTTCCTTCATCGTGTTGTAATTCCTGTTCTGTAAATTTTGGTTCTCCTACTAACTCTCTAAGATTTTGTAATCGTCCACGATTTTCTGGGGTTAAATAACCGTTCATGTAATTTAATTCCTCTACGTCCATTTCCTCACAATCATCATAATAACCCCCATAACCCATTGCTGCGTTATATGCCCAGTCATCATCATCATTTAAATTTAAAAACTTATATTTAAAAGTTTGTTCGTTAGCGATTATTAAAATTCCTTCTCCATCAGGCATGATTCCTATCTCATCATCTTTCATATCTTCAAAGAACCAACTACGGTCATGTACATTAGTATTATCGTTACCTTCAAACTTTTCCCAGTCCAGATTTTGTCCTTCCACACCTCTTATCTCATCATAAACTGCTTTTGCAAAATCATTCTTTTCTGAAAATTGTTTCATTTCCTTTTCACTAAAAGGCATTTCAAATTTTAATCTTTCTTTGAGGGAGTACGGTATGTTTAATTTTTCTATTAGTTTTGGTTTGTCACTAAAGAATTCTTTTGCGTCTTTTTTCTGGTACCAATTTATATTTAACGCTGCGTCTCTAAGTGGGTCAAAAATAGCATATTCCCCACCAAATCTTAAAGGTATTTTACTTTTGGTGTCGTGGACTATCCCTGCTTTATTTTTATCCTTTTCTATGATTATATAGGTTACCCCACCACTTTTAAACGCGTTTACGGTAGCTTCTTTAATTTTTTCATCCTTACACCATTGTGGTGCTATAGAACAAATAGATGCAATATTATAAGGTAATATGAGTTCATATTTATCATCCTCATATACAACTCTTTTATTTACCTGTTCGTTTAACATATTCATAGTCATCTACTATAAATATAAAGTAATTACAACTTATATTTGGAATAGTTGGAAAGTCGGGTATGTTTTATTTTTTGGAGTTTGGAACATTTTTCGTACTCTTCTGTTTTTTCAAAAAAGGTAATCAATTTGTCTATGGTTTTGTGTGGTAGGTCTTTATTAACGAATTCCAAGTTTTCATAAACTTCGTCTTCTTCCATAGAACTTATAATAAATTCGTAAGCTAATCTAAAAGCTGCATTTTTTTCTAAGGGGTCTAACATCATTAGACTGTGGTTTTTTTAAGAATTTTACCATCCCATGCAATTATTTGGTCTAATTTGTATTGGGCTCCACTTAATGTAGGGGCCCCTACAGGACCTATCTGTTGTACGTCTAAATCTAAATCCCTTATCCAAGATACCATCCATAAAAACTTTTTACGTTTTTCTATAATGTATTGTATTTTACCACTTAATCTATTTTCTTCTTTTACTATTCTATACATATTATTCTCCTTTTTTAATATAGTTATACCACCAAGTTGCGACTAATATTAATACTAGTAGTGTTCCCATTGTATATACTAGGAACCACGGTGTATGGTGTTCAACAAAAAATGCTGGTACACCCATTAATACCAACCATATTAGAAATATAAATCCTGTATTATTTTCTAATTTTCTTTCAACTTTCACTGTTCTTTCCTGATTGATTAATCTACTTAGTGCATCTTGCATATCTTTACCATAAACTGGTTGTGTATGTTTTGTCCCATCTTTTTCACCTATAGTAACCAAGTACTTAAGGTACCCTGGATTATTTTTACTTTTTTCCACGAATGTACATTCTAATGCTCTTCTTCTGTCGAACTTATATTTATGTGTAGTTTTTTTTAACATTTTTATTTATTATTACAAGTTTTTCTAACTTTATAAACCCAACCACTATCTGAATTTTCTGTCATCATTGTAGCTATTCTCTGAGCTTCTTTTTCATTTTTCACATCCCATATTTGAGACAGCCCATCTGTTAGTAGGATAAATGATTTATTACCTGTTTTAGGGTCTATCATTTCTTTTATTATGTTATATGGCATTTTTGTATTTTTTATTTAAAAGGTTAATATAAAAATCTGCTACTCCTGGCCCTAATATGTCATTCCACTTATTTTCAAAGTTTATTATTAACTTTTTTAAAGCTGGTTTATGTACTTCTTTATTATTTTGGTTATTTAGTACTTTTAGTACAAAATCAGCATCTTTTTTAATATTAGGACTTTTCATACCACAAATATAATAATTATTTTTTAATTATTCTACTAATTCTGGTTGGGTTTTTAAGGTCTCCAATAATCTTTTAGTTATTTTATATGGGTCACCATTACTTCCAGGTCTTCTATCTTCAACATAACCTTTCCAATTATTTTTTACTGTAGACACTGGAATTCTAATACTAGCTCCTCTATCTGATACACCATAACTAAATTTATCTATAGCTTGTGTTTCATGTAACCCCGTTAACCTTTTTTCATTATCACTACCATAATTATTGATGTGTTCTTCATGGTAAAACGATAGTGTGTCACAAATACCTTCTATCAAATCTTTGCCTCCCACTTCTCTCATTTCTTTAGTTGAGAAGTTAACGTGCATCCCTGAACCGTTCCAGTCACCTTCCACTGGTTTTGGTCGTAGGTCTACCGTTACTCCATGATTTTCTGTTATTCTATATAAAAGGTATCTACTAACCCATAAGTCGTCAGCAACTTTTAAAGCTCCTTTACCAAATAGTTGGTATTCCCATTGGCCTAACATTACCTCCGCATTAACTCCTGTAATTTCTAATCCAATGTTCATACAAGCATCTAAATGTTGTTCTACTATTTCTCTACCAATAACTCTATCTGTACCTACACCACAATAATATTTTCCTTGTGGTTCTGGATATCCTTCTTTTGGAAATCCTAGTGGTTTACCGTCTTTCATTAGAACATATTCTTGTTCGAACCCAAACCACCAACCTTCTTGGTGTCTATGGAAGTCATAGTCTTCTAATTGTGCTCTTTCATTAGTTTTATGTGAAATACCTTTTTCATCCAATACTTCACATAATGCAAGATATGACCCCACTCTTTGTGGGTCTGGATAAACCCTAACTGGTCTTAGGATACAATCCGAATTATTGCCCACAGCTTGTCTTGTGGAGCTACCATCGAATGACCATTCTGGTAAGTCTTCTGGGTTTGGTGTGGTAATAGTACTATCTAAATCTACAATTTTAGTTTTACTTCTTAAAGTTTGTTCTGGTTTATTGCCATCTAACCAGATGTACTCAATCTTTGTTTTTATTTTCATCTTTGTCAAATTTTTTAATTAATTTATCTAACTGGGTGTTAATGTGGTTCATATCTTCCACAGATTCTTTATCTTTAACCTCAATAGTTTCTAGAAGTTCTTTTAATTCTTCTACTTGTTTTTTTAGTTCTTTGTTTGTTTCTTGTTCCATCTAAATATTTATAATAATATGAATGTTATTTTAGATAATAAAGTCCTTCCTTTGGAGATTATGTCCACCCCTAATTCTATCAGTACTGGTATGATGGGTAGAGAATTTCTTGATGGTGGAATGCTTTTTATTTTTCCTGAGGTGTCGGAACGTTCTTTCTGGATGAAAGATTGTTTAATTTCTTTAGATATAATCTTTATCATTAATAATAAAGTTACTAAAGTTCATAATAATTGTCTACCCTGTCATGAAAATAAATGTGACTCTTATAGAGGTATTGCTGATAAAGTTTTAGAAGTCCCTTCTGGACAATATAATATTAGTGAGGGTGATTTATTAGAGTTTACTAATTAGCGTCTATATTTTCTTTAATTTTCTTAACCATTTCTTTTTGTACCCATTTTACAAATTCTACATACCTTGTTGGTTTGGCATCTGCTTTTTTCTTATAAGGTCCTTCTGGTTGTCTCGTAGCTCTACTAAAGAAATTTAAACCACTAATATTAGTTATACATTTATGCCCACCACTATTAGCTTGAATGACATCCCATGCTGGTACAGTTATCTTATCTAAAACAGCTTTTTGTTTTTCACTTAACTTATCCCAAGGAGTGTCAATTATACTAACTGCCATATCGTAGTATTTTGAGTCGGTTGATGGCATGTTTTGTAGGTGGTCTTTATATAGTGCAAATAAGTCTGAAGTTTTAAATCCTATACTTTCTCCTTCTGCTTTTGTCTCCCCTATTCTTTTAATAACTGAAACTGGTACTTGGTGTTTTTTAAGTTGTGGTTCAACCTCTTTTAACACTTCCTGAGCTATATCACCTAAGTTAACACCTTTAAGTGCTCTATCTTTCTTAAAAGGATTACAAGAAGCTTGTACAAGACCCATTGGCCATGCAACCACAAAAAAGTCAGCGTCAGGATAAATTTTAAATGGTGTGTATCTATCATAAGAACCTGGTTTAAATAATCTACCACCACCATACTGTACTATTATATTACCATCTAAATTTAGGTTATTACTTTCTTGTTGGGATTTTATGTATCCGGCTTGATTTTGTGCCATTTCTTCTGGTGAAGCAAACCCTTTTTCTTTTGCGTATGAGGTTATATTTTGGTATATATTCATTAGGGATGGTGAAGAATTCATAACTAAGTGTTCTAGAAATCCTGGTTTGTTTTTGTAAGCTAATAATAATTTATTAGTTAAAAGACCTAACATCCATCTTTTTTCATAACTTTGGTCACCTGACTCAAAATCTCTAATTAAGTTCATAACTTGTTCCGGTTCAATATCGTGTTTTGCATAATCAGCAGAATCAACAGTGTTAATCATCATTATATCTTCATCTGTAAAAATATCACTGGGACTTATAGTTTGGGAAATAGTTTCGACATTAGACCTGGCACCTCTAAATTGTGTAGCAGTGTCATCTTCTACCCCGGCTTGTGAATCATGATGGTCTGTGTGTATTTTAAATATTGGTTTACCGTGTGCAAAATCTACTAGTACTGGCATTACATCATCACTAGCTGAGGGTTTTTTTACTGAAAATTCTTTATCCCCATATTGTATTACATGAGTATCAATAACATCTATACCATATTTTTCTAAATAATTTTTCATACCTAACGCTGATACCACACCATCTAAGTCTTGGTGAAAGTATATCTCAGCTTTTGGGTATCTCTGAGCTAACTTATTAATATCTCTAATACCACCTTCACTTAAAAGTGATTCATTAATAAACTCTAATTGTTTTTCTGTTATCTCGATTTTCATATTATATAAATATCTCCTTATTTGATTAACACGGATGTCTTTTATCCCACCAAAATATATGGTCACCTATTTTCTTAGCTGACTTTTTATTGTTGTTATAAGATTTAGCTATAGTTCTAGTATTACCCGTACTTAAATCTACTATACTAGGGTTAACATAGTGATTAACTTTAATAACGTCTCCATCACCAAAGTCTTCAACTATTTTCAACATTTTATCAAAACCTTTAACTTTTTGGTGAGTTATCCTATTTAGTAATTCTTGAAACTTTCCTTCTTTATTTAATGAATTGTAGTAGTTCCATGTAGAGTACTGTTTCCCTTTTAATACAGAATCTTTCATACTATACCCACATTTATTTGCTCGGTTTTTTATTGTGGATAGGATTGCGTTTAGTTCTTTTTCTCCGGCTGTTTGATTTTCACCTACAAGGGTGGAGGCTAATATGTAATCTTCATCGTCTTCTGGTATCTCTACTTTAAGTCCTAGTTCTGTTAAAGCAAAAGGACCTAATGGTATATTATTATTTGTTTGTTTACACAAATCAATATCTAATTGAGTGGATAAGGCTTCCAACATGTCTTTACCGTAGTATCCGTCTCTACCTATACCTAGTTTTTTTTGAATTACGTATATTGGGTGAGTTTTATCTAAATCGTAATCTCCATAGTTTACCAAACTTCCATTTGTTAGTATATCATAGAAAGAAACATCCACTTCGTTAAATTGCGTTTCTCCAGTAGGTACACACCTTACCCCAACTTGTTCTACAAGTTTACTATATTGGTTTTCTGTGATTATTATACGCATAAAAAATCGTTTACAATAAATATAATCATAAACGACTTACTCCATAAATAAACTCTAGTTATTTACATACAACTAAAATACCTTTCTCCTCTATCACACAATATAGTTATAGCATCTTTTTTATTATTATCCCTTAACCACTGGAATGACGCGAACACGTTGGCTGCCGCACTTATCCCAATAAATAGCCCATAATTTTTAGCTAGATGTCTAGCACAAGCTTTAGCACATTCTGTACTTACTATTCTTATTTCTGATACCCTCTCTAAATCTACTAAGAATTTACTTCCGTCTCCTATTCCTTGTATCCCATGAAGACCTGGTTCAAACCCTGACATTACAGCACTTTCTTTTGGTTCAATAGCTACTGATTTTATATTTGGCCACATTTCTTTTAAAAATTTATCCGTACCCATTAGAGTACCACCAGTACCTGTTCCAGCTACAAACACAGCTGGGTGTGATTTTTCACCTTTAAGTTCTTTGTATTGATTATAAAATTCTGGACCTGTGGTTTGGTAGTGTGCTTGAATGTTAAGTGGGTTATGAAATTGATTGCAATTAAACCATCCCTTATCCTCACACATCTTATCTCTTAGGTCTATTGCCCCATCAAAATCACCATCCTCAACTTCTATTAATTCAGCCCCATAATATCTAAACATATTTTTACGTTCCTCGGACATATTAGAAGGCATAATTATAACCATTTTATAACCTCTTTCAGCTGCTAACATAGCGAAAGCAATTCCACTATTACCACTAGTGGCTTCACATAAAGTACTTCCTTTGACGATTAATCCATTTTTTTCAGCGTGATTAATGATAAATGTTGCCATTCTATCTTTAACTGAACCGCTTGGGTTCATAAATTCAGCTTTTCCCCAAACTGTATACCCCCCTATGGTTATTGGTATTAATGGGGTATTACCCACATTATCAGATAGTTTGGTTTTCATTAGTCTTCTATCTCTACGTTAAACTTGTCTCCCTGTTGTATATTATCTATAACATCTAATCCCTCAACTACCTTACCAAAACATGTATGATTTCTATCTAAATGTTGTGTATTTTGTCTACCATGACAAATAAAAAATTGTGAACCACCAGTATTTCTTCCCGCATGTGCCATAGATAACACTCCTTTATCGTGAAACTGATTTTCACCCTCTAATTCACAATCAATTTTATATCCTGGTCCACCAGCACCGGTACCATTAGGACACCCTCCTTGAACTACAAAATTAGGTATCACTCTATGAAAATTTAAATCTTTATAGAATCCCTCTTTCGTTAATTTAACAAAATTATTTACTGTATTTGGTGCGTCTTTTTCATAGAACTCTACCACCATAGTCCCTTTATCTGTTGTAATCTTACCTTTCATTTTTTAATTTATTTATTTCTCTGTTTATATACCAACTTGCTTTTTGCAAGTCCTCTAATATATCTAGTTTTTTACCCGCTCTAGATATGTATTTTATTGAATTTCCTAAGTTAAACCCTAATCCCCACGCCTCGATTACTTTAATTGCTTCATAAGGATTGTTTTCCCCCCCATAGTGATTTGGGTGGTCCACCATTTCATTTTTTTTACTTTCTAACCTATTAAATGCTATTATTTCTTCTTGGGTTGGTACTCCTTTATTTCTCATTTTTATTTTTTTTAACTATATCCCTAATCTTTGTGAATGGTGTGTTTTCTAAACTTTGAGATTTATATTTAGTAAAAATATATTCTCTTAATTCTTCTATTTCTTCTGTTTTATCCCCACAAACACTAACTAGTTTTAAATCTGTTTCCTCTTCATTGGGGAACATCAATACCTCATATCCGGTTTTTTTACTTATATCTAATGCAAATTTTTCCAAATTTTTACCTAGTCTTATGGTTGAGGGTGTGGATAATTTAACCATTAAGACAGGTGTGTAATTTTGTAATAATAAGTCATTAACAACCTCTTTAGATTTATCAAGTTTGTTTGTCATAAATTAAAATTAATTAATTGTTAAATTATTGTCAATAAGAATATATAATTTAGTTGAGACAAAAAGGTGGGAACCCTTCTTTTATATGTACGAATACTTTTTCAATCTCTTGTTGTCTTTTAATAAACTGTTTAATGTCTAATTCTTTTTCAACATCTTTTAAAGCTAAATCTGTTACTATCTCTAACATTTCCGTACCACTTAACATAGGGTCACCATTCTTTTCATTATTAATGGTCGCTTGTTCAGCGACCATTTTAAAAAATTCTTCCATATCTACTTGTGTATGTCCAAACATATCCTCCCTAGCCTCTTTATCGTTTTCAAAAAAGTCTCTTAGTTTTTTTAAGTAGATATGTATATTAACCTCCATATACATAAATATTATGACAAATTATATTTTTTAATTAACCTCTTATCTACAGTAGTTGTTTTATCTTCTTTTTTAAGGATATCATATATTTTTTGTGCTGCTAGTTTGATGTCCTTTATCCCATCTTCTATCTTGGTTTTATTTTTGTAAATCATAACTTCTACATTACCTGGAGTTTTTACTATGTTACCACCTATTCTTTTAGAAGTTTCTTTAGTGATTTTTTGTCTAACTTCATAATTCACCATTTTACAGATATGGTGACCTCTTTTTTCCATTGTTGTACTTCCACCCATTTTATTCTATTTTTTAAAAATTAATACTCATCCATTTTAAATTACCACTAAAGGTAATTCTCTCATCAACCATACTATACTGATAGACACTTTTTAGATTTTCTGCTTCTTTTAATTTACCAAAAAATTTTAAATCACTATATCCAAAATTATTTTTTATAAATAAATCTAATTCTTTCCCTCCTAAGATAAGGTGAACGTGTCTAACAACCCAGTCTTGGAAATCATATGTATCCCAGTTTGATTTTTCTTTTGTTTCCATAGTACAAATATACGACTTTTTTACTATTTTATTGTGTTATTTAGGAAAAACTTTTATCTCTTTTGTTGCACTTACTAATTCCCCCCATACACTATCTTCTTTATATCTAGTTGCTCTAACTTTATGATTATCAATATAGTGATATGCAGTAACATCTTCATGAATTCTTGGTTTACCGAAGATTATATGATGCCATCTTACTTCGTTATCTCTTAACCATTGTTCGGTAATTTCTCTATGTTCTTCTTTTCTAGATGTAAAAAACGTAATTATATTTCCTTCTTCATACCATTTATTAATTGTTTCTATTGCATTATGATGTGGTTTCGCGTCTGACATTCTATCAAACTGTTCATTAGGTATATCCTCACATAACGTACCATCTATATCCAAAACATAGTTAGTTTTATTAACTTGTTTTCTAATTTGTCTATAACCAACCATTTTTTTCTCCAAATACTCCCCAATATCGTATCGGTATTCCCCACATGAGGAATAAAGACATTTTTTTTGAATAACTGTTTTATTGTCTTCGGTTATGTAAACTTCAGTTATACTATTTGCGTAATGTTGTGTGTAAATTAATATTTCTTCCATTTTATTTATTTTTATCTATTTTTTTAATTATTGTTTTTTCCATTGATATAATCACCTTTTCTAGTTTTAGTATTTGTTTTTCTAGGTGAATTATTTGTTCTCTTTTTTCTCTTCCTAGTTTTGCTTCCCAGATTAACCACCCAAAAGCTACTACTTCTAAAATGAATAATGCTATTAATAATGTGGTTTGTGTCATATTATCTACCTACTTCTTTGATGTATTTCTTCTGTGTTTCTTCCCACGATAAATCAATCACATCCCAATAAAATAGTTGTTCTGGTTTAATTCTATCTTGTTCATACATATTTTTATATCTTCTTATTGCTTTTTTCTTCCACCACTTATCTGTGTATGGAATATCATCTTGGAATTTTTTCTTTATTTTTAAGTCTTTTTCTTCTATCTCTCCTCGTAAGAACTCACAACCATTATCGTACATCATTGCAAGATAGACCCCTCTCTTAAACCCGTGGTCATAATCCGAACCCTTTATACCACAATGTTTAAAAACTTTGTTAAGGATGTTCTGTTTAGGTCCTGTAGCACTTATAGCCTTTTTATGTTCTTCTGGGTGGTTATCTTTTAACCATTTGTTCCAAGGTAGGTATGCACTGTCATCTGGTTTTAATCTAACCTTACCAGATGTTTCACCCATTGTTTTAAAATGTGGCATCCCATTGTACATTGAATTTATTCCGTACAAAGACGTTGTCCCTACAGCGATTAGTTTATCACCGTATTTTTCTTCCCAAGCATCTCTAATTGTTTTACAGGTTGTTAATGCGGCTACTAATTTACCCATTAACATATTATACCCCCCTGGTTGAGTCGAGCATATTGTAGTAGCTATCGCGGTATTGTTTAGTTTGTGTTGGTCAAATTTGTTTGTTTTATCCCACCCTATGTAGGCATCTCTAACTTTAATACTAGTAACATCAGACCCCAAACAAATCAAACCAAGGACTTTGTTAGTTTTCCTATCTCTTACCCAGAATTTCATATTACGTCCAGGATTTGCAACCCATTCCATTGTATGGATGAGCTTACGGTGGTTTACCCATTCGGTAACACCTTTTCCTGGTGTTGCCATTTCAACGTAAGGCTCTAAATCTTCAATTTGTTTTATAGTGTGGTTTAAGTCATCTAAATCTGATGGCACCCATAGATTTGTTCGGTAATTATATAATTTATTTTTTACCTTGGCCATTTTACCACCTTTATTCATTTCTTGCCACTTTTTATAAAGTGTTTGTTCTTCTACCGACATTTCTTTAAGCATGTCTAGATTATCTATAAGATTTTGTTTATTACCCTCAAAATCAAAAATGTCTTCTTCTTCTATAATATCAAATATTGTTGTTTGTTCTCCCATGGTAAAATAATAATATATTTTGATTAGGATTTCAAGTTTTATTTACTTGTTAAATTTTACTATTTATGTTTAAAAAAAAAAATAAAATGTCTTGTAAATCATGTAAATCAAAAAAAATAATGAATGAAGCTGGTAGGATTCAAAAAAACCTCTTAAATGCTTCTAGAACTATGGAAGAACAAGTATACGATAAAACTTTGGGTCAGGTAAGTCCTGGAGAAAGATTTACTGTAATAGTATTTGGTTTTATACCTATGATTATAGGTTATATATCTGTAATAAAATTTATTATATCCCTCTTATAAAGTTTTCTGAATTATATAAATTCCTTAATACGTCTTCTTCTTGTTTAGTTAATCTTGTAGGCATTTTAATTGTTGGTTTGACCAGGATATCACCGTTTAATCCATTACTTTTTAAAAGTCCTTTGCCACCAACCTTAAATGAGGTGTTTGGTGAACTACATGGTGGAATATTAGTATTTATATAACCACCAAAATATGGTATTTCTACAATTCTACCTAATAGTAAATCTAAAATGTTTATTTCTGGTTCATAAATTAAGTCTCTATCCGATATTTTAAAATCGCTATGTCTAGCAATAACCACTTGTATTTGTAGGTCCCCTGGATGTCCATTTTCTATTTCTTCCCCCATACCTCTAAAAGTATAAACTTGTCCTGTCATTAAATTTTTGGGTATTTCAAAATCTATAGTATTTTCTTTTTTATTTTTTCCAACACCACCACATTTGCCACAAGCATTTAATAATATTTTACCTTTACCACCACAGTTTGGGCATTGTACTTGTCTTATCTGTCTAAAAAAAGCATTACCAACAGCTTGTTCTAATATACCTCTACCGTGACAGTGCCCACAAGGTTTAGTTTGACCACCCCCGCCATTACAACCGTCACAATTCACATTTCTATTGTAACGTAACTTTTTTACCCTACCAAAAAATACATCATCTAAAGATACTGTTAATGGTATACTTAAATTCTTACCCCTCCTAACTTGTCTACGTTGTTGATTTTGTCTAAAAAAGTTATTAAAAACATCTTCCATATTTACATCCCCACCATTACTAAAAGGGTTATCTAATTTATGGTTGTAGTCTTGTCTTTTAGTTGGGTCACCTAGTGTGTCGTACGCTTCGGATATTTCTTTAAAAATATTTTCATCACCACCCTTATCTGGGTGATGTTGTTTCGATAAATTACGAAATGACTTTTTTACCTCATCTTGAGTCGCATTTCTATTTATATTTAGAGTTTTATAGTAATCTTTATTCATATGAGTTATAATCGTAATAAATACAAAATAGTTTTATTTAAAAATGGAGAAAGGAGTAAAGTCTTCTTTTCTTCAAATAGTAAAAAAAGTATTTTAAACAAATATAATAAACTTATCGGAGAAAAAAAGCCTAAATTCATAACAGAATATATTTCCCGTAAGAAAGTTATGTTTGAGTTGTCTATAATAACAACTGAGACAGCAAAAGAAAGTATCTTTGTTAAAGATGAACTCGGTAGAAATAAAAAGATTACTTTGGGTGAATCTAGTTACAATATAATTAAATTATTACCTTACTGGAAGGAGGAGATGATTTATAACCACACAACAAAGAGTAAAATTTCTTTTAGTGATTTAGTAGATTCTTACTTATCTTCTAAAGATTTTAAACAAGTTTTCACTTTAAACAATAAATTTATAATACAAAAAGATGAGGTATTTAATGTTTTTAGTTTAAAAACAATTGCTGATTCTACTAGGTTATTAAGAATTATAGAACTGGAGTTCTTAGATAGTGGTAGATATGATTGTTTATTTGTTTCAGATACCAATACAGTGCAACGTAAACAACTTTATGATTTATTAGTGGGTGAGGGTTATAGTAGAGAATTTTTGAGGAAACAGTTCACTTATTAATCTCTATTAAATATAAACTCTGTCCTACCTATTGTTAGAGATATAGTTGGTTGTTCTCTATTTATACGCATTTTAACAAAATCTTCTATTTCTTTAATTATTTCTAAGTAATTTTTTGAATTTGTAGATAGTGTGACTTTTGAAGAGGTAAATAAATTTTCTTTTTCTAGTTTTTCAGCTATGGTAGCACATTCACCTAAATACCTAAAAACTTTTTGATTTTCTTCCATATTCCATTTTGTTTTTTAGGTTTAGGGGTGGGGATAATTCCTTTTACGCCTTCTTTTTTTATTTGGTTGATTATTTTATTCTTGTGGTAAAGTATTTCCTTCTGGTCCTTCTCCATTTCCTTCTTTAACCAACGGCTCAATTTTTGTTCCTCCATTTAAATTTAACATACTTGTTTTAAAATTTATATCTAGATTTCTCAAAGAATTTATATCATTTTCATGAAAAACTTTTTCTAACTCCACCATTTTTTGTTGGAGTAGTAGTTGTTTTTCTTCTCTTTCTTTGTTCCATTTTATCACAGCTAAAACTTCTTCCTCTAATATTTCACTTTCTTGTTTATCAAAAGAAGAAAAAAATGAAATTATTTTTTGTGTTTTACTTTTACTACCTTCTTGTAGTTGTATTTTATTTCCTCTACTACCTACTATTTCTTTTATTTTCCATTCTGTAGGTAACTTTAAGTCCACCACTAGTAGACCTTCATGTAATCTAAGACTATTAAAGTACCCACCTAATTTTGATATTTGTTCGTATAAAGTCATTTAATGTATAATGAATGTTAATGAATAGGATACACAAATACCCAATAATAGTAATTCTACATAGTTTATTTTGTAGGGTGACGGTTCAGCTGAAAATAATTTAGTAACAACTAAAAAAATATTTCTCCCAATTACCAATAGAGAAAATATAAACATTAAAGTATAAATCCAACTATTCATTTATTTTTTACTTTCTTCTAATATTTCTTTTCTTAAAGTTTGTAGTACCGCTTTTAGTTCTTGTGCAGATTTTCTAGCTCTGATTCCAGCACTTTTATTTTTTTTGTCAAAAAATTTTTCAGCATCTACTTTAATAGATGTTACTAATGTTTCTAATTGTGTTAATGTTTCCATATTAATTTTTTTTATTTTCTTCTTTTTCTTTATTTATGTACGACTCCCAAGTTAATATTGTATTACTAACTTGTGTTAGTTTATTTAATAGTTCTATTGATTTGTCAACTATTTTTTCAGTAGAAAGTTCAGTATTGTTTAAAACTCTCTCCAAATCATTTTCTAATTTTTGTTTTTCAATAATTAACTCATTACTAATTATATTAAGTATTCTCATATTTTAATTTTAAAAAATTATTTATTAACAGTCAAGTTATTTTCTAATATCTTATAAATTTCTGCTAACATATCTAATTCAGACTCTGTTTTTAATTTATATAGTTGGAATAGTTCTTCTAAAAATTTTTTTAATTTGGGTATTTTCTCATCTATTTCATTATTATAAAACCCTTCGTAGAAGAAGTTATAGAAATAGTTGTAATGTTCCCCTTTATATTTAAAGTTAATATTTTCTTTTTTAAAATTTTCTAATGTTTTATTCCAACACCATAAAAAATGTCCTTCTTGTTGTTCTTCATTTTTTATTACGTCTTTTCCCAAATATGTTTCTTCTATAAGGTAGAATAAAGATATTATTAAGTCAAAGAATAATTCTGTTTTTTCTGTATTAATATTATTGACCTTAACCCATATGCGTGTTTCTTCAGGACTAATAGTCTTAGTCACATAATTTAAAAATTCTTCAGGTAATAATCTTCTTCTTTCCATATCTTTTGTTATTATAAAGATAGGTATAGAGATTGGTTGGTAAATAGATTTATTGTGTCTTTTTATTATATGCCCACAATTTTTTCATTTCTTCTATATCCGAGCCTACACCTTCCTTTACTTGTTTTACTTTTTGTACATCTGGTGTGTAACCTCTTAAATTTGTCATTGAAGCTTTTTCATCAGCTATTTTTTTCTTTCTTCTTTCTGATGATTTTATCATTTTTTCACCTAGGTCACTTGGTACTACGTTACCTAACGCGTTCCCATCCTTATCGGTTTGTGCATTTCCTGTTTCAGATGAACCTTCTAAATAATCTACTAATTTTTCCATATTTAAATTATTAATGTCAAAGTCTATCAATCCTGGGTGTCCAAAATCTTCAATAAATTCATCAGACTCTTCATTATTTCTGTAGTACTGAAATTGTCCGTCAGCGTTAGTTTTTGAATTTTCCTGGTGTGGGAAATCTGGACTTTCACTACCTTCAAAAGTTTCGTACTCTTTAAATTTCTTTTTAGTATCTTTCATAGCTGTGTCATTTTGATTTTTAGATTTTTTAACAGCTTTTTCATAAGCATCGTACCCAGGTACTTTACTAGCTTCGGATATATTATTTAATTTTTTATTTATTAATTTTTTAATCACACTCTTAGTTCCCTCTTCTATTTTTAATTCTTTTTTTGCACTATTTTTATTTTCATCTTTTAGTACATCTTTTACCATGTTATCTATTGTATTCTCCAATACCATTTTTTCTGCCATTTCATCAGCAACAGCTTTTAAAGATTCTTCTATAACATCAGATTTTCTCCATTCTTTTCTATCTTCTTCTATTTCAGCTGGTTTCATTTCCACACCTTTATTATCTCTAGCTAGTGAATGGTTTTCACCAATTCTTTTCACTGCTTTTTCTATGATTTTATTTAAATCCGGACTTGAAGCTAATACTGTATTTTTAATTGACATAATTTCTTTTTATTATAAATATCTATTTATTCGTATTTTCCCCCGACATTTGAACCCATTGTGAATATTTTACCTATTGGTGTATTCATTTTACTTTTTGGTCCTAGTATAGAGGTTATTGGTGATTTATAAATGCTACGTCTTATAATCTCCTCTAAATCTTTTTTTACTAATTCTTTTATATAGTTTTTATCTTTTCCTGTTTTCTTTGAAACTTCCTCAATAGCTTTTGTAATTTTTTTATTTTCATACAAATCTAAAGCGTTTATATCTCCTTGGTTACAATATGGGAATTTTTTACACTTATCTTTAACTTTTACAAATTTTCCACCAGGCCATTGAGTTTTTGCTCCGCCTCTCCAATTCTTATCGTTTTTTGCCCACATTTGTGGTGTTACGTATTGACCGGAACTTGCAGATGTAGTAGCTTCACCAACCTCTTCTTTTTTCTCTTTCTTTTTCTTTGCAAATCTAGGGTCCACACCCAAAGGAGCCATAAAAGCACCTGCACTTGCAGATGTTGTAGCTTCTTCCATCTCTTCTTCCGTTTCTTTTTCTTCTAGATTATTAGCATTTTTAAGTAGAGATTTAAACCACATTTTATCTTTACCTTCTATTGCCTTATTTAACCCTTTTTCAAAATTATCTTTTATACCCATTATCGCACTCTTTTTATTTCTGATTGCCACATACTACGTCTAAACCAGAATGTCTTATATAGCTCTAACATAACTTTACTTACAATATCAACAATCTCTGTTCTAGTATTTCGTCCTCTTTTAATTTCATCAGCCACTACTTTTTGTACCTCATTTTTAAATTGGGGTTTAGACATGAAGTCTTTCATCTCTTTTCTCGCGATTCTTGCAATTTCGTCTTTATCTGTTTTTGTTAATGCCATTACTTATAAATACTACTTAACGTTAGATACGACCCAAGAAGCCGTAACAATTGTTGCTGCACCTAAAAAGAAGTGAACTACAGGTTTATTATACCACTTAGGTCTCAATTCTTTTGTCAAATCTATATACAAATCTATTCTTTGGTTTAATAGGTCTGTCTTTTCATTCATAAAAGCTATATGTAGACTATCTTGAGTGTGTAGTGTTCTATAATTTGCTATCTGGGTCTTAAGTAGATTAATCTCTAATTTTTGTAAACTATCAGTTTGTTCATACACTTGGAATAGGGAGTCCATTTCAACCACTTCTTTTTCAGTAAAAGTGTGTGTCTGAGTAAAGGCCCATACTGGGGTAAGTAATAATAAGATTAATACTAATTTTTTCATATTAATTACTTTTTTTAAGTCTATTTTTTAGAGAGTTAGTTGCCTGTTTTCCTGTTTTCTTTTTTACTTTAGGTTTTTTAGTTTTAAGTTCTTTTAATTCCTTATCTGTATCAGCAATTTTTTTCTTCGTAACTTTCTTTTTCTTTTTTACGTTTTCTATCTTTTTATCAACTTCTTTTGTTTTCTTTTTGTTGGATTTAATATTTTTTTTAAGTTTCTTAACTTTTTTATCGGTGTGTGAGTTCATCATCCATACTAGACCTATAAAGAACCCTATAACACCTAATACCCATTTCCACGATTTTCTTAAAAATTCCATACTATTCGTTTTCGTCTTCCATTTTTTTAGTTGACTTTCTATCTGCCAATACTTTTGCCCATTTTGCGGAGAATATTTGGTAGTAGTCTTTTAGGTTATTTAACATCTCTAACATTTCTGTATCTACCTTAACCATACTACCTGTAATATATACACCATTTCTTTCACCTACCGTATAAAAGAATTCTGTGTCGTATTTAACCAAAACCCCAGACCACTCTACATTATTATCGTATATATTTAGAGAATTGTAATCTACCAAATCAGAAACTTGTTCAATAAAATCGTCCATTGTTTCTTGATATGTGTTTTTTTCTTCGTCAGTTAAAGTTATATCTGTTGTAGTATAACCATGTACTATTATTTTTCCACTAGAAACTTCATACTCTTTTATTTTTTCCTCATCTCTTTGCATATCTAAATTATCATCTTTTTCTACCTGTTCAAATAATTTTTTAGATTTATTTAAAAGTGACTTCATTTCATCGTACTTATCATTTTGGTACTCGGTATAATCTTTAATAATAGCTTTTTTCATAATAGTTCAAAATTAAAAGATGGGTTTATGTCGGTCCAATATTCATTATAGTTACTTCTAGAAACTATACCTTTAAAATTTTCTATTCCATCAACTAGAACATTATGCCCTATAAAATCTTGTGGTATGTTTTGTTTCTTACAAATATCTTTAACCAGTTTTAAAGTACTTTCCATCTGTTTATTAGTATAAATATCCCAAAAATGTTTACCTCTCCATTTTTTTTCATGGACTTTATTATTATAAATATCACCTAACCAGTCAACAAACTTACCATCTACACTTCTTCTTTTTAACCAACCAACATTTTCCAAACAAACAACAACCACTCCTTTATTGGTGTATCCGTCTAAAAAATAGGGTGTCACGTCTTCTTTATTTAAATTATTTATTTTACCACTTTTTTCTATTAGGTAATTTGGTACTTTCTTATAGTTACCGTTCAATCTAAATTTTATTGAGTTTAGGAAATCTTTGCTATTTCTGTTTGTGTTACACAAAAGAATTTGTTTACTTTCTACCTTTGTATTGGAGTGTGTTTTTATTTTTTTCATTTTCACTTCTTACAACTTTATTTATTAATGTTTGTGTTGTGTCGGTTAGTCTATCTAAGTCTACATTTTCATCACTATAATTAATATTAAGTACTTCGGCTAATTTTTCAAGGTCTTTTTTAGAAGGATTTATTGGAGTTGGGTTGGTTTCTTCTTCAGTCTTACCTATTTCTTTACTTAGATTTTCTATTTCGTCTTTGGTTAAATTTTCTGTTGTGGTTATGATATTATCATAGTGTAGTCCGTCATTACCATTTTGTCCTATAATATTCATCCTTTTTTCATCTATTTCTAATTCTTCTTTTTTGTCTTGTCTTTTAAAAGCTTCCGAAACTTCTTCCATAGTATAGGGTGTGTTAAACTCTAGTCCATCTGGTGCAGACATTTTAACTTCTGGTTCCTTTCTTCGTATTTGTGTAAATGCAAAGTTTGCTGCTACAACCAATGCTATTGCTAATGGGTCGAAAACAAATATAATTAATAATAAAAACCAGTTGACTACTTGACCCATTGGGTATCCTGTTGTTTCTGCTAGATATTTAAGTGGACCTAGTTCTCTTTGTTCTTCATTACCAATTTCTAATTCTAATAGTTCTGTATCAATTCTCATTACCGAATCCATTACAGCTTCTAATTTTAGATTTAGTTTATCTCTATCTTCTATTGTAGTTTTTAATTCTGATTGTAATGCTCTTCTTGTTGAACTAGAAGTTGTTGTTATCACTTTTTCAGCTTCGGCATCGTAGTATGACACTTGAGCAGGATTTGAAAGAGATGTTCTTAAATCCGAAATAGTTGTATTTAATTGTGTCTTTTCTAAAGTAAGGTCTGTCTTCTGTTCCTCAAATCTACTTTGTTTAGTTTCTAAAACCACCAAAGATTTGTCTAAGAATTCCGATTTGGTTGCTGTTTCTTGATAGGCTCCGGATAAAAATCCGTATATACCACCAGATGTAATTAGTATTAAAACAAAACACGCTATAGATAAATAAATTCTGAGTACTTTATTTATGGTGTCCCAGTATTGGTATAGTAGTGATGCTACCACTAATTTGGCAAATTCAAGACTTCCGGCCATAATAATTACCTGTGTACTAGCCCCCGCAAATAGTTTACTTAAACCGAATACGGAATAAAAAGCAGCTGAACCAGATACAGCAAGTGCTGATAGTGCTATTAATAATGGAAATAATGTTTTTTTCATTTATCCTTTTATTGATAAATATTAATCAGTTAGGTATTCTAATAACTGATAGCTATCATTTCTTAACTTACGCAAAGCTTTTTCTTTTATTTGTCTTACCCTTTCTTTTGTTAAAGATAGTCCATCACCAATCTCTTGTAGTGTCATAGGTGTTTTATTAAGACCATAATAATCTATTATTATATTTTTTTCTCTCTCATCCAATGCCGCCATTAACTTAGTTAACTCATCTTTTAAATTTACCTCATCAGCAAAAGATTCTTCTGGGTTATCCGCGTCTTTATTAACTAAAATATCTATAAGTGTGTCACCCTCTTCATTTATAGGTCTGTCATAATTTATAGTTGTTGGTAACATAGCTAGTTTAGTATTTAATTTACCTATTTCATCGGTAACTTTTTTTCTTTCTTTATGTAATTCTTGTATAATATTTACCGGGAGTCTTATTGTACGTGCATGTTCATTTAAAGACTGTAGTATAGATTGTTTTACCCACCAAACAGCGTATGATATAAATCTAAACCCTTTTTCCCATTTAAAATTATTAATAGCTTTTAGTAATCCGTAGTTACCTTCCGCTATTAAATCTGGTAAATCTACTCCTTGTCCTTGGTAATCTTTTGCTACACTAATTACAAATCTAAGATTTCCTTCTAATAGTTCTAAATGTATTTTTTCTCTCTCTTCTACTGAAAGTTCGTTACTTAACATCATTTTTGCCAGTTCTTTTTCTCTTGCTGGTGTTAAAACTTTTCTTTTTCTCACATCTTTTAGATACTGAGAGATTTCTGCTTGGTTTATAAATGTATTTTTTGACATATAATTACTTTTTATTTATTAAACGTTTATATACTTATTTTATTACAAATAGTGTACCGTAATGGTATTACTGACTTTTTGTCAGTTTCACTAAATATTGTACAAATATAATAAATAAATTTGAATTATTTGTATGTTTTGGGATAAACTTATATCTTAGGTAAGGTATGGTGTTAGGACTTTTATTATGTTTTCTGATGTCATGTCATTTACACACTTCCCATCATCACAATTTACAGTATCTTGTACTGATGGTATATAAGATATTTCACCATTATCACTTTCTATAACGATAACTGGTGTAAACCAGTTAAAGCCATTATTGTCTCTTTCTGCATCTATAAAATCCCATCTATTAGCAGAGTTAATTTTTTTTTGTTCTTCTGAATCTACTTTAGTGGTGATACTTAAGTTGGTAAATGGAATATTGTTATCCTGTAGAATATTTTTTAAAGTTTTACAGTCTTCACATACATCTTCAGTAAATAATGATAATTTATAATTTCCTGTATTAAATTTCATATAATAATATTTTTAAAAAGTTATTTATTAAATTTTATTATATTTTTTTAAGAAATCAAGTTCTTCTTGTGTTAAACTCTCCATACCCTCATCAATAATCTTATCTAGGACGTTATCTACGTTTAAAGGTCTTAACTTGTTTGTTTTTATTTTTTCTATTGGGTTAAGTAGTGTGTCTCTTAATCTCTTAACTTTACTATCCATTAAATTCTTTAGTTGGTCTGCTAAAGCTTGTGCAACTCTAGGGTCTATGTTTAGTTGTGGGTGGAGAGGTGCTTTACCAAATAAATGATTTTCTAAATTTTTATCTAACCTATAACCTAATTTTCTAGGTTTAGGCATTAAGAAATAAGTAGATATGTGTGGTTCTAAAAATTCTTCTAGTATCTGATTTATATCTTCAAATACTAGTTCAGATTTTATACACATTATTATTACTTTGTCCCCAGTAACAAAACTAAATTCTTGTGTTGTAACAATGGTCTCCATAATATCTCTAATATTATTCATTATTGGTGCGTTTCTTTCTATTGTTTCCCAATTTCCAAACATAAATAATAGATATTTTTTTATTCTAGGTTTCATAGTTATAAATATTTAAACAAGCTTTGAAATATTATTTTCTTTCTTAATTGTTATATTGTTATCTGCCCATTCTCTAACTAGTGGGTTGTGGGTGATTAGAAAAACGTTTTCAAAATAATCTTTTATCCTTGTAAAGAATACTCCTACTTGGTCTAGATTTTCATTACTTACCTTACCCAATACTTCGTCAAAGACTGTAATGTTTGGTCTTGGTAGGCAGGATACTTTTGTCAATACAGTACGTATAGCTAAAGAAGATAGTGTTTTTTCAAATCCACTACCTGTAGATAGTAGTTTTTCTACGTTTGTTTGATTATCTACCATCCAGAATTCCACTTCATTTTTATCATTTACTCTTATCTCTACCATAAAATTTGTAACATCAGATAGTAATCTCATCAATTCATTATTTAATTTAGGTACAACACTCTTAACAATTGTTTTTATTATACCATTTTTACCAAATACAGTTAGATAAGCTCTAAAAACTTTTTCTACGTTATTTTCTTTTTTTATTTTTTCTATCTTACTATTATTATCGTTAATAGAATTATCTATTGTTTCTACTCTATTAGTATTGTATTCCACCTCTCTAAATATATTTTCTTTTTTATTTTTTAATACATCAATTTCAGAGTTAATACTTAATACACCTTTTTCTAATTTAGCGTTATTTTCTAATCTTTCTTTATTTTCTCGCCACTTAATTAATTTATTTTTTAATTTTTCTAGTTCTAATTTTTTTTGTCCAACTTCTAAAATCAACCTTTCCTTTTTTAAAAGTTCTTTTTCATACTCATCAAAAACATTTTTTTTAGTTGTTAAATTCTCTACAATAATATTTAATTTTTTTAATTCTAAGTTTTTATTTTCTATATTTAACTCTAAATTTTTTGTTTCTTCAGTTAATTTATCTATTTCTTCACTATGGTCCACATCCTTTAATGTTTGTTTACAAGTAGGGCATATTTCAGATTCTTTTAAGTTTTTGAGGGTGTTAGTTAAATTTTTTAGATTAGTCTTATTTTTTACATTTTCAATATTAAGTTCATCTCTACTTTTAGTTTTATCTCTCAATAAATTTAAATCTATTTCTTCTGGTATTTCTTTATCACCATAGACCTTTAATTTTGTACTTAAACCATTTAGCTCGTTTTCTACTTGCTCTATACTACCCTCCACCAATCTAGGGTTCACATTTTGTATTTCAGTATCTATATCAGTTATTTTCTGACTTATTAGATTATCTCTAAGGTTATTTTTTTCTTTTAACTCCTCTTCCCAAGTTTTTAGATTTTTTTCGTTGGTTATATTGTTTTTTATTAGGTCTTCTTTTTCTTTTAAATATTTTTTTATTTCTTCTTTTAATTCTTCTGTATTATATACATTAGAAATTAGTGTTTTAGACCATTTTGAATACATTTCTTTGCACGCTTTTTCTTTATCTTTTAAAACCTCTAAACCTATAAACCTACTAAGAACGTTACCTCTTTCAGTAGGTTTAGACTCTATAAGAGATTCTAAATTAGATGCTGTAGATAGTACAGTAAGTAAAAAATCATTCATAGTACCTATAGATTCTTTTATAAATTTTTCAGTCTCTCTTCTCTGTTCCCCAGTAAAATTTTGTAGTGAACCATCATCTTTTCTTTCTAAAAATTCTAGATTTGTACTAACTGACCATTCTCCCTTTTTTGTTTTTCTTCTTTTTATTTTTCTAACTATTATGTAATCACGACCGTCTATTTCAACTTCACCTTGTACAAAAACCTCATTTGATTTTTTAAACCTGTTAAATATTTCCCCAGCTTTACTGGATTTTGTTGTGGTATTAAAAAATAGAAATAGTATTAGGTCTACCGCTAACACTGACTTACCACCAAAGTTAGGTGGGTTAGAATCTATAACTGTTATCCCACCTAATTTTTTAACATCTAAATAATTATTGTCACCAAAAGATAAAAAATTAGAAAATTTAATATTTTTAATATAAACTCTTTTATATTTTGTATCTATTTCTACACTATCAGCTAATTCAGCATTTACCTTATCATCCAATCTTTTTAGTAGATTTACATCTACGCCCATATCATTTGCCATCACAAATTGTGACATTAAATTTCTTTGGTATGCTGTGTCTAAAATATTTTGTTCTAAATCTAGGTCTAATTCTTTACCTGATTTTCTATCGACGCCTCTTGTAAGAATTGTCACATTTTTAGAATTATATTTATTTTGGAAATAACTTCTAACTCTCTTAATTCTTTCTTGTGTAAAGTTTTCTGGTATGTCTTCCCAGGTTACCTTAATAAAGGGATTTTCTAATTTTTTTAATGTACTCATATATTTTTTTTTATTGCTTCTACACACTTAATAATAATATTCTTAAAATTAATTTCGTCAAGTTTTCTTTTGTCACTATTAGCATATTCTTCAAATTTTTTATTTTTCCATTTTTCTAATTTTCCGTATAATTCACCATTCCTATTTTCCTTGATGTCTTCTAAATATAAATCCATTTCTTTTGCTGTTCTAGGCAATAAAAGGTCATATAATTCTGAAGGTACTCTTTCTAAATCCCAGTAATCATGTACATACCTCATACCTAAATTATCTGATATTTTTTTTAAGTTTTTTATATAGATTGATTTATTAGCTAAAATCATTAAAAACCACATTATTGGAGATTTAAATTTTTTAAATATATTTGTTTTAACTATTTTAATCTCAGGGTGTCGTAATAAAAAATTATTATGTTCTTTTACACTATAAAATTTTATTATTTCTTTTTTTAATTTTTTTTGTGTTGTACTGTTGTGTGTTATTAGAACACTAGTAGTACCACCAAAATGTAGATATTTCACCCTAATCTTTTTAATTTTTTTTCCAACCCTATGAATAGAATTAGATAATTTTAAATCCTCATAACCAAAATAACACTCCTCATCATAACCACCTATCTCTAAAAACTTATCTCTTTCCATAAACATAGGAGCTTCTTTTAAAAAAAATTTTGTTTTAAATTTTTTGTACGGGATACCTGTGGTGTGTAAATCTGGACCAACAGCGTACACATCACTTGATAGTACTTTAGTTGCCTTTAATACCCAATTATAGTCTAAGATATCTACGTCATCATGAAAAAAAGCTAAGTACTTTTTATCTGTGTTTTTTACACCTAAATTATATGCTTTTGGTATGTGGTATGGTAGTGATTTAATTACTTTTATACCTTTCATTTTAAAGTTTTGTTTTGGACCGGCATCAATTACCATTATTTCTATATCCCAATCTGTTAAATGTTTTGTGGTTCTTTTAATACTAGGTATTAATCTCTCCTTTACAAATAAATCATTTAAACAACTTAAAATAATACACGAAATACTTTTATTACCAACCATCATTTATAACTTTTACTATTTGTTTGATTTCTTTTTTACCTAACCACCAACCTACAGGTAAACAAATCATCTCATTAACTATTTTGTCTAGGTTTGGCAATTTTGTGTTATATTTAAACACACATGAGTGCTTATCGTTTCTTTCATGCACCCTACTAACCATTATATTGTTTTTATTCATTTTTTCCATAAACCGTGTTTGGTTTTTTACCTTTATTGTGTATATCCAATACGATGGATTATTATTTTTATCAACTTTTAAAAGGGTAATATCCGGATTATTTCTTAATTTTTTTATATAATAATCAGCATTTCTTCTATTAATTTTAAGTAATTTATTAACGTATTTAAGATTTTCTATACCTACAGTAGCACACACATCATTCATATGAAATTTAAATCCCCATTCAGAAATATTATTTTCACACCTGAAATCTTTTGTGTTGTCATCCCTATCAATACCATACCACCTTAAAAGTTTTGCTTGTTTTGTTAAAGTATTATCTGGAAATATAATACACCCACCGTCAATACTTGTAATGTGTTTTATAGCTTGAAAACTATGAACTTTTATATTGTCGTTATCTATTGAACTTAGTATGTGTCCTTTATATTCACTCCCGAATGCATGTGCTGAATCTTCAATTATGATAGGTCTGAATCCATATTTTTTTTCTGAATACTCTTTTATCTCTTCTATCTTTTTTAGGTCTATTGGGTTACCTCCCCAGTGAACAAGAATTATAATTTTAGTTTTTGATGATATTTTATTCTTTAAGTCACTTAGGCACATATTGCATGTATCTCTATCCACATCGACCCACTTTAGGTTTAAATTATTAGCTAGTACTGGCCAATTAGTTGCTGTACAAGTTAGTGGACAACTTAATACCTCATCACCTTCTTTTACAAAAGGCCAATTATATTTTTTATGTCCATGAATATTATTTTTAAGTAAATGAAGTGTTAAGTGAAGTGCAGAAGTCGCTGAATTTGTTGTTACTAAGTTTTTACAACCTATGTATTTTTTTAAATTTTTTTCAAATAATTTTACTTGTTCACCTTCACCTATAAATCCAGATTCTAGTACTTGTTTAACTTTTTCTGGTGCGTTAGGTGACATAAATACCTTAAATAGTGGTATGTTAATTTTCTTCATATTTAAAATATAAAGAATTTTAAAGTGTAAATCAATTTACTGTATTCCTGGTCCTTTGTCTATTCTATTTTCTTCAAAGTATTCTATAATAGCATTTATAGCCCATACTGAACCACTAGCAAACATTCCATCAAAAAACCAATTAGTGTATGGTATGACTGTTAGTTCTGCTGTTGGTGAAAAAAATACTAATGAGAAGAAGAACCCCACCCATGTAGATGTACACATCATACATTGAATTAGGTCACCAAAAAATTCTGATTTTTTTATTAACCAAGTTCTTAGGTTTTCAAAAATACTACCAAACACTAATATGTTTGACATTCCGTAAGCTGTTAAAATCCAAATAAATATTTCCATAGTTTTAATCGTAATAAGTGTCGTTTAAGTTAGATGACCTCATGTGTTTAGTTCTTCTGTTGACTGTAACATTTTTAAAGTGTTCTAACACATCATCTTGTTGTTTTATTTTATTTTTTTGTTCGTTTATTATATTATATTTTTCAGTTAATTCTTTTTTAAGTTTTTCTAATTCTTCAATTAACTGAGTATCTTTTACCTCTTTAGTCACAATCTTTTCAATAATAACTTCTTTTTCTACCGGTATTTCTTTAATAACTTCTTTTATTATTTCTTTTTCTACTGGTACTTCTTGTATTTGTGATTTAGGTAAGAATGGTGCTATTCCGTATTTATCTAATGTTAATCCATCTTTAGCACATTTAACAATAAAATTATCAATGTCTTCTATTTCATTTAATTGACAATAATTTTTAAACTCTTTGTGTTGTTCTTTACTAAGCATTTGTTAAAATTTCTTTTTCGTTTTGGATATCTTCTATATCTTTTATCTTAAAATTAAGATAAGGTTGGGGATTATCAATATTAAAAAACTTATATTTTTTTGTTTCTGTGTTATACAACCCATACCCGTGGTTTTTTATACTTTCACCGAAGTTTTGATTTATCATAGACCCAATCATGTAGGCTTTTTTATTTCCTGGTATTTTAAATGTTTGTCTTTTGTGTATATCACCCGCTAACACAACATCACAATCTTCGAATATTTCCACACTATAACCATCTTCAAACTCAAAACCAATATCTGTATATAGACCTATTATTGGTCCATGAAACAAACCTACTTTATGTTCTTCACATACTTCAGGTATATTTGGTTTGGTATTGTGTGTTAATAATGAATATACACACCATAATATATTATTGTCCTTGTAACATCCTTTATCTTTATAATATACTATATTAGGATTATTTAGACTGTCTACAACTGGTGATATAGCATCCATCCTATCTAAGTTATTTTCTAAAAAATCATGGTTACCAATTATATAAACACATTTACATATTTTAGCTGTTTCTGTCATAAACCAAGACATTAAATTTATTAGTTCTGGTGTCATTTGGTTTTTAGAATGTACAAAATCACCAGTAAATACTATTCTGTCGGGTGATAATTCTTTCCACTCTTTTAATGCTATTTCTAATATATTTTTGTCTCGTGTGTGTTGTTTATAGAGTTTTAAATGTAAATCAGAATAGTGTATAATATTTTTAATCTTCATTATTCTTTTCTTTTTCTTTAAGACTAGCTGCTACACCCACGAAAAGTAGGACACCAATTAATTTTAAAACACCACCGTAAGCTAAATAAATTATATAACAAAGTATAGTTGTCATTATAATTATAACCCTAAGATTTTTATATAAGTTTAACCAAAGTGTGTAAATATATGGGTATTTATCTTGCCATTTTTTTTTATCAGGGTCCGCTTCGTAATTAACTGGGAATGAATAGGTATTTTCTGGAAAGTAATTAATGGTGTACCAAATAATTGCACTTAAAATAATAGTAGCTAATAAGTTACTAATAAAAAAATACCAAAATATAACACCTAATGTTATTAAAGTAATAATTTTAGTTATTTTACTTTTATTTTTACCTAAAACAGGTTCTACCATTCTTGTGTACAAATCTTTTAAAGCTGTTTGAGGTTTATCTTGACAGATAACTTCTAACTCATAATCTTCCCCATACATTTGTTCTAAGACTTTTATCCTGTGATTACCATTTATGATGTGGTATTTTTTATCATGTTTATAAACTATTATGTAGGAAAAATTTTCTGGTTTATATCCGTTGGTGTTTATGCTTTTTCTTAGTCTCCTCCAACTATAAAAGATTGATGATGGATTAATATCACAATGAATATCTTTTATTTTTACTTTTATTTTTTCTTTACCCATCTTTATTCATTATTTTTAAAATTTCTTCTCTAAAATCATAACATTTCATAATTTTGTATGTCTCGTTATTTTCATTAAACCATACTATATAACAGTCCCCAAGTTCTAACTCGGTATTTCTTTCCACTATTAATTTATAAAAAGATAACTGTAAAGAATACGTATTTAATTCACAAACGTCTAGGTGAGATAATGGTTCCTTAAATTGTTGCCATTTATTTTTTTTATTTATAGCTTTATTTGTTTTCCAATCCCATATTTCTAATTTTTTAGATTTTTCATTATAAAATAACTGGTCAATCATTCCTGTCACACCCCAATCTTTATCACCAACAACAATCTCCGCCCTAACAGGTATTAGTTTACCAAAAGATGTTTCGTAAAACTCAGTAAACATTTTTGTCAATTTATTAACAGCTTGTTTACATTCTAACATATTTTCCACACTACCTAAAGCTTCGGTAATTTTATATTCTGGAAATGGAAATAATTTATTTGTTAAGAAATTTTCAGCGTACTCGTGAAAAGCAGAACCTTTTTCACAAGAAAAATCTGCCTTATATTTCCATTCTTTTAGTATTTCTTCTTTTGTGATTCCTCTTTCATCTGCTTTTTTTTGTGACCAGTAATCTTTATCAAAAGGGTGTTTATAGTTTGATATTACCGATGTTACTGATTTTGTTTTAACCCCATCTAGGTAATAGATATGTTCTTTATCGTGAAACTTTATATTGTTAAACTTTGCTAATTCTTTAATTATTTTCATTTATAATAGTTTTATTTCTTTTAGTCCTTTTAGGCCACCTAATTCACCAACATCTTTATCTTTAGGTAACTTTATTAGTCTGATTCTACCGGTTAATTTTCCACCATCTAGTTTGCGATATAATTTTTCCGCGTCTTTCCAGGCATCTCCATCTAAACATATCACAATATTATCTTTACAATTATCATATAATTTACCCCAAAGTTTATCACTAACATTTTTACCTAATACCGGTATCGAATTATTAACAAAAAACATATCAAAAACACCCTCCACTAGATAAACTTTTTCTTCCCAGTTTATTTGGTGTTCATTAAATATAATTTTATCTTTTTCTGCTTCAGGATTTTTATATTTATTCTTATGGCCAACATAAGAACGAGAAACAAAATAGTTGATGTCACCATTTTCGTCAAAAGAAGGGACTATAATTCGACCCCTATATTTACCTTCTGTGGTATAACCTAAAGAATATTTTGTTATAAGTTCATCACTTATATTTCTTTTTCTTAAATAATTATAAGCTTCCCTATAGGGTATGGTTAATTTATTTCCTTTAGTAAAAGATATATATTCGTTTGGTAGTGTTACGTCTTCGTAGGTTCGTTTTTGTGTTTTAATAAAATCACCCCCTATTAATTTCCAAGTAGACTTATTTCTTTTATTACCCCACTTTAAAAATAATTTGTTTAAAGAACCATGTGTGTTATAGGTTTCTGAACATGCCCAACATTTATAAACTCCTTGTTGGTAGTTTACTTCGAAATTACCTTTACCGTCTCCTTTATCTAACCCTTTAATATCATAGGAACAAACTGGACAATCAAATGAGATTTGTCCTTTATTTGGGTAATGTGAATTTATATCACCTAAAACATCTTGTAGTAGTTCTAATAGTAGTGGGTTGTCTTCCATGTGATAAATGTATGGAATTTTTACTGGTTAATCAATTACCAAATACCTTTTTGTTTCATAGAACCTAAAACACAGGTATAAGCATCCGCCATATCGTAATTTTCTTTTTTAAGTGTATTATTACGGGTATAAGCCCATGTTAAATGGGGTTCTCTATCAGAAACATGTTGCCAAATTATTTGTTTTTTATCACATCCAACTTCATATTTACCAAATAAAACATTTCTTCCTTTTTTATTTTCAGTAAATAGTGTTGGGAAAGCAAATTTTCTAGAGTTGTATGTAGATATGAATTCTGGTACAATACCTAAAACATCATATATTACTCTTGTTATAAATGAATTATACCTCATTAGGGTAGCTACGGTTCTAATATTGTTTGAATTAATTAGTGGTTCTTCTATTACCACCTGAGTAATCCCCACCTTAGTATAGTCGGCTAGTTTATCTTTAAAATGGGTGGTTTTTTCCAACATTTCTTCTATTTTACACTCCTTTGGTGGTTTGATTTTTGGTGAGAAATGGGTTAATTCTAAAAGTTGCCCATCTTGTAGGTCAAATAAAGCCCACCCTATAGTTTTTGTAGATATGTCTAAACCTAAAATTTTAGGTCGATTTCCAATATTTTTCATAATTAAAATATTAGAATTTTAACTTCAAAGTCAAGGTTACTGGTGTGTTTTTAGGTTTTTTAATTGGTCTATCTGGTTTTGCTATAGCTAATAGTCTGTTTTGTGCATCATATAAACCTATTTCTGTTATATAGGTCGAACTAACACTGGACAAATCCCATACTTGGTTTACTTCACCAAATGGTGTCATAAACTGTATACCGGTATCACTACCTCCCGCACCATAATAAGGTGCATCTGCACTAGAAGCCGTTTGATTTTCTGTTATAAAAAATTCTCCTGAATTGGCGACGACATTAATAGTTAACAATATCTCTCTTTCAAAAGAATAATAAGTACACGAACCAGAAGTGTCTGCCGTAAAAAACACTTGGGTAAATCCTGATTCTACACCAGTATAACCATAGTCAATTGTGGTTGCACTTGTACCAGAAGCTGAACCAGAGTATAGGAAATTTTGTACTATTGTTGGGTCTGTTAAGACTATAAATCCTTTATCTAAATAACAAATTCCTACTGGGATATCTTGTGATTGTGCATATGCTTTAGGTGTGTTTGATGAAGAAACTGTATCGGTAAATCTAAAATTATCCACACCACCATCAGTATACCCATTAGGTATTACGTCTTGTTGCCAACCACTAGACCAACTAGATATTGTTGTTGATGTGGCAGACATCTCAGGCCCTAAAATTTCATCTGTAAATAAAAAGGCTATATTGGTTGAGTGTAGACTAGGGTTACCTTTTACATTTTCGTTTCTTATCGATGGTCCTCCGAAATACTCTCCGTTTATCGAATTGTCTGATGAAAATGGTTCCGGTTCATAATATGAACTGTAAAAATCTAGGGTATTACCAACCTCACCTCCACGGTATGTTCCACCCATAGGTAGTGTTAGTTTAAGTGTTCTTCCATCTATAAGTTCACCATATGTGTTAACACCTATATCAACAACAACAACATTTTCTTGACTTAACCCACTAAACCCACTTCTAGCCCAAGAAGATTCAAATGTTTCACATTGTGCTGAAGTTGTAGGTAAGTTAAACGATGAAAATAGGTTTGAGAATGGTCTCCCATTAGATGGGTCTCTTTGTACCGCTGTAAATGTTAGTGAAGTACCTGTTGTGGTAGTCCAACCGTTCCCCGACCAAGGAACTAATGTAGTTTCTACAAATTTTTCGTTTGCTGATATTTTTTTAAGTTTTCCCATTTTAATTCCAATTTTTATAATTAGCTGAATTAGTGTTTGTATCTAAAGCTAAGGACGCTCTACCAGGAAAGTAAAGTTTTATCATATGAAAAGGACTAGCCTCACTCATATTATTCCCATTACTTTGTATACCAGGGAAAACTGTTCTTTTTGTTAGTTTACCGTTACTTGGATAATCAACAAACATTATTTTACCTTTATCTAACGAACTTATCACCGATAAATATTTGGACGTTTTAAATCTAGCTCCATACTCACCAGGGGTACCATAAAAATCCATTCCGTTACCACCTGTAGATACAACATCCTGATATCTATTTCTTCCACCTTTTATATTTTGATTATCAAAATATGCTATTGGTAATTTATTTACCTTTCGACTATTTTCTGTGTAGTCACTATTATTTCTATACCACTCTAATGCTTTTACGTTCATAATTTTAAATTTCTTGTCCTGTTATTACTTTTCTAAATAATGCATCTCCACCACTTGTTGTCCAAGTAGTAGACGCACCTGAAGCGTAACCAAATCCTCTTGGGTCTGGTGAAAATGATGTCTTAGTTTCTCCTGCAGCACCATAAAACTTAAATTCTGCATCATCATATATTCTATAATAATTCTGTGAAGAAACCGTGTTGTATGATACTGAGTCAGTAACAGCTTCTTTATTAAATTTAAATCTGACAGTTACTTTACAAGGTGCTGCACTAGGTGAGTTTTGAGAGTATACTGTCCATGTTACTGGTATAGATATATTATAGTGATTAAGACTACTACCACTTAATCCACTTCTAAACCCACCACTATATGTATCAGTCCTCCAAAAGTTATTACTTTGTGACGCTACACCAACAAATATTTCGTCAGCCATTTTCATCATACGAGTACTTAGGGTATAGTAAGGTTCAGTTTGTGCCGCAACTCTACCTGAATCAATACTCATCGCATTATCTTTAGATGGTACCACTCTAAAATATGGTGCAGAAAATCTGAGTCCATTTTGATTTGAGTTCCAGTTTGAGGTGTACTCTAGCCCACCAACTAATAAACCAAAAGTATCCGATGGGTGAGTTGTTTTAGTTATGTTAATACCTTTAGCTTGTTGTGAGTTTATATTAATATACTTACCTTCTTCCTGACTTAATCTTTTCATTTTTATTGGGTAATATGTTGGTGACGCATCATTACCTTTATTAATATCTAATACTATTCTTGCTGTCGGTAGGGTTGCTGTAATATTTGAGTATCCTAGATTTGCTAAATTTTCATTAGCAACACTAGTCTCCATGTCTACACTAGAAACAAACCCTATAAAGGTATTTGTTATATCTACCATATCTGTAGACCATCCAGTTTCTTTTGTTAACATATCAAACATAGGATATGGGGCTGTACTACTTTCATCCCAATTATTTATACCTCCACAATTTAAATAACCCATGCTGAAAGCTTCAAATCCTATACCCGCTGAACCAGAACCTTTAGTATACCTAGTTCTTCCATTATCTAGTGATGGTGAAAATACAAGAGAAAATGGAGAAGCTACATTTAAACCTTTTAGGTAGGTCCCACTAAAGTTTATACCCATATTTTCACCTCTACCCATAAAAGCTCCACCTGCCAAAGCTAATCCATTAAAATAACTATAATCTTTCATGGGTACTAGTTTAACATCTTCACTACTAAAGTCAGCTCCATTATATACTCTAATACTGTCCCAAAAATCTAGATATTGACTTATACCAAATTCTGATAGGTCATTTAGAAAAGAATTGTAGTCAGAATTAGTAATTACATTTAGTGTGTCTTGGAAGTAGTTATTTAAACTTTGTTCAATTGTTGTAGGGTTAGAGGATAGTATGTCTTTGTGGTCAGCTATGTATTTTGATGCTAATAATTTATTAAGTACAAAATAATCATGTAAATAAACATCTATTTCTACATTATCTCTATAGTATTTAACACTTCCGTTGGTTGTTTTTACTCCGACAGCTACATATGTTGTTTCATTCCCCCTAGCATTAACAGTATTAGTTTCTGGAGAAGCCCATATTATATTTTTTTGTCTATAACCATTATTAATTTGTTTTCTAAAATTTAGTAAATTACCAGTAACATATGGTATATAACCTAGTTGTGCAGAATCGTTAGTGGTAGCGTTAGTGTCTGCGTGTTGTTGTGTATTTCTATAGTCTATATCAGCATCTGAAATAGCAAACTTTTCAAATAATGAAGTTAAACTTTTACTTTCTAAAACACGTCTACGTCCCTCATCAGTTAATTGTAACTCTAATGTCGTTGTTGTTGCACTTGTTATATATGCCATTTTTTTATTCTCTTATTATATAATTATCTCGTTAAACGATTTCTTTTAATTTAAATACATGTTATACAATCTCCATTACATGGTGATTCTTTACCTAAGTATTCACATAACGTACAGAAAACAAATTCATCTTTACAATACTCTAGCACGTTCTCTCCATTATTACCCAAACATTTTAAAAAACTATTTAGGTCCGAGGTACCTACTACACCATCACCATCAAAATCACCAATCAATTCATTATTTGTACTTTTATTACCCATTAAACTTAAAAAAGTTTTAAAGTCATTTATATCTACGTAACCATCTTGATTGAAATCTGCACATATAGTACAGTAAGATGGAAAATAATTAGTAACACTCATACCCATAGACCAACAACTACTCTTTGTCCCAGAAGAAGGTAGTTCAACTTCTTGGTGTTTTGTTGGTGGTTTGAAGGTGGACCATAATGTAGATTGTATATAGTCACTCCCTATACTACTATTAAAAAATTTTATGTTACCTTTTTTTATTTCAAATTTAGGTCCTTTCATTACAGAGGAAAGGGTTCCGTAATCCCCAGATAATACTAAAGGGTCCCCACCCCTAGAATCTGGTAAATCATAAAAACAAGAACCTGTTAATGCACTAACACTGGTTCCTGTTATACCACAATTTCCAGTTACAGATATATTATCAACACAACTACCATTACCTACAAATCTACGATAATCAATATCTGAATCCGATAGTCCGAATTTTTGTATAGCATCTAGTAAACTAACCTGTGATGTTAATACTGCTTTCCCATAATCGGACAGATATAACCTCATCGTATTACCGGACAAAGAATTGTTATGTATATTTAAAAATGCCATTAAAAATCAATAGTTATTGTAAATTGTTGAGTCCCCGTTCTTGTAATAGGTGACTGCAATTTAGCAATAGCCATTAAATCTGGATTCCCATTTTCATTATCAAATAAACCAATTTCGGTTATTCTAGCGTTAGCTGCTGGTAAAGTAACATTTGCTAAGTTATAATCTACCCAAGTTGGGTTTGTTGATTGTGTGTACTGATTATTACCTAATTGTACTACATGTTTCATTTCATATATCGTTGCCATTATATCTGTTGCTAGTGACCCATAGAAGAAATATTCGTCCCCAAATTGTAGGTGGGTGGGTTGTGTTACACTAGGGATATTTATAAAATTGTCTAAATTATAAGAAGTCATTGCAGACCAATAAGGACAAGTTGCAGTACTACCGGCTGTATAGTCTTCAGTTATATAAAAAGTGTGACCTACTAGTTGTGAAGCAGAAATTTTATCTCCCACAGTATGATTTGTTAACTCTGCAGTCACATCTCTATAATGCCAATCTGCTGGATTTAATGTGTTTCCATTTTGGACTAGTTGTGTTAATATGTATACTTTTGTTGCTGTAAATCCAGTACCTAACTCATCGGTAATTAAATAAGGGAATTCTCTACCCAATGTAAAAGCTACATCAAAAGCGGTTTCTCCTGGTACTTTTGTTTCTTTAACATAATAATTACAGTGTAATCCAGTAGTCATTCCCGTATTAACCAACATATATGTCATATAAAGAGTATCACCAGGAAATTGCACAGCACCCCCAGTACATCCTGTGGTACACATAGTACCAGCTGGGAATTTTTCTGTTTTAGGAGCTGGTAAGGTCCAACTTCTATTTGATTTATAGGACATTGCTGCTAATAATTCTTCATCATCAATCACTACCATTTTATAATCTGGAAATACTTTACCTACCCTATTAGGGTTGGTTGTTCCACTACCTGAATTGTCATCCCATAAATGATAATATCTTAATCCATCATCATTCATATTAGGGTTAAGGTTGGATTGCATTAAATGTGGTTGAGCACCCACTGGGAAAACACTAAATCCGGCTGGGTCAACATAAAAAGTTTGTCCATATTTGGTTTCGTCCCCCATTCCCGTACCCGCACCAGAACCGGTAGTACTTGTTTTTTTATGCCACATTAACCAAGGTAAATGCATTTTAAAATTACGTGCCTCACCTATTGTGGTTGCTGGGTTATAACCTACGGATTCTAAAGCAAATTTTTCACCATAGAAATCTGTAGTATTTAGGTTGGTGTAGTGTATGAATCCAGCACATTTTTGTTCTGAAGGTTTAACCCCTCTAACATTACTAAACGAATCATAATACCAAGTACCAGCAAAATAATCTTGGTAATCGTCATAAGCTGTATTACTAAATGTTTGCCCATTATCACTCTCTAAACCAAAATATTCTTTAGAACCTGAATATCCACTTGACCCATAATGATTTACTCCTTCGTATATTGTAGGGTCTACTCCTGCCACAGTGTGTGTCCAATTAATGTTCATATTCCATATTTGAGCGTCAAATTCTGACACGTCACAACAACTATTAAATGAGAGTGTATCGTTACACCAATAAGTAGAAGTATTTGCAGTAACATATATACTATCAGTTGTCATAGGGTCAGCTGACATCCCAGGATAAACCCTTACCCTAGCAAAAGTTTCAGCGGAGTATGATTGGAATGCTAAATTTGCACTATTATTAAAATCAGCTATATCTCTATCTAATGTTAATGTTATAGTAGTAGTTTGTTGGTCGGATGCTACACCTCCATTATCTAAAACTTGATAGAATAGTGTAGGTGAAGGTGCGTCACAATTTAATTCAAAACAACTAGTACCCCCAGATAGTTGGTAGGTTACCGAAATTAAATCTCCCGGCATAGGTGTGTAATCAATATCAGTATAACATTCATCAGCAAAAAGACTTGTTGTACCAGCACTTAATATTTGCATAGTTGCTCCTCCAGTCATAGCTGAGGCTGGTGTTACCCAATTTGAGTTTAGTACATATTCGAATCCTACTTCCGCACCGAAATTACAACCTGTACCACTAAAAAACCCTCTTTGAGCTGCTGTATTGTAAACTTCTTCAAATCCTGGTTGTGGTATTGTTGGGCCAAATGTATCACCACTAGCTATACCATCTTGTAATGGGTATTTAACATGTCCTTTATTTTTTGCTGGAAAACCTAAAAGATTTTGTGCGTTATGTTCTGCTTGTAAAATATGTGTACCGGTATCAAATGCTAATGAATTAGTGTAACAATCATAACAAAATTCACTGTCTCCCACTTGGAATAGTCCAATATTTAATTTACCTTCTGATAGTTTCTTCCTACCAGCGTCTGTTAATCGAGCTACGATAGCTCCTTGTGTACTGTTTTTAACTATATAACTCATAATTTTTGTCTTTAATCATAAATACCTTTTATTTTAGTTTGTTCACCATATTATATATTAATATCCACCACCAGAAGAAATACTACCATTAGAAGTGTTTGAGATTATCGTTGAATTCTCGTTTCTTGGTGGTGAATAGAATACGTTTCTATCCATAACAAAGTTTATTGTGTCTGTCTGTGATTCACTTGTAATTGTTTGTCCCCCAATCAACGGATAGTATCTTCTTACTAAAACATAGTAATAATAACTATCTGGGTCTGGTGGTAATAATTTAAATTCTCTAAATATATTACCTGACATATCAATATCTATTTTGTCCCTAAGTTCTTGTACTAAATTACCAGTAGAATTAAAAAGTCTAACTATTATTTCTTCTTCTAAGTTATTATTTTTTGTGTATGTTACGGGCACAATAGGGTCTTTAGTTATAGGTGCTGATATTACCCTATAAATTGTTTTGTAAAATAAAACTAACACATCACCACTACTATACGTTGATGGTTCATTTAGTAATTGTATTTTAGTGTCACTAAATTTTCTATAATCTTTTTTATCATTTTGTAATACCCCATTTATTGCCAATGTTATCGCTCCAACAGATTGTTTTTCTAGATTAACGTAATAATACCCATTTTCTTCATATATTCTATCGGTTGATTCGGTACTCACTGTGTCTGGGATTTCTACAGATTGTGTATACGCCCCACCTTGTGTATCATACATAAATTGTAGGTCATCACCATTCTGTACTGTTTCTGGGTGAAATATAACACTTCTTGTATTTTCGTAAAAATAGTAATCACCATAATCGTTTGATGCAATCCCACCTGCATTATACCCATCAGGTACTGTAGTACCACTTCTTCCTTCTTTTAAAACAACACCATTAACACTAACCATAGGTCTACTAGCTACTGGTGATTCCAGTGTGTAGTAAAATGTAGATGAAGTATACGTGGTTGCTGTAGTATCAGGTAAATCCCCGGAACCACTTACTAATTTATAAGTTTCAGTTCTTAATACCGCGTAACCTGTTATTGGTACATCAAAGTTGTCTAAATATATTTGTGGTACTGGTGGGTTTTGTAGTACCACCATATAAAAGTCTTTACCAGCATCTATGTCTCTACTTGTTGGGTATTCTGCTGTATCTACCCAAGTATCTGTTGTAGAATTTTTATCTTTATATAAATAACTAGGTCTTATTATAAATTCCCATGAGGTATCTGTAGACAACCCTGATAATGGCATGAATGTTTCAGCACTAAATATTATAGATTTAACATCACTATCCATGTAAGTTGGCATTGTGTCAAATATCGCTTCGTAATCGGCTAATGGAGCTACTTGTTCAGTTTCAAATATATAGGGGTAAACTCTAAATTTAGGGTATGCATTTTCAAAAATCATATCTTGGTTATTACCACCAAAATAGAATTGTATATTTTTACCTTTAGTATTTTCTAAATTGTAAACTTCTAATGCTGGTTTACCACCAAGCTCTGTAGATACTGTTGTGGTAGGTCTACTTAAACCATTAATAGTTAATGCTGGTGATGGCATTGTTTGTAATGAAGCTTTAATTGTAGGTCTTACTTGTGGTACCCCTTTTTGGGTTGTGTTATATTTAGGTCTACATTTAGTGTTATTTATATTTACTGTTGTAGCTGTGGTAGCTGTAATACCTATGGTTTCGGTTGGTCCGTCATCCACACCACATATTGGTCCTTCTAAATATTCATTAAAAGAACCACCAGTAAATTGCATATGGTAGAATCTGGAATCATCCTGTGAACTAGCAAAAAAACCAATCTTTCTAGACCCCAAATACTTACATAAAGCATAGTTATCTACCCAATAAGGGGCTGAAGCTTTATCTCCCACCCAAGTACTTTTATCTAATAAATTAAAATCTATAGTATATGTAGAGTTATATGGATTTGTATCACCATTACCTTTTGTTATTGCACCCCCCGAAGCGTTAGCCATAGTATCTGTAAAATCAATTGTAAAAAATTCACCAAAATCACCATATCTATTTACTCTAACCCTAGTTGCACCCATAGCACTCCAATCGGTACTAGTGGTAAATGGTGTTTTACTTGCTGTGTTACTCAATACAGTGGTTATGCCATAATTAGTTGTTTCTGAACCACTACACCCACCGTTACAGTTTCTAAATTTAGGTGTGTTATAGTTACTAAATGCATATGCGTCAGCACCATTATTATTAGTGACTGTAGTTGTACCAGCCCTACCATTAAATAATAAATCTAAAGTATGTGTTACACCTGTAGGTCCATATTTACCCCTATCATCCCTAAAAGATGCTATAGTAATACCTATAGTATCGTCATCAGATGCTCCACTTCTAAATGTAACTTCCCAAGTGTAATTGTAGTATGAACATAAACTTTGTTTACCCACAACACCACTAATATTTCCACTAGTAGCATAAAGTTGTGATGCACCACCCTCTAAAACTATTCCTGTCCCAACAGCTACTGTACCACCAGAATTAACTGAGTAGTCACTAGAACTAACATCTTCTATTGTTACACCATAAGATGTACCTGTTAAAGCACTAACTGCTACTGGGTTACCAAATATACCATAGTTTTGTCTAGGGTCTAATGTTCTCCAACCATAACCAGCTCCCTGTGCTGGCCACCAATATAAATATTTTTGAATTACTGTGTTATAGTAGAATTTTCCTATGTTTGCCGCGGTTGCTGCTAATGTTGTAGGTCCTAAATTGCCACCCTCTGTCATATCTATGGAGGATTCACCTAAATACCAATCATCACTACTATCTGTTAATCTACTAGCTGTTGTACCAGTGTAAAACCACACATATGGATTACTACTATAAACTTTTCCATCCAAACCTAACCCAGTATCAAAGTATGCTGCAGAAGTAGCTGGTGCTGGTCCCCACCCAGAACTAAATGGCATATCATAAGGTGCGTTGGGTACATAGGGTTCCCAACTCATACTACTACCGGAAAGGGTGTTAAGATTCCATCCTGCAGTACTCATTCCATTATTACCGTCGTTATAGTTATATGGGGTACACCCACTATTATCAGGTGCTATGTTTGTATTCATAGGTCTATCTTCAATAACACTAACAGTATATACTCCATTAGTCACACCAGAAAATATATGTGTTGTATCAGCAGTTGTACCATAATATCTATCCACAACTTTTCCATTTTTAACCAAATCATACCTAAAACTAGATGTTGTTGTTGTTGAAGTTGTAACACTAATTTGTCCTAGTTTATTTGTGTCTAGTACGCAGTCATTATTGGATAGTGTGGCTTCTATTAGTGGTGTGGTAAATCCACTTACTTGTAGTTCAGTACTCCCAGTATTACCTCTTGAATCGGTAATAGTAGCCTCATACCAACCCTCACATAAATTTATAATATCGAAAGTATCTGCTGTATAACTATCACTACTACCAGACCAACTAACAGTATATGGTGGAATCACACTTGTATTACCAGAAACGTCAACAGACCATATTTGCCCATTACACTTACCACTTAATGTGTGTTCTACATTATAGTTGATTAACATTATATCTCCGTTAGATGTTGCCATTGCCATAATTATATTTTATTTTTATCCTTTACAAGGTTCTTTTTCACTTATGCATTTACCAACGCTTTCACACCAATAATAACCTTTACTACATAAACCTTCTTTTTCGACAGGTGAAATTTCACTAATTTCGTCGTCGTACTTATCTTTTACATCAGTTTTTTCATCTTCTGTATCAGTTGCAGGTTTAACTGGTCCATCACCACCTGTTGGTGGTGGGGGTGGTGGTGAACATCTTGCCACACATTCTTCAAATGAAGTATACAACCCATCAGGGTCTTCAAAACACAGTCCTTCTTTACAACCATACCTTACAATATTTGTTGGCCTATCACCAAGAACAAAAACTCCAGTATCTAAAGTACCTCCCCCTCTTGGGTTACCTCCTCTTGGGTCGCCTCCTCTTGGGTCGCCTCCTCTTGGGTCGCCTCCTTCTGTTACAACACCTGGTTTTCCACTAGGGCCTGATGGATACCCACCTTCAGAAGATACGTCTGAACCACCAAATAGTGTAGTGGTAACAGGTGTGTTAAATGTAGTTGGTCTTAAATTGTTTATTACTTGTCCCACATAAATATTATCGTTTGCACAGTCCCCAACTAAATGTGCTGTACATTTATTATTTAAAGAAAAACAATATTCTTGTGCGTTTTTTAAACAATCATCACACTCTTTAGTTTCTAAATCGTGAAATATATTAGTTATTCCATATATTGGGTCTAACTTCAATGCTTTGGAGAGTTCTTGTCCACATTGGCAGTAGTACTTACATTTAGTACTATTAGATAAGACTTCTGGTTCAGGATTGTAATGTGAAAAAGCAGAAACTATATTAACGTCTTTACCTTTGATGTTTAATTTTCTATTTAGATTTACTAATTTCCAGTCAGCTGGTGTAGTTTTATGTATAATATCATAAGTTGTACCTACTTTTGTTCCAGAACATGGTTTATAAAAACCACAGTCTGGTGTGACTACTATATAATGTAATAATGTATTACCGTAATAATTTTTAAAGTTATTAACTATAATATAAGACTGGCTTAATTGTGGGAAATTAAAATCACATTTTGCACCGTACTCATAACTGTTATAGGTTGGTAGGTAGAATGAGAATAACCCGTTTTCTTTCATATGGGTCATTTGTGAATTAGATTTATCACTTAACATGTAGTCTTTTATTGTATTATTTTCTATCATTCTTTGCCAGTTATTTGTAGGTTTTTCTGTACTTATATCCCAAACCAATTTACCGTCAGGAGCTGTACTATCTACAAAATTTAAACCACCAAAGGTATTATTATCGACAAAAGGTGTTCGTATGTTACCACATTCACTATCTGACAAATAAAGTGTACCATCAAGTTCTATTGTTTGTGTAGTGTCACCAACTTTAAACTCAAATGGTAGTGATTTTTTGGTTGAATCAAAGAATAATTTTTTACTACTAACACCATTAGATGCTTTTATACCACGATAATAAGGAGATTCTAAAGTGTTCCCACTAGTATCTAATCTATGACCTAAATTTATATCTATAGCTGTTGCACCACCGGATAAGTAATAGAACCCACCTTTAGAAGTTGAGTTCCAATCTGTTTCATATTTTAATTGTATGGTTTGTCCACTAATTAAGTTTATTAATCCCGTGTCCAATGTAACTGGTATTTGTTTGTGAAATATGGTAGATGATGTCATAGAACTTAATATACAACTATTCATACCACTAGTAGTTAAATCATTTTTATCAACATCTAATGTTAAATAATCATTTGCAAACCCATCTGTTTTTCTACTTCTTACAACTTTAAACTCAGATAATGTTGTTCCGGTACCACCTGTCGATGAACCTTGTATTATAGAAGCTGTAAAATTAAAGTTTAATATTCCAGTATTATCTGGTGCATCACCACAAATATTTTTTTCTCTCCCAGATGTACAATCTCTATATTTTTCACCAGCATTAAATTTAAAGTCTGTGTCTGTTGCTACAACTTCTTTTTCACCATCACCCGCTTGGATTATGGAGGTATTTATAAGTCTTTTAATCTCATAATCGTTACCTGGGTAACTACCTGTAAATCCGGAAGGATATGCTTTTTCTAGGTACTCACACCACTGACTATCAGTATATTTTATATTTAAATACCCCTTATATGTAAACCTATATATACCACTAGTTAATGCGGAATAAGTAAGGTAGTTGTCCACATCCGACTCATTAAAAATTAATGTCCCATTATTTCTACCATAAGCTTCACTAAATGTATATGGTCTGTATTCTAGAGTAGTATCACCGATTAGTTTCATTTTTGTTTGTCTCTCTATATTACTAATAGGCACTATCGTATTAGCTGAAAAAGAAGCTCCACTTAAATGTAGGTCATAGGTTTTATTAGTTATATTAGGGTCACCGGTCGTAGCTGTAAATCCTGTGTATAATTCTGTTTCATCTTTTTTATCGTATGTTGTAAAACAAAAATCTGTTACAGTGTTAGCACTAATAGGTGCTATAGTATACAGAGCTGTGAGAAGGTCATGTGCTTTAGGACTATGTTTTGCTCCAACCATTGCACCTTTTTCTGGGTGCACATGGTAGAAACCTACATATTCTTCTCCGTTTGGTAGTAAGTATTCATTACCTGATGTATATAATCCTTCTTCCGAACCTATTTTTGTGGGGCCTACAGTACATTCTTTACTAGGACAAATAGTTATTGTGTTAATATCACCATCGACAGTATATGTAAACCTTACATCTGTAAATGTATTTAAAGAACTTCTGTTAACCCATTGTGATATTCTAGAATAAGTTCTGGGTATATTTTGTATTTGTCCTTGCGAGTTGATTGTAGGATAATTTTCTATACTTCCGATTTGTTGTGTTTTTAATTTTTCTTCAAAAGCTTTTAATTGTGTCTTGGTAGAAAATTTTAAAGAGTAACATTTGTCAGCTTCACTAAAAAGTTCATTATTTTGTAATTCACTTGCCCAATTTAATGGGTACACATATTTTCCATTTTTAAATACTTTTCTACTTTCTTTAACCTCATTGTTTTCTACAAATCTAGAAATATTATATGGTATTTGTATTAAATTGTTAGCTGGTAGGTTTACATCATTTAAGTTAACGTTTGGTGTTAATGGGTTTTTCACCGCGTAAACTCTACTACTAATTAAATCTAAAGTCTCTGGTAAACAATTTTGTGGTGTTAATTGTTTTTTGTAGTCGTATATCACTTCTCTATCCGACAAATCTTTAGAGTGTAGTGTTAGATAAGTTGTTTCTAATTTTATTGTTTGTGGTGGTGTTGTAATTTGTTTTACAGGTTCTATAGTTATAATATTACCTTTAATTATTTTATCATCATCTAAATTAACCTTAAAGTCCAGTGAATGTACATATTGACCGCATTTTTCTATGAAAATATCCATATCAAAAGATAGGTTATGTATTGTATTTCTTCTAAATGTAACACCTGGTATTATCATTTGTAAGGCATGTGCTTTACCACCAATAATTTTACCAAAAGGTTCTATAGCTCCACTATTAGGACTACTACTAAAATAGTTTTTATGACTTAGAAAAGCACCAGTCATTGAGGTGTTTATTTTTTCAAACCCAAGATTGCCTTTAGAATTTGTAAAAACTTCTAAAATTATGGGTGTGGGTTTTAACCCTATAAACTTATTTATATTATTATATTTTAGTATTTTTTCGTCAAAATATAGAAATGTTCTTTGTACACCACTTTTTATTTCTACAATAACATCTACTGGGTAATTAGTATCATAAATAAAATTAAATGACGCTCTTTTACTTATTACTTCAGAAGGAGTTCTACTATTAACATTTCCGGACATAAAAAAAACAAATTTTATTTCATCTCCTAAAACTCTTAAATCTATTTTTGTTCTATATACTTTTTCTTCCATATTATTTTTTAATATCCTCCACCACCTCCGCCTGAAGAACCTCCAGCTCCAGCACTTGATGAATATCCACCTCCACCTGAAGAACCAGCACTAGAAGTTGTATTTATACCCGAGGCACCACCACGTGAGGGTGGTGTAGTTGTAGTTGCTTGTTGGGTTGGACTTGTGAGTCCTCCACCACTATTTAAATTGTAGGTTTTTAACCAACCTAGTCCTTGATTACCAAATTCTTTTAAACCATACACACATAAAAGATTATTTGTACTACCTTGTTTTGTAAAGATTGGTTCGGATTCAAATTTTCTTTTGTTTGTGTTAAATTCATTAGCTAATATTTTACCTTCTTTGACCACTAACTCACTTCCCGATATTAATGACTTTTGATTTATATCATATTCAGAAGCATAAGTGGATATTGGATTAGTTGTATTACCGGTTAGTATGTTATTATAATATATAGTATTTGGTTGAGGGGCTTCGGGTGGTGCGTTGAAACTCATCATCCTTGCTTGGAATTGTGGTGCTGGAAAAGAAGTATACCCTGTAGGATTTACTGTAAAGGTAGTTGTATACCCAGAATCATAGGATATTCCTGACATAGAAAAACATCTATAGACAAATTTATCTCTGTGAAAATCAGAATTTTCTATTTTAACACCACTAGTCCATAGTGTTGTTGCTGGCATCATTTGTTCTACTATCCTTATCCAATAGTCACCCATGGATTGAGCGTAATCAACCATTTTAGTGTAGGTGTACTTATTATTATCACCACAACTTTTATTTAGATAATCTAGGTACATTTGTTGTAGTACTGGATACCCACCAGTTTTACCGTCATTTATAGTCATTCTATTTTTAACATCAATAAAATATTTCCAGAAATTATCTCTAAATAACTTAAAATCTAATTTTTTAGCATTAATTTGTGGGTTAGTTGAGTCCCAAGTTCCACCACTTGATGGGTATGGTGGTGGTAATGTACCCCCACTAAACATGCAATTATATAAACTAGATTGTCTCCAAACATCGTACGTCAATCCTTGTCCTATGTTTAAATGTAAATCAACATTTTTAACATTTAAAATTAGTTTTTCGTTACTTGTTTGGTAGTATGCACTTCTCCAATATCTATCGTTAAAACTATATCTTCTAGTTTCATCTTCTGTCTTACATCTATTTTTTTGAAACATTTCGACATATCGAATTCTACTTATAAGTATTTTTCTCCAGTTTGGGTTTGTACCCGCTGCGGTTAATTCTTCAAACTTAGCAATTAATTTTTCTTTTCTTCTTTGTAATTGTCCACATTTTTCCCTATAAACATTGTTTTTAAAGTTTTGGTGTGTGTTATTTATTTGGAAAATGCCCATATCAGGGTCTAAATCTGGTCTATATATATCTTCCCCTATTTCTACCCAAGATTTCTTGTCGTCTATAATTCTTTCTAGGGAATACCCAAAATACATATGTGGGAATCTTCTAAATCTATCTAAATATGGTGCTTTAGGGTTGTTAGAGTGTGTACCAGTAGACCAAAATCCACCCCAAGTAAAATTATTAAATTTAGTTACTACACTAGGATTACACCCACTTAATGTTGAGGCTTCTTGATTTATAATTAAATCTGATTTATGTTCCTCTGTTCTTTCGAACCAACCAGCTCCTCTTTGGAAAAAGAAATTGTTGTTTGTTGGTGGTACTTTTGGGTACCCAGAACCGTCTATTGGGTAGTCCCCAAAATTAAAGTTATTAGTGGTTGTACCGGTAACATATGTAAAAGATGAAAATGGTATACTATATTTTATTGTTTTAGTTACATATGTCCCACCCGAAACAACAGCCCAAGTATCATAAAATTTATTTAAATTTATTTTTGCGTCCGCTAAAACTATATACTCATTAAACTCAACTAACGCTTCAGGTGCACCCATTAAACCTAATAGAAATTCTATAGATTTCCTAGTACCTTTTGATTTAAATAGGTATCCTGTGTTAAGTAGTATCCTCCTATATAATTCTATATCTAATTCTGCTGGTGTCATACTTACACTACTACCAGAATATTCTGGTGCTGTTACCCCTAATACGTTGTCTAGGAATGTGTTGTTATTTAGTGTGTTAGGTGTTGACCACCCTAAGGTTCTTGCAAAGTTTTTAATTAATTCGTTAGGTATGTTATTTTTACTGTCATATGTTACATTGGTCATATAAGCTATACCATCTACAAATGTTTTTATATCATCAAAACTTCTACCATATATTTGTAGTGTTTTTTCTATTTTTTGGTCTGTGGTATCAAATTCTTTTAGTACTGGTGCCGTTAAAAATCTAGAAACTAAGTTAGTTTTTTGTACATCTAATTCATTTCCTAAGTCAGATAACTGAGTCAGATAATTAGTGTACCCACTACTAGTTATGTCTATATTAATAGCGTCTTGTTTAGGCCAAGTTATCATAGTATTACTATAAAATGTTCCACCCGCACTAGATTCTTTTATTAATTTAAAAGTTGCTGTATATTCAGGTACTACATCTCTGTTCATTAAAAACCTTTCAACATAATCGAAGTTTTTGAATACTTCGTCACTTTCTAAACTATTAGGTTTAATAAAGAATGTATCCGTAGTACTACTATTATTTATAAATGGATTACCCTCAACAGTAAAAGTTAGAAAACCTGTAGTTACAGTTTGTGGTTTAAAATCTATTATTTTATATTCTAAAGCATTTATTTCCCCACCCAGGGTTAAAACATAATTTTTATATTCTGTAGTTAAGTTTCTTAATTTAGATACTGTCCCATCTGCAACTTTAATTAATGTGTCAGCTCCATAACCAAACATTTCTAAATTATTTAAAATTTGTTCCTTACTAATAGGTGTATTAAGTAACTCACCATTTGAGGTAAATTCTATAACAAATGGATTTGATATGTGGTCTACACTTACATTAAAAGTAGTTTGGTCTGTGCCACTATTGTAGTTTATATTATAAGCTGTGGTATTACCACTTTGGTTAAGTGAATTTACCCCATCAATGAATAGAGCTGCGGGAAAAAAATTAATGATGCTTTGGGTGGCAACACTTAATCTCTTTTTTAATGAACCATATAAAACTAATTCGGCTATATTATTTGTATCGGTATTAATGTATACTTGGTAATTATTTTTTACAAATGCCTGTGCTGTTTTTAAGTCGTTAAAATCTAGAGACTCTAGGGTAATTGGATTAGAAAATCCTTCTAGTTTTTGAGGTGTGGATACACTTCGAGTGTATTCTTGACCAATGGAAAAATTACCCATGGTCATTTGTGAAGACCCGTCTGTTATTTGATTACCTACTAGATTATCACTAAAGGTATCTCCTCCGTGTCCTGGTGCTGGTGGATATCTAAATCTATTACTAGCCATAACTCGTTAAACGTTTATTGTACTAAATGTCTTACTAAAATCTATATTGTTACCTCTATTTGCTCTAATTTCGTATAATTGGTCATTAAATTGGTCTCTAACCTCATATAAATCGTATTGTTGATAGATATTTTGGTTAAAGTCATAAAGAGTGTAGATTCCGTCGTCTATTGATTTAGATTGGTTACCGTATAATGCAATAGCTAAAGTGTCGAAATCATGGTCTACCATTTCTACATCTAAAACAATCGGGTTAAAAAATGTATTTGTAATTATAACGTTTTGTCCCGGTTGCCCTATAAATGGAATCGCGTTAGGATTATTTGATGGGGCACTTGTTGGTGTTAGTGTACAAAATATTAAATTTGTTTCAGTGTTTGTGTAGACGTATCTTGGTGCTACCTGATTTGGGTTTGTTAGGTTTGCTGCTACTGGTTCACAATAAAAATTAGATGTTACTATTCTAAAAAAGTTATGTATTTTTTCTCCATTTGCTTGTAAGTATTCTATTCTATAACCCACTAAAGAATGGGGTTTAAATCTACTTCTATATGCTGCTGGTACATTATTTAAATCAAAGACAAGCCCTTTTACGTTTGGTAGAGAAGCTAAGATACCACAATCTATTATAGTAGTTCTTATCTCTACTGGTCTAATATAAATTGTATAAATTCCTTTAGATGCGAATACGTTGGACGGTAATTGTAAATCGTATAGTCCACCTAGAATTTCAACACCGTTTGCCCCACCAGTATTATTTTGGTGGTAATGTGGTGTTAATAAGGTATTTGCTGGTAATTGTGAAACTACAAAATTAGAGGTTGCGTCCCTACTTGGTGTGTAGTGTACAATAATTTGTACGTCGTCTGGAAGTACGTCAGCTGGTCTTTTTATTCCGTATGCTCCTAATGCCATTTTTAAGGTTGTTTATTAATTTTATAAAACCCATATCCATGTAACTCTAACTCACCTAAATTTGGTGTTTGTCCTAGTCTTTGGGGTTTTTCAAAGACGGTTATTTTACCTCTTTCAATAAATATGTTAGACCTGGTTTCTGGTCTTTCACAAACATTCATTAAAACCTCTTCTTTTGTTAAAGGTGGTATACAACCATTTCTAAAAATTTTTTTAAATCCCATCTATTATTTTATTATAAATATCCCAGTAATAATTTATACTGACACATTTTGTTTATAATATTTTTCTTTATATTCTTTTATTGAAATTGGTTTACCGTATTTAAAACCAAACTTATTTCTTGCTATATGTTTTTTTAGGGGAAACTCTCTGTGTATTTCCCATAAATCTTTAGTTAACTCTACCTTACCTTTATTACTATATTTGATTGCTTTTACTATGTGAGTGTCTGCGTTATTTAGTGATTGTCCTGGTTTTAACCCCCATATATCTTTTTTTCTTTGGAAACTTAGGTCCATCCAAAAATCACAATCTATTAAAGCAACCTCAACAGATTCCAGTAAGACTCTTTTAATTAAATCGTAGTCCAATTCTTTACCTTCTTCTTGTGTTACAACCATGTCTACATCCCATGTAGGCCAAAAAGGTCTTATTTTCATTATGTGACTTGTAAAAGAACCTGTAATATAAAATTCAAAATTATTATACCATTTTTTTTTAGATATTATATCAACCCATTTATCCAACCTTTCTACTGTAGGCATATAAATTTTTTTATCTACTTTGATGTACCCTATTTCATATTTTTTATGTTTCCCATATTCCATAATCATTTTAAATTAAAGAGGTACTATAGATGATGAGGATGAACTATTTGCACCACCACAAGGATTATTTAGACTATTAACACCACAAGGTAACCACGCACTATTATAGGTACCATTATTAACTATAAAATCACCAGTGTTAGGGTCACCACTACCTGGGTCCATATTAACAATTTGACAAGGTGGTGGCATTACTGAACTATATTGTGCAGACCTAGCTGTTGATGAATTTGGTCCAGCAGGGGGTTCTAAACATTTGTTATCAACAATATCCCAGCCAAATTCACAACCACAACACCAACAACAATTTTCGTTGACATCTGTAGGGTCTACATTATATATACATTCACCTACTTGAAATGGTACAGAAGTATATGCTGTATTAATTGTTTGGTGTGGGAAACTTACTGGTGTTGGTAAATCGTTATATAGTGTCGTATTACAGACATCACATTCTACAATGGTTCCAGTACCACATGGGTCATTATTAACATCAACGTTACACGGTAACCACATTCCACCATTAATATTTATACCTATAATAGAACTAGGGTCTCCTTGACCATTTTTACAAACTGGAGGTGCGACAACTTGAAATAGCATAGTTTGTAGACTTTGAGAAGTGTATGGGTTTGTACTATTTGGTAGGGGTCCTGCTGGTACACAACAATAACAACAATTATCATCATCAGAAACTACACAATCATTTATTTGATATGTGATAGCGGGACTATAATTTCCTAAATAGTTTGATGGTCCAGTTAAAACATTACCTAAGGTAATATCACAATCTTCACAACCTAATGATACTGGGTCTACACAAACAGTTTGACAAGCACCCAAGGATTGGTATTGACCTAGTCCGGTTCCTGGGTCTAAACAATTACATGTTCCCGGACAATTAACACAATCCCAACTATCTGGTATAATTGTATCACAACAATTTGTTGGGTCTAGTTCACATTGTGACAGTGAACTATATACACCACTAGGGTCTTGGTAACATTCACATGGTGGTCTACACATTTTCCTAGAAATAACCTTAAGTGCTTCAGTAGGTGCTGAAGGACCTGGATTACAAGGTATATTTTGGTCATTATTTATGGTACTAATAAGTAATGCAAGGTCAAGAAGATATCCATCAGGACTATACTGAGGACTACCCGCCTGACTCGGACTGTAAATTATATTCTGACTGGCATTGGTTATACATGAGCCCATCATTACACTATACCAATAAGTATTCTCACTAAAGTAGATAAGAGCAGAACTAGTACCACCAAGTATAGATGGGATGGTAGTATTCACTATCAGTCTTTTCAAACGATAGGTACCATCCGATACTTGTACAAAACAGTCAGGAGATTGTTGTAATCCTGGTTGTGTTGTATATGGAAAACATTGTACATCACTAACATAATTTGAAATACCAAAGTAGTAAGCATTAACACTAGTACCAGCCAACGTAGAATTAGGACCATCAAAATCATAACCCAACCCTCTAGCTTTAGCAAAAAACACTTGTAAAGCTGTTAGTTCATCTGGGAAATATCCTGCATTTATTATTGTATTGGCGTATGCTTGAGACTGCCCCATCGATACTAGATATTGAGCATCTGCAGCGTCTATAGTAAAATGATTTAACGCTGTAGCCCCTAGAGTATTCATCTGTATTAAATAACCATCCCAACCTGACCATCCTGATGTAGTTGCTGGATAAGGGCTACATTTCCACATTGTTGGAGTTGGTTGGTAACAACATGTACTGGTGTCACCTGTACAATCTGAGATAGTATTATACCCCACAATAGCATTTGCGTCCCACACACAAGGACAAACTCCAGTACCTACGTTTGGATTTCCTGTGTCACAAACATAGTATCCTGTTTGTGGTGGTTGACAACAAGGAGTTGCAGTTGCTGCTATATTACATAATGCTAAATTTGGATATACACAGTTAAGTCCGCTAGTACATTGTTGACAAGAACATGGACCTATTTGTGAACATTGACAACTAGATGTTCCAGCAAAAAGCCCAATAGCGGTTTCCCCATAACTAGTCATTTCATCTCTTGCTTCTTGTACATTCATACCCGTATTAAATGTTTGTGGTAAACTTAGATTTGCATTAACCAGATTTAATTGAGCTATAGCATCATTCCAATCAAGGAAAGTTACAGACTGGGGACATCCATTTGCTGTGGTATATATAACATTTGAAGAATGACAATGAGGGGTTGTTCTAAATATTCCACCAGCACCACCATACTGATTAGGGTCAGGATTAGGACAGGAAGCATTGCTAGCGTTTGGACTTACGGCTTTTTTACTAGCAAATGGTGTATTTGGTGGGTAAGTTTGTACTATCCAATCAAAAAATATTTGAGGAAAGTGCCAGGAACTGGTTCCTGCATTAATACCCATCGCTCCGAACCCAGTTGTTCCTACTGGGTTTATTGGGTATTCCAGAGTTGCGTTAGAACATACAGTATATACTGGTTGCCCTGGAAGACATTCATACATCGTAGGAGTTGCAGCTGTGCTAGGACAACTGGTGTCACATGGTACCCACATTGGGTACCCTCCATTTGGTTGTCCACCAGGAAATGTACTAGGTGTATTATTTGCTAATTCATTCGCGTATGCGTCATACCATTGGTGTGGATTCATAAAACTATGTAAAACGTGGTCATATTGGTCATACACCATAACAAAACAACAACTAGTTAATGTTCCTCCACTTCCACCAGCGTCAATTACAACATCACCTATATTATAACTTATCGCCGGAGTCCATGCTGGGGTTGCAAGTACACTACCTACTATTGGCGTTGGTATTACAACGTTACTTAACGACCAAGTACCAGTGGCGTCAATTACTGGGAATGTAACACTCCCTGCTGTTTTACAATCTTCACACGGACAACATGTAGTATTGTTAGAACCTGTACCACCTAATGGGTAAGAATTGGCTGTACAGTCTGCTAAAGTATTATAAGCTGTACAAGCACCATATGGTGGTACTGCTGAATAAAATGGTATAGTTATAAGACTGCAGTGACATGGGTCTGGTTGTGCTATAGGACCTAAATCTGGTTTACATTCTCCACATATGAAATTACACTCGTCTTGACACTGGGTTGGTGTTGTGAATGGTCCGTGTACACAACTTGCTGGCATCGTACCAACAAAACTTATACACCCTAATGTTTCATCACAACAATATTCTGTTGTTTGTGGACAACAAGGATATTGAGTTTGTAAACTTATACAATCTCCTATAGATAACGCACAAGAAAAGTTATACGGGTTTAAGTCACAAGTACAACTAACATTTGTGTCACAACAAAATCTACAAGCTGCTTGACAGTCCCCTAAGGAAGCGAATCCAGTAGCACCAGCTGGATAAGGTGTACCAGTACCCTGTTGTCCAAGTACTTGATTTTGGGTCCATCCTGGGAAAGGTGGTGTAGCAATCCAACTTATTATAGTAGTTTCTGGAAAACAATTTGTAGTAGTTGCTGATTGTCCAGCATTGGTATCACAAAAATAAACTGAAGGTGCTGTACAGTTACAGTTATTTGTATTTGACCAACAGTCAAAAGCTGAAGTATGTTCTGGAAATAAATTTAATGGATTATTACCTACAAATTGACATTGTCCTCCGGTTGACGAAGGGTCACAAGCCCACTTACAATTTTGTTGACAGTCGGATAAAGTAGTATAAGCTGCTGTGGGATACAGTGGGTCTCCAGGAAAAACTTCTATACACCCACAACCATCAGGTGCTACACAAGGGTTTAATGAACTACACCATTCAGTATCGTCACAATGAAATTTACTAGTTGCACCAGAACAACAATTTAAATTACCTGGTGGTGGTGCTAATATACCTTGTTGACACTGCCATACACTTAAAAACCCGTACCAACTTGATGAGTTAGTCGTTACTCCATTTATAACATCCTGTTGCATTACACAATCTGTAAAATCATCCGAAGGGTCTGATGGTGTACCATTATCATCACAAAAACAACCTGCCTTACAGTGGTCCATACATGTACTAGCAGTATAACAGTTGTTAGCTGCTTCTGAACCTAGAACAAAATTACATGGTATAACGTTAAGAACACAACCATCAATAAAGTCACAACTATAGGTATCCCCATCAACTTGTTGACATGGGTCACAACCACCAACCGTATTCCCACTTGGGGTGCTACCACAACTAATCCAAGCATTTGGTGTTCCGTTTGGTGCGTCTGGTCCTCCAGGTATAAAATAATTACAATCATAAAATCCTGCTGGTGGACCCACGTAAGGATTACTACCCATTGGTACGTCACAATAATAGCAACAAACATCAGGTGCTCCTACTTGCCAAGCTACATAATCATATAGTTCATAATCATTAGCTGTACTATCCCACTCTTCTCGGTCTACACCAACACCACCAGTAAATGGGTCACACGCACACTCACAAGTTTCTCCGTCAGGAATACAACCATTTGGATTGGCTGTCACACATTCTGTAAATGTACAATATACTGGCCCTAAAGGACTACAAGGTATATTAGCACTTCCTACTGCAACACTAGTGTAAACACAAGGCCAATATGGCCATGATGGGTCATATAATCCACTCATTGGATTAAATATCGAAGAGTTTTCATCACACTCTATATCACAACAACCTGTTGCTATACAACAAGCTGAATAAGAATCATAAGGGCCTCCAGGTGACCAACCCCAACCACTAGGTAATGCAACTGGGTTTGGATAATTTGCACAATTACCATAACTACTACCATTAGTTAAACTAACTAAACAATCTATACCACCGTCTGTAGGACAATTATCATCACAATCTTGTGCAGTAGCGTAGGACCCATTTGGATATAGTAAAGCTAAGGTTGGGTCTGTAGGATTTGGATTTGCTCCAAACCCACTTAATGGTACAAGTGCTGGGTCAATAGCCCAGTCCGCCTCCCAAGTTGGTAATGGTGTGGGACAAGGTGCTAGATTTTGACATGGTGTAGCTGAACCACTTAAACAAACCCAACAGTCAGTTAATGGTGGGTTACAATAGGTACAACAATCTGCTGAGGTATTGTATTGCCCACAACCATTAGTATAACAAGGTACACAAGTAGTACTACCAGGAAAACCGGTACCACCACTACATGGTTGGTACCAGGGGTCATAACAGTCCCAACCACAAGGACCTGGTAAACCACCTAGATTATTTGGGTCACTTGCACAATCACCAGAAGTGGGATAATTACCACCTGTTATTTGTACACACCCTGTGTCACAAAAATATTCCCAAGCTGTAAAATCACAACATGCGGATATTCCTTGTCCTGGGACACCAGTTTCACAATCATTTAAAGTGTAAAATGGGTCTAGGAATAGTTGGTTATTAGTGGCGGTTACTTGTGCTGTAGCAAGTATATAATTTGTCATTATATCATAATAGTCTGAATCTGGTAAAGCAGCACACGAAACTTCAGAACAACATGGTGTATTTGTTGGTGTTGTACATGACCAAGCTATAGGGTTACACCAGTCTTCACAATCTGTCATTGATGAAAAAGTAACTGATAGTGGGTAACCAGGATTATTATATTGTGGATGTGTATAATCTATTTGGATACATCCAGGTGTGTCACAATTATATTGGTTTGGGCAATGCCATCTATCATCTACAGGGCAATTACCATTATTATATGCGGTTAGACAACCTCCTGGTCCCGCGTAGAAAGTAAAACTATTAGGAGTACTCCCTGAAATTAATTCACAAACGTCAACACCAACATTTGTTAAGTCTTGTGGACACACCCAACTTGCACATCCCACGTAATCCCAACTTGTTACGTTAGTAGTGGCTGTTGGTACGATACCAGCTGGTACATTATTTATTGCTCTATAACAATTTCCGTCTGGACCATATATAAACTCACCAGCGTTAAAAACTTGTGTGTTATTCCACTGTCCCGCTATCCCAATAGTACCCATAGGTGAATACGCATTAAAAATATTATAAGGGTCTTCACAAGGTAAAGCACTTCCTGTAGGACAACTCACACAATCAGGTGTACAACCTTCCCACACATGTACATCAGGTCCAGTAGGATTAATATAGACACCTTGATATAGTTGGTGTGGTAGTATTCCTGCAAATGGACTGTTACCTCCAGTATTACTTGTTTGTGTTATATCTGTTACAGCAATATAACAACAGCAAGACTGGGGTGTTACATCATATACGATATCTCCTTTAACATAATCTACAAAAGGTGACCAATTAGGTGGGTTAGATGGTGGATTAGGTGTTATAGTTTCTACTGTGAGTGTAACCCTATCAATATATTCATCTTTAGTTAAACAAAATTCACAAGTTTCTTCGGGACATTCAAAACAATCTTCACCACCAAACGCTAAAGAATTTAAACCACAACTAGTAGCTACAAAAATTGTTATTCCATTTGGAAAGTCATAAAAATCTATAGGAGTTTGTCCATTTGCGGAAGATATTGTATATCCAGTGTATATTGCATTTGCTTCAAATATCTCACCCATCATACCTGCTGTTATAGTGTTAGTTAATGGGTCTATAACGTCACCACCAACAGGTACTGTGACAAATTTTTCAAACCCATTAGGTAAAAATCCTGGAGCTGTTGTAGATGGTACATTACTATATGTAGAAAATATACCTACTGAACTTTCTGTGATACCCGTAAGTTCAAAACAACCTATAGAGGTACCACTATATTGATTTATGTTAGTACCAGAATCTAAAGGGTAATAGTTTGGTGTACCAATAGTACCGTAAGTACCGTGATACGCTGTTGAGGTAAACATTGGTGGTGGTGTTACTGATGGTGTTGGGTTAGGACCACTTAAATTTACTTGATATGGGTTACCTCCTGGTGTTGTTGGTGATAGTGCTACCCCTGCTCCTACCGCAGCTCCACCCATTCCAGCTCCTGTTGGTGGTGCTGATGAAAATGGTTGGGCAAGTATCTGGGTGTAGGTTAGGTTCGGTACCGTTATTATTTGACTAACAGACGTTGGTCCCCATGGACCTTCATGTGTTATCTTAATACTATATTGTGATGGATTTACATATTCATATTCACTTGTTAATGATGGGTATTGTAAATCTTCACAACAAGGATAACCGTTAGCATTAACTGGTATAGAACAATCACATTCACCCCAATCAATTCTATATGGGGATTGTTGGAATTCTTTATACGAACCAAAGTTGGTTGTATTATATACTTGTATTTTCATACCATTCCCTGTAGTGTTAGCTGTAAAAGTAAAATTAGAAAATACTTGTTGTTGGTCTATTCTTCCATCCCAAATACTATAGTGCCCTATATCATTGAAGTCTTGTGTTAATGTTAGGGGTAACTTATACAAAATGTCGTCTAGTGGGTCCAAGCAACTGCATATTTCCACACTTTCACCCCAAAATGCATTAACACCTTGTGAGTTTAACGGTTGATTTATGTTTGTATTTGTAACATCATATATTGTAATTAAATCATTATAACTACCAGTGTAGAAGGTTCCTCCAGAAGTAAGTACTAAACCTTTAAATTTAACATAACTATACCCGTCTGGATTATAACAATTATTTGGGTTTGGACTTAATGCCGCGTCCCATAAAATAACACATGGGATTGTAGGTGAACAATCTTTTAGTTCATCCGGAAAACTAGACATAACACCACTATCTAAAGCACTCATTATTTGAGAACCTGTTGAGTTATACATCGTGTCTCCCGAACAATTTGTACTAAGGTTTATAGGGTAAAAATTTGTACCTCCAGTACAGGGTATTGTTCCAGTACTCCCAGTGTCCGGGGTATTTCTTCGTATTGTAAACTTTTGTATATCCATACTATGTAGTTACGTATTCATAAAATTTTATTGGTCCTAAGACCGTTTCACCTGCTGGTGCTAATGTTATTCCAGTAGCTCCAGCTACTGAATTATACGGGTGTACTGTATAATTATATTTTGGGTTTGTATTACCAGTTTCTATATTTAAAATTATCTGGTAATAGAAAAAATCTTCAAAACTATATTGTCCTTGTATCGGTGATGGTAACTGATTTAACATTCTGATGACTGTGCCAGTTTTACCATTAAAAAATTTACAGGTCATGTAAAATGTATTACCAGTAAATAAATCTCTATCTTTTAACCATTGTAAATAATAATTTTCATTAGCACCTTCAGGAGCTGATGCAGCAGAGAAAGCTGGTGTATATACATCATATTGTGGTAAGTTGATACCTTCACTTCTTTGATTCCAATATTCTTCTGGGTCTTCTGCTGGGTCTATAACTACACTTTTTTTTCTACAGTTATTGGTAGGCATTATTGTTGAGAATAGTAGTTTTTGTTCTTCTCTGACTGGTGTATCAAAAAAATCAAATTTAAAAAAACTTTTAGTGAAGGCTTGTGCGTTTTTTGCTAATTCGGAATTACTATAATCTAATATATTAAAATCACTGACATAGGTAGAATTTGCACTATCCCAAAATTCAAATTCGTAATATATTTCAAATTTAGGTGGGTAATTAGGTGCGTATCTAGTAGTTTCATAATCTTGTATATAGTTTATATTATTTTGTAACTCTATCTCATCATACATTTCTAAAAGTTGTTCTCTACCTACTTCATCAAAAATTTGACCTAAAGGCACAACAACTTTTTTATTTTTTAATGACGCTTTTATTTGTATTCTATTCGCAGACATCGACAAATCCTGAAACTACATTTATGCTACTAGAGCTATACCCAAACATTATAGGTTCTATTTTAAATTCTATATTTAAATATGGATAATGTGCATCATTTAAATATGGGTAAGTGACCCCATTATCCCCATCTTCAAAAAAATCTATAGGTAATATTGGTCTCCACCTAAAAGTCCCCTCTGATAAAGAATAGGTAGCGTATGGTGGTGTTGTAAATAGACTATCTTCATAACTTATAGTTGTTGATAGTTTACGTATTGGTATTCTGTGATGTGGTTGATAGTTGTATATAGATTTTACATGTACTTGTGAACTAGATGTATTTGGGTACCCAGCAAATTCATACATAGCATCTGTATTAAATTTTAAAGAGTGTTTGATTTCAGAAACTACCCTTTCCTTTAATTCAAAAGGGTTGTACTCAACAAAGGCACCTCTATATGTTGTACCACTTAAAGGTAACGGGTCTAAACCATTAGTTGTGTTTTGAAATAAGTTTGTTGGGTTGGTATCATTATTTACAAATGGGTCTACAAATCCGTTATGTCTAAAATTCCAATCCCATCCGTACCCTGCTGGGGAATTGGCTGGGGCTTCATAATGCCACATAAGATTTCTATTTGTCTGGAATATTGTTAGGTATAAGTCAGTTAATGGTCTGTTTAGATTATCTAAAAATTCTTCTACATCCACATCCATGTTTATATTCCATAAAAAAGACTTAAAATCTTCTAGTATTACCGTTTTATCACCATAATTATCTGGTGTTTTTTTAGACTTAAAAACCCTACCTTTTTTATTGTAAATACCATTTTCAAAACCTGTCCTATCCAATGTATAGTCTGAAGAGTTAGTTATTAATGTGTGGATGTGACTACAATATCTAGAACGTGTTTCATTAATATTGTCTATGTTTATTATACGTTTTATCACACAAAAAGAGTTTGTTGGTATGGCTGTTATGTCTATCCCTTTAGTGTATATATTTAAAACGTGAGTTTCTGAATTAGCAAATTCATTACCCAAAAAATCTACGTTAAATATGTTTTTATTGGTGGTTACGGACACATTATTTATATCTGTAGTAATTGGCACTGTTGAGACTAGTGTGGCCCCACCAAAGTTACTGATTGATGCACTACTCTGTAATTCTACAAATTCTCCGGATGATATACCGTGGGGTGATGGTGTTGTTATTCTTATTGTTTCTTTACCGTTTGTAGTTATTACTTGTATACGAGCTGGAATCCCATCACCACTATTGAAATTTATTCCGTCTGTGCCATCGCCCACACTAAAACTCATAGTTTGACCACTGTCACAATCTGAAATATAGGATATATAAGCAACCCAATTATCTTGGTATGAGTCCAAACTACTATACTGTGAAGCGTTTACTGTACCATATCTATATGGTGGCATAAAAGTAAATAAATCAGATGGTGGTAATCCGACACACGGTGGACCACTCCAATAAGTTTGCCCCACACTTGCTACCGTAATATCTGGACAACCTATATAATCCGGCGTAAAATACATATACTCCAAAACTCTATTGTCATTAGTTTCACCTGTTATCCTATTACTATATAAAACGTCTATTTTACCATATGGCCTATAAATTGTAGAATAATCTCTTTCAAAATCAAACTGGTCTCTAAGATTAAGAACTAGATTTCTATCCCCCTCAATCATTGGGCGTTGTTCTGATGTTAATAAAGGTTGTAAACTAATATCTTTATTTTGTGAACCAGCAAATCTAGATTCGCCCCTAACAATTCTTATGTTTTTTTTATTACTCATTATATTACACTATTAGCTAATTCTTCATCCACATATAATCTAATAAATTTATTATAAGCTGTTTCTCCTGGCCTCAACCCAAAATAATAAAATAATGGTTGTGAGAACAACATAGAGGGCCCTGTGTTTGGTGTCATAGGTGGGTATGCGTCACCTGGAGTTCCAGGTTGTGGTAAACTATTCAACGCACCTACATTATTTTGGTAATCCCCCGAATGTATAAGTAGTGGTGCGGTATTGAAGAATGGTGTACCTGGTATTGTCCAATTATAAGTTTGTGATTGATATGAACCTGTGGTGTATTGCCAATCATTATTTTCTGTACCGAATCCACTAGAACCATCTACCCTCCAAAGATAATAAGGTACTATTTGTGAACTACCAGATAATTCATAAGCTAAACAATCTATTAAATCCATACCTGTCATGATGGTTGGGGTACCAGCGGTAAATAAATGAGGTCTCCATTGAATATCGTACCCCGCATTTACATTAACAGCGTAGTCAACATACACACCAGTATCATTCCAATTATTAGGTAAAGGATATTCTATATCACCTGTTGCTGGTATGCTTGGGGCTGGTGCTACACTACAATCACAAGATGTTGTAGTTGTATTAGTTTCATACCCAAACACACCTAACATAGAATTTTGCATTAAAGCTTGTGCCATATCACCACCAATTTCTGATTCTGGTCTAGCAAATAAATCACCTAACTGTAAATTCTGTTGTCTGGCTTTCATATTATAAGCGTCAGAAACCAAGTCTGTTATATCTTGGAATGAGGTACTACCTATCTGGTCTGTTACTGAACATTCTTCAGCAAATTTTTCATCTAAACATATTTGTTGTATACATTGGTTTCTTGACCCCATGTCAACAATCGTAGTTGGGAAATAAAGATGTCGGTCCATATCACCAGCAGAATGTTCATTATCACTATTATTTCCACCTGTTACACCATCTGTGTCACCAATAAATTTACCTGTGGTTGCTGATTGCCATCTAAATGGTGTACACCTATAATAAAAAGTATGGTCATTAGGGTGTAAGTATACTACTTTTTTACAGTAACTAGTCGCTGGTGTAGCGTAAGTATCGTTACCTGCATCATAAGATAGTTTAGCTCTAAATTGGAATTGGTATAGGAACCCGTTTACCCAAGCATTTTCCCAAAAATAATTCATTATACCATTACACAATGCAGAAAATATTTTTTCTCTTCTATACCATTCTCTTATTAATACTGTATTAGTATTAAATGCGAGACATGCTACATTCATACAAATTGGTTTAACATAACAACCCCCACCAGCACCCAAATCATTATTAACATTGGTACTACTAGTACCTAAAGCGTTCAGTGGTGGATTAGAGGTTGTTGAATCATAACCATATGAATCTGGGCAACAAACCACATCTCTCTCAATTCCCCAAATATTAGTTGAGACTGTACAATCATCGTTACTCCAACCATACCCAGGCCCCAACAATGCCATATCATTACCATTTATTCCTTGTACATTAGTTCTACACATACACTCTTCACATTCTGGATATTTTTTTTGTCTTAAGGTGAATAAAATAAACCCTGAAGGTATCCCGAAAACAGTACAGGTGGGTTGACAGGAACTACTCCAAGTTAACATGGAACATATTGTAGGTGCTGGTCCTATACCTAACATACTTGCAAGCCACCCCCAAGCACTAAGTAGGTCGTGTATCGCACATATAACTACCATTACTATGGCGACAACCACCATTATAATACCAAAAACTGTAGCGATAATACCAATTAATGAACTCATCATCAAATATATCCCATATACAAAAAATAGAATGAATTGATTTAAAAATATTATAGTTTTTGCTCTTCTAACCGCACTATTGATTGGGAAAAACATTGCACTTGTAGAACATTGTTGGTCTTGTTCTGGTAATATTTCTTTAACCCCAATAAATTGTCTTCTACCGTCGTGTTTAACGTGGTCATGAAATTGAGAGTACGTATATACTCTGTTAAATGACATGTCATAAAATAAATCTTTTGCTCCTGGTATTAAATTTGCCTGAGCCCAAGGATGATAATCACTATATTCTATAGAAAAACAATATGGGTCATATCTTTTATTATTACCGTCACCATCAACCAAATTTTCTCCTATTTCAGGATAATCACCATTAGTGTCTGTGTGTGGTCCAAATTCTCTAATTTGTGGTACTAAATGTGAACCACGTCTTCTTTGTCTAGATGTACCAGCAGATGATTCTGGCCTAACTCTAAATCTACATCTAGCTCTTGTAGCCACCCCTAAAGTAGGGTCATTAGACTTAACTAAATTACCAAATTCATCTGTAATAACATGGTCTAAATTCATAGGTACATGTACTAAAAAAGAACCAGTTTCGTCAATTACTCTACCACCATCATCAAAATAAAATCTTTCCATTACTGGGACTTGTCCACCACCACCACCAGTACCATCATAAGGCCATTCTGGAAAAGCTGATGTATCCTCCTTAAAAAATGGTGTGTATCTAATACAGTCTATTATTCCTGGTTGACTTGTAAGACTACATAGTTCCCCCATATGTTTTCTTGGTCTACATCTTTTGTTAACAGATTCCTTATCGGTATCTGTAGCTGTACTACCCATTAAAACTGATGTTGGCTGTATTTTAATTCCTGAGTTTGAAAGGTCGAAGTCTACTCTAGTTATAGCAGCACTACAAAACTCTTCATCACCCCAAAATGGTCTAACATCTATAGATTTTTGTTGTCCTATAATTTGTGGTAGTGAATCTATCGCCGCATCATTTCTAAATCTAGTCCCATCAAAATCAGAATCAGGAAATCCTAATTGTTTAAAATCTTCTGGTAACATAGAAAAACAACCAATATCACTTAAATCCACGTCCATAACTAGAGTTTGGTCCCCTAGTGGTACCCCATATAACATAAAGTCACCCGCTTCATTAGTTTTAGCTGTAAATTTATAATATTTATCATAAACATATTCTATTGCTTGTTTTTCTAAAACATCATTTATTGATGGGAATGACCCTACGGCTACATGACAATCAAAATTTGGGTCTTTTGATAATAGGTTATATCTTTTTCCGTCAGGAGTTGTATCAAAGGGTTGAGTGTAGGGATATAGTTGTTGTATTACGGGGTTTTGTTCATCTTCTCTATCTATTGGAATGAATACAGATACTTTAGCATTGGGTATTCCGTAACCTCCATTAGATATTACTCTACCTACTACCACACCAAAATCAGCACACATTCTAGTGTAAACATCATTTTGTGATAGGGATAAACTTAAAATTTCTAATAAGTCAAAATCTTGTTTTAACTCAAAACTTACTTTTTGGTCTTTTCCAACTTGTGTTCTTACTCTAATAGATTTAGACATCTTTTACATTATATATTGACCCAAAAAGGGTTTATGGTGTATATAAAATAAATAGTTCCACCATTAAAATTAAAAGTAAGTTATTGGTCAATATAGTAAAGTTTAGGAGAAAGTGGGTTTAGAGTTTCTCTTAGTTCTTACAGCTATGTCTTTTTGAGGAAACATAATTTGTAATATTTCATCAGGTTGTGCGAAAATGGTATCATCTATTAACCCTATTTGTTTTGTGGTAGCGTTAGAGTATGGTTGTGTACTAACTGATTGTGAATATGGGTCACCTACTTTATTATAAACTCTAATATCTACTATGTTGACGACACCAGGTTCATTCATTATTTGTTTTCTTAATTCACCTAAAGATAAATCTTGCCCCATTTCTATTTTACTAACACCAAAATAATCACCAACGATTGTAATTACATTAGTCACCACTTCACCCTGATTTACATCATTATTTAAAACCAAATCAATTTCAAAACTTAAATCAATTACTTTTGCTGACCCAACCATTATATAATCATTTATCATTCTATGATTTGATAGGTATGTGGCTATATTATTTTTAAGTGTAGAACTAACGTTAGATGTTAGTGTACCTTCTGGTGTGTATGATAGTACATTTAACTTAATTTTATTTTCTATTTCCATCGCACTTGCTTTTGCTGGTGCACCGAATGATGAAGGCATTGTTCTTAGTTGAGAGACATAGTCATTTATTGTTACAGCTCTTTGTTGAGCCGCAAAATTAAATGATATATAATTTCTTATTTCTTCTTGATTCATGGGGTCAGCACCTCCTATTGCTGAAGTTACATTATTAACAGCTAAACTATTAATAACACTTTGATTGATTTGTTGACTTGGTCCAGCCACAACAAAATCTATAGTACCCACATTAGTAACTGCTCCAGCACCTATATTTGATGCTTTACCACCACCAACCCTATACTGAATAAATAAGGTTGTATTACCTTTTACTGTATTACCTAAGGCTATGTTATTCATAAACCTAGACATATCTAATTTAACTCCTTTAGAACTAAATTCGTCTAATAGGTCTTGAGACGTTTGGTTTCCACCACCAAATGTTAAAAAGAAAAAACCTTCAGGTGTATATTCCGTAACAAATCTCTGAGGTGCCGTAACATATTTACCAACTTTCATACTAACGTTATCCGGTGGTGTAGATGGGTCTTCTACGAATACCTCATTTTGAGCCAAAGCTTCTACCTCATACCACTTATTAGAGAGTGGTGATATAAACTCTGAAGTATTTGGTAGTGACTGATAGGATAATCCTGCTTTCTGTATAATGGATGTTACGGATATTATATTTTTTTCTGGTAAAAATAATTTAAAGAACGGTTTACTGTCACTATCTAAAATTTCTTTTTTAAATATCTTAGTGGTTCCATTAACTAAAACTTCTCTTTTAGTTATAGTATAGTTAACCAGAATACCATTAGAATCAAAATTTGGTATTTTTGTACGATTAGGTATTCCCTCTACACTATAAGGTGAGGAAAAGTCACAGTCGTCCACTAATTCAAATATTTGTCCACCGCCATTAAATTGTGAACCAGCTCTTAATAACCCCAAATATTTAAAATCTTCTTTATCACCCAAAGGTGGTACAATTACTGATAAATCACCAACAGTTACTGATGGTCTATTACCTGGAACTTTTAAACCATAGGTTCTAGCTAAATTATATAAAGAACTTCTTTCTTGTGCAAATTGTAATACTGTCTCTTGGAATGTCCTATCTATTTGAAAGTTTAGATTATCCGCTACTGCAGCGTTTAAATCCAAAAAAACTGAATATATAGATGCGTCATTAGCATTTTGTATTAAGTCTGGGTAATAGGTATTAGTTAATCTTAATAGTTCATTTCTTATCCCTAGAAAATCTCTTTCAGTGTACGATATTTGTTTTTCTGCCATATTATAAATTAATTATTACGAAGTCTTTCGTTTGGAATACGTTATCTCCAGATGTAAAATCTATTCTAACTCTTATTGAGTATTCTCTTTCTGTGGTACCAACAAAGGTAAAACTATTATCTTCCATATCTGGTGAATTTATTTCTTCTTTTTCTTCTTGTCTAACATCCTCAGCTGTTTTAACTTCTACTTTAGTTATAGTTAAATTAGGTATAAATTTATCTACCGCTTCTCTTATCTCATTATCTATAGATGTTTTTGTTGCTGAATCCATAGGTTCAAAAATATACCTCATCAAATTAGTACCAAAATCAGGTAAAAAATAACGCGTACCTTTAAGTGTTAGTATTAAGTGTATTAAATTGGACCTAACTTCACTATCTGGTATTTTATTAAGTCCAAGAAAAAATCCTTCACTACTATCAGTAAATGGAAACGTTATACCATATCTTTGATTGGGCATTCTTTTTTATAATAAATACTTCAAATATTAGTTTGTTGGGGGCTATGGTTAATATTACTCCCTTCTTTTAGTTGTGTGTTTGTTTTTTGGTGTGGTGGCCAATATGGACAATGTTTACATCCATTACCACAACAACTACCTCTTCTTTTGTGATAATCTTCTGTCATTACCATCATCCCATTTTCCCAATAAAAATCTTTACCTTGTAGTTTAGGTTTTAAAAATTCTCTATAATGTAATTCTGAAATCCAATCGTCTCTTCTATTCATTTTTATTTTCCATTATTTCTTCATTATGTCCACAGTGGGGACACATTATTAAAATAGGTACCTTTTTTTCATTTTCTGGTACATTATTAGAAAATAAATGGTAGTCAGCAATTGACCACCATTTATTACATTTACCACAATTAAAGTGATATAATATTTCCTTACTAAATTTATGCCTCATCCAACGCTTTTTCTTTTTCTATAGATTTTAAATCAATATCTATTTCACAAGTACCACCCGCACAAGCTAGTTCACCAGTTAAGTTTGTATTATCATCTAATTCAACAACCTTACTTAAATCAACATCTTTAAGTGACTCCATCATTTTGTCATATTCTTTTTCTGTTATATCTTCAAATGGAGCTTGGGTATATGTACCTCCGTTATAAGGTAGTACAGATAATCCGTTATAATCTTTTCTGTTATCCCACATCCATTCACCAGCTTTATCCCAATCATCTTCTTTTAGACTAATTGTTGCAGACACATTGTGAGTGTTAGAACCATTTCTATGTCCTGACCTTACCCATTCTGTAGCTACTTTCTTTACTCTTTCTAATAAATCAAATGGAGATTCAGTTCTTAGAATAGAACCTTCAGGTGCTTTTTGTGGTATACTAATTACAGCTGTATCATGTGGTCTAAAATATTCATCTTCAACAAGTTCAGGGTGGTTTAATTTTAAGTAAGTATAAATAGCTTCATTCTTACCAACTCTAACTCTTCTAATATAATAATCATTATGCCATGCATGGATACCTGATGATGTTCCTAATGTTAATGAAGTGGTTCCTGCTGGTTTAACTGTTGTACATCTCGCAGATGGATTAATGTCAATTAATTTGGATACTCTGGTATTTTCTCTTTTGGCTAGACTAGCGGCTTTTTTCATGTCGTATTTTAATACTTTTCCAGAACCAATCCCTGTCATTGATACGCCAATGAGAGCATCTTTTTCAGTTGTTTCTTGCCAAATTTCTCTTAAATAATGGAATGAAGTGTATCCTGCTTGTAATGTTCCAATAAATGATGCGGCTTTTACTCTTTCATTCAAATCTTCTTGTGATTCTATGTTTGACACATTTACTTCACAAAGATTACAAAACTGATTTGGTCTTAAAGCAATCTCACAACATGGATTTGTTCCCCAGTCTTTATCGTTATTTAAATAAATTCCTGGTTCTCCAGCTCCCGATAACTCAACTCTTTTCCATAAGTCCATAAAAAATTCTTTAGTTATTTTATGTCTCATTAAACAAGCTGAGTTATTTGCTCTACCTCTTTGTGGGTTCAATTCCCACCAATTACCTGCTTTACACGAAATCATAACATCGTCATCAGCACTAAACAAACTAATAAGAGCTGCTCTACGAATACCACCAGCCAAAACTGCGTCCGCAATATGACATACAATATCATGTACTTCAATTGTTGTAAGTTGTTCTCCATTTTCTTTTTGACTTAATAACCCTTCTATTTTAACTAAACATTCTTTCAATGGTTGTGGTCCAGGTGCTTTTCCACCTGACGTGATTAACCTAGCTCCTTTTGGTCTAATATCCGAATAATCAAATTCTACTCTACTACCCCCACCATTCATATAGGTTTTCATTAAAACTTTTATAGCATCTGCCCATCCTTCAATTGAGTCTCCAATTAAAAATCTTTTCTTTCTTTTTGGGTATGGTTTTTGAATACAAGGTAATTTTGCAACATGATGTTTTTGTACAGAATATCCAACACCGGTTCCCCCTAACAATAAAAACATTGTTTCACTAAAAGAATCGATATGTTCAATAGGGAGATAAGCACAATTGTAAATTCTATTAGGGCTAATTTCAATTGGTTTTCCACCGAATTGCATACTTCTCATCGATGGTAAAACTTTCTTATCGTACACTAGTTTATATTTTTGTTCTATTTCTTCTTTTAAATGAGGGTATTTTTTTTGATGCATTTTTTTATTTCGAGTAACCAGTTCATCCCATGTTTCTCTTCTATTTAGTTCCGGTATATATTTTGCGTACTTCATGTAGACAGTAATATCCGACAGAATCTTATTTGATACTTCCATATTTGTGCTTTTTATTAATTATTTTTATTTATTATTTGTTCTCTTCTTTGTAGAGCTCGAGCTACTCTTTCACGATTCCTATCAACTTTTTCTTTCTCAAAACCTAAGAAGGTTTGTGTTGTTTCGGTATCAATTTCTAAGGTACCATTATCAAATTTACAATTTTCAAATATAACACCATCTTTCCCTAATCTAGATTTAACGATTGCTATGGTAGCTAACCCCATTTCTTTTTGTTGTAAAGTTTTAGCTACAGATATAATTACATGTCCCACTTGTGCTTTTTTAATTGACCCTCCCATTTGGTCAGTAGTTACAACATCTGACGATATGGAACTTCTATTTCCTTGTGTTGCTGTCCAACCAGCAATATTTAACTCGTGACACATACCTTCGAATTTTCTCATAACAGAACCTTCTCCTTTCCATTCATCATTAAATGAACGGTCTGGTAATATACAATCTATATAATCTATAAGGACAATGTCTATTTTTGTACCTTCAGAAATAATTTTTCTTACTTGGTTTTTAATTTGTAACATTGTCATTTCATCTGATGGTAGTTTTTTTAAAATTAATTTACCACCAGTCTTTTTCATTTCATCTGCTTTATCTAAAACAGTTTCTTTGTGTTCACTTAACTTGTCATTAGGTATCCCTGTCCAACAAGTAAAATGTTTTCTCTGAATTATTTTAGGGTTGTCTTCAAAAAATATTTGTAAAACGTTATACCCCATATTAAATGCTGTATTAGCAAATCTCGTCAACATTGTAGTTTTACCCACACCTGTCGGTGCTAATACCACACCTATTTCTCCTTTGGCTAGACCACCGTTTAAAATATTATCTAACCCATCTATCCCAGTAGGTAGTGGGTGTCTATAATCTTCTTCTAGTAATTTTTCTAATTCTGTAAAAATTTCGAAACTACCTACATCACCCTCACCTATTTTAATCGCGTCTCTAATATATTCTTCACATTTGTCATAATTTTCAAACTCACCTTTTTCCATAATACTTTCTACTTTTCTAATAGCCTTTTTTAATTCTTGTTGTTTACAAAATTTTATAGACTTTTCTTTAATAAAAAGGTGGTCTTCAAATGAAGCGTCTTTAATATCTTTTATCATATCAAAAACATTTTTTCTAGCCATTTCTGAAGATATTTCTATTCTTGTTAGTTGGTCTATGGCATCGAAAGATGGTGCTGTTTGGTATTTTTCATAATATTCTTTAATCAACTGCATGATTAACCTAAAATATTGGTTGTCAAAATATTTTGGAGTGATTGCATCAATTATGGACTGAAAAAAAGTATTATCAGTAATAATTAGATTTAATAGTTTTAGTTGAAAGGTATATCCTAGATACCCAAAATTTGTTGTTTCACTCATGTATAATTTTATTTAGTAATAAATACTTTATTCACCCACAATGAGTGAATAATCTTGGTAGTTAGTAATAAGTTTTCTTGTTGATAGGGTTTCTGTTAATTCTCTAAGAATATAAGATATTTGTGGTCTAATATCTACAGTGTATCTAACTTTAGGGGGATAGACATCGGCAGGTAGAATTCTTGTGTATATAACCTTATTGCCTTTTTTAATTGTTATCGTAAAATCCGCATCATCTACGTTATTTTGATTTAGATTTTCTCTAAAATTACTGTCTAATAAAAATAAAGTTTTTTGTTTTAGTTTGTCTTTTATCCCATTTACCACATCTGTCATTACATAATGTAGGTCTAAAGAGTATGGGGCTTTATTGTTAAAATTTCTAACCGAGAAAAATCTTTGACATACTATATTATTTCCTAGAGTTAGTACAAATTCACATTTTTGTGTATTATCTTTTTTTTGTTTCATTTTTTTACTTTTTTTTATTTTTATAAAAATCTTTTTCTATTCTTGTTAATCTTAAAAAAGGCCTTACGAAATCTACCCAAGCATCGTTAGTTCTAGGTAAAATATTAAGTAAACCATCTGACATCATCAAGTTTAAAGCGTTTTTCCAATCTCTCCCTTCTGGGTCTATCGCTTCTTTTGATAAATCTTCTATGCCTTTAATTGCTTTTTTGGTTAAAAATTGTTTGCCTACACCTATAATTTCATAATTAACATTTAATACATTATTAGTGTTTGACTTTTTTTGTGTGACCCCTTCTATAATATTTTTTTCTTTAACACTAATCTTATCTTTATCAGATATAGTTTTTAGAATTTCTTTTAGGGTCACCTTTTTTTCTAGTATTTCTGGTTTTATTTTTACTAATGATTTAATACCCACCATTTTTATACCTTGTATGTTATCTGAAGAATCACCACAAACACTTTTAACTACCCTTACATTGTCAGAGGGTATATATAAACCATTTAATGGTACTTTTTCACCAAATTTAAATAATTTGTTTAAGGAAATGATATGTAAAGATACATTTTTAGATATTATTTGTAGTAAGTCACGGTCTGAAGTTAAAACAATAATTTCTTCATTTTTAGATTCTAAACAATAATATGCTAAACAATCATCCGCTTCACACCATTTAAATGTGGCTTGTCTAACATATAATTCTTCTAAGTATTCTTGTACACGTAATTTTTGTCTATCGTAAGATTGTAGGTCGTCTTGGCTTTTAGGTTTTAATTTTCTATTTAACTTGTACTCCGGATACATCTCTATCCTTGGTTTGGTGTTATCTTCACCGTCCCAAAATACAACTACTTTAGTTATTACATAATCATCTATTAATTTTCTTAATGTGTTTAAAAAATGATATAATCCACCAATGTGCTCGTCATTATGGTACATATTTTTAATACCATGAAAACCTGTATTTAAAAGGGAATTTCCGTCAACTAATAATGTTCTTACCAAGACATTTAATTAAAAGGGTTAAACAATTTTTTTACTCTACTACTTCTACCAATTCTATTTCAAAATTTAAATTTTCCCCAGCTAATGGATGGTTCATATCTAAATTAACACTTTCTTCTTCAATTTTAACTATCTGTCCTTGCACTGGTCTTCCTTGATTGTCTTGACCTTGTACAAACCCATTCATTTCAAATTTCATTTCTGGTGGAAATTCATTCTTTTTAACAGTAATAACAGCTTCGGTGATGTACTCACCATACGCATCTTTGGCGTCTAAATCAATTTTAGTAGTTTCACCAACCCCTAAATCTTTAACCGCGTCATTAAATCCTTTTAATAATTTACCGTCATCAATTGCAAATTCTAGTGCTTGTTCTCTTTCTCTTGAGTTATCAAACTGTGAACCGTCTTTTAATGTACCGACGTAATGTACTTTTACTTTATCTCCTGTTTTTAATTTAGTCATTTTCTTTTTCTATTTTTAAGTCGAAATCACCACCAACGCCTAATTGCTCAGACCAAAAAGTAGCATTTTCTTGTTTATATTTTTCTATTGATTTTTTTTCTTCACTGGCCTCTCTTCCAGCTATAAACCCATGGGGTGTTATAAGTATTTTACCATCCTCATATCCCAAACCATTAACATGGTTTTTCATAATGGTTATTTTTGTTCTAGTGGCAAATTTTACTTTTCGTTTTTCTTTTACTGCTGTAATATTTGTAGTACCACCATTTTTTTGATTTCCGAACCTAAACACTAGGGTTGAATTTAGCCATAGTGATTCTCCTCCTTTTGCTTTAATTTTAGGTTGTCCGAATGGGTTATCTGGTAACTCTACCCAAGGTTGATTCACCACTACTAATGTGTTAGTGTATTTTGAGTCTTGTCTTCTAGATTTGCCTATTCTTTGATTTAGTCCCATTCCTATTTTATCAGCTAATGTGGCCGCGTTATGCATTTTACCACCTTTACCTTCAAAAGTCATTTTACAAGGAACTGAACCAACTGAATCCCATAAAAACAATAAATCATATTCTAATTCACCTTTATCTTGTGCATCTAATAAAGTGTTAATGTAATCTGTAATTTGTTCTATATACTGAAAATCATTATTAAATAGAAAAAATCCATCCCAATCTATTTCGCCAGTAGTTTTATCAACCACTTCTTCACAATCAAAACCTAAAATTTTAGCGTGTTCAAAACCCCATTTTTGTTCCGTAATAATTAATACTGGTAAAATACCTTTATTTTGTGCATCAACTGCCGCTTTTATTAAAGCGGTTGTTTTTCCTGTATCTGAATGACCTAAAAACATTTGTAAGTGACCCATCGCTGGACCAGGTAAACCAGTGGCATCAAGGAAAGCTTTCCCTAAATCAAAAAATCTTTCTGGTTTAAAGTTAGCTTTCTTTGAGAATTTACTCTTTAAGTCTGAAAATGTTCGTTTTTTCAATGCCATAGTCTGTTAATTAAAATGGTAAGTCTTCGTCTTGTGGGTCGTTTGCTTGTGGGTCTGTGTTACCTAAAGTTGTAGTTTTAGTTACATTTTTATCACTACTTGGGTCATCATAAACATATTTTTTTAGTTCTGAATCCCAAACTGGGTCTAAACCTTTAGATATAGCTTCTAAGTATTCTACTGGTTTTTGTGAATACACATCCTTCCAAGTTCTCTCATCTTCAGTCCACTCTTTTGTTTTAGTTGGGTCTTCTGATAATTTTCCTGGGTCTTCATACATAACTGAAGATACTGTAGTGTATTCTCCTCTACCACCTGGTAATGGTACTGCTTGAAGAATTAGGATTAAATCTCTACCTTCGTTAGCGTCTGTTACATCACCTTTGTTTCTCCAGATTGGTATGATTTTGTCGATTGGTCCGTCTCCTTTCCAATTATGTTTAAATCTCCAAAATTTAACACCGTCTTCTTCATTATCTCTATCTACAACTTTTACTATGTAAAATTTTTGTGAACGATACGAACGTGCTAGTTCTTTTGATTGTGCGTCACCTGCTAATCTTAAAGCTTCTTCAACTTCATTTAATGGGCTTCTTTCACCGGATGGTTTTCCAGTCTCATCTTTTCCTGGGTCATAAAGTTTTTGCCATCTTCCTTGTACTTGTACGTTATGGAAAAATACTTCTTTAAAAGGAGACGACCCGTCTGTTGTTGGTACAATTCTGATTCTTTTTTCTCCTTGTTTTGTTCCTTTTGGTAACATAATAGAAAGATATTGTTTCATTCTTTCTTCTGATGTCATTTGTGGTTTTGTGGAACCACCACTTTGTTTGTTTTTCTCGTATTGAGCTAAAACCGCGTCTAAACTATTACTCATTATATTTTTTTTTATATTAATTAATAAATCTTTGTTTAAATATAATAATATAATTTGCGGATGTCAAACAAAGAACAAGATTATTTTATTCTTCTTCGTCTTCTGGTTGGGAAAAGCTTTTTTTGATGTCGTCTTTACTATAGTTGTCAAGTTCATCTTGTGTTAAAACATACTGTTTTTTACCTGTTTTATCAAAAACTTCTTCTTTGTCTGTGAAAAAATCACTTAAGTTTTGACTATATGGACCACTGTCATATTTCATTAATCCTATTTTTTCTTCTGGTGTACGTGGACGATATTCTTCTAGTTTACCCTCTAAATCACTTATTTTTTGTACCATATCATCCATAGAAGTTAAATGTGTTTCTAAATCAGATAATTTAGTCATCAAGTCATCTAAACTTTCAGTGTTTTTAGATAGTATGTCCTTTTGGTCTGATAATTCGGTGTTTACTTCATCTTGTTTTGTTACTAAATCAGTAACATCTAGTTCTTTTGTGTCACCACCAGTTTCAATTTCACTATCCAAATCAATATCTAAATCTACATCTTCTTCACCACTTTCATCTTCTGTTGCTGGTTCGTCTTCAAGTGATACATCTAAATCTTCAACTTCAGCTTCTGGGTCTAAAGGTATTTCTTCAGTTGTGGTTTCATCTTCCACCTCTTGTTCATCCATATTAAATCTTTTAGCTAGTCTTTCTAAATGACTACCCATACCAAGATTACCCACACCACCAACCATTTGTTCGTTGAGATTTTGTGTGTTGTGGTTAATTTCTTTAAACCTACCTAACTCTTCTAATAATTTTTTTTCTAATTCTTTAGCCATTTAATAATTGTTTTACTTCTCCGGATGGAGACTCTACCTGTACTTTACGATTTACTCTTATACTATTTTCAACTCTTTCTATTAAACCATCTCTACTTCTAACCGTATAACAAATCCCAGTATCCAAATCACAAACTTGTTGACCTTGTTCATTTGCTCCATTTTCAACAATATTATCTGTTTTTTTACCTAAAAAATTACCTAATTTTTGTCTTAAACTTTCTGAAATCATAATTCTTTTTTTATATAAATATCATTAAACTTAATAATAGTCAATCTAAACTATAAATTATAGTGGTTGTGGTGGACGATATTCAGGTAAAAAGTGTTTTGGGTTTAAAATGTGCTCTACAACACTACCGTCTTCTTGTCCTACACCCCTTCTAATTTCTAAATGTAGGTGTTGTCCTTTAGAATTTCCAGTATTACCCAACTTACCTAATTTTTTACCATTCATAGTATTACCACCAACGTAAGTACCAATTGCATTTCTATTAATTGTAGATTCTACCCCGGCATTTGCCGCGACTAAAATACCTTCTCTTAAATAAGAATACGTTACTTTATAATAAGCAGTTTCACCCACAACAGGATTTTCTATTAATGTTTTTGTTATCTCAACAAAATTACCCCTCGCACAATTTTCATTGGTATTCCCAATTATGCATCCGTCTATCACAGCTGTGACTAAACCATCCATTATTGGGTAAACCCCTATACCTTCTTCACTAGTAGCTAATTCAGTAAATTGTACTGTCGGTGTGAAGTCTACACCTAAATGTGGTTGTAGTGGGTTATCTTCTGATATATCAACTATTACTGGAATTATAGCGTCACCCCAGAACATATTGTCTTCAGATAAAGTGACGTATGTAGAACCACTATCAATATAACCATTTTTGTCTGGTGTTAATTTCATTTGTTGTGGTGTGGCTGTCAAATCATCATAATAATAATTTGGTTGTCTGGTTTCTTTTAAGTTTGCTTCTGCTTCTTTGTATAAACTTTCATTAACTCTTTGTACTAGGTCATCAATTCGTGGTAATTTAGGAATTGGTACTCTGACACCTTCAAAACTAGTTTCTATCGTATTTGGTCTTATATCGTGTTCTACATTGATAATTAGATACGGTCCATTAAACATAGGTAAGTATCTTAGTTGGAAGTATTGTGTTGGTTGTATCGTTACATTACCCATACATGTGATTTTTGCTGTGTATGACCTACTAGCGTAAACATTAAATAGAGAAAGTGATGCCATTGTTGTAGCTCCTCCACCACCTGAATTTGCCATCTCTTGTAAAACTTTATAACTCTCTGCGGTATTTTGGTATTGTGATTGGTCCAAAGTTACTGACTCAAATATGTTTTGATTTGGTATCCCAAAATCTACGTTGAATCCCATCACTTTATTAGATAAATTTCTATCTCCACATTCTTCAGCGAGTAAGGGATTATTAGCTGTGTTATTCACATTAAAGGTATCTGTACTATACCCATTATTTGATGTCTTAACGTCTAGTTGACTTGATGTTTTACCAACGTATTGACATAAGAAGGCTGGTTTAGAATCTAGATAATCAACTGTTGTAAAAGTACCGAACATGGCATTTCCTTGTAGTTGTGAATTATCACCCTCCACATTAAAGAAATTTATGTATGATGGTAGTGGGATAAAATTAAAGTAATTATTAGCTAAAATAATACTTAAATAACTAGCTATACTTTGAGTTAGTGTTTTAGAACTCGCATCATCAAAAGGTGAATCTAATTTTAAAATATCCCATATATTAACTATAGCTTCACTACCTATATCTCTATTAGCTCTATCTAAAAATAAAAATCTTTCAAATAATGTTCCCCCTGTAGCTGTTAAGTTAATACCAGAAACCCATCTATCGTTTAGTGTCTTAAATCCAGTATAAAGTTCTAGTTTTAAGTCGTCCGCCTCTACATCTGGTCTATCGTTTGGTTCTTTTAATTTACTAAGATTCTTTTCTTTTTTTATTTTTTTCTTCGTTTCTTTTAATATGGTGTTAACATAATTTTCTTCTTTATTATTTAATACTTCTAATTGATTAAATAATAATGTAAAATATTCGTGAGCTGGTATATTACCTTGTGTAGCACAATATGTACCATACATTCTAATTATTGGTGCGAAAGCCTCTATATTACTTGTATTAAAAGTAATACCATTACCGTCTGGTCTAGCTGTAACAAAAAAGTTATAGAATGGGTTACTAGTATTTGTGGGTACAAGTAAATCAAAAGGTGTACCCCCTTTATAGTGTTCACCAACATTAATTTGCATATCTATATGTTCTTGTGTTAGAGTTGGAAAAGAAACCCCTGGTGTTGTTGGGATGAGTGTGGTTGATTCTATATAGGTACCAAAATTATAATCTGTATTTTTAGTGTATAGTGCCATAAAATTTTGTAGTACGGTAGACCCGTTAACTACCATATCTAAATTTGTTGTTGAGTTGTGAGCGTAATCAACATAGGTGAATAAAAAATTCTTTACCGACTCCTCAAACTTTTTAGCTTGGCCTATTAATAATTCTCTAGCATTTATAGCATCCACAGATAACGCTAATTCACTTAAGTTAAAATCTTCTATTATAGTAATTTCTTTTATGAAATTTTTAAACGTACCACCGTGTGAGGTTGGGTTAAAGTTTTCAGTCGCGTAATCTAAAAACATTTTTTCAAACTCGTCAAGTTGGTACTTGTTAAATACACCTCTTAATTCTTCAATTGTGGAGTAGTTAGGGTTTTCGATTAGAGACCAGGGTGTTGATTGTTTTTTAGTATTTGGGTTTGTTTCTTTAAAGTATCTATTAGTAGGGGGTTTATAGGTTGATTTGTGTTGAAAGTATCCTTTTGGAGATGAATGCCATAATAACCTTGAGGCTCCGTTATGTAAGGAATTTACGTTGTTACCAGCAACACTTGGGTTTAGTGAACCTTCATCTTCAAAAGCTGGAGCTTCAGTCCATTTTATCCCACCACAAGAAGGGTATAATATAAAGTATCTTTCCGGTTTTCTATTATTACCAAATTTTACACCCAAACTTTCATCGTTAATATTTTTTGAGTCTAGGTAAACATTGTAGTAATTTACTTTTGCACCATCTGTTGTGTTAAATGATAAGTCGGTCTCATTTTCAATAGTTAAATTTAAATCTACGTTAGGAAATACTAGTGGGTTAAATATAAGATTTAGTGGTGCACCTGGTACTGGTGGTGTATAACTAGAAACATTGTCAGTTGTTATATATTGAATTGCTTCTATTAATCCAGGATACACACCAACACTTACACTACTATTAACTGTATCCTCTGTGGTGTACTGGTATGAAACTCCGTCAGTAGCACCAGTAAAAGTAAATTGCGTATTTAATGAATTATTGACTGGGTCATATACAGTAGCTGGATTAATACCCACATTATTCCAAATTGATGTTATTGGGTCTGTGTCGGTCTCTACGAATTTTTTATATCTCCACCATATAGAACCTATTTTTAATAATAAAGAAACCGGCACCTTATGTAGAGCAGGCATTTGATTGAACATAACAGCCACGTAATCTGATAATTCAGAACCAGTAGACCCTTTATAGCTACCCTTAAAACTAACTCTATCTCTAAAGTTTATTAAAGGTAGTGAATTTAAAAATAAGTACGCCCCTAAAGTATAAGGATTGGCTGTACCAGCTTTTTCATTAGTAACCCCATCTAATAATGCATTTATAAAATAAGGGGTGTTTAACATAGAAGTAAGTCTTTTAACTGTTTGGTCTATGTCTTGATTAAATATTGTGGGTGGGTTTACTAAATTTACTGGTGTTAGAGAGTTTTGTATGTCACCCTCAGTATATGTTAAAGTATTAATATACTCTAGTTTAAGTTGGTAATATTCATTGACTATATTTTTATCACTAATCGGACCTACAGGGGTGGATGTTCTCCAAGCACTAGGTTCAAACGGACTACTACATATGGCGTAATCTGTAAGATAACTAATAGTTTCATTGTCTTTTAAAACTCCTGTACGATTTACATCATAATACAAACTTTTACCAATATTATAAAAATCTCCCGGACCAGATATTAGTTTACCACCAGCAAAATTATTTACCACCCAACTAGCAGAACTGTTATAAATAATTGGTGCTACATCGAAAAATCCTGTGGTGGTTTTAGAAACGTTTAAAGCTTCCACATTTAAAGGGAAGTTTTTAGATATGATTTCAAACGGGTTATTTGGTCTATATTCAATTCTGAATGTTTGTTGGTTAAATGGTGTTACTACCCCAAAATTTTCATATATAGTAAAATTATATGGTGAGGTAGATTTTAACTTTAGTTCTATATCCTCAAAACTATTTAAACTACCAATAAACTCTTGTAGTTTTGGATTTTCTTCTATTTGTTTATTTATATTTTGTGCTTCGTACCCGGCTAACTCATTTAAAGTTTCACCAATTATGGATTGTGAAGGTAGTTGTTGGTACCTTGTCATAACACTCCCAAATGTTACCACTGCTTGTGCTCTATCTAATATTTCAAATAGAAATTGTACGTTATCTTTAGTTTGGTACGGTACTGTATCGGATGGCCAATCTCTTACATTAATAGGTGTGAATTGTTTAACGATTCCACTATTAACTGTAGCAAATTTATAATCACTATTACGATAGGTTGTACTTTTAACGTATTCCTCAACAAATTCTACCTCAGGCCAATACACTTTATTACTACCTTGTGTCACATCTATAACATCTTTTGCTCCGGGATATTTTAAAACAGCTGAAGTAATCCCACACTCACCCTCTTCTTCTACAACATAGTATTGTGGCCAAGGATAACATATTTCATTTGCTGCTGCAGTATTTTTTGGTGTGTCGTTGGAACTATTTGCCACATTTAGTCTATTCGGGTTACTTCTAACTTTCATAGCTTTTGTGTGGGCATCGTCTAAGAGCCTTAAAAATGTGTCAGCTCCCGCTAAAATAACAGCAAAAACATTTCTTATTGTTGGTACAAATCCTAAATAGTTTTGTAGTCTTTCATTCAACTCAGCAGAAACAACTTCTGACATTTCTTTTGCCTTTTTATCAAAATCTTTTTTTTGTAAATTCCATTTACCGTAAAATGATTGTTCTGATATATTAGTAATAAACCAAGGTTCTAAGTCTGGTGTTGTATTACCATCATTATCAGTTGTTGGTTTTAGATTTTCAGTATTTTCTACTTGAATACCTTCTGGACCATTAACTTTCATACTTTCATACATCTGTATTATATCCTCTTCAAGATATTGATTAACCTTATAGTCACCAAAAAAACCAAATGTGTTATTTTGGTCTAATTTAGTTAAAGCTGGGTGGATGGTTTTTATTAATCCCTCATTTGCATCTACCTCAGCGTTTGTCAATAATTCACTTCTATTACCATTGCCCTTTTTAACCTGTTCGTTAATAAAACCAATACCTTTAAGTGGGTAGGCTGTGACCCAAACTTTTTTACTTACAGCATTTCCTTGACCATCAACCTCACTAATTATTATTTCTACTTGCTCACCTAAATCAGTTGCAAGGTATTCCATTAACCAATCAGTTTTAAATTGTTCTTTTAGTTTATCTAAAGTTTCTTCATATTTTAGTTTATCTGTGGTTACTGTTAAATTTTTTTGTCCATATAGTTTACCTAAATCTTTATCTAAAGATTTAATCTTATCTATTAATTCTACTATAGTATATTCTGGAAAGTCTTGAGGTATGAGTTTACCTCTTTTGTATATGTCGTAAACATTATGCATTACCTGTCTACCTTTAGTAGCTGTAATATTTTCTCCCTCTACTCTGGTTGGATACATGTATGGGGCTGTAACACATTGGTGCATGTTTATATCCCTTAATAATGCTATGTGGTTACCTTTAAAGTCACAAGTAACTAAGTAGTCACCACTACTTGGGTCGAATCTTGACACAAACTTTTCTAGTGTTAGTTGGTATTGTACGGCTTTACCATAGTAACCCTTTAATGTTAAAAAGAATGTCGGGTATGGTAAGTGAAAAAAAGCTGTGTATGGTGTATTTGTTTTTGCTTGTTCAAAAAGTGTTTTTCCTCTAACGTCTGTAAAATTTATACTTACTTGTGGTATATATGAAGAATTAACCTTAACACTTATAGAGGTTATTCCGAAACCCCCAAAATCTTTACTATTATCAAAAAATTTAGATGGTTCGACACCACTACTACCTCTTTTTTTATTTTTAGCAAAATCTGGGTCAGTAAATCCTTCAGTCCAATCTGAATCCATAAATTTCTTACCACCAGGTTTTAAAAAATTTAATTCACCATCAAACAATTCTACTTTTATCTCATCACCAGCGGCAGCTCCCGCAATAATTTTACTTCTAGGGTAAATTCTAGCTGATAAATTAGCGTACATAACTAAATCTTCAGCGTCGACTAATCTATCTACAGCTTGCCCATTTGACCCCACTACTTTATTAGGGTCTACTACGACAAGGTTATTACCAACTGGGTTGGTTAGGATGTCACCTGAGTTTAATTTATCTGCCATAATAGAGGAAATATTGGTCTAGTTTTGATTTATAGTCCTCTAGTGATTGCATTAATGGGTATGGTATCCTTATTATTGTTCCATCTGGTATATTCCATTCTTGTCCCCCAAATGATGGGTTTGCTTGCATAATTAACCAGCCATAATAAGGTGAACCATAATATTGTTGAGAAAATTTATCTAGTCTACTTTTTCCAACTTTGTAAACCACTTGCCTATCACCAGATTTTTTAGTTATTTCAATACCTGGCACCATTATATAATCACCATTAACTACAAACTCATTATATCTATTATAGTAACTCATAATTTTTAACTAATAATTAGTTGTCTTTCTAATTTAAAATTAAATTTATTATCTTGTACACCTCCAGTTCTTTCACGTAAATTATTTCTCAATAAATTTTGTGCCGTTGCACCTGTTGTGGTACCAAACTCAATATTAAAATCACTAGTGTATGAAGTTAGTTGGCCATCTAAAATCTCATAACCGGTTTCTACACCATTTGTAATTCTAGGTCTAAAAAATTTTAAATCATAATTAATCCAAGTTTTAATCATGTCGTTTAAAAGTGGTTCAAAACCTCTTTTAGTTCTTACTTTTATTCCTTTAAAACCATTTTCATCCACTTTTAGTAGATTATTGTATAGTTGGTCTTCTCTAAATCTTATTAATTTTTTCAATTCTTCTTCATAGCTGCCATCAAAACTAAACGATAAACTCTTATTTGTGTATACCTGATTAGAAAAGAATAAATATTCTATACCTCTTATCAATGTTGCTTCTGGATAATTTCTTGTAAAAATAGGGTTAACATATTCAGTAATAAAATTACTTAAACTTAAACTATCACCTGTATAAGCTTGTATCAGTGTTGTTGTTGATGATGTTAGTTGTTGTGTTGTGACTAACCCACCAAAAGTATTTTGGTAATACCCGTCATAAGCATTTACTGTTATAAAATTTAGTTTGTCTACAACTTTGGTTAAATCAAATTGTGATTTTCTTAAACTATTTACGACTAGAAGTAGATTATTAGTCATATACTCAAATTGATGTTCTAGTGTTTTGTTTAGTGTTTCTTTAATATACAACTTTTCGTTATCTGTTGGGTTTAGTGTATTAAAGCTTACTTGTATACTTGTTGTTTCGGCACTAATTGCTGTTTTAAGTGTTGTGTAATAATTATTAACTCTTTGAAAGAGGTCATTTGGTACACCCACTAGACTAGTTATTAAACCCCCAATACTTTCGTTACCACCTAGTTCTCCTAAATTAAAAGTTCTAGAATGCATAAGTTCCTCCACAACACCCATATTGTTAAATAAAAAAAGGTTTGTTAATCTATTCTTAACATCTAGACTATAAGCTTTGCTATTACCAACAAAGTTATTTATAATATTTTTATAATTAGTTGTTCCAGTCATAAATTATTTTTTAAGAAAACCAATCATTTATTTTATCAGTTGCTTTATCAGTAATCCAATCAAAACTATTAAATTCTTCTTCTTCACCACTATTAACTAAACTGTTAGGGTTATACATTTCAGTGTTTGCAAAATAATTATTCGATAATGCATTTTGTAATTGTGATACTGGACCTTTTAATCCTTGACCACCTATATACTTGAAGTTTATTGACACGTTTGCTATCATAGGTTGTACACCAATACCTTCAGGGTTTAAATCATATATTAAAGGGTCATAACTAAAACTTACTGAGTCAATAGCTATTTTTGTGTGATAAAAATCTCCAATTCGTAGTACACATATTGGTGGTGGACCAAAAGCTGTATTTTCAGCATCTAAGTCAGCTACACCTTCTTCTGTTTGTGTTGGTATCGTTTTACCTGGTCTTGTACATTGTAAAAGAAAAGATAATCTACTGTTTAACCCTTCTGGTGTTGTGGAATGAAATGATGGGTGAAAATATTGTAATTTTCTTTTTAAAGAACTATATAAAAATTCGTCAGTAGTTTCTAGGTGTTTAAAGTAGTTTTGTTCACCTAATAACTTACTTAAAATTTTAGTTTTTAATTTAGCTTGATTTTCTTCTTGGTTAACCGTGTTATTGTTAAGTGTGTTTTTAAATTCTTCTGATATGCCTCCACCTGCTTCTGCTACAGTTTCTGTCCAAGTACCCCAGAATGTTTGTGGGTCACTTGAGTTGTCTTCGTTGGATTCTACTGCTGTGTCGGGACCAGGGTCTGTGTTTGCTGGTGGTGGGTTACTCTCATTACTATTTATAACTTCATTTATTTCATCTGGTGTTAAGAATTCGTATCGTTCAGCTAGTTCATAAACATCATATTTTTTACAACCAGCAAAGAAAGATTCTAAAGCAGCGTCAGCTATACTATCTGGTGTTTTTACTAACTCTTTTTGTGCTATCACATTTAATATAGATGGGTGGTCAACCACAACCTTAAACGATAAGGTACCAATTCTTTCTGTGTAATTATAAGCATAAACTGGTTCAGGTCTACCTAAGAAATTTATGGAATTCCATTGAGCTGAGTTGGTGTCACCTATTTGTAAATCGTAAGGTGGGAACCACATAATCCTACCCCCATTTGGACCTTTTTCGGCTTTGGGTAAACTTAGTAATTCTTCACTACCCCTCCAAGCTAAATTTTCAAGAGAAAACATATATTTTTTTACATTCTTTTCTTTAGCTTCACTATCTACATTAACACCCATATTAGGTGCTATGTTTAAATTAAATGTATTATCTAGTATTGAATTTTCTTTTCCTAGTTGGTTACCGTCAAATCTAACCATATTATTAAATTTATAATATGGATTATCTTTAGTCCAAGTACGACAAAATTCTCTGGTTTGTAGTGAACCAAACACACCTTCATCTACAAATCTTGCACCTGAACCTTTAGAAATTTGTTTATAACCATCATTAAAAATTTTAGATGTTTGGTCTATAGCATGACCAGCGTGTTGTCTACGAGCTCCACCCATAAGTGGTGCTGAGTCTATAAGTTTTTGTGTCTCATCTAATAAACCACCTTTTCTTTTAGGTTTTTCTGATGATTTAGTTGTTAACATTTGTGGTGGTGCATTTAGTGAAGCAAAAGATTTGTTACCAAACCATGTCCACCCAGCAGAAAGTCCTCCACCATCCATATAAGTTTTACCTAATAAACCAAACGTTTGGAATAACCATAATGCTCTACCATTTACTGTTTCAAGTTCTTTCGCTAAAGTTGACGGTCCGTATACAATAGCACCCGTACTTCTACCAAACTCGTCTTGTGGTACAGCATCTAAAGGACTTTGTATTTTACCCGGTTCTGATTCTTTAGAACCAACATAGTAAAATGGTACAGCTTTATCCACACCACTTGAAACCGGAACTTTACTATAATCAGGACGGTAAATATTATATTTTAGTGATTGGAATAGTGCTGATTGTTGTTCTTCACCCATATATTGGATGAATGTGTCACTAGGTATAGGCATTGTTGCTGGACTAGTTGGTATTCCTAGTCCACTAGAAAAAATAGAATTTTGTAGTGCGTTAGCTGTTGCTGTTATATTAGGAGCTAACCCACCAACATAATTAATTTGATTTAATTTTAGTTCATTAATGTCTGGTATAAAGGTGTTTTGGAAATAGTTTCCTGGTATAGTAGAGTATCCATAATATAGATTAGTTATTCTAGATATAAAATCTGTACCTTCTAGTATCTTATCTCCTGGTGTTCTACTAATATTAGATGATGCCGCTCCATCAACACTAATATCAAAATCATACTGTGATTGTATGTAACCTAAATTTTCTCTTAAGTATCCAGCTGAAACCTCTGTTAATTTACTATCGTTAAGTATTTTATTGTTTAATGTATTAGTTAATCCATTAGTTATATTAACTGTTTCTAATATTTCTTTGGGTGTGTAACTTGAGGACACAAATGATTGTGGTGTTACCGTGTTGGGTGCTACATATCCTTGTCCTGTACGGGGTAATACTTTGTCAACATCAATTAATCTAACATCTTTATACCCACCCATAGGACCATATTTATTATCTAAAAATAAATTTGTTTGTAGTGTAACACCTTTTTCTTGTACCGTTTCTTGGTCCTTAATAAAATTATCTGAAAGTGAGTTGTAATTAGTACTTCCTGGTTCTTGTATACCAAAAGATGCGGTAATAGGATTAGAGTCAGCTAAATAAGAACTTTGCAAATTTTTCCCCAACAAAAACTTTCTTAGAATTTCTGTACTAGCGATAGATATTTTATAATCGCCTAATCCGTAAGGATTTTGTGAACTGGAGTTGTTTGGTGTTGCCATTTTTCTTTTTTAATAAATAGAATCCTAATTCTTTTTATGCTGTCGCGTTGGATAACATCATGCTTAGATTTTGTAAATCTCCCGAGCTTAGCTGTGCTAATAATCTTTTAACGTTTACTGTTGCATTTTCACCTTCCCCTTTAACTGTTAGGGTACCAGTAAGTTCTATTGGTCCTGTTTGTCTTTGTCCTACAGTGTTAGTACTAACATTATTATTAACATTATTAATTCTGTTAGTTATGTCTCCTTGTCCACCATCTAAATCTGTACCACCTAATATAAGGTCACCTTCATTAAATTTTACTGGAGCCTGACCTGGTCTTAGAATAAAGTCATTAGCTTGAATTGGTGGATTTTGTGATGGTGTAATTATTCCCATTCTTTGTAAACCATCTAATATAGCTTTACTTGATTCATCCGTTATACCTGTGGGTGGATTTGCTGAAAAATCTGCTAGGAATTCTTTCATTTTACCCTCCCCTATCAAATTTAGTTGTTTAGTGGTTAGTAATTCCATACTTTCTCCAAGTTGTTGTGATAAACTGGCCATTACCATCCCTTCAGTATCACCACCACCTTCCCTTACTAGTTTTCTTATTCCAGTATCGATGGTAGCTAGATATTGATTTGCTTTTTCTGCGACTGTAAGTTGTTGTGCGTAGATATCACTATCTGACATACCCTTTACTTTCAATTCTTCTATCTGTTCAGCAGTTAATGAGTCTATATCCACCATTTT
>Ga0315315_10000050_pt1 | contig 89404 bp, 78 predicted proteins | sample M140m3416metaG_FD_203699 | JGI IMG/M metagenome (GOLD analysis project Ga0315315, IMG submission 203699) | Ammonia-oxidizing marine archaeal communities from Monterey Bay, California, United States - M1 40m 3416 | ecosystem: Environmental > Aquatic > Marine > Intertidal zone | place: USA...
ATTGTATTGTTTTTTCATACATAGGAAATACTGTGCAATTAAATATGCAAGAACAGCATAAAGGAAACTTCCATCCTCTATAATAATTGTTAATTGGCAACCCCCACCAACTTTTTTTATTTTGAATCAATACTTTTGCTGTATCAAATGGATGACCAATAGAAACTTCAGTTAATCCTACTGCAAGGGGAGGAATAATATCTTTCAACATATTTAATTTACAAAGATATTATTTAATTTGTTTTTATAGACCTTATTGACACACTCAACCACGATATGGTTGGCTGGGGCCCGACGGGCCGTAGTAATTCCCACATCACCACAAGCCAAATGGGTTCCAACCGCGCTTTTGGTTTTTCGGGTCGAGGATTGGGCGCCCCCAGAGGTCCAAAGCCGGGCGGCTAAATATTGATTCCACCTGCGCGATCACAGCGTCAAAAGGGTTGAAGCCAGCGGATGCTGTTACAGATGTTGATGTCTTTTCAGCTTCTGCCTTTTCTGCTGCTGCTTTGTCTGCTGCTGCCTTTTCTGCTGCTGCTTTGTCTGCTGCTGCCTTTTCTGCTGCTGCTTTGTCTGCTGCTGCCTTTTCTGCTGCTGCTTTGTCTGATGCTGCTACTCTTGCAGCTTCCTCTTCTGCTGCTGCTTTGTCTGCTGCTGCTGCTTTGGCTGCAATTTCTTCCGCTTTTCGCTGCTTCTCGGCTGCACGCTGCTGTTTCATTGCTGCTGCCTTTTCTGCTGCTGCTTTGTCTGCTGCTGCTTTTTCAGTTGCTGCTTTGTCTGCTGCTGCTTTTTTAGCTGCTTGGGCTGCCTTATTTGCTGCTGCCTGTGCTTTTGCTATTTTTTCCTGATTTGCTTGTTCGGCTTGTTCGGCTTGTTCGCGGGCTTTGCGCTCGTAGGCCGCTGCAACTTTCCGCTCTTCTTCTTCGTTGACCTGGCGCCCGGTGGCTTCTAGCAGCTTCTTGCGTTCGCTCTCAGCCTTCCGGCGTTGCTGCTCTGCGATGGCTCTCCATCCCGTCCCTATGGGACGTGCTTGGTGTTCTTCTGCTGTCTCTGGTACGGGTTCTGTTTCTGGTGCTTGTTCAGGAGGTGATTGTTCAATTGGTGCTTGTTCAGGAGGTGATTGTTCAATTGGTGCATCTGTATTTTTTAGTGTACTTGTTGGTGTCGCTGATCCTGGCAGGGGTCTTTCTCCTCTTCTTCTTGGTGCTTGTTCAGTTGGTGCTTGTTCAATATCAGGAAATGATCCCCTTCTTCTACCTATTGTTGAAGTTTCTATCTCTGCCCATTCTGCACCTCTTCTTCTCGAAACTGCTTTTGCAGCATCTTGTGCTTCATTTGCAGCAGCTTGTGCTTTATTAGATTCTGTTGATACTGCCGATTCTGGGTTTATTGGTTGTTCTATTGTGTCTTCTTCTACTGGTGGTGTATCTAGGGCAAGATTGGTTGCAGTTACAGCTGTAACCCCTGTAGATGGTTGCATTGACATTTGTCTTTCTCCAATTTTTCTTTTTGTTTGATCTGTTTTGTTTTGCATATAATTATTTGTTTCTTCAGTTGATTGTTTAATTTCGTCAAATTTAGGTTGTATATCTTTTTTTAATGATGATCCTAATAATTCTTCGTTGCGTGGAAGCCTACTAAGAGAAGCTGTAGATAATTCTGTATTAGTATTAATATTTTTTGATTCAGTCCTTGATGATATATTTATATTATTTTGTTGAGAAGGATAAGTATAATCAAATTTATCATTTGGGGTTCTTATTCTACCATCAAATCTTCCTGCTTTAATAGCTTTTTGAGTTCCTTTTCCACCAACCCAATTACTATCCATTGCAGATAAACTACCTGAATTTTGTTGTAAATTAATAGTATCTAATGGTGTTTTTACACCTATATATTGATTTTCAGGATCAAATCCTGCATAATTATTTTGATTATATGGAGGATCGTCTCTATTAGAATCAGTTAAAAGTTGATTAGATGCTTGGCGTTGGTAAGGTATTATACTTGGTAAACCAGGTGAAGGATTTAATGGATCATCTAATAATCTATATCCTCTTTCTCCTTGAGTATTAAATGTTTGTTCATAATATAAAATAGGGCATTTAATTCCAACTTTTTTACTCCAATCTATATATTCTGCATAATCTTCTAAACTTTCGAATTTAATAGGATTTACTCCAGGAATCATTGCTTTTTTTGTATTTATTAAATGTAATTCTTTTCCCTTTTTAACCAACATATTAGGACATTGACTCGTTCCTTGAAAGTTTTCTAATAAATCATTAGACTTGTATCTTAAACAGAAATAAAGCCCAAATAAAAATGCAATAACTATAATTACTAATTTGTAATTAACTTTCATTGTATATATATATTTGAATAAATAAATTTCTCTCCATACACTAAATGAGAGTTGTTGAAATTACTGATTCTAATATCGACGAAATAAATGATTTAATGACTAATAAAAATCAAAAGGTTGTCGCAAAATTTTATGCTGATTGGTGTGGTCATTGTAAAGATTTAAATAGTAGAATTATGCCAGGGGTAGAAGATATTATAAAAAAACAACCAGGAAAAGGGATGTTAGTTAGTGTTCCTGAACCAATGATATCAAAATTGCAAGGAGTTGATAATCAAGTGGATGGTTATCCAATGATCAGGTTTCTTGTTGGTGGTAAAAAAAAGAAAGATTATAATGGCAAACGAGAAGTTAAAGATTTAGCAAAGTTTGTAAAAAAATCACTTGGTAAATGCAGAAAAAGTAAAACAAAAAAGAAGGGTAAAAAGAAGCGTAGAAGAAAAAAGAAAACTTCAAAAATAAAACGCAAAAACAAAAGTGCGATGCGTGAACGATTTTTTAGAATGATTTCTCTAAAGTGAATCTAATAGTGAAGGATAAACATATTCCATAGTGAATAATGGAGCTTCTAAAAAAGCTTGCTTTACACCAGTTAATAATGCTGGTCTATTGCCTTCTATAAAATGACCAAAAAACTGAAAAATCCAAGCAAAAATAAATAAATTAAATGTGTATTCTCTCCACTTCGGCACAACAAACCTCAAGGATTTTGCAAATTTATATAATCCAACCAAATGAATTGTCATAACTATGCCAACCTTTAAACTCAATGAAAAATAATAACATGAATAAAATAATAATAATGCTCTATCAGCTTTAATTATACTTGCGAAATTAAGAAAACATAACGATAAAATAGGTATACATATCAAGTGTATTGCCTTATTATAGGGATCTTGATGATAACTTCTATAAAAATGAAAATCTGTAGATTGTGGATATGCAATCATTTAAAAATAATATAACCTTGTTTTTAAATGATTTGTCTAGTAGAGTTAGGTATCTAAAATTGAATTGAATTATAGACTAGATATATGTTGGTAATACCAATATGTCTACCGATCAATCAGAAACTATGCCTGTCTACTGTCTCAACCAGGGTGAAACCAATACCCTACTAGAACTTAGACAAATATTTCATACTCAAATGTTGATGATGACTCTACATCACCACAATACGCGTGAAAAAATGATGAATATGTTAAATACATCAGGCAATCCAACCTGGACGGCTGAATATATATTAAAATTAGCTACCGATAATAAAATTAAATGGGTACAAGGTTCCGATGACCCAACCCCATATGATACTTATAAAAAGGGAATGAATACTAGATTAGCACAAATTTTAAGTGAGTCCCAATAAGAATAAAATTGATATAACTATATACTATTAAATTTTTTTAAATGGCTCATGAACTCCCCGATGAAATTATAGATTTAATTTTATCATATGCACCTGATTTTCATGATAACTTATTATCGTGTCATAAAGAAATGTTAACTGACCACAGACCTATATATTATAAAAAAGTTGTTGCTGGTTTTACAAGGGGCAATCACGAGCCTGGAATTGCTGATAGCTCCAACTGGGATAATTTTAAACGAAATGATGAAATAAGAATTTGGAGACGGGGAACTCATAATTTTGGTGGACCTATGGTATTTATGAAATTAAAGTTGCGTGCTATTGAAATAACACCCGAAAGAGAAGTATATGGAGGAGAAGAGGAACAAGGGCGATGGTGGTATTCTAGAGATATAATTTTATATTATGGCTGGGTGAACATAAGAAATAAATATTTCTGGAATACAGTATGTGAATGGAACCAATATAATAATGAGTTATGTCCAGGATATTATTGAAATTGAAATAAAAATAATCTATTTAAATAAGCGTTAAATAGATTAAGTATAATGAGTTCTCAAGAAATACGCCACGCATTCTTTTCAAAAAAACAAAAGGAACACTTAAGCGATAGAAACATTCGTGGGCCTAATGGACAACTTCGACGAGACAACACTAATATATACTTGACTACAGATGGTCGTGAAGTAGAAGTTACCGAAGTATGTAAAGAGGCAGACAGTTATAATAAAAAAGGATTTCCAGATTTTATATATTTGGGACAGGTAACAAAATGGGTAAGAGTAGTTAAAGACGATTGATATGAGTAAACATTGCTCTTTCAATACTTGATTCAGGAGTAAATCCTTCCCATCTAGTATAAATAGTGTTCATACAGTTGCACATAGGACATTCGCATTCACTTTCCTTAAATTCTTCTTCTTCATCTGTAATAAAATCATCATCATCCCCAAAAATAATCACATCTTCGCTATCATCTTCTTCTTGAATTCGTTTAATAATTTTTTTCATTTCTTCACATTGTTCTAACATATTAGGTCTTTGTTTAATAAAGAATGTTTCTAACATTAATCCTCTTTTTATATCTTCAGCTGTTATACTGTTTCTCTTTGCATGTTTAACATAAATATCAGCGGATTTAATAGCATTTTCCATAAATACTAAAACTATGGATGCAATATTTTCCGTAGGATCTTCAGGAACAAGTGTATTAAATCCTGTTTTGAGTTCAGCAGGTATTCCTCTATCAGTCATTGTATATAAATAATTTATTTAATTCTAAATAATTTATATTCAATTTTTAACAAATTACTTATTTTATATAACAAAAATTGAAATAAATATAGGATATGATATGTATATTATTAATATGACAACAAAGAAGAAAAAACCAGAATTTAGGTTATTTGATTTTCAAGTAGAAAATACAACATATGATACTTATAATGATGAAGAAGGTCAAGATAATAATAAATTTCTAGTAAAAATGTTTGGAATGGATGAAAAAGGAAAGACATATTGCATTTATGTAAAAGGGTTTGAACCATTCTTTTATGTATTGGTTCCAGATAATTGGAAAAAAAAAGAAAAGGTAGGGTTTAAACAATGGTTGATAGATCAATTAGCAATGACACCTGGAGGAGAAAGATATGAAAATAGTATAACATATTGTAAATTTCAAAAGGGAAAAAAATTATATGGATTTGATAATTTCAAAAATTATAAATTTCTAGAAATTGGATTTAAAAATCAGCCCGTACTTAATAAAGTTAGAAATTTATGGTACAATAATGAAAAGAATTTTAAAAATAAAACCTTAAAAAAGAAAGGATTAAATTACAAAGATGAATTTATTAAATTATATGAAGGAAGAGTCCCTCCTTTGTTACGATATTTTCATATTCAAGATATAAGTCCTTCTGGATGGGTAACATTTGATAATTATGTAAAAAAAATAAAACTTTCAGAAAAAAAGACAAATTGTAATTATGAGTATGAAACAACTTGGGATAATATTATTCCAAATCCTGAAAAGGAAAGTGCAACTCCAATGAAAATAATGAGTTGGGATATTGAAGCTTCTTCAAGTCATGGAGATTTTCCAGTTGCTAAAAAATCATATAGAAAAATGATAGGAGAAGTTATTCAATATTGGACAAAAAATAAGAAAATGATAACAAAAATGAATCTAGAACAAAAGAAAAAATTATTAATTGATCTGATAAAAGCTGCATATAGATATAAAAAGATGGATGGAATAAGTAGAGTATATTTACAAAATAGAAACCAAAAACCTAGTGAAAGAGAAGTAGTAAATATGGTATCTAAAATAATTAATTACAAATTAGGGAAGTTATTAGAAAGAAGAAAATTAGATGAGGGAACGTGGTTTGAAAAAAATAAATGGGAAAATATGGATGACGAAGAAAGAAAAGCGTATAGAGATTGGGATTTATATATTCCGTGGGAATTTAAAAAAAATGATATTTTATATTGTTTATCTGCAAAATTTGATGCAGGAAAGAAATTAGATATATTAGATACTGCATTAAAACATGATGAAACTTGGATAAAAGGTAAAAATGGTCAAAAAGGTAGAATGCGTTCAAATAAAATAATTCCAGGAATTTTACCAAAATTAGAAGGAGATAATTGCACCTTTATTGGAAGTACATTCTTAAAATTAGGAGAAAAGGAGCCTTATTATAATAATATGATTGTTTTAAATAAATGCGATAATACTCCAGAAGTTCCGAATAGTGAAATTGTTTGGAAGAAAAAGGAAAGAAATGTTTTATTAGAATGGGGGCGATTAATAAAAAAAGAAGATCCGGATATTATTATAGGGTATAATACATTTGGTTTTGATTGGCACTTCTTATTAGATAGAGCAGATGAATTGGATTGCAAAGATCCATTCTTAAAATTAATGAGTAGAAATAAATTTGAAAAAAGACCAAGAGATATGATTGTAAAAAGTACAACAACAGTTGCTAGTGGTACTTATGAATTAGAATATGTAAAAATTCCAGGAAGAATCCAAATAGATTTATATAATTATTTTCGAAAAAATGAAAATTTACCTGCATATAAATTAGACTATGTAGCATCTCATTTTATTGGAGATATTGTAAAAGGATATGAAGTGAATAATAAGAAAACGCGTGTAACTAGTAAAAATTTAATGGGATTGAAAAATGGTCATTATATTGTATTTGAAATATTAGGGCATTCTTCTGATAAATATAAAGAAGGTAAAAAATTTAAAATCAGTAACTTGCAAAAAGATTCATTTGAAGTAAATTATAAATTAGATATTGATAAGGGTCAAAAATTTAGATGGTGTCTAGCCAAGGATGATGTTACACCTCAAGATATTTTCAGGTTAACAAATGAAGGACCATCATCAAAGGCTATTGTAGCGAAATATTGTTTTCAGGATTGTAACTTAGTTCACAATCTTATGATCAAGAATGATATTTACACTGCAATGGTAGAACAGGCAAAAATTTGTTCTGTTCCTATTGAATTTATTGCTATGAGAGGACAGGGTATTAAATTATTAAGTTTCATTGCAAAAGAATGTAGGAAAATTAATACATTTATGCCAGATTTACCAAAGATAATGAGTAATGATGGTTATGAGGGTGCTATTGTATTACCGCCTAAGGTTGGTTTATATAGAGATAATCCTGTTGCGGTTAATGATTATTCATCTCTATATCCTAGTTGTATGATTAGTGAAAATATATCACACGATACAAAAGTATGGACAAAAGAATATAATTTAGAAGGAGATTTAATTAAAATTTGGGGAGAGCGTGATGAAAAAGGAAACTTTAAATATGATAATGCAATTAATCCAGAAACAGGAGAATTATATAAATATGTAGATATTGAATATGATACATATAAATATGTTCGTAAAAATCCCAAATCAGCAGCTCAAAAGATAAAATGTGGTAGAAAAATGTGTAGATATGTTCAATTTGAAGGAGAAAAAAAAGGTATTATGCCGACAGTATTAAGAGAATTACTCGCTTCTCGAAAAGCAACTAGAAAATTAATTAAATTTAAAACAGTAACTTTAAAAAATGGAGAAAATTATAGTGGATTATTAAATAAAGGAGAAGAAGAATATACAATTATACCTGAAAAAGGAGATAAAATTGTAGTAAAAAAAAATGATGTAGAAAACATAGAAGATACATATAACGATTTTATGAAAAATGTTTTCGATAAAAGACAATTAAGTAAAAAAGTTGTTGCAAACTCATTATATGGTCAGTCAGGTGCAAAAACAAGTGCATTTTATGATAAAGATATTGCTGCATCTACTACAGCAACAGGTAGAAAATTATTATTATATGCAAAGAGAATAGTTGAAGAATGTTATGAAAATAGAATTGTAGATACAAAAAATCACGGTAAAGTAAGAACAAGGTCGGAATATATTTACGGGGATACGGATTCTGTATTCTTTACATTTAATCTAGAAGAATTAGATGGAACTAAAATTTTAGGAAAGAAAGCATTAGAAATAACAATTGAATTAGCAATACAGGCAGGAGAATTAGCAACAATGTTCTTAAAAAATCCCCACGATTTAGAATATGAGAAAACATTTATGCCATTCCTTTTGTTATCAAAGAAGAGATATGTAGGTATGCTATATGAAACAAATCCTAATAAATGTAAGATGAAGTCAATGGGAATTGTATTAAAGCGAAGAGATAATGCCCCTTGTGTTAAAGATTGTTATGGTCAAGTAGTTGATTTGCTTATGAGTGGAAAATCTGCTGATATAGCTGCTGATTTTGTAAAATCGTATATTAAAGATATGGTAGATGAAAAAATAGGATTAGAAAAATTAATTATAAGTAAATCATTAAATGGTTTCTATAAAAATCCTGATTCCATTGCACATAAAGTATTAGCAGATAGAATGGCAAAAAGAGATCCCGGAAATAAACCATCAGTAGGATCTAGAATTCCATTTGTTTATATTCAAACAAAAGGGGAAGTAAAATTACAAGGAGATAGGGTAGAAAATCCAGATTATATAAAAAAGAAAAAATTAAAACCAGATTATTCATTTTATATTACAAATCAAATTATGAAACCAGTAACACAAATATTCAATTTGTTATTAGAGCAAATGATAACATTTAATAAAAATATTACAAATGCTAGATATAAAAAGGACATCAGGATTATTGAAGAAAAATATAAGGATGATCGTAAAAAGATATTAGATAAAACTACTGCATTGCGAGATAAAATGGTAAAAAAGATTATATTTGAAGATTCTCTTAGAAAATCCGATAATGCTAAGAAAGGGCAACGAAGTATTAGTTCATTCTTTGGAACTAAGTAAAACAAATAGTGCACAAATAAGAAAATTTATATATAAAATATATCTATGTAGGCAAGGAACAAAATATTTTTTTCCTTTACCTTGAAAAGTTTCATTAAATATATAATATTCAAATTGACTAATTAAACATCTATTATTGTTTAATTTCCATGATAGTATAATAATTAAATATACACATAATAGTATATTTGGTCGATACACCCATATGTAAGGGGTAACATACATACCAGTTTTATGTAATACAAACCATATATTTTTTATAATATTTCGCATAAAAAATATATTCTATATTCTTTAATATGTTTCATCATCGTTATCAGCACTAGTTGCATTATCTTCTGTGTTTGTAGATTGATTTTGAGTATTAATAGATTGGGGAAGATAAACTGAATATTCAGCAGAAATAGTATTTCCTGAATTATCTGGATTTGAAATAGCAGTTGATATTGAGGATAACATTGCATTTGATAATTGATTCACAGCATCATTTATATCTAAATTATTGAAATCAAATACTAAAGAATTATTACTCGAAATATCTATAGAAGTAATAGGTATATTCATTATATCACCTATATTGGGTGTTAGATTTGACGAAATATCTAATGAAGGAAAATTTTGAAAATTATATGATATATCAAAAGAAGGTAGATCGAATGCATTTTGTCTAATAATATTTGATGGCGTGGTTGATGCAGCCGCGGCATAACTTCTTGGTGGATAAATTTGACTACTTATATTGTATCTACACATGGGGCATCTATGATCAAATTGTGTTAAATATGTATTTAATGCATCTTCATAAAAAATATGACCACAATGTTCGATTCTTGATATTCTATCATTTTCTTGAAATTCTTCTTGAGTAATTGGACATAAAGTTTGGGTAGTAGTATTAGAAATTTCTCTCCAAATATGATTTGTAATATTTCTAGAAATATCCGAATTTGATGCGGGTTGTCTATTTGGAGATGTATATAGAGACTGTTCAAGAATTTGGTTTAAAATATTTTGATTGCGTCTTCTAGTTGATCTATTATATCTAGAAGGTGGTGCAAAACTTACATTAGCAGGAGGTTGTCTATTTGTTCGTCTTCTTAAATTAAATCTTGAAGAAATAGGAGATTGTCTAGTCGATCTATTTGTATTATAAGTATTAGTGTTAGTGTTAGTGTTAGTGTTAGTGTTAGTCCAACCATCTGTTGTAAATAAATTTTGTCGCTGTGGAGTAAATTGGAATATATTAGAGGAATTTTGTTGAGATCTATTTGTTTGTACTCTTCTTTCAACTACTTCAAGATATTGTTGTAATATAATTCGTAAATTATTTGAACTTTGTGCAATATTATCAAAATACCTAAGAATAAGTCTGTTTTGATAACTAGTTTGTTCTCTTATAATGTTAATATATTCTAAGACTAAACGATCTTCTGAATTCATCATATTGTTCCTATATGACATTTATATATTATTTATTAAATGTGTTTAAATGTAAATAATCAAATATACATAAACATAAGTAAATGTTAACTATCGAAAAAGAAGTAGCAAAAACTGAGACGATTAGAGAAGAGTTTATGAAATATAAAAATTTAGGATTTACAGGATTGGCAAATTTAGGTAATACTTGTTTTATGAACAGTGCATTACAATGTTTATCTCATACATATGAATTAAATAATTTTTTAGATGAAGGTACATATAAAACCCGATTAAAGGATAAACCAGAATCATTAATTTTATGTGAATGGGATAACTTAAGAAAAATGGCATGGAGTGAAAATTGCACAATATCTCCAGGTGGATTTGTTGGTGCAGTTCAAAAAGTAGCAAGAATAAAAGATAGAGTTATATTTACAGGTTTTGCACAAAATGATTTGACTGAATTTTTACAATTTGTAACAGAATGTTTTCACGAGTCAATATCAAGGGAAGTTGAAATGAATATACAAGGGAATGCAGTTACAAATACAGATAAGTTAGCATTAAGTTGCTTTACAATGATGAAAAATATGTATAAAAAAGAATATTCTGAATTTTTAAATATGTTTTTTGGAATACATGTATCAAAAATAGAATCATTAGATAGTGATTATATGAATATAACACCAGAACCTTTTTTTAATCTTACTTTACCAATGGCAGGAACTTTAGAAAAATGTATAGAATTATATACATCCACTGAAAAAATGGATGGAGATAATATGATATTTAATGATAAAACAGGAAAAAAAGAGGTAGCTGAAAAAAATATTAAATTTTGGAGTTTACCTGAAATATTAGTAATAACTTTAAAACGATTTTCGAATAATAATAGAAAAAATCAGGAAATGGTTGATTTTCCTTTAGAAAATTTAGATTTAACGAAATATATAGTAGGATATGATAAAGATTCGTATAAATATGATCTATATGGTATTTGTAATCATTCGGGTGGTCCTGCTGGTGGGCATTATACAGCTTTTGTAAAAAATGCAAATAGTAAATGGTATCATTTCAATGATACAAATTGTAATGAGGTAAATTTAGGGGCTTTAAAAACTCCATTAGCATATTGTTTCTTTTATAGAAAACAAAAAAAGTAATAACATTATATATATAATGAATTCAGTTGATGTATCTCCAAGTAATGGATTTTCACAGATATACGATGGTATGAATACAGCATTAAGTTCTGCAAATCCCCTTGTTTTAATGGCTTTAACCTTAATAATAATATTTTATTTCATTGTATTTAGCTATTTAGGATATACAGTCTCTTACCCACAACAACAAGAATCTGGGGGATTAAAATTTATTGAAATTGTAATGTGGGGATTAATTGTATTTTTAGTATTGATAAATGGTATTCAATATTTTTTTTCTATCGATGTTAAAACAGCTATTAATAATTTATTTAAAGGCAAACCTGAAGTAGATGTTAGAATAACTGAAACACCAACACCAAAAATTACAGCAAAAAAAATAGAAAAAGAAATAGTTAAAGATTTAGGTTTAGGTAATTTACAAAAACCTACTAAACAAGTATTTAATATTCCTGGAAATAATTATACATATGAACACGCCAAAGCTATATGTAAAGCATATGATTCAAAAATTGCAACATATGATCAAATAGAGGATGCATATAAAAGTGGTGCAGAATGGTGTAATTATGGTTGGTCTGACAATCAATTAGCATTATATCCAACTCAAAAAACAACTTGGCATAAACTACAAACGATACCAGGCCATTCTCATGATTGTGGTAGACCAGGTATTAATGGAGGCTTTATTGCTAATCCTAATGTTAGATTTGGTGCAAATTGTTACGGTAATAAACCAAGTATAACTCAAAGAGAACAGAAAATAATGAAAAATTCAACACCATATCCTTTAAGCAAAGAAGATAAAAGAATTAATAAATTAGTTAAAAAATATAAAAAGAATATAGTTTCAAATGATATATTAGTTTCTCCTTTTAATTATTCACATTGGAATAGATATTAAAAAAAAACCGATAAATAACGAAACCTACAATAAATGCACAAACAATAGTTTTCATTTCATTTTCATTATCAAATGGTAGTCTGTTTATATAATCATGAATATATCTAGTATCTGGTGGATATGTTCTTCGTCTTCTGTTTATTCGTCGTACTAATTCTCTTTTTCTAGGAGGTGTTTTATTTCTATCTTTATATCTGTAAGGTTTATTACATATTTTATGACAAATTATACAATTTTTATTTTCTTTCCACCATTTATTATAACAACTATAGTGAACATAATATTTACATTCACAATTTAAATTTAATTTTGCGGGTCGTGATACATTCTCTAAACATATATTGCAAGTTTTGGGCATTGTTAGTAATTTATATAATTATTAACAATTCTATTTAAGTTTTCTTGTTTTCTTCTTTCTTTTATGTTTTCTCTTTTTTGTTTTAGAATTACTAGATTTGCGTTGTTCACCTAGATGTAAAAGTTTTCTGAAAAGTTCTTCTTTAATAACACCTCCTTGTTTACGTCTATGATTTTCTACTTTGTTTGATTCTAATCTTCTATTTAATAATGCTAATCCTACAGGGATACCAAAATCATTATTATGAAATTTACTTTTTCCACCTCCAATCATAGCAGGAAAATTATTATCTTTTAATAAGTTTTCGAATTTAAAACCCATACTGAGAATATCTCCCCCCTTTTTATATATTGCAAAATCGTTTTTATCCATTATATATATTATTTTATAAATTTTTTCTCTTTATTACTTAATAATTCTATTGCTAAGTTAGGACAATCATAAAAAATGGAAACATCATAATTAATAGAAATATAATTATAAATTAAGGCAGCAAATGATTCACCTAATTCATTATCCCAATCTTTTCCAAACAAATTATTTTCTCTAAAAGAATAATTATAATTAGAATATATATTTACAAGAAGAGGTTTTAATTTTTTTTCAAAATTATCATAATGTTCACAAATCATTATTTCTCTAGTATCATTACAATTTTTAAAATCTTCTAAATCTAATGATCGTAAATAGGTTTCTACATCCATTTCTTCATCTGTCGATTCTTCTTTATTCAAGTGTATTCGTCGTTTAGGCATGATCACTCGCTTCTTTATATATAAAAGTAGCTATTTCGTCTCTAAGTCTTTTCTCATTTGAAATTGTGAAACCATTTGTCCGTATGATAGAAAAAGTATCATTACATAAATGATTAATTATTTGTTTTATTTGTATATTTTTTTCATTATATTCATGTAACCATCGTTTAAAGTTTTTTTGTCTTTCTTTTTTTTCATATGCTTCCATAGCTTCATATATTCTAGTTATTCTTTTATCCGGTTTATATTCATCTTTATCTTCATTTTCTATATTTTTAACATTTTTAGTTATACCCCATACATTTGGTTGAATACTCATTTAAATAATTAATAATTTAATTATTTAAACTGTTTATGAATATGTTCTTCTTATATCATATACATATTTGCTCTCTCTCTTATCTTTTATTGCTTTAATAATTGCATTAACATGCTCTTCATTGTCTATACATTCATCTAACACTTCTTTCACTAATTTAAAGGTTAAAGGAGCAGTTTGTTTTACATTTTGAAATTTTAATTTTCCATCACTAATTTGGATAACTGCATTTTCCAAATTATTTGATTCTGCATAGGTAAAAATGTTATTAGTTAAAGCATTCCTATTATTACGTAATTCCCTTGCCTGTTGATTTAAAGTTTTAATTTGGTTATCAATAGTAACCCATTCTTGTATATTTTTTTGAAAATGTGCACTCATTATATATCATATAAATTTTAATTTTTAAATATTTATACGATATTATAAATTATTATTTAACGACGGCGTTTGCGACTCTTGCGACCTTTTCTCTTGCCACCCTTTTTACGATATTTCTTGGTTTTTGCGCGTGAAACGCGTTTTTGCTGTGCTTTCTGACCTTTGAATAATAAAAATGGTAATAATGCAGTTCTAAGAGCTCCTACGAGACCAGAACCACCTTTACGCGATTTGCGTGATTTTCTAGATTTACGAGAACGATGACGGCGTGCCATTATAATATATAATAAGAAATTAACTTTTCTTTGGTATAAATATCTTACTCCGTAGTAATAAAATAAATATTCCTAAAATTAATAAAAAACTAATGAAAACAAATATAATTGATAGAAAGATGTATGGATAAATTTCTTTTATTAACATATCTATTAAGGGACGCATTAATTCTTTAAATTCATCCTTAACTTCTTTTCTATGTAAAACATTTAGACATTCGTTAATTATTGTTTCTTTAACATCCATATTATTAATCAATATATATATTTTTATTATTCTATGCGTAACTAGTTAAAGGTAATTTTCTAACATTTTACAAATGGAAACTATGTTAACCCCGGATTTAAATTATCCTTTTGATGATATTAAAATAAAAACACCAAAAGCATTACAAGGTGGAACTTATTGTGCCAATTTAGAAATAAATAATGGACCTATTTTAATACAAACTCCTAAATGTAAAACGAAAAATGGTATACATAAAACCGCTAAACAAGTTTATTGTGATTTAATATTAAACGATGATCATCAAGATTTTTTAGAATGGATTGATTTATTTCAAGAACAAGTAAGAAAACTAATTTTAAAAAATGCAGAAAATTGGTTTCATGATACACCTACATTAGATGATATAGAATATAATTGGAATGATTCTGTTAGATCAAGATCACAATATGACTTATTAAGAACATTTATTCATAAACCAAAGGGTATAAATCAAATGTCATTGCAAATATATGATTCTGATGAAAATAAATTAAATATAGATGAAGTTACACCAGATAAAAATGTTATTTGTATTTTAGAATTTGTAGGATTAAAATTTTCAAGTAATAGTTTTCATTTAGAAATAGGATTAAGACAAATGATGGTAATAAATGAAAAACCATTATTTAATAAATGTTTAATAAAATTAGATTCTAAAAAAGAAAATGGAGAGAAATTAATTGAAAGTAAACAACTTGAAACGGAAAATTTAGAAAATAATGATACAGAACAAATTATTGTTGATACACAAGAACAAGAAATAGAAACGCCAAAAGAAACGGAAAATTTAGAAAATATGGATACATTATCTAATATTGTTGATACTACAGAACAAGAACAAGAAGAAATAGAAGAAAATAACGGCGATAATGAATTAGAAGAACATCCTGCGACAGATAATGGTGTAGCATTAAAACATTTAATAGAATCTCAAAAAGAAGAAGAAGCTATGAAGAAAAAGGAAGAGGAAGTGGCAAAAAAATTAAATGAAGAACAATCAATATCTTTAGAAAAGACTAATGATTTAGAAGAAATAGAATTAAATGTTCAAGAAGAAGAACCTATAAAATTAAAAAACCCAACAGAAGTTTATTTAGATATTTATAAAGCAGCTAGAAATAAGGCAAAAAATGCAAAAAATGAAGCAATTAAGGCATATTTGGAAGTAAAAAGAATTAAAGAATTATATATGTTGGATGTCGCCGATAGTAGTTCGGATGACGAAGAGGAAGAAGAAGAATTATTTAGCGAAAACTGATGTATATTGAAAAAATTTTATGTTTAGATTAATATATAATGAACATTGCAAAGTCTTTGAAGAAATTAGCAAGCAACCAAACATTTGTGATTTTGGCAGCTCTTGTTGCCGTAGCTGCTGTTTATTATTATTCACAGCAATTTAACTCTGTTGTAAGTTCTATGTCTGGACAGAATGAAGCAGCAAAAGCAGTTGATAATACTGGAGCTGGTCCATCCGCCAGTCAAATTCAGTGTGCTGCTGGTGGAAATAATTTTGTTCCTTCTCAACCTTTAGGACAAAATAGTGGCAATGGTGCTGCAAATGGCGCAGTAACTGATACATACGGATTACCTCCTAGTTGTGCAAAACAGCAAGTAGTTGATCCTGCACAATTACTACCAAAAGATAATAATAGCGAATTTAGTAAATTAAATCCTATGGGATCAGGTGATCTCAAAAATGTCAGTCTTTTAAAAGCAGGATGGCATATTGGTATTAATACCGTTGGACAAAGTTTAAGAAATGCAAACCTTCAACTTAGAAGTGAACCAGCTAATCCACAATTAAATGTAGGTCCTTGGAATCAAAGCACTATTACATCTGATATGCAGCGTAGACCTCTTGAAATTGGTTGTGGTGCTCAATAACTAACTCATAATATTTTATTTAATATGAATTAGTTTTATCCTACTATAATATAAGTATGAAATTAGATATAAATATTTTTGGTTATATAGTTATTCTATTTATAATAGGATTTACATTAAAAATATATTTTGAATCAGAGATGTTTCATTTAAAATGTATAATAAGTGATAAAGATGGTCATACATATTGTGTAAGAGAAACTCCTAAGTTAGAACTAGTAGCAGATTTATTAGCAACAGTTACAAATAAATTAGAAGATTTAGTTGTATATATGAAGGAGAAATATCCTTCTAGAGAAAATGTAAAAAGACTTGTAGACAAATTTAATCCAAGAAAAATAAGTGAAACATTACCAACAAGCGAATATACTGCGTATTCTGAAAATAAAGGAGAAAAACTAGCTTTTTGCACGACAACAAAAAAAGATGGAAATAAATTAATAGATGAAAATACTTTAACATTTGTTGCAATACATGAATTAGCACATGTAATGACAATATCAATCGGACACAAAAAAGAGTTTTGGGAAAATTTTAAGTTTTTATTAGAAAATGCCGTTAAAGCAGGCATATATAATCCAGTTGATTATAAGAAAAACCCTAAATCGTATTGTGGTATGAATATTACTGATAATCCTTACTATGATTTATAATTATGTTTAACCTAATGTTAATTTTGCATAATGCATAGCTATAGTGGCTTTATTTATGTAGTCAATAGTTTCTATTCCTTCTTTGACGTAAATTTTCATATTAAAATTTATATTATTATCATTAAAGGTTTTTGATTCGAATACATTTTCAAATTTATTGGGTATTTCTGGAAAAAAAGTATCACATTCAAAATCCGCATCAATATCAGTATAATAAATACTATTTATCATATCATTATTTATCATACTTTCATAAATTTGACCTCCTCCAATTAGCCAAATATTATTATAGTGCTTTTTTTTAAGTAACGATATATCTTCTATTATTTTGAAATCATCATAATTTTTTAAAGATGAACTTAATACATAATTTACTCTTTTAGGAAGAGCTCTTGGTAAACTTAAACATGTATTTTTTCCCATAACAATAGCATTTTTACCATAACTTTGAGTTAAAAATCTAAAATATTTTAAATCTTTTGATAAACACCAAGGAAGTTTATTATTTATACCAATTCCTCTATTTTTACACGCAGCGACAACAATATTCATAATTATATAATAAAAATATAAGATATATTTATATAGATGTCAGAGATATATAAAGTCAATAGAGTAATTAATAACCAGATATCACATATATATGTTTTTGTTGGAGACCAAGAAAAAACGGTTGAAGAAATAAAAGGAGACGGAACTACATTTTCTGCGTCAGAATTGAGAAAGATTGATCAAAAAAAAATTCCTATTCAAATAATTAAAGCATATATTCATGGAGATGATACAATTCAAAGAATTAAAGAAAAAATTTTTAAAGAATGTTCAAATATCGAGAATTCAATACCTAATGCAATGTATTTATTTTCAATTACTGAACAAAAATATGATAGTGATTTTACATTTAATAATTTAACCCAGAATGATACTATTGATTTAACAGATAATAGATTAAAACAATTTTTATCAAATATTGTTTCAAATAAAGATACAATAATAAATAAAAAGATTTCTACCTTTTTTAAAGATGGAATGAAAGAAGACAGTTATAATTATAATCAATTTAATAAGTTAAACATTGATTGGGATTCAAAATTTATTTTTACACAAGCTATTGGGCAAAAATTAGTTATTAGAAAGAATTATCCATTTATAGCAAATCCGTATAATAATAAAATAATGGATGAATTTTTAAAAAGAACAGAAGAAAATATTATTTCAACACAAAATGCATATTTATTATTCAAATATAGCCCTATAAAGGATAATAATATTTATTTAACATTGGCAAAAGATGTTCTTAATTATGCATCACAAAATAGTTATGATGAAAAATATTTTTTTAAATTGTATTTTCCTATATTGTATAAAGATATACAATCAAAAGCAAGTTTGGAAGAGAGTGAATTACTATTATATAATACTGAAAAGAGTAAAATTAATAAATATTACAAAAAAATTAATGAAAAATTAGATATATTTTATAATATTTGGAATAGTAATCCCGAATATTTAAATTATACATCTATTGGTATATCATATATATATTTAACATTACACCCAGAAAATTCTATAAAATTACCATTAGAAGTTTTATTTAAAATAGTTCATTCAAATACAGATATACCATTAATAAAATATAATCCTGGAACAAATTATGAAAATATATATAGATTGTTTACATCAGATAATATTTCTGTGTCTGGAATTAAAATACCATCTTTATTTATTTCAAATAATAATAAAAAAACAAAAATTATGAATATATCAAAAACCTTAAGTAAAAGACAATCTGTTGGATTTTACATAGAACATAAATTTAAAAAACAATTAATTGAGATTTATTGTGAATTTTTTGAAGATGGAAATATTGAAATAAAATTTGAAAGTGAAATATTATTAGATATTCCAGATATTCAATTAATTATAAAGAAAGCAATAGATGATACAGTTTTAAATACAATTAGAAATTATTTGAAACAAAGTGGGTATAACTATATAAAATTCAAGAATATAACTGATGATAATATAGAAATAAATAGTTTAACCTATAAATCTATATTGAAAAATAAAAAAAAATTTGATATTAGTAAATATGTTGGATGTATTTCATCATTATTTAATGTTATATCTGGTAGTGCTTCAAAAACAACTGATATAGTAAAATTAATGTATAAAAGAGTAAATGTTTTTCAAGTAATGGATAGTATTAAAGGATTTATAACTTCAAGAAGACAATATGGTGATACCGTTGATGAAATATTAAACTTGTTAACAGAGAATTTTCCAAAAGAAATATCAACTCGAGACAAGGCTCTCGACTTGTTTGCAGAATGGCAACAAGAAATTCAATTAATGATAGATACTAGAGGCGAGGGAAAACGAATTATAGAAAGTAATCCAGGATTTACAACAACCATAACTTCACAAGTATTTACCAACGATACTTTTTCTATTTTAACAATAGAAAATATTAATGATATTAGATATCTTAAGTATATAAAAATATATATTAATTCCCTTTTTAGAATTATTTTAAAATTGGGTATAAAACAAGAATTAAAAGAGAAAATAATTAAAATATGTAAAAAAACAATAAAACAACAAAAAATAATAGATCAAATTACGGATATTCGTGCAGATACCGAAAAAACTGGACCAGTAAGATTTGACAACAATACATTAAATATGGATGATATTGAAGAGGCAAGTGATCTGGATTTATCTGATATAGAGGAAGATAGCGATGATGATGAAGAAGAAGAGGAAAATGATGATGAAATAGAATTTGGAGATGAAGAAATAGGATTTGGAGATGAAGAAATAGGATTTGGAGATGAAGAAATAGAATTTGGAGATGAAGAATCAAATAAGGAAAAATCTGTATCTCCTGCTGATAGTGAATTATCTCTTATAGATGAAGACGATGAAGACGACGATTCACTAATTGGAGGAGCAAAAAGCGGTAATGATAGTGATGATGATGAAGATATGGAAGAAGATTTAACAAATTTATCAATATCTGGTGCAAATAGTATATTCACAAAAAGATTAAAAGATAATGATCCATCTTTATTCTTAAAAAAAGAGACGCCTGGTTATGCCTCATATACTCGATCTTGTCCAAATCAATATAAAAGACAACCAATATTAATAACAGATGAAGAAAAAGAATATATTGATTCAGAAGACAGAAAAAATGGAATTTCGTCTTATGGGGAATCAATTAGATATGGATCAGGAGACAAAAAATTTAATTATATTTGTCCACGATTTTGGTGTATAAAAGATCCAAAAACAGGTAGACCAAGAAGTTTAACTTTACAACAAGTAAATGAAGGAGAATGTGGTGGATGGGATGCCATTATACCTGAAAAAACGGCTAGTGGAAAAAGTATAAAAAAAGTTCCCAGGGGTAAAAGAATAGTAGAATTAACAGATGAACGATTTCATAGAGAAAAATCAGGAATAAAGGCAAATGATCCAGCAAGAAAATTAATATATAGACCGATGTATCCGGGATTTCAAGATCCATCAAAACATCCAAAAAATAAATGTATTCCTTGTTGTTTTCAAACACCGTTTAAAAGCGAAAATTATATGGGTTGGAAAGAAGGGGAACAACTACCATTTATGTTTAAAAAGGATGGCAGTAAGTTACCACCGACTGATTATTTAAATGAAGATGGAACTATAAATTTAAAAGAATTAGAAAAAAAGAAGTATGATAATTATAGAAGAACAAAAGAAAAAGCAACAGATTTATTATGTAATGAAGATGGTAAAACTGGAGATGGAAAGAATACAAAGGTTTTTGACGAAACTCCTATATTTGGTTTTCCTTTGCGTAAAAATCAATTAGGATATATGAATGATAGTTTGCAAAAATTTTTAGGGTTTGATAATAATATATGTTTTACAAGAAGTAGTGCATCAGGAAGGGACAAAAAATTAAAACAACAACAATATTGCATTGTAAGATTAGGTATACATAAAAATAAAAACCAGTCTTTTATTGAATTATTAGGAAGTGTATATAATTATTATTCTAGTATGAAAATATTACCAGATCAAAAAAAATTAGATTTAAATATTAAAGAAATAAAAAAAATATTCTTGGATAATTTGACTATTGATAAATTTGTAATGGTTCAAAATGGTATATTACCAAAATTATTTGAAAAAGAAAATATGGCAGATATAGACATATTAAAATATAAGACAAGTAAATATTTACAAAATATAAATGATGAAAACTATAAAAATAAAATAATAAAATCATATGAAAATTTTAAATCTTACATAAATGATGAAGAAGAAGAAATAGATTATAAATATATTTGGGATTTTATTACATTACCTATGTCAAAAGGTGGAGTATTATTTGAAAACGGTATAAATTTATTAATATTTAGAAATCCAGACGATGATACTGTTAATAAAATAGAGTTAATATGTCCAACAAATTATTATGCTAATACTTTTTTTAATGTGGAAAAGAAAACATTAATGATATACAATAAAGGAAGTTATTTTGAACCATTATGTAAAATATATAAACGAGATAAACAATTTCAAACAGTAAAATTCTTTTCAATGAGAGATTATAGAGTATTTGCAAATAATTCTAAGATAATGGATATAATTATTAAAATAAAAGATATAATGAAAATAAATTGTATGGCAAAAAAATCTATACAAAAATATGATTATGAAAGGAATATTTCATCTAATGAATTAATGAACATACTCTTAGAGTTAAATTATAAAATAATAAATCAGATAATGAATTATAATAATAATGTAATAGGTATAGTAACTCGTGATAAACAAAAAAATTATTATATACCTTGTAGACCATCTTCTGTAATAATTGATAAAACATTTATATTTTCTCATGATGCACCTATAAATGAATATGAAGAAACTAAACAATTTTTAAAAACTTTATATATTAAATCTAATAAAAGAATTCCGTGTAATATCAAAGATAAATTAATAAATGATAATATGATAATAGGTATTAAAACTATAACAAATCAAGTAATTCCTGTAATACCTATATCACAAGTTGAAGGAAGTGATGATATAGATGAATATATAATATATAGTGGAAATGATATAATGCAAAATGATTCAAATGTATTAATATCTAAAACAATTGATGAAGAACGAGAAAAGGTAGTTAAATCATTAGAATTAGAAAATAATTTTTATAATTTGTTTAGAAATACATTAAAAATATTATTAAATAAAAAAATAAATTTGGATACAAGAGAGGAAATATTAAGTATAGTTGAATCTCCTGTTATTACTTATATAGAAAAAACAGAAAGGATCAAAATATATGTGAAGAAATTATTAGCAAATGTAGTAAATTTTATAGAATTTAAATTAGATATATTAGAAGATTATGAAGATATGATTACTTGTTTAGGATTAGATAAAAGCTCTTGTAATAATAAAAAAAATATCTATTGCACTTTTATGCGACAAAATACTTGTGTATTAACTTTACCCAAAACAAATTTATATAGTAATGATGTAAAAAATGATGTTATGTATTATGATAAAATAGTGGATGAAATAATTAGATATTCGAAAATTAGAAAATATTTGTTTACATCTCGTGAATTTTTATCATTTGAATATGTAAATTATAGAATAAATCATAATGAAATTATATTATTGGAAGAAATATTAATGGATAAATATTTTGATGATTTAATATTGAGAAAGGATAATAAATATATTAATTCTACCAATATTTATGATATAATAAATCCAATTGAAGGGAATATAATACAATATTCACCAACTTTTACAAAAGATGAAATATTAAATATAAATAATAAAAAATCTGTGCCAACCTGGCCAGGTAATATTGCTGCTTGTAATATAAATAGTAACTTTTCTACTGAGTTTAAAAAAAGTTTAACCCATAACGATATGGAATTAGCTATTGAATCAACAAAATCTGATCCTAATTGTAGTTTAAAATTTATACAAAAAATAATAAACAATCATAAATCAGAAAAAATGTCTGTGAATGATATTAAAAATATCTTAATTGATCAATATTTAAATCTTAAAATGCCAGTATCAACTGTAAAAATTAATAAACAGGATGTATCTAATTGGACTGTTTTTTCTTATGTAAAGTGGTTAGAAGCTGCAAAAAATCGTGAAGCATTAAAGGAAAATATTATTAGTAAACCTATTGAACAAAAAAACGAAGAAATAAGAAAACAAATTAATCATAAAGAATATATTATTACAGAATTTGATTTATTTTTAATATTAAATGCATTAAATATACCATCTATTATAAGTATGAAACAAGGTCAAAAGTTTGCAATAAATACAACAAAAACAACTTTTAATACATTCAAAGATATAGATGAGGTGGTATATATAATTATTGTAACTAAAATTAAAATAAATAATAATAGAAGATTTTCTATGGCAAATATGATGGGATCAACTGAGATTCCAAAGTCAATAATAAATAATAGTTTATTATCTGGAGTGAAAAATATAAATAAATTCATTAAAGAATCATTAATATTTCAAAAAGAAAAGATAGAAAAGAAGAGGACACAGGATGAAGCAGCACAAAAAAATAAAAGAGAAATGCGAGACAAAAAAATTAAGAAACTAGGGAAAAAGAAATTATCTTCTGAATAATGATAAATTATTTGACATATTTGCCCTTCTTCCACTTATAGAACTAGGTGTTCTTGGTATCTGTCTAGTAGGTTCAAATGGATTAGTAATTGTGTTTGGAATAATAACAGGAGGGGGAGTAGGAACAGGAACAGGTGGTGGCATAGACACAGGTGCAAGAACAGGTGCAGGAGGAGGATTTATACTAGGTGGTGTTGGTGTTGTAAAAATAGGAGGTGGAGGAGGATTTGTTCTTGTGCGTCTGTTTCTTCTAGGTCTTTCATCATATGGTACAAATCTCATTATTTCAATATCTCTACTATAACCAAAATCAGGGAAATCCTCCAAATATTTTAATAATGTTTTTTTTGTTTTAGTTTTCGAATCTCTTACAATTAATGGATTACATGAAAATTTATAATATAAATATGATCTTACAATATGTTTAATATTTTTCCAAGTGTCTTGTTTAATTCTATAAGTTGTTGTATTTGTAAACGTAATATAATCTATATCTTTTCTAAAATCATGTAACATATTTAATATTTGTTCCCATTGTTCATATAAAAAGTTCGAATCAATAAAAGAACTTATTGCAGTATCTTTTAATATATGATAATACCTGTAAGAAAATATTTTAATATTCATATTAGAAAAAAAAAAGTTTGAAATAATAGTAGGAATATTAAATCCTGTATATAATAATTTGAAATATATATTATAAAGATTATGTTTTGAAAATTCTAAATTTGTATGTGGATTTTTTAATATCAATGGTCTAGAAAATAATCCTTGACTATTTTGTAACGACTCTATCCAATAATTTATTAAATCACTTAATCTAAATATATATTTTGTATTATTTTCTAATAAAGTTATTTTATATATATATTTGAATTTATCAAGTTTATTTAAATATAGATCTGTATCAACGCTAGAATTAATGGCTTTTTTCCATTTCCATATTTTTATAAAAGAAACAAGTTTATTCTTAATTTTTTTAGATTGAAAATATAAATCTTCAATTATATCAGATTCTCCTTCAAAAACATATTCATTATCAATAACACATTCTTTATACATTTTAACATCACTTTTATATCCCAAACATTGTAAATAAAAAATATTAATATAATTACAGGATATATCTTTTTTTTTTATAATTTTGTCAATGATACTATTAATTGCAATCATTTCTTATAATATAAATTATTGTAAGAAAATTATATTTTTTTTTTATTAGAAGTCTAATTCATAATCATCATCGATATCACCTGTATTGTTTGAATTAATATATTCTGTATTTCCAGAAATAATAATATTTTGTTTAGAGCATATATCATTAGGATCTTCAATTTGTAACATATCATCAATATTTATTTTTTCTTCTAATACGGCAGAACCCAGTTTATTCATTTCATCAATATTAAGAAGAACTTGAAAGCTGCCTGTTCCAAAATTACCTTCTTGTCCACACATAATATTAGAAGATACGCCAGTCATAAGATCTAATTCAGCATGTCTTGCTGCTTTCAAGAACATTTCTGGTGTTTCTTCAAAACTAGCTTTTGCAATAGGTCCAATATCATCGTTGTTGATACCGTGTCTGAAAATACTAACCATTTTTTGAGTTGCACACATTCTATCACATAACATAGACATATGATGATAATTAATATATGTAGTATCTGAGAATGCCTCTGCTAACTCATTATATATACATTGTCTAGCAGCTTCAATACCTAATGTTCTATATACTTCTTGAATATCGTTACTATATGTTCTTTCAGTGTCAATATAATCTATTGCTAAAATTTCTTTTAAATTACTACCAACAGTATCTAAAACCCATATATCTTCTGGAACAAAATTTCCATCTTTTTCTACCATATAATTTTTAATAGTTCTAATGATAATCTTTGGAATACCTTTAATGCCTTTTAGAATAATATTTTTCAAAATATTTTCTTGTAAATTTTTTAACATATAAATTTCATCAGTTTGGTCTAATCCTTTCTTTTTGCTGGCTAATAATGCTTTTGAATTAACTAATCTAATTCTAAATACAAGATTATCGGCATTTAAATCACTAAATACACATTCAACTTGATTTTTTAATGAATTTGTAAGTGCAAAATGAATATCATCCATTGTAACATTTCTATCCATCATTTCTTCTTTAGATAATTCTATTCGTATAATCCATTTTGAATATTCATCTCCACTAGATAATTCTTGAGTATTTGCACCACAATCTTCCATAATTTTATTAAATTGTAGATATTCCTCTATAAGTGTTTTGTCTGCATCAATTAATGTTGAGTTTGGTTTAGGATCAAAACAAATACTAACAGATTTTGTAACATCTCTAATACTAGTATATTCTAATGCATATTTTATTTCTTGAGTTCTTTCAAGTTTAGTTTGTTCATTTGGTTTTAAATAAATAGTAGTAGATGGTTGTTTTGGATTTTCACTAAGTGAAAGAATTTCTTCAATTCTAGGAACTCCTCGTGTTACATTACTTTTACTTGCTACACCTGCAAAATGAAATGTATTTAAAGTCATTTGTGTGGTAGGTTCACCAATACTTTGAGCACTAACCATTCCAACCATTTCTCCAGGATGAACTAATGCTTTATGATAATTTAATATTAAAGTTTCCATAAGGAGTACAATAGCTTTTCTATTAAATCTTCTTACCATTAAAAGTTCTTTGGGAGTTAAATAATAATACCATGCTAATTTAAATAATTTTGTTGGTTTTGTTAATTTATGTTGAGATAATGTATCAAAAGCATCGTCAACAAGTTCATACATTTCTAATGGAGTAATATTGACAATAAAATCAGGTTGAATATGTAATTGATGTTGAATATTATTCATAATTCTATGAAAATGAACAGGAATATGAACGGTGATCTCTTTTTCAAAATTAAACACTTGTTCAATTAAATTCTTTCTATATTCTATCATATCCATAATTAAAGTTGAAGTTTTCTTTCGTAAATCATTCTTTTGTTTTTTCATTCTTTTTAATGTAGTAGCATCATATGTTGTAGTGAATATAGATTTAGAAGTATCATCTTCAGGTATAGCCATATGAGAATAAATTTGTTCAAGACTCATTTGAGTTAAAGGAATTTGTTGATTTTCAGTTTTCATAGGATTAATATTATCATCTCCATATTGAAATTGTATAATTTTATTTTTATTATTTCTTACTGTCATATCATATGCAACTTTTAAATCTTCTTGTCCTTTAATAAGTCTTCTTTGAATATATCCTGTTTGGCTTGTTTTTACAGCTGTATCAATTAATCCAACACGCCCACCCATTGCGTGGAAATAAACTTCTTCAGGAGTTAATCCTTGGATAAATGAACTCTCAACAAAACCTCTTGCAGCAGGAGAGTCATTAAATTTAGTATAATGTGGAAGTGTTCTATCTTCAAAGCCATAAGGAATACGCTTTCCATCAACATTTTGTTGACCAAGACAAGATATCATTTGTGCAATATTTAATGCTTTACCTTTACTACCAGAATTAACCATAATAACAAATCTATTGTCTGCTGATAAACTAGTTCTTCCAATTTTTCCTGCATCTTTAGCAGCAGCATTTAATAAAGCATTTACTCTTGTTTCAAATTCAACTTCATTACTTTTACCTGTAGAATTTTCAAATACTCCCAGATGAAGCTGGTCGATTAAATTTTCAACATCTTTCTTTTTTGCATTTACAGCATTAATAATTTTTTTATTTGTATCACCATCTGCAATTAAATCACTAATACCAACACTATATGCGCTTAATTTCATATATTCTGTTACTATGGATTGAATATTATCTATAAAATCAGCAGATTCTTTAAAATTAAAATCATTAAATATAGATTGGATTAACCCTTTAGAACCCTTACCTAATGCACCTTTATCTAATTGTCCTCTTAAATAATTACCATTTACAATTTCAATGATATTATTAGATGTACTATTATCTTCGTCTGTTTCACCATAAACCCCATTTTTCATTCTGGTAGATAATGGAGGTAAAATTTGACTAAGAATTTCAAAACTACTAATTTTTTTATCAGGATTTTTAAATATTGAAGGATTTACATTATCAAAATACATAAGTAAATTCATTGCATGTCTTGCATCAAAATTAATATTTTGACGAGTAAATCTTGTGCAACCTAATAAAGAATCTTGAAATATGCCAACAATAGAAGAATTATTTTGTGGAGAAATAATTTGTTGCGGAACAGCAGCTAAATGCATAAGTTCTGCTTGAGATTCTTCATCTTGAGGTTGGTGTAAATTCATCTCATCTCCATCAAAGTCAGCATTATATGGCTTTGTATCGGCAACATTCATTCTAAATGTATTACCTACTTTCATAACTCTTGCGATATGACACATCATTGACATTCTATGAAGCGTAGGTTGCCTATTGAAAAGGACTGGATCTCCATCAATCATATGACGATGTACTATATCTCCATTATTGAGAACAAGTGTATTTCTATCTACATATTTTAAGGAAATACTTTCTCCAGATTTTCTATCCAATACATTAGCTCCAGGATATTTAGAAGGACCATTTTGCACTAATTTTGTTAAGAATGATTTGTTCCTATCATTTACACAAGTAGGAAATGTAATATTCATAGCAATCTTTTTAGGAACTCCTAATTCTCTAATTCCTAAATTTGCATCTGGGGTAATAACACTTCTTGCAGAGAAATCAACTCTTTTACCCATTAGATTTCCTCTTACTCGTCCACCCTTTCCAACAAGTCTTTCTTTAATTGATTTTAATGCTCTACCACTTCTTTGAGCAACTGCTGCTACTCCAGGAATTCTATTATCAATCATTGTTGCAACATAATATTGTAATACTGTACTCCAATCTTCGATAACCTTTTCAGTAGAATTACTTTGTAATTTATCCTGAAGTGTTTTATTTGCTTTAATAATATTAACAATAATATGGGAAATATCATCTTCACTTCTTTGCTGTGAATCATGTTTAACAGATGGTCTGACAGCAGGAGGAGGAACTGCTAAAACTTGACAAATAAACCAATCAGGCCTTGACCAAGTTGGACTAAATCCCATAAAACTAACATCTTCATCACTAATCCTTCTAAATATTTTTAGAACCATTTCAGGTGTTAATTTCATAGTTAATTTATCTTTTACTGTTCCATCTGCACTTGGAACACCATCAACATTGAGCCATTCTGCATAAAGATTAGCAAGATCTTGTTTATATATCTTTCTAGGTTGTATGCATCCGCATCCATCACTAGTTTCATCACCACATCTTTTAACTTTACTTGCAAGTTGAAATACATATTCCCACCTTGCTCTTAAGTCTAGATTAAGAATATGTTTATGAGTTTCTTTATTTATTTTTAACTTACTGCATTTAAAACAAACACATCGTAATACTTTTAAAATAGTAGTTAAATATTGTATATAATAAACTGGTCGTGCTAAATTAATATGACCGAAATATCCCGGTGTTTGCATATAATTTAATCCATCTGTTGGACATATTAATCCTGGTTCTAATACTCCCATTCGAGGGTCAAATAATCCATTTATAACAGGTTTATTATTAATATATGTATCTCTTGAGGTAATTTCAGCTACAGACCCTTTTCTTATTTCTTCTGGAGACAATACACTAAATTGTATACCAATAATTTTAGCAGCATTCATATTGTTTTTACCTTTGTGAGCCATTCTTATATTAATAATAGATATATTTAGATTGTTTTCAATTTTAATAATTAAGTAATTGAACTACAAAATTGATTAAAAAAAATAATATAAAAATTATGATTATCATATATATATGCCAAAAACACCCAAGGATATGACGGATTCTCCTAAAAGAGGTAATTATAAATTACGCAGTCGTAAGAAAAAGAAAAAAGAATTGGAACAAAAATGTGGAGAAAGTAGCGATAGTGATAGTGATAGTAGTAGTGATTATCAACCTGGAGATGATCTAGGTGAACCAGAAATGAATAATCGTGAATTACAGAAATTTATTCAAAAAATATTTCCATCTAAAGGTGGTCAAGAAAGATTACAACAATTAGAGAAGATTGATAAGCTGCTTGAAAAAAAAGAAAAAAGTAAAAACAAGAAGAAAAAGAAAACGAGAGATGAAAAAATATTAGAATTATTAAAAAAAAAAGAAACCGAAGAAGAAGAGATTGAAGAAGATAGTGAGGAAGAAGATACTGATGCAGATGTTGAATATGATTGTGAAGGATTTCCTGAATGCGAAGATGAAGAATTAGATGAGGCAATGAAAGATATGTTAAATAATAATATGAAATTTAATATTATCTTTACTGTCGGAGAGCCAGGAATGAGAGCAATGGAATTTCCTGAAGATTATGAAGAAGATGAATATGATTTTGAGGAAGAAGAAGATGATGAAGAAGAGAGTGAAGAAGAGGAAGATGAAAAGGAAGATAAAGATGAAAAGTTAAAAAAAAAAATATCTAAAAAAAAATGTGATGATGTTACAGAAGAAGAATGGATGGAAATGGCAAGAATACAAGAAAAAGAAATGAAAAAAAATGGCACTTACTATACTACAAAATACAAAAAAGATGATAAGGTTTTATATAAGAAAAAAGGATGGAAAGAATTTAAGAATGGTGTTGTAACAAAGGTTAATCGAAATAAACAAAGAAGCAAAGTAACCTACGATATCAAACTGGATAAGAAATTCGGGAAAAAAAGTATTTATAAAAAAATTCTTTCAACAAGATTAAAACCATATAATGATGAGGATGATAATGAAAATATTTTAGATGAATTGCAGGAGTTAATTAAAACAAAAGAAGGTAAAGGAAAAGAAGCAATGGAAAAAAAATTTAATGAATTATGTAAAGCAAAAGAGAAAAAGGATGAAAAAAAAAGAAAAAAACAAGAAAAAAAACAAAAAGATAAAAATTTTATTAAGTTAAGAAAAATGATGAGACATCGACATGTTAATAACGATTTTAAATATTTCAAGGATATGAATATAGCTAATCAAGAAAAGATTTTAACTAAATTAAAAGCTGTTAATGACTTCTCCAAAGTAGATAAACCTTATAAAATTCAATTGCTAGAATCAGATATTCCTGTTGAATTTAAAGCAGATGCTCTAAAAAAAATTAATACATTGGAATATATGGACCCTGGTTCAGGGGAATACTATAAAATAAAAAATTGGGTTGATACCTTTATGAGAATTCCATTTGGAAAACATAAAAACCTACCGATATCTATTGCTGATGGTCAAGAAAAATGTCAAGAATTTATGGAAAATGCAAAAAAGATACTAGATGATGCTGTTTATGGTATGGAAGATGCTAAAATGCAGATCTTGCAAATGGTTGGACAATGGATTTCCAATCCTAATTCATTAGGAAGTGCTATTGCTGTAAAAGGTCCTCCAGGCACAGGTAAAACAACTCTTATCAAAGAAGGTGTAAGTAAAATTCTAAATAGACCATTTGCATTCTTGGCATTAGGGGGTGCAACAGATAGTTCATTTCTAGAAGGACATTCTTATACTTATGAAGGAAGTACTTGGGGTAAAATTGTAGATATACTAATTAAATGTAAATGTATGAATCCATTGATTTATTTCGATGAATTAGATAAAATTAGTGATACTCCTAAGGGTGAAGAAATAGCAGGAATTCTTACACATTTAACAGATACAACTCAAAATGATAAATTTCACGATAAATACTTTTCAAGTATAGATTTTAATCTAAGTAGGGCAATGTTTATATTTAGTTATAATGATGAATCAAAAATAAATCCTATTTTAAAAAATAGATTATATAAAATTACCGCAGGAGGGTATGAAACCAAACAAAAATGTGTAATTGCAAATGATTATTTAATACCTAAAATTCAAGAAAATGTTAATTTCGAAAATGGTCAAATTATTATTCCAGATGAAACAATTAATCATATCTGTGAAACTTTAACAGCTAAAGAAAAGGGTGTCAGAAATTTAAAAAGAGCATTAGAAATTATTTATACGAAACTTAATCTATATCGTCTTATGAAAGAAGGTTCAAGTTTATTTAATAAAGAAGAAACAATTAAGGTATCATTCCCTTTTACAGTTACAAAAGAAATAGTAGATAAATTAATCAAGAAAACAGAGACAAATACGATTCCATTTGGAATGTATGTATAAAATATAATCGTAATAATAATAATTATATTTTATAAATTTTTATTATGAAGACCAAAAAATGTTCGAAGCAACAAAAATCAGTAAGAAAAAAATGTAATCCAAAGAATGAAAAAGAAGCAGGTATTCACGGATTATATGGTGCTAAGGGAAGTGATTTTGTTGATAATGGAAAAGATGATCCACATAAAAATAAAGGATTATACAATTTTTTATCTAGAATGAAAGTTTTTAGAAAGAATTTACAAGAAAATGTTTTATTTTGGACAACATACTCAATAGCAATTATTATATTATCTATAAAATATGGTGAGCAAAGTTCTATATTAAAAAATATATTTATGGGTTTTGTATCTGCACTATTAGGTATGTCTACCGGGTATATGGCCCATTATCTTTCACATAAAATAAGTTTTAAAAAACTATATAATGATAGTGTAGATCCTGATTATTTTTCAGAAAATACACATACTAAAATTAAAAGAGTTATTGATTATACATTAGATTTTCATGATATCATACATCATAATTCAAGTATTAATAAATATTGGTATAATATTTTAATGGAAGCAATACAAAATATATTACTTGAAGGAGGTCTTTGGGCAATTGCTTCAATAATATTAGGATTAGGAATAAAAATATTTGACGAAACTTACAAATTAAATGTTGTCATTATATTCTTATGGGCGTTACTTTATACAACTGTTCATTTAATAAACTATAGACTTGTTCATCCAAATTCGCACGTAATACATCATATGGATTATTATAAAAATTTATCATTAACTGATATGTTTGATTTAATATTTGATACAAAATATGATAAAAAAAATATACAAAATTTAAATCATTTTATAATAAATGTTGTAATAATAACCACTTTATTATATTTCGGCGAGGACATCTGCCAAATCTTTACCAATTTTTAAAGGTTCATCTTGTAAGGTTTTATGATTATAAATAGGGTGTTTCATACATCCTTCCATAGTTATACCTCGTGAATAATCATCTAATGTATCTTTTGCTCCTTTCATATAAACATCGTCATAGTAATTATCTAATTGAAAATGTTTATTTTTTTTATTTAATTTTTTATTTATAGTATCAAAATATGGCGGTTTACATCCATAACTATGTACAAGAAAATGTTTTTTACATCCTTCATCGCCATGTAGATCAAACACTAAATCATAACCATATTTTTCCATTTGTTTTTTTATAGCTTTAACTTCAATGGATTTTGTATGAAGCCAATCTCTATTTAAATTAAGGCCTTGCTTTGTAACATACCAATGTCCGTTTACATTTCCATCGGGATTTGCATTTGGAATTATAAAAAAAGTAAATTTTTTAAATAAACTAGATTTTCTCTCCAATATTCTTTTTACAAACCCTTCTAATATCCAAGAATTAATAGTTTCTCCTGAATGTTGTCCACTTATAATCCAAACTCGTTTTGGACCATTTCCTAATTTTTTCATAAAAATGGGTCTTTTTTCCCTTGTACGACCTATTATTTTCATATTGCGTAATAACTTTTTACTTCTGGAAAAGGGATAAGGTGGATAAAATGCGAACCACATAGTGCTTTTTTTTGGGTTAATTTCCCAAATTAATCTTTTCTTTTCAATATTTACGCGTGTTTTTAATCTTTTCCAAGTTTTATTATTATACGAATAACATACTGTATAGCCTTTCCAATCATTAAAATAATTTCTAATATTTGAAATATTAAATTTTGTTTTGCCTTTCAAATTCATAGCTTTAAAATAAAACCAATTTTTATATTTTCTTTTTGTTTTTTTTGGATAAGGTTCTTCTCGTATTTCTAAATTAATAATATGATTTAAATTTTTATCACACTTTGAAGATTTATGTATTATATTACCACTTTCAAAGTCTGCACTAATTTTTATAGGGTTATTCTTTTTTGTTTTATTTTTTCTTATTTTATTATTTTTTTTAGTTTTGGGCATTATATATTAATATTGATAAAAAAATATATAATTATTTAATCGACTTTCTCATAGCATTGGATTTTAATCTTAATAATCTATTGTTTGTATTATTATTAGAACTACTGATTGTTAGAGGTTTCCCTTTTTTAGAGAAAAGTGCTGAATTTATTTTAGTTTCAACCCCGGTTTGAGTTGGCAATCCATTCCAAGAAATAGCAAGTTTTTTCCCGGACATAGATGACCAAAACGCGTGTTCCTGAGCCATTGAATATGGGGAATTTGTTGGTGCTTGCGATGGGGACCAATTATTATCATTTGCTGGCCACCACCAATAGTAGTCAAGTGTATTACTATGTGTTGCGAATTGAGTTGAATCTGCCCCAGCTGTGCTATATTCTCGAACTTTATTTCCATTTTCATCCCATAATGTTACGGTTGAAATAGAATTTAATGTAGGCTGTGTTGTCCAAGGAGCAGTTCCTGGTCTAAATCGAATATAAAAAGATTCATTCCAGGACCAACCTCTTTGGTATCCAAAATCACCAATAGAATCCTTACTTAAAAGACGGTCTGTCATTGGAATTTTTAAATTTCCCAATTTCCCTGATGTAGGAGTAGTGAAATTAGTTCGTCCCCAAAAAATATACTCATTATAAGTATTATCAATAGTAGTAGTAGTTGGATCCCAACCCGACGACTGAGAAGTACCAGGATAAAATGAAAAAGGTGCACCATATTTTGTATAAATTGAAATATTACCTGATGCTTTAGTAAGTTGAAATTCATTAAGAAGTGTTCTATTTGTCATTTTATGTTCATAATATTTATTTTGAACACTATTAGCATTAGGAACAAAAGTTTGAACAATTGTATCATCATCGTGTCCTTTGTCTTTATATGCTTTTGTTCTATTAGGTCTTGATGGAGCATTGCGAGGTTGCGCAATTGTTACACCTTTTGCACTCACTCCGGCAGCCGGCAGATTTTTTTCATTTGATCTAGGAACATATCCTCTACGCTTTAATCTTAATAACATTTTATATATTATTAAAATATTTTATTTGTATGTATGTCGTATAATTGCTCTATAACAATACTAAATGAAAAATCAGTATTATTTAAATCAACAACCCTTCCTAATTCATCTAATAATCTAATTCTAAATTTTTTAATATTTACAGGTCCAAAATATTTTCGTTTTGATTGATAAAAAATATCATCCAGTTGTTGCAAATTAGGGTTATTTGGTATCTTTGCTATTGCATTTTGATCGTTAAATACAGATTCTTGAAAAGGAGATGTTAATGTATTTGCATAATTTTTATTAAAATCATCAATTGATAATATGTAGTATTTAGTACCTAAAGTATCATATATTGCTTCTGGTGAAAATCCTTCTAATTTATTAAAACTTACTCCGCTAGAATCAACATAATCATCTTCCCACCTATAATATTGTTGTCTATAACCTAATATCCATCCCATATTTAATTGAATTGCTCTATTATCATTTTCAAGACTCCAATCAATATTAAAACAATATGTTCTGTTACCAGTAGGATCAACTGGTTGACCACCATCTGTTAATGGTCTATAATCTCTAAAAAATCTAAATTTTCTTGAAATAATATCAAAATCGCATGCAATTCTATTTAAGGATAAATCTGAAAAAACATAAGTATTAAGATAATCCTTTAAAATAGACCCGGTATATATTCCATCAAGTATTCTTATGACTTTTTTTATTTGTGTATTATTTATTACTGTACCAGTATTATCTAATTCAAATAATTCAACTGCAAATTCATTAGTACCCATGGATGAACTAAATGTATAATTGGAATTAGGAATTTGCACACTTTGAACTGTTAAACTTGTTACATTTTTATATTCTTCTGGTAAATCAAGTATGAAATCTGTTGCATTTGTATTATAATATTCTTTACGAAACTTTGTATTAATATTGATAAGTTGTGTTTTTGTTTGTCTCGCAAATGGATTTATTTTATTTGTATGATGTATATTTGCATCTTCTTTTTTTTTAATTACAAAATGTGAATTTGTTTCAAAGGTTTCACTATCCTCTAAATTGGGTATAAAATCACTATCAATTAATTTATAATTTACTTGATCTGTTTTGATTATTTCCAAAAGATTGTTTTTACATTCCGTTAAAAATAATTTTATTTTATTTTTTTTTTCGATATCTAAATTTTCTTCTTCAATATTATTTAGTAATTTTTCATAATTTTTTTTTACTGAATGTTTAGATGGATTCATATTTTTATCTAACTCAAAAATATCAAGATAATCATCTTTTGTATAATTATCAATATCTAAATCGAAATTCATATAATAAATTAGTATATTTTAATTTGTGTAATATATACATATAAAATGAGTCGTTGTTTTGGTTCATCTTCAAAATTATCAGCTAAAGATTATACAAATAAAAAAAGTAATTATAATCTATTTTGCGATTTAAGAGAAAAATTTGTAGCAAAAGGTTATAAATCAACCGGCACAAATAATGCATGTATAAATAGTAGCGGATTTATAACTAAATTTAACAGTCAAAATGATCAATTAAAAATAAAAAGAGGATATGAACAATTTCTTTCTATCCATAGAGAAGATTTATCTCAAAATTATATTGGTCAACAAATTAAAAATCATTTTTGTAATAGTTATCCTATTTATGACAATAATATAGATGTTAGCAATAATTATACTCCTCGTACTACTATTTTAACATTAGCCGAATCTGGAGATACTGGTCAAACTGTTATTGTTGATTCATCTGGTACATATGTAAACAGATATGCTGAAATTTCAAATGGAACAGCACCAACAGGAACAAATTCATTTCCAAATAAAAAACTAATTATATATCAAAATTGCGGTACTGGTTTACCAATTAGAGCTAGTCAAAGAATACAAATTATTATTGCTAGTGAATTACCACCTCCTACCATACAGTTGAATGGTATTCAGATTATTATTGTTTAAATTTTCTATATAATATATTTTTATATATTATATGGTAGCCGCCTATTTAGAAGTAACATTTTCAAAAACATTAGCATTAAAGCCAGGTTCCACCCCGTCTCTTGTAGACAATTTTGTAATAAAGCTAGATCCTGATACATCAAATACAACTATTACTGCCACTCATGCAACAATTGTTGGTAATACTGTTCGTCTATTACTCAATAATAGTGATATTGCACAATGTTCGAATAAAACAATCCAAGTTTCATATACCAATAGCGCAACTTGTAGTTTAGTAGACAAATTAACTGGATTTCCACTAGAAGATTTAGAACCTGTTAAAGATCAAGTCGAGAAAAATCAATCAATTCAGCTTCCTTTCCCTACAATAACTAGTGCTATAGTCGAACATGAAAACCCAAAAAATATAGTTATTAATTTTATTAACGGTAGAACTATTAGTTCAAATTCCAAATTAGAGCACGGAACTGCCGGTTATGGCATAAGTCCAACTATTACAATCCCATCCGGAGGAGCTTATAGCGACCCTGCTTGGGATAGAACACAAGGTGCTCAATATGAACCATCATTTACCGGAGAGGTATTAACATTAAAAAATTATCAAGGAGAAATACAAAATGGTATGAATGTTTCATTAACTATATTAACAGGTGATGATGTGGGTTGTATTGCAGATCAATTCGATTTATCATTAAATCAATCTACTATTAATGTTACAAATAATGTAAAACAGATTCAATTAGAAGATGCATTTATTAGTAATAAAGATCCATCTGGTGTTATATGTTATTTTAAAGCAGGAGATGTAAGTGGAATTCATATGGACGATACAATTAATTTTAGTCACGCAAATCTATTTGGTAACGCGCAAGAATATTATAGAGTTTTTATGAATAAAGATGGTCAAAATGTTTTATATGATGTTAGTCGAGTTAAACATATAACATTAAATAACACACAATGTGAATATTATGGAATAGATACAAAATATGCGGATAGAGTAGGTATAAAATATGAATTATTTGCGTGTCCTTTTAAATACAATAATGCAGGTAGTGGAAATATTGGAATTATGTATAATTTAAACGGAGATATCGCTGATAATTATCGAATAAAAGATATATTTGGTAATGAATGTTTCTCTTCTTATTTTGATCCAAATGGACAAAAAGATATGACTGCAACAGATTTAAGTTGTATTAGAATTACAAAAAATTTAATTAAAGGTATTAAAGTTAAAACATCAGGAACAAATGCCACAGATATTAGTGGAATATCTGGTGAAGATTTATCATATAATATAGTATTAAAATTTGTAACTGAAGATGGCGCGGAAGATATAAGCGGTTCGTTATCTGGAGCGGCATTAACAGATTTTACAATTAAAAATATTACAACTGGAAAAAATTTTAATCCAGATACAGTATATGAAATTGGAGAGAATTTTGTAGATTTATCTAGAGTTGTGTTATCTGTTGATTATAATATTTCATCATTTGATAAAATTATTAATAAAGGAGATGAAGTAACATTAACATACGATTCGGATTCTTGGCCATCTACAATAAAAGATCAATATAATAATTATGTACTCGCAAAAAATGATATAACGCTAATTAATAATATGGATTTAAGTGGTGAAGTTGTTCCAAATAGTGGAGGAATTGTAATAAGCAATACTTATGATTCCTTTAACTTACCATATAATGTTGATATATGTACAAATTATATTGATGCTTCAAATAATATTTATAATCCTGATCTTTCTGGAGGATTTACTATTTCTGTTGATGAACCCTCTTCTGTATATATCACTGAAATAGAAAAAACAACTGCTGTAGATAATTCTATTACTATTAAATTAAATGAAGCACTTATGGCAACATCATATATTACATTAAATTATTCAAGTAATGATTCCAATATTCGAAATAATTTTGGACATAAACTTAAAACACAATCTTTTCAAAATACCGATTTTGATTTGACATCTATACCTGCTCCTGGATCAACTGATAAATATTCATCTCTTTCTGGTAAAATAAATGAATTAGATAATATTAATTTAACGTTTGATCCTATAGTTAGTACAAAAGGTAATGGAGTTGGATTTAGTTATAAAGTTGATTATCCTCAAAATGAAAATTTAAGCACAAATGGTTTTATTGAAATTCCTCCAGAAAATGTATCAATTAATAATAATATAATAACCTTAAATACAAATTTTAATTCTGGTGGAGGAATTAGAGGATTTTCAAAAAAACATACATCAAGTGATCCAAATTATAGTATTTCTGTTAAATATACTGGACCTAATGATAAAACATTAAGACCATATGGAAATTCTCCTGGTTCTGGAGCAGGCTATTTACCTAATTTTTCTTCAATGGCTATGCTAGATTCAAATAATAATATTTTTGATCTATCTGTTAATCCAAATCCTAGTGGAAATAAAAAATCAGCAGTAGTTCTACACGAAGAACCTAATGTAGTTTATCTTGCTCTTAAAAACCCTGCATTTGATTCTCAAAATGTTGTTCAATTCTATGATATTTCTAGTATTGATATTTCAGGTTCGTCATTTAATAATTTTTTCGACCTTTCTGAAAATAATATATGTTATGCATCTGCAAATGGAGCTATTTCTAGTGTAACTGATCTTTCTATTGGAGGACAATCAACAAATACACACTGGTTAAAAATTCCATTTACAAAAGATATTAGCGGTTTAACAACAGATCTTAGTTATAATTATGATGTAACAAATACAAATATTTTTACAGATCAAAATGGAGGAGTTGTATACGACTTTTCACAAGTTAATATAACTAATAATGTAAAATGGTATAATTTAACTGAAACATATAATGATGGCGAAAATAATATTTATGATTGTTCATTCGAAACAATCAATGATCCTGGATCAGAACTTACAGATATAAGTTTTAATTATCCATATATTAGATATAATGAAAATCAAACAGATACATCCGTTGCAACTTGGAATAAAATATTTATAAAATGGAATCCTAATTTTAGTGATTTTGATTCAACACCTCCTAATTCATGGTATGTAAAGTTTAATATTAATAATGAAGAAACAAATATTACACCAATCAGTCAATCTTGGATTAATGAAAATACGGATCAACAAAGTGTAGATGGTAATGAATATACTCTTGTATTAGGATTTAACCAAAATATTAATCCCGTTGGTTCATCATTACATAAAATAAAATATGTAAAACCTGTAGGAATCCAATCATCAGGAAGACATGGTGGAATTAGATTAGGAAATAATCAGTATTGGTTAAAAGATTTTGATTATCAAAATATGTTGCCAGCAGGTGTCCCTTATCTTAAAAATGCTTATTATACTACTAATTGGCACGATAATATTTTAACAGTAACTTTAACTATAGTATGGAAGAATGCAATACAGAAACCTTGGGGTTCATATGATGAGTATGGGAATATGAGTACTGCTGAAGAAGCTGCTTGGTGGGGTCAATTTACCTTAATATTAACAGATAGTGCTAATGTTACACACACATTATCTCCTGATCCTGAATTTACGAATGTTACATCAAATATTTCAAATGGTGGTTTAGAAATGAAATTTAAAGTTGGAAATACTGGAAGTGCTCCTTATAATAATAGTTGGTCAGAAACTCCTTTTATTGATCCATCTTCCGCAAAAATAAAATATATACCAAGTTCTTCATATTCAGCTGTTAATATTATAGATACAGATGATAATAAAATGTATAAAAGTTCTCCTCAAGAGCAAGTCGCCACTATGAGTCCTATAATGGATATATCGTGCACTTCTTTTTTGGCTGCTACACAAGCAGCTAGCCGTATTACAAATGCAGAAACACTAGATTTTATATTTACACCATATGAATATGGCACGGTATCAAGTTACACCGAAAAAAGTAAAAAAATACATACTGTTAATTTTACGGAAAATGATATTACTGCATTTAATGGTTCAATAAGTAACTTTACAAAACATGGAAAAGCAGGTTATTCTTATGAATATTATACTGCTACATTTACTCCTGATCATGGAACTGATGATCCGTCATCCAATCCATTATATCAAATTACATGCAAAGTAAATATAAATAGTGATAAATTTATAAACAAATATGGTATTTCTAATACGGCTTCAAATGAGTATACTTTTGTACAAGACGATACTCCTCCAAATCCTGTTATAACACCAAATCCTATGGTTAATAATAATCTTGGATTCACTCACTTCAAATCAGGCTCTGAACCATTATTTACATTTACATCATCAGAAGATACCAGTGATTTTGATCCAATAAATGATGTAGTTGTTTATATTGATAATGTTGTTGATACCAGTCCAACTATAACTAGAACACTTCCTACTTTACCAAACAAAATATATACAGCAACTATAGTACCTAGTGCTGAAGGAGTGATTGAAATAGAGGTACCTACTGGTAAATTTACAGATGCAGCTGGTAATCAAAATAGTGGGTCCGGAAAATCAGAACAGTGGACATATGATACGACTAGTCCAACAATTTCATTTAAAGCCGCTTCTCCTCCTATCCCAACAGGAGGAACTGTTGTAGCTAATTATTGGAATAATACAAATACAGGATTAGATATTACATTAGAGTTAGATAGTAATGATGCTAGTATTATAGGTGGTAATATCCAAATCCAAATGGAGAAAAATGGAACTTGGTCTACACTTACTACTGGATCTGGAACTACTCTTCCATCAACAATAATAGAATCTGAAAAAATTAGTGGAACTAAGGTTATTCAACTTACTAGTAGTCAACTTGGCAATCTTTCAACGAGTGATATAATTAAATTTAGACCTATTATCAAAGACAAAGCAGAGAATAGTGTTGCAGGTTCTGCATCTTCTAATATTGATGTAGATGTGACTTCACCAGTTGTAGCAGAATCTAGTGCAATAACTACTCCTTCTAACAATACAACACCAAGCTTAATTTTTACTTCAACTAAAGCAGGAACACTCACAACAACTTGTTTCAATGGATTTACATCAAGTGCTGATGCTGTACAAGGTTCTAATACAAGAACTTTTAGCACATTAGACGAAGATACATATGAAAATAAAACAGTAACAGTAACAGATACTGCTGGAAATTCAGGATCTTTCACAATAACAACTTTTGTAGTAGATACAACACCTCCATCCTTATCAAGTGTAAGCATAGTATCTAACAACAGCAACACCACTCTTGCAAAAGAAAATGATACTATTACATTAACTATTACTTCAAATGAAAATATTTCTGCACCATCAGTTGAAATGACGATTGGTAGTGGCAGTAATGTAAATCCTACTGTCTCAGGAAGCGGTACAAGTTGGACAGCAACTCATCAAGTTCAGGCCGGCGAAACGGGAGGGGTCGCATTTGTTATTGGTTATACTGATATAGCTGGTAATGCTGGATCTCAAGTAACAAGTGTAACAGATTCCACAGCAGTTACTGTTGATACAACAGCTCCAACAGTAAATACAACAGTGCATAGTGTAACATCAACAAAATCTGATGGTTCTTATAAAGCAGGTGTTGAAATTGACATAACTGTGAAATTTAGTGAAACTGTTACAGTATCAGGAACACCACAGCTTACACTGGCAACAGGAACTCTTGTGCCCCCCATAGCCAATCCGGACGTTAATTTTTATGGTGGATCAGGAACAGATACATTAACCTTTAGATATACAGTAGGAGCAGGACACACATCAGCAGATTTAGATTACACAGCCACAGATGCATTAGTATTAAATGGAGGAACTATTAAAGATGCTGCTGGAAATAATGCTGTTTTGACACTTCCATCTCCAGGTGCAACTGGTTCATTGGGTAATAGTAAAGCCATTGTTATTGATACAACAGCACCAACAGTAAGTAATGTAACATCATCAACAGTAAATGGAACATATAAAATTGGTGACACAATTTCTATTCAAGTAGTATTTTATGAAACAATGGTAGTTACAGGAACACCACAGCTTACTCTGGAAACAGGAACTAGTGATGCGGTAGTTAATTATGATACAGTTACAGGTTTAACTACAACAACAAAGGCAGATGATACAATGACTTTTATTTACACAGTAGGATCAGGACACTCATCAGCAGATTTAGATTACGCTTCAACAAGTGCATTAACATTGAATAGTGGAACTATTAAAGATGTTGCTGGAAATGACGCCACATTAACACTTGTTTCTCCAGGTACAGATGGTTCATTGAGTTTTGCGAAAGCCATTGTTATTGATGGTATTGCTCCGGCCTTAGTTTCAGTAGATGCTACGGATGACACTTATAAGATAAGTGACAACATCGACATTACTGTTACTTGGGATCAAACTGTTATTGTTACAAACACACCAACCCTTACATTATCGAATGGCGCAACTGCAACATATCAAAGTGGAACAGGTAACGCAGCACTAGTATTCAGGTATCAAGTAGCAGAGCTGGATACAGATTCATCTGACTTATCCGTTTCTTCTTATACTGGAACAATTAAGGACACTGCTGGAAATACGGCAGGAGCAGTTAGTGGAGATTTAGGCGCTGTTATTGTAGATGCAAATCGTCCAACAGTAAGTAATGTAACATCATCCGTTGCGGACGCGACATATGGAATTGGAGATACAATAGGAGTTCAAGTAGTATTTAGTGAATCAGTCACAGTTAATGGAACTCCACAGATCACATTGGAGACAGGAACTAGTGACGCCGTAGTTGATTTTACTTCTGGTTCTGGAAGCACAACATTGCTTTTTAACTATGTAGTAGCAGAAGGACATATATCAGCAGATTTAGATTACAAATCAACAAGTGCATTAGCATTGAATAGTGGAACTATTAAAGATGCTGCTGGAAATGACGCCACATTAACACTTGTTTCTCCAAGTACAACTGGTTCATTGGGTAATAGTAAAGACATTGTTATTGATGGAATAAAACCTACTATGACAATTACAGCTGCTGAAGTAAATGATGGTGATACAAGTAATGATGCAACTATTGCCTTAACATTTACATCTAGCAAAAGCACAAGTGATTTCGTTTGGGCAGATATTACAGTTAATAATGGTACATTAGGTGCACTTACTGGTTCTGGAACAAGTTACGCCGCAACCTTTACACCAACAATTTCTGCTCCCTGTACAATAGATGTAGCGGCTGATAAATTTGAAGGTCCTAATGGAAACAATAACACAGCAGCTGACCAATTCAACTGGACTTATGATGGCACAGCTCCAGCAGGCTTTAGTGTTGGAAATGTTACAACAACTGGTGGAACAGTAGTAGCAAATTATTGGAATTCAACGAATTCAAGCATAGATATTGCTTTTTCTCCTCTTCTAAATGATAGTTCAATAGAAGGTGGAACTTTGCAATTGAAAGTTAAGAATGCTACTTCTTCATATGCAAATTTAGGTAGTGCTTATACAATACAAAATGGAGATATTGGGAATAACATAACGCGGAATGTGTCGGCTGCGGTTTTCGAAGGTGTGACAGGTGTCTTTGGTGAGGATGAGATAATAACCTTTAATGCCGATATTACAGATGCATATGGAAATGGACCAACAAATGGAACAGCAAGTGGCACTACATTGATGATAGTGGAAACAAAACCAACTATGACAATTGCATCAACAACTAGTGGTGTAACAAATGGGTCAACCACAAATGATGCAACTATTGCCTTAACATTTACATCTAGCAAAGGCACAAGTAATTTCGTTCATGGAGATATTACAGTTAATAATGGTACATTAGGTACACTTTCTGGTTCTGGAACAAGTTACACCGCAACCTTTACACCTGCTGGTGATGGTGCTTACACAATAGATGTAGCAGCTGATACATTTACAGAAATTGCTGGAAACGGTAACACAGCTGCTACACAATTCGTCTGGACTTATGATGGCACAGCTCCAGCCTTCGTTTCAGTTGCTGCAACTGATGACACTTATAAGATAGGTGACAACATTGATATTACCGTTACTTGGGATGATACTGTTATTGTTACAGGGACACCAACCCTTGCATTATCCAATAGTGCAACTGCAACATATCTAAGTGGAACAAGTAGCGCAGCACTAGTATTTCGCTATACAGTAGCGTCGGGGAATACAGATTCAACTGACTTATCCGTTTCTTCTTATAGTGGAATAATTAAGGACGCTGCTGGAAATTCAGCAGACGGGATCACTGTGGGCAGCGGTGATTTAGGTAGTGTTATTGTAGATGCAAATAGTCCAACAGGTGCAATAAGTTTTGAAATTGGCGGAACATCTGTTACACCACCCTTTTCTCAAACTATGGTATCTGGAAATTCAGGTAAGGTGAGAATATTAGTAACATTTTCAGAAGCTGTCAAAGATAGTCCTGATCCGCAATTAACTTGGAGTGTTACTTCTGGTATTACAGGTGGTGGCGGATCTGGATATATGAGTAAAAATTCTTCAACTGAATTTAGATATGATTGGACAGTGCCAACTGGAGACGGAACTGTAACTATGAGTCTGGGTGTGGCTCAAGATTTAGCAGGAAATGTGGTTGTTGCAACTCCAACTAGTAATGCTAGTTTCATAGTAGATAATACTGTTCCTACATATAGTGCAGGTGAAGTAACAAGCGGTGACACCCAAAATGCAACACTTACATTTATAGAGAATCTTGCCGTTACAAGCTTATCCGCAGCAGACTTTGATATTGAATATAGTAATGATAGCGGTACGACTTATAATTATTTACATCAAGGTTCAGTGAATACAGGTGCTGATATTGAGTTAAATGGAAGTATAATAGATATTTCACTTAATACAGCAGTTACCAGTGAACTTTGGACTTTATATGCTACATATACTAAAAGTGGCACCACCAATCAAAATATAAAGGATTTAGCTGATAATGAACTTGCAAGTTTTACACGATCGAGTATGACTAATAATACAGGTACCGGCGAATAAATTGTTAAACACTAACACTTAATCCATAAATAGGTCTATATTCTCTTTTACCAGGATTGATATCAATAGACACATCCGTTAATTTATTATCTCTCCAACATTTTAATAATAAATTTGTTTCAGTTTCACGAAATTCAAAACAGTTAGTAATTCTATTTTCATTTAAAAAATTACTAACTCTATCATCTACCAAATATTGTGGTATTCTTGTATATAATCTAGGCTTAGCAGTAACTATGCAAAAAAGTAAAGTTAATAATACAAATAAGTAATTCATTTGTATCATTATGATTAATAGGTTTAAAGTAGTTTTGATATACTTTTACAATGGAAGTAATGATAAATGGCTGTAGAGTTGAAATTAATGGTTTGCCTGATATAATTGCTTATAAAAAAAGATTATATCAAGAGGTTGTTAATTTGAGAGAAGAATTAAAAGAAAAAGAAGCAGATTTGAAAAAGGTGGAAACATATTTAAAATATAATTGTCAACACAATTGGATAACTGATAGCGTGGATAGTATGAAAGGTTATAAACAAGGAATCATAATTAAATATTGTGAAAAATGTGAATTGTCGGCTTAAATATATAGATAACTTTAATAAAGAATGACTAATATATTTAATTAATGGCTTATTGGTTATTGACAACTCATGGCGTTGCTTTATTTCCTATAGGAGTATGTATATGGACTTGGAAAAGACGAAAAGATGCTGCTTCTATTTTTATGGTAATTAAATTTTTATATGCAGTTACTTATTCTTTATTATATCATTCTCATCATAGTTTGGGTGATGATAAATTTACATCAGATTATGATTATGATAATTGGGCTCTATTAGATAGTTATGCCGCATCATCATTGATTTTTACAACAACTTTATATGGATTAAGAGTGAGAGAACCACAATTTTATATTACTAGTTTTGCTGTAGAAAATATTGTATTAGTTGTGTATTTATGGAAAAATTTAAATCAAGCAATGATAATAACTTGGTATTTATCTGTTTGTAGTACAATTGTATGTATATTGAAATGGAAAACTATATGGCGATATTTATTAAAATTTCGCATTATATCTTTTTTAACAATAAGTTGTGGAATACTCGCAATAATTATGTATTGTATTGCGGTAAAAAATTGGTATAATGATGTATATATAAAACATCATAGTTTGTGGCACTGTTTTGTATTTTCTACTGCTGGATTTGCTTGTGTGTTAAGATATAAATTAGATGAAGAATTATATCCAATGGTGAATAGAAGAGATACATTGGATTCTATTTAACAAAATTTCCACCAATAATATTTTTTTACATGGTAACAAGTATGTAGTGCTTTTTTTTCAGCACATCTACAATCTAGACAATATCCATTTTTAAAATTATGATATCTACAAGAAATTCTTTTTGAATATCCCCCATTATCAACAATAAAACAATCGTTGCATTTATAACAATAACTTTCTCTTGTTAAATCTTTATAATCGTGATCCGTCATACATAAATTTCCCATATTATATAAACATTAGTAATTAGTTTTATATAATATTTAATCAAAAATACTAGCCAAGTTAGTAATTTCTTCTGCTGTTAATTTTGGACATTCTGTTGTTTTTAAGAAATTATAAAAATCCTCTTCAGGATCTATAACAGATTCTTCTGCTCTTTTTTCAGCAACCGCTCCAATAGATTGGTCGGTTTTTGTTCCTGATGTAGTTGGACCGTCTGGTTGTCTAATAATTTCACCAGTTGTTCCATCAATTATATCTCCTTCATCAGTTTTACCATCTCCTTGAGATTCTCCAGAATGAGTATGTGGGACATCTCCCTCTAAATCGTGCTCTCTTCCATATAACCTAGTTGACAATTGGTGGACTTCATCTGCATCAAATTCTACGCCTGCTGGTAATGTTTGACTCCACTTGTTTTCTGCTCTATTATAATACCATACTTCTCCTTCTTGTGGAACAAAATTACCTGCTTCGTCATGACTATAACGAGACCCAGGATATACTTGCCAGGCTTTTTCAGCAACTGTATTATCATAATCTATTTGATTTACATGTTGACTCCAAATAATATAATCTCCTGTTTCATTATTGTAGGCATATTCTTGTCCCGCCCAGTGACCTTTTAATACTTTTCCTGTTCTCCAAGTGCTTTCAGGTATTTCTGGACCCATTCTTACGGCATCTCCGTGTAACATACCTGATGTCATCGCTCGTTTTGCTGTTTTCCATCGATCTCCCTTAGGTTTTGGGTCTATTTGTACTAACTCTTGATCTTTTGGTCTAATATTTCCTGGTTGAACTGGAACACATTGATTGTCCTTACATTCTTGATTTTCAGGACAGTCTATATTTTTTTCACAAAAACCTTCAAGACTACCAAGACCTACATTTACCCCTGCTGGTTGCACAATATTTGCCTGTTCAGGTTGTGGAGTTGTTATTTCTCTTATATTTAATCTAGGTGCACAAAAATTATTACTGCCACATAGTTGTCCTTCTGGACAACCAGAATCATCTGCGCATATTGTTTTCTTTTTACGGGTTTTTTTCTTTCTTTTCTTTCTTTTTCTCGCACTTCTACTTCTACATCTAAATCTATTAGTAGGTTTATGATGTTGAACAAAACAGCCCGACCCCTTTTTTGCACAGGCTACTTTCATTTTTTTTCCAGATTTTCCCTTCTTTATCCAATCTCCATCTCTACCAGTAGGATGATCATTATTAAATTGACCACAATCTGGGTCTGCTGCTTCTGCTGCTTCTGCTGCTTCTGTTTGACATACACTACTGTTTGGGTCCCTTGTTGTTTGATTTTCACTATTATACCAATAATTACTACCATCAGGAGCCACTGCTTTTCTACACATCCCAACAGTTTCACTTGTTGCTCTTGCTCCTGTATTCTCATTTACACCATACACTACTGCTTTTTGTTCTGGTTGTGGTTGTTCTGGTTGAGGTGTAGCAGCCGCTATAGCTTCTTCAGCTTGTTTTGATCCAGGACAACATTTACATTTTGGGTCATTAAATCCTTTATTTCCACACATTCTACATACAACCTTAGGTGCTGGTTTTTTACAACCCGGTGCAATTTGTGTTGGTGTATTATCAGTCAAAGGTCTTTGAGGAGAAACAACTGATTGTTGAATAGCAGCCGATGGAGAATCTCTCAATGCCCTGATTTCTCCTCGTGTATCTACTGGAGCTCTAGGAGCAGGTCTAGTTGGTCTCCTAATTTGTCGTTGTTGGACAGGTGTTCTAAAGCTACCATCTCCAGGTCCAGCAAAATCTCTTGCTGAAGGTCCTACTGAACCATCTTGTAATTGAAGATTTTGTTGTGGTTGCACATTAACAGGATCTTGAGGAACATTACCAGGTTCTGCTGGAACTTCTGATTCGGGTGCCTCTTCACATCTTCTGCCAACTTCAAGTCCACCAATCAAATATGGACGACAATTATTTGATTTGCAATCAGGATCAGTTTTACATTCAGTTCCGTCAGCTTTAAAACATTCATTGCCTATGTATTGAAAAACTATTTTTGCTTCATCTTGACAACCTCTATTTCTATCTGGATGTGCTGCATTTCGTAACCTATTTTTTTCTTTATAATTAGGAGGTCTTCCTGGACAAGGTGGTGGAAGTTCAGTGGCTGTAATTGATTTTATTCTACATTTTCCAGTTTTTGTTTCTTTTGCTTTTTCAATTGCATCAAGTGCCTTTTGTCTCTCTGAGAGAGCATCTGCTTGTTTTTGAGCAGATTGTTGTTGTTGGTATTGTTGTTGTCTTTGTTGGTCGTAATACTCATAAAATGATTGATTTAAATTAGGATTTACTGCATTTGCTAATTGAAAATTTCTATAATGTAATTCAAGTTCTAATATATCTTTTAAAGACATTTGACGAAATTGTGCATTACCGACTTTCATACGCCATAAATTACTTGAACGATATTGTTGATCTGTATCTGAATAATCACCTGGCATTGGGTAAGTGAACCATTGACCATTGACGGCTGTTACTGGTAATAATCTTTGTTGTTGTGGTTGCACAGAATCTATTAATTCCATTAATTTAAATGTTCTTTGTTGTATTTTAGCTATATCTAAATCACCATTTGCATCTTTATATGTATCAGCAGTGGCATAGTAATCTGGTATAAGATAATAAAGATTGTTGAGGTGATTTTTCATATTATGTCGAATATTACCCCCCAGAGTAGATAACTCAACCTGAACTCCCTCTTTTTCACCAGGATTATCTATAACATTATAAAGTTCTCCAACCACACTTCTTGCTTCAACATCAACTCCCATAGATTTTGCTATAATGCCAAACTCATCTAATTGTGGAGTTTTTTGTTTAGAACTGTTTCCACCACTGCCTCTTTGTTTTTTTGTGCGTTTTCTAGTGCGTTTTCGTGTGCGTTTTTTAGTGCTTTTTTTTCGGTTTTTATTTTTACTGTATCGTCTTTTTGACTTTAATTTTGCCATAATATATAATATTGAGATATTTTAACTAAATATTATACAATTAGTATTCGCTATCGCTTGTGCGATTTCCTCCTCTAGAGTTCAAATAACACTGTTGTTCTTTTGTAATGCATGCACAACCATTTCCTCCACTTACATTAGAATTATCACAACATTTACCACTAAAGTCATTGTTAGCCCACATAAATAATTGGCCTTCTGGAAGAGGAATCTGGGGACCAACTTTTCCTCCATTCATTTCTAACATATCAGCTTTATTTTCATATTCGTTTCTATGAACTCCGTTTGACATATTATACCCGATCATAGATCCTGCGGTTTGCATACCTTCAAGTGTAGCACAACCACATACTAAATGACAGCAAAGTAAACATCCTATTATTGCAGATATAACAATAACTTCAACTCTAGCTTTAAATCCAAGGATTTTAATTTCCATATTATACATATTTGATAGATAAAAATTAAAATAAAGCGAATAATTTATCTCTAATATCTAAAATGTTTTCAATTGCAGAATTGTAATCTCTTAGTTTATGTCCATCTATAGTAAAAAATCCAGAATCTGTTAAAATATGATATAATTTCTTAGGTTTTTTAACTTCATCTGCTTGTAATTTAAGAGTATTAAAGTTTCCTAAATCAATATCTTTAAAATGTATATTTGGTGCACCTGTTATTTCAAAACCTTTAAATATATATTTTTTGACCGCATAAATATCTTTTGTATCAATTTGAACGGTTCCAATAACTCGTTCTCCAGAATATAATTGATCATTTATATTAATATTTTTTAATTTAACTGATTGTCCGTTTTCTAATTCTATCATAATATTACCATCTATTCCAGATTCTAAATTTTTATGAATATCCGATAAAGAAGAATTATTATCTAAATAATGTAAGTTTTTTAATTTTATAATATCAACAGGTTCTAAATCATCCCAATCTAAAAATTTATAATTACCAATTGTAAATCGTTTAGTTTGTGTGCTTAAACAATATATTGCTGGTTCACGATAATTTTCTATTTTTACGGCATCTGGATGATCACTAACATCAATCCATCCCAATTTATCATGAAATACTTTATGACATCCAGTTACAGTTATATTATCTAATTTATAAATATCTAAATTATTATACGCTAATTTAAATGTGGCTGTTATTTTATCTCCATTTTTTAAAATAGTTCCAGGTTTGATATATTTTATTTTTACAGGCCCATCTTTAGTTTCAATAATTGTATTTTTATCAAAACAACTTGGTTTTCCTGGAACTCTTTTACTTTGAATATTTAAAATATGTATCATCCATCCAGCTATAATAGCAATTGGAATAGCTATAAGTAAAAAGAATACTGTACTGGCCGCTGCTACTGGCCAAGTCCAAGGCATAATCCATAAAATAATAATAAGGGCAACCAAAACAACAAGAGCAATTATACAAAGTGTTAAAAATGATCCAATAAATGCTTTTAAAGCTAAATATGCGCCAGCGACTGTATATAATCCAGCTACTCCAACACCAATTGTTTTTTGTAAAGTATCTTTCATTTTTGTTAAAATGAGTCTAACAGGAACCATAACATTTACAATTCTACTAATAACAATGGTAAACATCCTATTTAATTGAAATCTTACATAGTCCATCACAAATCTTATCATATTTACTGCTTTTTGTAAAACCTTTACAATTTTTGTTACTATTCCAGTCATGTAATAATATGGTTGCATAAAATAACTAACTACACTTGATAAAATTTGTGTAGTACATTGCATAAAATTTTCACTTGTAAATTCAGAAGCGGTTTTATCAGGAGGCTTATTAATCCAGCCTGCAAATGGCATAACATTTGGACTACATCTTTGATTAGACCAATCTTGTATTATAGGTTCTATTTGACTTTGAACATAAAAATATGAAAACACTAAAAAAAAGAAAAAAAGTGTTAGTGCAGAAGCAACAACTGAACCTCCATATTTATCTAAATATCCATCTTTTTTATACATCTTATTAAAATAATCACCAAATGTTTCTTGAATATTATTCATATATAGTATTTGGATAATATTCTTTTTTATTAATCCTCCCAATCCCAAAAAGTATATTCACCTATTGGAATTTGATGATTTTCAGTAATTAAACAATATAAGGTTTCGTCCCAATATTCTGTTTTAATAGATTTATCAAAATCTTTAACATCAATATAATTGTCTAATTCTTTTTTATTAATTCTATCATTTGGACATATTTTATGTTCTCCTGTTACAAATATAAATTCTTGTAATTTTTCACTCCAAATCTTATAATAAGAATTTTCTTTATCTCCTTTTAATCTTAAAGTGCCATATACTTCTGTTCCATTTTCCAATATATCACCTAAATGTATATCTTTCATTTTTATTATATCTCCATTTTTAAGTTTAACAGGAGTATTTCCTGAAAAACATATAGTTTCTAATGTTTGACCTATAGGACCATCTCGTAAACTTTGTCCTGTCATCATTGCTCCTTGAATTAAATAAATAAACATAGTAATAGTTCCTATTAGTTTCATAATCGTATCTTTTGTTTTTATAATTAATTTTTGAAATTGTATAAGTACATTTACAAACATACCATACACATTTCCAAATAATCCTGTTGCCATATTTCTTACTTTATCGACTAATACTCGAATAACATTGATTCTTTCTAAAATAAACTGGATCATTTCCATTGCCATTGCTAAAACATATTGTATTGGTTCTAAAAAGAACCCCATCATATCTTTTTGTATATTACCTACACAATACGAAAAATTTGCAACAGGATCTTTTCCAATATAACCAGCAAGTGGCATATAAGTTGGCAAACATCTATATTGTGGCCAATCATCCTTTATTTTTTGAAGACCACCTGTTAATATTGTTGAAAAATACAATAATATAAAGATTAATATAATTAATATTGTTTTTGTAATATCATTAAACCTCATAATAAAATATAATGTTATTTTAATTATTATAAAAATCAATAAATAAAATAATATTTTTATATTAAAAACACTTCTACATATATATCTCCTCGTAGGGTTGCATCGTATGTATGCTCTTCGTTTATTCTTAAAATACCAGATTCTTTTAATAAAACAATTTGTTTCTCTTTTGTAATTTTCAAAGAATCACTAGAAATTTTTAATAATTTCTCTCCAATTTCAAATTCATAAAACCCCTTTTCAAATAATTCATTGATAGTTATTTGTTTTTGTATATACATATTATTACTTTCATTAATCCAGATTTCGTTTGGTATTTCTGGTTCACAACGAACTATCAAATCTTTATCTTGGAGAGAAAAATGTAATTCATGATGCCATAATGGTACATAAAATTCTTTATTTTCTACTTCTAACTTAAAAATGTTATCATCTAATAAATCTTTCAAGGAAGGATTAAGTATAATAATATTATCATATACCATCTTTTTCTGCAATTGCTCCTTAAATTTTTTTAATAATTCTGGATCTATACCTAATACATAGTTATAACTACACATGAAATCATATACTTGATTAGCTTTGTCCTTATTGAGTTTTTCAAATATTTTCAAGGATATCTTTTGACAGTCTTTCAAAATACCAGTAAAACTAGTATCAACAAATAAACTATCCCATTTTGTTTCTGGAGAGAAATAATTCATACACATCTTGATCAAATCTTTATAATCAATATTTTCATCAATTTCTATTTTATGAACTCTTTTATTATCAGTCAAGAAATCATAAGCTTCTTTTACATCTCGAAATTTCTCTCCATTATCTTCTTTATATTTGTCTGGATGATACCGTAATGCCATTCTAAAATAAGCTTTTTTTACATCTTCATCAAAATGTTTTTGACTTATTTCTAATATCTCACAAGCTTTTTCATAATCCATGTATTTTTATACATAAATAAAAGATGAAACTCTCTAAGTGATAAATTGGTCTATAATTATTATTGTATAATTTTAAAAATTTATATAATTTTACAAAAACATCTTCCATATGTTCTTTTTTAAGACTATCAGTAATAACAAGTTTATTTATAATATAATATATACAACTATGTATATCTAAATTAAATATGAAGATTTCATATAAATTATCTCGCATTTCTAAAAATTTAATATTTTTATAATTATGGATTTTATCTAATATTTTATTGCAAATAATACTATTCATATTGTTCAAATAAGATATTTTTCCTTTTATATTTTTAATATTTGATATTTCATTTATATTTTTATTTAACATTAATGTTTTCGTGGTTGCTTTTATATATTCCCCTTTTGTTGGTCTTTTCAAAGGAACAACTTGACATCTATTTAATATATTTCTTGGTATAAAACTAATATTTTCAGTTATTAAAACAAACACAATTTTTAGATTTTTATGAGTTAATGTTTGCATATAACTATAAAATATTTCTAATAATTCACTATGAATATGGTGAAAATTTTTACAAACAATTATTCCAGTGCGACGAGTTCTGGCAGATAATATATCTAATATGTGATAATATATATCATTAAATAATAATTTTGCATGACAACCAAGTAAACCCATATCTATTTCAAAATGTATATCACTAACTTTAAAGTTATACTCTATTTTTTTATTACTTGCTATAAAATTTATTTTTCTTTCAAATCGTAGATTAGTTGGACTATATTTTTTAATATATTCCAATACTTGTGTATATTTTCCTATACCTGATGGACCATAAAATATCAAATTATTTTGATCTATTAATTCGTTACTCATTGACTCATATAAAGGTATTATATTTTTATGCATATTATGTTTTTTACAATTCGTTATATATTCTTCAAATTTAGACGAAAAATATTTCATATAATATAAATATTATTATGTATTTAATACTTAAATAAAATAATTTAATATTTTCATGGATAATAATATTATAAAAATATACAATTTAATTGAAAGTAAAAAAAGTAAATATCCTAATATTTCAACAATTTGGAAAAAATATTTGGATCAAAAAATAAAAAGTCTAGAAGAATCGTTACAAAAAGCTGAAGATATTTTTATTAATATTGAACAATTAAGTAATCAAGATATATCTTTCTCTACAATAACATTATTATATTTAATTAGTCAAGACGAATTACCCTAATAATAATTATTAATAATATGATTTAAACATAATAATCATATTATATATTAAATATGTATTTATCAATTAATCATTCGGATTTTAATCCACATAATATAATAATAAGTGAAAAAACAAAAAATAATGTAATGGTTGGGAGTGATTTCCATAGACTTATTTTTAGTGATGAATATTGTTCAACTAATGGAATTTATATACATTTCTCTTTGACAAATATTAGCGTTGAAAAATATTTTAATAAAATAAAATGCTGTTTTGAAAATAATTCACACAATAACTCTACAATTTCCAGCATAAAATCAATAGAAAAAATGATTTTAAATAAATTTAAAAACATTCAAAATAAATGTTTATCGTGTAGAATACAAGAACAATTACAAAACGGATTTATTAAATTGTATGGCGATGATACTATTAAATATGGAATGCAACATAAATTAGATTTTTTATTAAAAATTTCCGGTATTTGGGTATCAAATCAACAAAATAATTTTGGATTAACATTTAGATTTTTTATTTTTAACAATCAGTTCTAAGAAATTCTAAAATAATATATAATTGACTAATTGCAACTCCAGATAGTATGGCTGCAAGTATAAAGCCAGGAAGAATCATTGGATTTTGAGGAGCAGTAACATTTAACATAATTTCTTTTACTTTATCTTTCCAAACCCAACATTGTGCGATAACCATAGCTATTGTTATTGCATTAAATACACCAAACATTTGAGGAATATTTTCAGATGTGAATATATATTCAGCGTTGTTATACATAATATAATATAATATAACTGTTTGAATTAAAATTAATAATGCAGGTATACTTCTAACAATAAGAAATTTAAATACAAAAAGTATATTTTTAATTGATCCAATTATACCTGGAAGTAGTTTTACTTGTCTTACACCTTTAAATATAATTAATACTAAAGAAAATGCAACAGCAACTGATAATAAACCATAACACAAAGCTTCACTATATTTATGTCTAATCATAGTACGACTAATCATAAACCAAACCACTCCCATTACTCCTATTCCCATTATAACAGAAATATACATATTATCTGACAACTTTTGATAACTAGATCCACCTTGTTTACTTTTTCCTACTGGAGTAGCAATTGCTACAGCTTTCGCTTGAGGAGCCTCAGTTGCTTTTGCTACTGGTGCTTCACTTGCTACCGAAACATCTTTGTCTGGAACATAGTCTGGATGTCCTTCTTCAAGAGCACCTCCTTTCATCTTTCTTTTTAATTTTCTATTTTTACCAAATTTCTTTTTATTAGGCATATTGATATATATATTTAATTATTATTTTTTTATTTCCTCTAATTTTCTCTCCAAATAATTAATTTTATGTAATAATAGAGGTATCATTTCTAAATAATTTACAGATTTCATACCTTCGTTATCAGTACTTACTAAATGAGGAAATAATTTTTCTACGTCTTGAGCTATAAATCCAAAATGTTTATTGTTATCGTTCTTAAATCTATATGATTTAGGAACAACCATATCTAATTTATCTAAATCATCATTCTTCAAGTCACATATATTTGACTTTAATCTTATATCAGATCTAGTATAAATTTTATCACATCTAATAAAATTTCTAATATCTAATGCTTTTGATTGTTTAGAAGAAATAACTCCTCCTTTTAGTGTAAATAATGAATTATTTTGTGTCCAACTCTTAAAACTTGTCATTTATATATAGTATAATTTATAAAAAATAAAATATCAGAATTTTATATTATGATGAATAGTAATTTTGTTTTACAAACAGCACATCCTTTAATTAAAAGTGAACAAACTTATGTATTAGATAGGAAACTTATATCAATACATTCTGTTGATAGAGATTATCAAAAATGGCCTAATAGTAATAATTTTGGTATAGATCTTGGTGAAAATTTCTATAATATTCAATCAATGAGACTTATTAATTTTGCAATACCTGTTAATCACTATACTTTTTCAGATTCATATCAAAATACTAAATTATCTTTTACATATTCATTAAATTATCCATTTTACTTTGATAATATCGATGCTGCAAGTAATGAATTAGAATCATTACTACTTTTCAAATCTATATTAGAAGCTTTATTTGGAACTCATAATGGATCAGATTTTCCATACAGACCACCTACTATAACGATGGAATATTATGATGCTACTCCTGGTAATCCTGGTTGGAAAAATATTCCTTTTGTAGATTTTAATGCACCAGCTGCTGGTAAAGATTCTTCACAGTTTAGATTACTTTGGAGTCCTACACAATTTACAATTACAATACCAGAGGGTTCTTATTCTCCTGGTAATTTATGTACTACAATTGAAACATTAATGAATCAGGAAGTATATAATGCTTCTTCATTGTCGGGTACAAATCCAACATCAAATGGAGGAGCTTTTGATTTTTTACCAGGTCCAGTAGCAAATCCATCAACAACACCAACAGCAACAAATCCACCTAGTGATTTTACTTTAGCTTCATCTAATGCTAATTCTCATTGGAATTCATCTACAGGAATAGGAATACAGCCTTTTATAGTTCATTATAATGATGTTACGAATAAAGTTTTGTTTGGATCTAGACAAGGTACATTTACTTTAAATTGTGGAAAACAAGAAACTTATGAATCTAACTGTCAAAATAGTAAAGTAGTATATAATCAATATACAAAATGGGGTTTGCCCGCGTATTTAGGTTTTCAGAAAAAAGATTATGTAGCTGACATAACAGATTTAACAATATCTACTGGAGGAGGAAGTGGTGCATATCAATCAAATGTACAATTAGGTCTCACTTTACCCCATGAAATGCCTACACCTTGGTTAACTGGAAATGCAGCTACAGTAAGAATTACTACAGTAGCACCAAATCAACCAATAACTAGTGGATGGCAAGCGACTGATTCAGGACAAGTTGAATTAGGAAATACTGACATAAAAAATAGTATAAAAAATTTAGTATCATCTGTTAATGCTGAATATAATTTAGACGTTCATGGAGAAGATGCACTTTATATGGAAATAGACAAATATAATAATATTGATGAAATGTATCCGTATTCGGAAAGAACAGGAAATTTATACAATAATGATTTAGGCCACAGATCAAATGGGTCCTTTGCAAGAATTCCTTTAACTCATTTACCATTTGGTCAAGAACTAGGTTCACGAAATAATTTCGTTCTTAATGTTTTTCATACAGATCCTCCTATAAAAAAAATTGATAGACTTAGATTTACATTTAGATACCACGATGGAAGACTTGTCGATTTTAAAAATTTACCATTTAGTTTTACTTTAGAATTCAATATGTTGAAAGATGAACAAGTTCTTGGTAGAAATGTTAGAGTACCAACTCTTTATAATTTATAATTTATCTTTCACCCAAGATTCTGTAACTTCATCTGTAGTTATTCCTTTCATAGGTATAAATTTTGGTTTTTTCATCTTATCTGTTTTATAAAACACATAAGGTCCATATTTTCCTTTTCTCACTGAAATTTCACCAGTTATAATTTTTAAAACATTTTTATTTGATTGTTTCTTTCCTTTTAATACATCTAATACATCATCTAATACAACTTCATCTAATTCTTTTTTTATATGACTAATTGAACTATTTTTACCATTACAATTAATATACATACCATATTTACCTTTCATTATATATACTTCATTATCATTAAATTCTCCCAAACATTTTTTATTATTTGTGCCTTTACTTGTATCTAATACATCTTTTAATTTATATTCCCCGTTTTTTAATTTATTAATATCTAAATCCTTTTTTACATTTTTAAATGTAGTTTTATCATCCTTTTCGCATTTTATAACAGGACCATAACGACCTATCATATAAACATGATGTTTATCTATTTTATACGTTTCTCTTGATTCTTTTATGTCTTTAGAAGATTCTTTTATTTGATTATTGCATTCTTCGCATAATGTATGCCATTCTCTTTTCCCTTTAGAAATTTTATCAAGATCATCTTCCATATTTTTAGTATAATTATAATTAAATAAATCATCAAAATGTTTTTCAAGAAATTCATATACCATTATACCAGTTGGTTGAATAACTAACTTATTTTTCTCATTTCCAAAAACTCTTTCTGTTTCTATTTCGTCTAATTCTTCTCCTATTAATCTAAAATCAATACACTTTATTTTTTTTCCTTCTACATTTTGTTTTTTAACATATCCTCTATCCTGAATTTTTGATATTAAATTTGAAAAGGTTGATGGGCGACCAATACCTTTTTTCTCTAACATTTGAACTAATTTAGCTTCGGTAAAATTTTTTTTTAAATCTTTAAGTGTAATCTTACTATAAATTTCATTATAATCAAATATTGTATCTGGTTTAATTGATAGTAAATATTTATATTCTTTATTTATTTTTTCATAACCACCTACAATTTTCCACCCAGGAAATATTACTTGTTCAGAAGAATATTTATATACATGTTTTTCAGGGGCGCTTATTTTTGATGTAATTGAATAATATTTTGCAGGACTCATACAACTCTCTACTGTATTTCTCCAAATTAAAGTATATAATTTTATTTCTCTTGCTGTAATTTTACCTGCTACATTTAAAGTATTTACATCTATTTTTGTTGGACGAATTGCCTCGTGTGCTTCTTGTGCATTATTATCTTTCTTTTTTTTTGTTTTTTTCTTTTCACCAGAATCATTATTTATTAGTTTATTAATATTTTTACTTATATAATCATTTCCATAGTTATTTGTTATATATTTTTTTGCAGTATTTACAAACTCTTTACTATATTTTGTGCTATCAGTTCTCATATATGTAATATATCCATTTTCATATAATGTTTGTGCTAATCTCATTGTTTGTTTTGGAGAGAAGTTAAATTCATTACTTGCCTTTTGTTGTAATGTACTTGTAGTAAATGGAATTGGAGGATTTTTTGTAGTTATTCTAGGTTTACTTACATTATATTTATGATTCCAATTAGCACTCTCTTCCAGAAATTCTGCCATTTTATCTTCATCATTATAATTATAATCTAATACAAATTTAAAATTTTGTGCGGTAAATATTCCAGTAGTATCATATACTTTTCTACCAGGAGATTCATTAATTAATTTTTGTTGTTCATAAACAAGTCTTAATGCAGGCGTTTGACATCTACCAGCACTTAAACTACCTTGAGTATTTCTACTAATATGTTTCCATAATATAGGACTTATAGTAAATCCTACAAGTAAATCTAATACTTGTCTAGCCAATTGAGCATTTACCGTATTCATATTGATCCGTGTAGGATTTGCTATTGCTGATTTTATAGCAGACTTTGTAATTTCATGAAAGATGATTCTTTTTGTTGATTTTATAGGTAAATTAAATGTTTTACAAATATGCCAAGCAATTGCTTCTCCTTCTCTATCATCATCTGTTGCTAATACAACTTCTGTAGCTTTTTTAATAGCTTCTCGTAAAGGTTTAATATATTTTCCCTTACTAGATATTGTTTTAAATACAACATTATAATTATTTTTAACATCTATACTTTTTAAACCATTTGCAATTTCTCTAATATGACCAAAACTAGCTATACATTTATAACCAGAACCTAAATAGCTTTCTATTTTTTTGCATTTGGCTGGAGATTCTACTATTACGAGTATCATTATTTAAATATTTTTCATATATTTAAATAATTTTCAATTTTACATAGTCAGTTTCTTATAATCACTCCAAGATAATTTTTTTCCATTTTTCTTCTTCTTACTTTTTCGTTTATCTTTTAATTCTCTCTTTTTTTCTTGCTGAACAGCACTATCAATATAAAGCTCTTTCAATATTTTTCCAATTTTAATAGAACCCTCATGTTGATCTAAAGCACCATTCTCAATTTGTTTTAATACAGAAAGAAAATTATGTAAAATACTCAAATTTAATTCATCTTTTTTTAATTTAATAAAAATATTCATATAATTTTTCCATAACCAAAAACATTTAGATTCTATCATTTTATCCTTTGTTTCTCTTTTTAATTTAGGATATTTTTTCTTAATTTCCATCATTAAAGTAACTTGTTCTCTAATTTTATCACTATGTTTTAATTCTCTAATTTTAGTAGTGTTATCTGAAGCCCCAGACTCTTTAAGCATTTTATCAAAATCTAGACGCGTTTTATCATCAAGTTTAAAATCACTCATATAAAATAATTGGTATTTTTCTTTTTATATTTATTTTTATTCACTTAATATATATATGTCAGTTCATCAATCACTGAGTGGACAATCAAAAAAAGAAATACCTTCACGATCAAAAGCAAAATTAGGTCAATGTTATCAAAAGGTCGCAGAACTTGAATCTATTATAGAATTTTTAAAAGAGAAAAAAGGAGGAAAAAGAAAAACTAGGCGAAAAAAACATAAAGGCGGTGCAGTAAGTTTAGAATTCCCCAAACCAGAAACAAGTAATGTAAGTTCAGCAGGAGCAATACAAGGTGCAATGAATAAACAAAAACTTGGTAATGCTGAAGTTTCTAGATTAAATAAAGAACTTTCTGGTGGAGGAAAAAACGACATAACTGTTCCACAAATGGGTCAAGCCGGAGAATCTGGTAATTCAACAATTATGGGAGGAGTTAAACAAACATTACAAGGAAGTGCTGATTCAGAATTTGATAATGATGTTCATAATCCCGTCAAACCGGATGGTATGCCTGCAGGAGGAGGTCGTAAACGCAGAAGAAAAAGAAAAACAAAAAGAAAATCTAGAAAATCAAAAAAAAGACGCAGAAAGAAGAGAAAAACCAGAAGAAAAAGGAAATCTAGAAGAAAGAGACGATAAATATATAATAAATATTTAGTTATTATATATGACTGATGTTATAATACATATTTATCCAGGGATAGCGAGAGAACCAATAGGAACATTTGATGAAATGAAAGAACTTGGTTTAGATCAATTTAAAAATTATTTATTATCTGTGTTGGGTCATGTAGGTATAAGTTTTTTATCTGACGAACCCGTTTATGGATACGGACCAAATATAACACAAGAAGATTTAGATAATTTGCGTCCGTTGTATGAAAATATAAGAAAATCTGATTCCTCCAGGAAAAAAACAAAATGGACTGCATTAAATTTTCTTTTTTATCCAAAAAGTCCTATATTTGTTGGAAAAATAAGTGATGATACGGAATTTTTTAATGAACACAAACATATAAAAATACCTTTAAAATTAGTAAACAAGACTGCACAACAAGCGTTGTATGCACTTAACGGTATTGAAGCATCATACGGTTCTCCATATTTAGATGATACAAAGGAAAATTGTTTAACTGCTATTTTCAACCATCTTACTTTAACATATCCAGATGGAAATCCGGTAGTGTTAAGTGAAGTTTATATGTTAAGACAAACTCTTAAAGAATTACAAACAAAATATAAAGGGAAAAAAGAAGAATCTGGAGCGGCAGGTCCAGTACGTCCAGCAGCATCAGGAGCGGCGGGTCCAGTACGTCCAGCAGCATCAGGATCAGCAGGGTCAGCAGCAGGAGCATCAAAACAAGGAGGTAAAAGAAGACGAAAAAGAAAAACTAAAAGAAAAAAAAGAAAGAAAAGAAAGAAAAGAAGAACAAGATTAGGAGTTAGAAGAAGACCCAGAATACCAGGTGCAATTGGACTTATGGATGGTGGTAAGAGAAAGAAGAAAACAAGGAGAAAAAAAAGAAGATAAGTATTTGAATATCATAAAATCAATAAAAAATTTTATGATACTGATTCACTTTAAATTATGATCTTAAGTTTGAATTGCTGTGGTGAATCTATATGTGCTAGTTCCTTTTGTTATTCTTTATGATAAGAATTGCTGTATAGAACTAATAGTATAATTAGAATATTTTATTTATGCATCGCTTTTCTTTTTCTTACGCTTTACAATCTTTTTCTTTTTCTTTACTGGAGTTGGAGGCTTCTCTTCCTCCTCTTCCTCTTCCTCCTCCTCTTCGTCCTCGTCATCATCAAATGATGGCTGAGTATTATACTGATCATCTGGAAGGTCATCTGCATCCTCATCCTTCTTGTCTAGGTCAGCTGCAATCTCATCATCATCACTATCATCCATAATGTGACAATTACCTGAACCAACTAGACGAGTAGGAGGACGAGCTTGAATCTGGACGAGTTGCCAAGTTACTCCACATTTACCTCCTGCAAACCACATTCCATTGCATCGAATAAGACCCTTTACATGCGATGCCTTAGGAACGAAATCTACTGGGGTAGAAGTAGCATCTTGACCTGCTGCTTTATTACCCTCTGCTCCCTTGCCGAACTTAGGAGGAAGATATAGTGGCTGACGAGCCATATCATAGATCTCAACATTATAACGACCCTCCCAAAATGGAACCTTAAGCTTCATAGTAGGATTCGCAGTATAATCTGGCTCACCAGTCTCTTTATCCTTACGATACTTGAGCATAGGATACATAAGAGCATCTACTACTTCCCGACTCATCTTTTTTCCAAACCATTTTTTACAATTGGTAACCGCATCGTTTGCAACCTTCTCTTGAAATTCCTTCATTGCCTTGAGGAACTTAGCCTGAGAAGTGCTCGTTTGCGGATCAAACTGTAGAGCCATATCATATTTAACAGAACCATTTTGCTCATCAACCCACTCATTTACACCCCATGTAAGCATAAGTGGAACTTGTAGAACAATAGGTTGACCATTAAGTCGAATATTTACTGATTTTCCACCCCTCTTGTTAGTCTGTGGTTCATCATAGGTAACGGTTGATGGAGTAAACTCCTTAGCTTTTACGAATAACTGCTGTGCGCTTGACATCTTAATATAGTTTAATATTTATAGGATATCTTTAAATCAATTTTCAGATATTAAAATAAGTTATTGAAAAATTATGTTAATATCTTGTTACTTGTATGGTCTAATTTCTAATAGGTGACTCTGGATTTATTTCATTTATGGTCATCTTTGGTGAAGATTTATTGGTAGGATTTCCATATACTCTCCTTACCGGAGGTTGTGATTGTTGTTTAAAGTTTGGCACTGGTAATGGAGGAGGAGGAGTCATAGGTTTATTATTCATTATGTCAAGATGGTCTAATTCTGCTTGAAATGTTTCCTTATACCATTTCTTCGAATCTTCATCATCATTATGAGGTTCTAATCTATTTAACATTTTTTGCAATGTAGGATTATCTTGACCACGGGGTATATTTTTTGCTTGTTCTAATAAAGTCTCTTGCACATCTTTTTTTTGTTTATTATTTAAACCTAAACCTCTCAAGGCAGCAGTAGCTACCCTTGGATTTGGAGGTTTTCTATTTTGTGTTGGATTTTGATGATTACTTGTATTTGCTAATTTTGGTTTTAGTGCCTTTTTCTTTGTTGATCTATTACCTGCCTTTTTAAATTGCTCCATAGCGCGCAATTTTTTTTGAGCTATATTTGTGTGAGAAAATGTCCAAGAATTTCTATTCTTCTTCTCTCCACTTTCAATATCAGGTTCCTTCTTTTTATCAGGTTTATTACAATTAATCTTTTTTAGTTTCCTTTTATTATATAACCATTTACCACATGCACAACAAAAAACAAGAATAATCACTGTAATTAATGTTATAACAATAGGTAATAATGGGTTATTTTCAAGCGGTATAGTTAAATCGTTTTTTTTATCTTCAAGATCTTCAAGTGGAGCATTTTGTGTATCATTTATATTAGGTTGATTTTTTATAGGATTTATCGGTTCTTGTCTATTTGTAGGCGATGGTGTAGGACTATTTGTTGTCGGATCTGGTGGTTTATTCGTTGTTGGTGAAGGAGTTGTTTGTAAAAGTGTTGGAGAAGGTGTTGTTGTTGGAGAAGGTGTTGTTGGGGAAGGTGTTGTTGTTGGGGAAGGTGTTGTTGTTGGTGAAGGCGTGGTAGGAACTGATGAAGGAGTTGTTGATGATAAAACAAAGGTTGATATATTTGTTGAATTTTTAATAATATGTGAAGAATTATATAATGTTTGTAATTTAAGAGATGAATTTGTAGAATTTTGAGAGTTCTGAATAGATGAGTTGGAGAGATTTTGTATTTTATTAAAATTTTCTTGATTTGTAAAATCAAATGATTTGGAATTATCAACAGGTGCATTATTTTGTGTTGGTAATTCCAAGCACATATACAATCCTGTTGAATATAACGGTAAACCATTAATATTGTTATTCATTTCACCTATTTTTCTACAACTTGTCATATCCATACTATATCCTGATGAAAATAATAACATTAATGTAAAAAATAAATTATATAACATTTAAATTACCTTTATATATAGTCTTAAAGTGATTTTATATCATAAGTATTTAAATAATTAAAACATATACCAAAGATAATTAAAAAAATATCAAGTAATTATAATAAATGTCTTGTCTTGTAATAGATCCCGATCAAAATAATTCCCAAAATTACAAAATTAATAAAAAAAAAAGTAAAACATATTGTGCGAAATGTGTCAGTCCAAAAACTTTTTTGAAAGAATGCATATTTGAAACACCGCCAACATATAAAAATAAAAAGAAAAAAGTTAGTTCCGAAGAATTTGAAGTTTTAGATTATAAAGATTTTAATAATATAGTTAAAAAAAATTATAACGTTAGCCAGTTAAAAAGTATGTGTAGATTTTATAAACAAAAAAAAGGCGGTAATAAGGGTGAATTGATATTTAGATTATATAATTATTTAAAATTTTCAAATTATGCAATAAAAATCCAAAGTATTTTTAGAGGACATTTAATAAGACATTTTAATAATCTAAAAGGCCCAGGTATAAAGAATGAATGTGTAAACGAAACAGATTTTTATACTTTAGAATCTCTTAAAGATTTAGATAAATCTCAATTTTATAGTTTTAAAGATAAAGATGGCTTTATTTATGGGTTTGATATATGTTCATTATATAACATGATAGTCAAGGAAAAACAAAAACAAAATCCATATAATAGAAATGAATTACCAATTCAAAAAATTTATAAAGATATAAAAAATATAATTAAATTAAGTAAATTATTTGGTAAGAAAATAAATATTGAATTAGATAATGATTTGAGTCAATTTTCTCAAGAAAAACAAGTAGAAATGCGTGCATTAACTATATTTCAAAAAATTGACGAATATGGTTTTATTACAGATGCAAAATGGTATTTAAATTTAGATAGAATAAAATTAAAAAAGTTCATTAATGAATTAGTAGATATATGGCAATATAGAGCACAAATTTCAAATGAAACAAAAAGGAAAATAAATCCACAACACGGTGATCCCTTTTTTACAGTAAATATGAATGTGTTAATGCATAAATGTTATGAAGTAATGAGAAAAAGGATATTGGATATAATTGAAATTTTTGTAACTCAGGGAGAAGATACAGACGCGCGATCGCTAGGAACATATTATGTACTAGGAGCCCTTACAACAGTTAGTCATAGTGCAGCAGTTTCCTTACCTTGGTTGTATGAGTCTTTTGTGCAAAATCAACAATAAATTATATATTCTTAGAGCATAGTTAATGCGAAAATAATTAATAATATATATTTTATTGCAAATGGACTTAAAAAGGAGTGGGTATACTAGATCATAAGATGCCAAAGAAAGTATCGTCCAAAAAGTCCAAGAAAACCGCCTCTAAAAAGGCTGCCCCTACTGCCCCAGTTGTTGAGGCAAAAGCTCCTGTAGCTGAAGCAGCTGCTGCTCCAGTTGTTCCTACTATGGGAGATCAGTTTACTGCACTCCTAGCCCAACTTACTGCCCTTCGTTCTCAGCTTACTAGTGTAACCAGTCAGGTTCGTGCTCTTAGTAAGCGTGCAGATCGTGAGGTAAAACAGGCACAGAAGCAGGGTCGTAAAAAGCGCAAGTCAGGCAATCGTGCCCCTAGTGGATTTGTAAAGCCAACCAAGATCAGTGTTGAACTTGCAACCTTCCTAGGAAAGGCAAAGGGAACTGAGATGGCTCGCACTGAGGTTACTCGTGAAATTAATGCTTACATTCGTCAGCATAAGCTTCAGGATCCTAAGAATGGTCGTCGTATTCTCGCCGATGCAAAACTCCGCAAGCTTCTTAAGTTAGGAAAGAGTGATGAGCTTACTTACTTCAACCTTCAGCGTTATATGAGTCCTCATTTCGCTAAGGCAGGTAAAAAGGTTGCATCTGCATAAATAAATATTAAATCATAAGATTTTAAAAAATTTTATGATCATACTATTATTCAATTACTTATTTACGCCTCTTAGTTCTCTTTTTTCGGTTCTTTTTACGCCTCTTTTTTGTTTTCTTCTTACGCCTTTTCTTACGCGATTTACTCCGTTTTTTGCCGCGGGTTCTTCTTCCACCCATTTTATTTCCACTATGACGCGTGTAATTATCTGAATTGAAGTCAGTATTAAATTGCGATGGATTATTGTCATTATTATTGTCATTATTATTGTCTATTTGAGAATCTTCATCACTTTGAGAATCTTCAACACTTTGAGAATCTTCATCCATTTCATCCAATCTTTGAAATATCTCATCTAATTTTTGGTTAACATCATCCTTCCATCTATTATAATCTAACTCGAAATTTACGAACGCCCCCCGTGTCATTGCCATATATAATAACTAAATATTATTATATATTAATCATAATCATCATAATCTCCTTCTTTACATATTCTGTAGAACAATGCACCTATCAACGCAAATCCTATAAAAAATATAAATAAATCAAACATCATTTAATTATACATCTAATGTTATCTTTATACCTTTATGATCACTCGCATTTATACTTCCAAAAACTGACGCGTTATTCACCTTTATATCTCCTTTTATCATTACAAAATCTATACATTTTTCTGGTTTATTACTAGGAAAAGTCTTCAATTCTTCCCCTACTGCTTTATATACTGCATTTTTATATCCAGACTTCTTCAAATATTTATACATTTTTGACTTTCTTGTATCATTAAAATCACCTAATATAATGACATTATCTTTATCATTACAAAAATTTACAATTTGCTTCATATCATTTAACCTTCGTAATTTATCTTTTTCATTATCTCCTGGCGGCAAATGAATATTTACGCATCTTATATTTTTATTATTATATTCAAAATCAAAATATTGAATCACTCTATTACCTATATACTTTGATTGAACTACAGTATCTATTTTATCATTAACAATTGTTAATAAACCAATAAAATACCACATCCCTAAAAATATTGGAATGCAGCATAATCCCATAAATAAAAATATAAAAGGATGTTTAAAATATAATTTCTTTATATATTCGCCCCAATATGAAAATATATAACCACATAACCACATTAACTTGTTCATTAAATATTCAAATGCAGAAAATATATATTTTTTATATTTTGGACAATTTTCAAGAATATATTTATATAATCCATTTCTCTCCAAAAGAGAAGTATCAAAGTAGTTTACATTCGTTTTTTTTAAAAATGTATGCAAATCCTTTATCTTATTATTGAAAGGTAACGTTGCTTCCTGAAGTGCTATTATATCTGTATTATCTATTTCTTTTTCCAAAATCTTATTAATGTTGTCTAATCTTTCTAACCAATTATCGTGAATAAAATTAATATTCCAAGTGATAATATTTAACTTCATATAAAAAATATAGATTTTTTACATATTCAAAATACGAATCGTTCTTTTTCTAATATATCATGTATTTCTTTTCTATCCATTATACCAAATCGTATAGGAACATATTTATAATTTGTTAATTCATTTGATACATTTTTATATATATTAATAGTATTCGTTATTTCTTGAATATCATCAATAGTAAGTTCCTTTCTTTCATATAACCAGTTTATAAAATCAATATTATTCTTTTGTTTTTTAAATCTATAATACAATTTTAAATAATAAAATATATTACTATTACTATTATAATAATCATTACCAGATAATACACATAATATTCTAAAGTTATTTTTATCAATATCTAATTTAGTTAATATTTTTTTTAAATCATATAAAATACAACTATGATTTGCTAAACTGAAATATCGTAAAACAATTGGACAAGTATATGCAAATAAATCCATATCTTCGGTTAAAACGGCATACACTTTTTTTTTTAATACTAAACTTGCACACAAACAATCTGCTTCCCCTTGAGCAGTTATATATTTCATACCATATGCATTAAATAAACTTTGAACTGTTTCGACATCCTCCCAAGTTATTTTTGTCATACCTCTTTTTAAATTATTTAATTCCTTTTCTTGATCCTTATTAAGATTAGATCCATATTTATTTTTCAAGTCTTCATATTTTTTTTCACAATCTTCTCTATTTTTTTTTCGTTTTTGCAATTCGTGTTTTTTACTTTCTGGTGGTTTCCCATCAAATATAAATATTGGTTTAATATTATAATGTTTAAATAAGGAACACATTAAATAAAAGCTTTCTATTAAGGTATTTTGACTTTTATATCTATATAAATAAATACTTACATCTATACATATCTTTTTCCCAAATAAACTTGATAAATGAATTTGTTTGCTTTCATCATAACATTGTGTTTTTAATAATCTTGATAATAGTTTTACACCCATTGTTTATTGATTTAATATTATATTAATAATAAATCAATTTTCACATATTGTCATTCTAGTAGTTTTTAATATAGAATCTTTTATTTTTTTATTAGATACAGGATGTAGAATTTGGGCATAAAATAACTCCATTTTTCGAATAGACTCTGAAAAATTTTTTGTATTATGTCTTTTTTGTATAAAGTTATAAAAATTATTTAAATTTTGTTCTATCTTATCGAACTTGATTATATTATTATTGTTTATAAAACAATGTTCTAAAAAATCATCATTATAAAATAATAAAATTGTTTTAATTATATAATAACATAACACATTTGTATCTTCCTTATATAATATTTTTCGAAAGCTTTTACTTAATGCATTATTTTTATATAAATTTTCATATCGTAGTCCCATATAATGTAATATTTTTACCATCTGAAATAAAGAAAATATTCGTTCTAATTGAATACAAAAATCAACAAATAATAAAAAATTATCTACATCTCTTGGATCATCTAGTAAATTAAAACTAATAAAACTACTATTTATAATTGTTGCCCAAAATTCACTATAACTTTCACTTATTTCAAAATCACTTTTAACATCAAATAAATTTTTCATTTTTTTTCGTAATTTTTCATATTTTAAACTGGAAAAATCTAAACAAAGACTATGAAATAATTCGTGGATTAATACCTTTTTCCATTCTTCTTTTCTATATATCATTACTCTTCCATCAGATGCACATGCAAATGTAACCGCAGAATTACAATTCGAGGGATTTAATATAAGTATTGGGTTATTTGGCAGTTTTTTTTCGTCATCTGTTAAATATAAATAAATATTTAAAGATTTCATAGATCTTAAATCAGCATATAATGTACAAAATTTAACTATTTTTAATGCTTCAAGTAAATTATATTTTATTTTGGATAAATCATTAAAATCTTTTTTATTAAAAATACCGTAATATATATTTATATTAATTCTTGCTATAGTAGTAGATAATTTCATATATCCAAGAATATTATATAAAATATTATCTTTTATATTTGATGGAATAAAACTACTATCCATTAATTGTGATTTGGGTAATTCTCTTACTGTTTTTATATGTTTTGTATCTAATTTAATTAACCCTTTATCTTCTAAGATAGAAACATAACTATCTGATATTTTTATATCATTATATATTGTTCTTAAGATTTTATCACTAGATCTTTGAACTCTTGCAGATTTTTTTAAACAATAATTATCAAATTCATTAATAAATTTTTTTATTAATTTTTCACTTGTATTTGTAAATGACATTACAATATATATATTATAATGTTATTTTTATCTCTTTTTCCAACAAAAAATTAGTTCTTTTCCTCTACGTTCATCTTTACCTTTTGGACCACCGTGTCTTTTTACAATATTATAATCATCACATTTTGTAACCTTTCTCCATCTACTTTTTATTTTTGTATACATTATATCCGGCATATTTAAACATATATACTTGTTTTTTGGCAAATATTTATACGCATTCTTTAAAGTTGGAACCAAAAATTCATCATAAAATTGTGCCGAATCATCTAATTTTATTTTTTGAGAACTTGAAGGTTGGCTTATTTTACTACCCTTCCTTTCATAATTAGTCATATTTTCATATACTTCTAAATATTCATATGGGGGTGATGTAAAAACATAATCATATTTTCCTACTTTGGATAAATTTACTTTTTGAGCCTCATTCCAAATCATTTTAATCTTACTTTTTGTATAAGGTTTTAACAATTTAATAATTTTTTCATATCCCGGCTTCAATGATTTATTACTATCTATACCAATGTAATCAATATCCAATGCCATCGCGGCTATCATTCGTGCTCCCCACCCAGCAGTAAAATCTAGAACCTTAGTTGCATTATATTTTTTATACATATGAATTGCTGCTGCGGCCCTCATAGTATTTACAGATCCCCATTGTAAATCTATTGCACTTTTTATTGATGATAGAATTGTTCTTTTTTTATCCTTTTTATGTATCCTTTTTGCAAATTGCAGCATTTTATCTCTTCTATCTTTTCTATTCCACATTTCTACAAAAGAATGATTTCTATATTTTGTTTTTCTTCTAGCTTTTTCGGTTCCCCAATCTACTAATTTATTACCTACTGTTGAATTTGGATTTATTTTACCTTTTGCCAATCTTTTTAATGCTAGAAAATCAGATATAGCATCTTGTCTATTAACATCTCTGTATGGATAACTATTGTCTGTCCATTTTCTATCTTTTTTCTTTTTTGTTTTTTTATTTCTTTTCTTTTTTGATTTCTTATTTTTATTTTTTCTACGATTTGTTTTTCTCTTCCTTCGTTTTCTTGTTTTATTTTTACCAAAGAAAAATCCACCTCTCAATCCATATTGTTTTAATACATCATAACCAATAGCTATTTCACCTGCTGAAAGAAAGCGATTGGCATTATCTAATCCAAAATGAATAGGACTATGATAGAAAGAAGAAGAACCGCGAATAGACCATAACAATTGATGTATATTCTTTGGAGTCGTGCCCGCTTCCTTTAATTTAATTATAATATCAGTAAGTGCTTTACTTTTTGGATCATCAGCTCCAAATTTTCCAATTAAATAAGCTTCCTCAATTGAATTTTCATTTTCCCAAGACCATCCCATTGCTTCAGCGTCATATGGTGCAGAAGTTGATACATCTCCCGCTCCATCCTCATTGTCATCGTCGTCAAAACTTAAAACTCTCGTAATTTTATTATCATCATCCTCATCACTTAGTAAATCATCATCATCGCTATCATCACTATCATCACTATCATCAGAACTTTCCTCTACACCATCACCTGTGTGTGCATCATCCGCTAAAAAATCCTCGTAAACTGATCTAAGAAATTTCTCATCAACTCTTTGTCCAGGTGTTAAGCCCATCTTATCTGCATCCTTCAAAAATTCTTCTTTAAATAATTCATAATCTTCATCTATTTTTGCTATTTTTCTTTTTTTATCATCACTCATAAATTTATATTATATTCACATTATAAATTTATTAGTTCTTTTTTTTCAGTCTATGTCTTATACGCATTGTGTCATAAAATGTAACTGGAGGTTTGGGTGCGCCTCTTGATTTTATATAATGAACAAGTTTTGCGTCCTTAGTAGCAAGTAATACTCTCTTAGACAGATCATCTTGTTCATATTTAGCCTGTTGACCCTTTTCCATTACTCTTTGTTTATTATCTCCATCCTCAAAATCTTCATCCATTACAATATCTCTAGGGCGACTAAATACTATTTTAACTTTTTTACTTTCAGGATCTTTTTTTCTAACTTTTCCAGTTTTACCTCCAGCTCCTAAAGCTTTCTTTGGATCAAAAGCGAATTGAGAGCCTGAATCTATTGAGAATAATCTATAGTAATCTGGATTGTTTTTCTTAAATTTATTAGCATGATAATAATGTTCGACTGATGCCCATTTAAGACCGTCAAGTTTAAATAAAGGAGCAACTTTCCCATCTACTGGTTTATTTGTATGCATATTGGATAATACCTTTCTCCAATCCTTAATTTTTTCTAATTCTTTAAATTTTTGAATATCTTCATCTTTTATTTTTTCATGAATTGATTTTCCGGTTGCTTTCCCAGGTTTTTTATTGGCTGAGCCAGAATGAAAATAAAATACAGTATCATCGTTAAATAAATTTTCATCTTGTGGTGTTGGAGTTTGTATTACTACTTCTTCTTCAGGATCACCTTCTACCTCTGTTTCAACAATAACTACTGAAGAATCAACTTTTTTTTCAACCTTCTCCTCTGTTGGTATTGTTATTGTTTCACCAATAATTTTAGCAAATTTTGGAATATAATTATAAATTGATTTACCTCTGGATTTCATACATTTTTCAACAATTTTTTGTTTCATACCATATGGTATATCATGAAATCTATATATGTGTTTATCTTTATAAGTAACCAATTTATAATGGTTTCCAGTGTGTTCAACAATTATATAATATTTTGGTTTAAAATATTTTTTCTGTTCTATTTTTTCTGGAACAAAATCTCCACAAGTTACAACCCCATTATAATTACCCTTTCGATATTCATTACTTGATAAAACAATAAATTTAATATTTAATGCAAGTTCCAAAGTTAATATAGCCCAACTATCTGCCCAAAAATCACAAGTTTTAATTTTACTTTTCAATTGATCTAGATTTTTTATGTTTTTAAACCATTTAACCTCTGAATAATTTTCGGTGGCTTCTTTTAATTCTTTTTGTTTTTGTTTTATTTCTACACCTAAATCAGTGTGTTTTTTCCTAATTTCTTTTGCTTGTTTTGTTTTTTTCTTTTTTGTAGGAATATCCTTTTCTTTTTTTGATTCCTTGGCTAATTTATTATATTCTTTTGCTATAGTAGCTTTTCTTTTTTTGTCATTTGGAATCTGTCTAGTTAATACTTTAATTTCATTTGAAAGCATATCATGTCTTTCTTTATAATTATTAAAAACAGTTTCATCAGTTTGTGAAGTTAAAACTTCTCTAATTTTTTTTACACTTGCATCTATATCAATGCTTTTAAACGCATCTCTTATTGTATAAAAAAAACAATCTCCGTGACCAGGATTATCCTTGATACCATAATTATTATTATGCATAAAATGTTCAATCCATTGTGATTCAGTTTTACCGGTTTTTTTATAATTTTTCTTTTCTTTTTTTTCATCTTTTTCTTCTTCTCCTTTTTGTAAAAAATCATCATCATCTTCTTCTATTTGTAATTCAACCAACACAGGTGGTGGATTTTTTAACCCTTTTTTTACATCTTCGGCTTCATCTTCACCATCATCTTCGTCATCTGTTAAATCTTCTAATTCTATTTCATCCTCCTCATCTTTAGTAGGGTCCGTAGTTTTATTTTCATCATCTTCTGCTTCTTCATCTCCTGAATCATAATCAGGGACTATTTTTTCATTCCTCATACATTTTTCAATATATGGTTTATCAATAAAAGAATATAATAAAGGACCGGATATAATTGAAATATCTAAATCACCATCATCGTCAGTTAAGTTTTCTAATTGTTGACTAGGAAATTCATAAACACCAACTTGATATATTTTGTTTTTTTCATCAACTACTAAATATACAGGACTAAAAAGTACTTTTTGATCTATAAATGTATATTTTATATCCCCTAAAGCAATTACGACTGGTATTTTAAATAAATTAATTTGATACATAGATACATCACGACCTTTATCATTTTCATCAATTGTTTTTAATTCCTGATATGAAATTTCATCGTTTATTTTGGATAATACCATATAATTTAATCTAATATTAAAAATTTACTTAAGAAACTATCATTATTAATTTCATCAATATAAAACCATAATGTTTTCCTTCGTTGAGTTATATCATAATTACTTGGCTCTTTCTCAAAAATAACAATCTCTTCTATTAATTCTGCTTTTTTCTTCTTCCTTTTAGAAATTTCATAATAATCTGCAATAAGTTCTAGTTGTTTTTTTGTGTAATTCTCATTATAATCTATTTCAGATGCAATATAATCATCACTAGTTAATTCATCATTCCAATCGTCAATAGGTAAATCTTTTGATTGTTCATTAACTAAATTAACTAAACTATCATAAGTTACTTCAGTTGTATTTTCTGTTTCTTCTATGGGATCAATTAAAGAAAAAGATAAGTTTTTACTATTCATATTAATAATATAAATCGCCCTGTTTTTATATTATTATTCTAATTGAAATAATAGTTAATCCTCAATATCTTCTTGTAAATCCATAAATTTAAATACAACCTTACTACTCAAACTAGGATAATTTTTATGATTCATTTGAGATATTTTTTCTATTTCAGTTGAAATAAATTCAAATTCTGGTAAATTTTTAAGAAATCTTAATCCTGCCATAACCATAATACTAATATTTTGAACTAATTCTTCGACGATGATTATTTTTCCTTCTTTACTAATATCTTCTTTAATTCTATTTATAAATCCTATAATAATATTTGTCATATCATTTTTTCCAATAATATCTAGATCTGCACAAATAACAAAGAAGCTGCTTAATGCTCTTCTTTTTTCATTTTCCTTATTAAATTCACAAAATTTATCATAATTTTCACTAGAATCGACATAATTAAATGTTTCAAATAAACTTTTAAAACTTGTAAAATTTTTTAAACAGATATCTTTCATAAAAGGAAAAGGTTCCATTAAATCTTTATATAATCTAGCATATAATAAGGACCAAAATTTATTAAAACTTCCAATTTCAAATATAGCTTCTCCAATTTTTTCAAAAGATGATTGATCTTCTTCTTTGTTAATATCTTTCATAATACAGATAATATCTTCTAGCATAATATCATATGTTTTATCTGTTAATTTATTAAGAGCAGATCTAATTTTATCCATTTGTGCTTCAATTCCTTCTGTATTTTTTTCAAGTTTTGTAGTTTTAAAATTACGAATACTCTGCCAATCACTTGCAGATATATTTTCTTTTTTAATATTTTTATTTCTATTATAATGATTGCGTTTAAATACAGGAGTTTTTTGATATGATGGCGCTCCTACTCTCTTTGCAATCCTATTAATTTTTTGTATAATTTCTTCATCTAATTCATTAATTTCATTTTGTTGTTCAAAATGTTTAAAATCATTAAGGGTGTATTGGCAATCAGCAAGTATACTTGTCATCTTAATATGAAGTAATATAATTTATTTTTTATATCAATTTTATTATTATATTAAGTTAAAATTGAAATGTATTTAAACAATATATATTATATTCATTCACGATGACTTCAATCACAGAAAATACGCACACTCAATCAAGAGATTATGTAATAAGCCAATGGGACGATGAAATTTTAGATTTAAAAGCGAACCTATTAAGAGGTATTTATGCATTTGGATTTGAGAAACCCAGCTCAATTCAACAAAAAGCTTTATATCCTATGACTTTACGCCCTGGAAAAGATATTATAGCTCAAGCTCAATCAGGTACAGGTAAAACCGGTGCATTCGTAACCGGAACCTTACAAATTATTGATGAAAAAAAACCAGTTACTCAAGCATTGATCTTAGCACCAACTCATGAGTTGGCTAGTCAAACAAAACAAGTAATGGATGATATTGGTAGATTCTTAAAGATAAAAACACAATTACTAGTTGGAGGGACTTCTGTAGAAAAAGATAAACAATTACTATTAGAAGATACTCCACATGTAGTGATAGGAACTCCTGGTCGCGTTCACGATATGTTTCGTAGAAAATATCTTAATTCTAATACATTAAAAGTATTAGTAATTGACGAAGCAGATGAAATGTTATCATCCGGATTCAAAGAACAAATGTATAAAATATTTCAATATACGCCAAATGAAATTCAAATTGGATTATTTAGTGCAACAATGCCTACTGACTTACAAGAATTAACAGATAAATTTCTACGACAACCAATTAAGATTCTTGTAAAAGCAGAACAATTAACATTGCAAGGAATTGCACAATATTATATTAATTTGGAAGACGATCTACAAAAATATGAAACAATTAAGGATTTATTTGCAAGTTTAACAGTATCTCAAGCAATTATATATTGTAATAGCACTAGACGAGTAGACGATTTACAAGAAGCTATGACATCCGATAACTTTCCAGTAAAAAAAATTCACGGGAAAATGCCAGACGATGAAAGAAAATCAGTGCATAAAGATTTTAAAGCCGGAGGATGTCGAGTATTAATTACTAGTGATTTATTTGCAAGAGGAATTGATGTTCAACAAGTGAGTATTGTTATTAATTTTGATATTCCAAGAAATGAACATACATATTTACATAGAATTGGTAGATCTGGAAGATGGGGTAGAAAAGGAATTGCAATTAACTTTCAAACGAAACACGATGCATCTAGATTAAAGAAATTTGAAGAATATTATCAAACTCAAATTGTTGAAATGCCAAGTAATTACACAGAACATCTCGGACTTAATTAATTAATAAGCGTAAAATAATAAATTAGATTTTCTTCATTTGATTTAAATGTCAAATAAAGAAAATTTTTTTTCAAGAGATAAATTTGAATTACCTATTGAATTTTTAGAAAATAAAACAAAGGTTTTAGATAACTTAGAAACAGATTTGGAATTAAAAAAAACAATAGACCCTGAAATAAAACCAATATATGAATATGTATTTAATCCTACTACTGAACTAGGTAAAAAAAGTATAGATGCTTGGAGTAAATATTATACTACAGATAAAACATTTTTAGAAGATTCTCAAAAGATATATAAAGAAGTTGGTCAAACTATACCATTTGATAAACAAACAATTAATACTATGTTAAAATCTTGGAGAGAAATTAGATATCAAAATAATTTTATGGAAAAATATCAGTATATTGATTGGGAAAAAATAAAATGGTTAAATAAATCATCACTTTTTCTATCTATTTTAAGTTTCTATAATATTTCAGCTCCAGTAATGCAATTGCTTGCTCCAGTATTTATTCTAATAGTTCCTTTTTTTATGTTAAAAGTTCTAAATTTACCTATCACTTGGAATACCTATTATAAAATACTTATTGAAAATATTAAACATCATGCAATAGGTAAACTTTTTTTTTCTTTTAATTCTGCATCATTAGGGCAAAAAATATACATAATATTTGCAGCCGGTATGTATTTATGGAATATTTATCAAAATATAATTAGTTGTTTTAGATTTTATCAAAATTCTTTTTATATTACAAGTCAATTTGAAACAGTCAATAATTATTTAGATTATACTATTGAAAAAATGAAATACTTTTTAAAAATAACAAGAAAATACAAAAGTTATGAAAAATTTAGTCATAAATTAAATGCTTATATAGAACGATTACAATTATTTTATAATTCAATACGAGATTTACCTTTAAATAGTCAAAAAATAGGTAAGGTTGCTTATATTGGAAAAATAATGAAAAACTTTTATATATTATATGATGATCAAGAAATAGAACATATTATTGAATATTCATTCGGGTTTAATGGATATATTGATAGTGTATTAGGATTAAACAAAAATATTATTAATGCAAAAATGAATAAATGTACATTTAAAAAGAAACTTACTTTTAAATTAAAAAATATGTATCATCCATCTATTAATAAACCAATAAAAAATTCTATTAATATGAATAAAAATATTATTATTACTGGTCCAAATGCAGCAGGAAAAACAACAACTATTAAAGCAACAATTATTAATCTTTTATTAACTCAACAAATAGGAATTGGATTTTTTGATAAATGTGATACTAGTACATTCGATTATATTCATTGTTATTTAAATATACCGGATAGTTGTTCAAGAGATAGTTTATTCCAAGCAGAAGCTAGAAGATGCAAAAATATATTAGATTCTATAATAAAATATCCAAATAAAAGACATTTTTGTATTTTTGATGAATTATATTCTGGAACAAATCCATATGAGGCAATTAGTAGTGCCTATTCATATTTGAATCATATATCTAAAAATAAAAATGTAAGATTTTTACTTACTACTCATTATATAAGACTTTGCAATTTATTAGAAAAGAAAAGTAAAATTACAAATAAATCTATGAAAACAAAAGAAGATCTAGAACACAATCCTATTTATACCTATAAAATACAGAATGGTATATCAAATGTAAAAGGTGGTGTTACTGTATTAAGAAATTTAAAATATCCCGAACATATTATTAAAATGTCTAATCATATTTTAGAAAAAATTTAAGTGTTTCGTTTATTTTAAAAATTTATTTTATATTTATCTAGTAATAATGGTTCTATCTCGTGGACTTGTCATTAGCTTAGGTGTATCTGCTTTAGGATGTACTTTACTATTTTTGTATTTTAGAAATAAAATTTCAAATGTTGAAAAAAAAGTTGATACTATATTTGATTTAATTCAAAATCATCAACAACTAGACCAACAACAATATATGCAACAAACTATGCAAACACAAGTATTTAATGATCAACAAGAAACAGAATTTAAAGAAAATGAAAATGAAAGACAAGAAAATAATTTAATAAATGTATCTGACGATGAAGATGATGATTCATCGGATAGTGAAGAGGTAAGCGATTCAGATGAAGAAGATGAAGATGAAGATCAACCCAAATTATCTTTAGCAAAAACAGAAGATATGTCATTATCAATAAACGATATTAAAAAGATAACCGTTCAAGAAAATGAAAAATCAAATATTGATTCTCAAGTTGAATTAGAAGAAGTTACTGATAGTTTAGATGATATAAGTGTAGACGAAGATGAAGATGAAGATGAAGAAGATAATATGGATACAAAAGAAATAACTGTAGAAAAATTAGATGAAGAATTTGATTATAACAAACTTAAAGTATCTGAATTAAAATCTATGGCAGCAGCAAAAAAACTTGAAGGATATAAATCATTAAAAAAGGGCCCTCTTATTGAATTATTAAAATCCAGCGAATAATTTTATTAAGTTATGTATATAAATGAGTTGGGCAACTTGCTATTCCGGTTCTAATAATACACATTTTAATACACCCCCTATTATGAGTGATGGTAGACATTTTACTACTACTCCATATGATACTTGCTGTAAGGAAAACAATAAACTTAGAGATTCTTTAGGAATTAAAAATAATTATCAATATAGACAATGGTTAATTAATAATGGAGAATTAGTAATGAAATCAAATAATGTTGCAGCATGCGATGGATCTTCTCCTTGTATAAAAGAAGCAGCGCAAGCACCACCACAGCAAAAATATTTATTTAAAAATTGTCAAGATAATTCTAGACCATTTGGTTATGAAGGATCAGATCTTAAAAATTTATATTTTACTAGACAGGCATTACAATCTAGACTAAAAGCACCTATAATGACTCAAGAACAATTATTACTTGCAAGAGCATCTGCGTGCAGTATAGGTAATGCAAATAGTGCTGGACCAATGAAATCTTGTTCTACAAATAAATTTGATTAAATATTATTTAGTAATTGAATAATATTTAAAACTATAATAACAAGTTTTTGTATATTAATGACTTTAAATATATTAAGTATTGATGTTGGAATGAAAAATCTTGCTATTTGTTTATTTAGTATAACTGATAATATAGAATATAAAATTAAATGTTGGGATGTTTTGAATTTATGTGAAGAACAAAATTTTGTATGTGGAGAGAAAAATAAAAAAGGACAACCCTGTAATAAAAATGCAAAATTTTTTAAAAATGATAAATATTATTGTAAAATTCACGCTAAAAAGAAAGAATATAAAATTCCACCACAAGAACTTAATCCCAATAAATTTAAGAAATTTAAAGTTTCAAAACTAAAAGAGATGGCAAAATCACATGAAATAGAATTTGAAAAAAAAATAAAAAAAGATGAATTAATAGAAAAAATAGAAAAGTATGTTGATGAAAATTACTTTGATCATATTTCAAAGAAAAAAACCAAGGATTTCAATTTAGTTCAATATGGTCGTAATTTAAAAAAGCAATTTAATAAAATATTTGAAAATATACAAATTGATGGAGTGGTTGTAGAAAATCAAATAGGTCCTTTAGCAATGAGAATGAAAACATTACAAGGAATGATTATGCAACATTTTATAGAAAAAGATATACCACTTGTCGAAGAAGTTAGTGCTTCAAATAAATTAAAAGAATTTTTAGGTAATAAAAAGACAACATATGCTGAAAGAAAAAAAGCTAGTGTTGAATTTACTAGAAATATAATAGAACAAAATAATTTGTTATCAGAATGGTGTGATAAATTTAATAAAAGTAAAAAAAAAGATGATTTGGCAGATAGTTTTTTACAAGGAAGATGGTATTTAAAAAATACTATATTAAAAGATAAATAAAATATTTATTATGCGGATTACTTAAAATTAAAAGTTCTAGTTAAAACATAAGATGGAAGAAATTAGTTTAAATTTAGGAAGTCCCAAATTAAATGTATCATCTGATACAGATGGTGGAACTATTAAAATTAACATGAACGACACACCAAAAAAAAGTGTTAATTTTGGACCAGGTGCTGAAATGTTAATGAATCCAAATAAAAATAAAGTAACATCTCCAAGAGCAGATATTAATTTAAGCGATTTAAATGATCTTGATAATATTAATTTAGATGAACCTCCAAAAATGAAAAGGCCTAGTTTTACTGATGTAACTAGTAATATTTTTGATAAACCAAGTAAATCTAGTGGTATATCTTTGAAAATAGATGAAGTGCCTAATGGTAATATGTCAACTGCCGAACCATTAAAAAGTGCAACATCTGCTCCAAAAATAGAAACAGATGATGGATTTAAAACATTCAACGAAATTCCTGTTGCTCCAAGTGCTCCTCCTCGCCCCCCAACACTTTCTCCAGAAGAAACCTTACGAGAAAAATTAAAGCTTTTAAGACAATTAGAAGAATTAGAAAAAAAAGGTATTCAATTAACTAAAAAATATTCGATGGAATCTCCTTTAGCTGAAATGAGAGGTGAATATGAAATGATTAAAAACGAAAGAGAAAAGAAAAGCAGTATTAAATTTCAACAAAAAATGTTATTAGCTTTTGTAAGTGGTTTGGAGTTTTTAAATGGTAGATTTGATCCATTTGATTTAAAATTAGATGGATGGAGTGAAGCAGTAAATGAAAATGTAGATGAATATGATGATGTATTTGGAGAATTACATGAAAAATATGGAGGAAAAGCAAAAATGGCACCAGAACTTAAATTATTATTTATGCTTGGAGGAAGTGCGGCTATGTTACATATGACAAATACTATGTTTAAGTCAGCAATGCCTGGAATGGATGATATCATGCGTCAAAATCCTGAATTAATGCAACAATTTCAATCGGCTGCAATGAATTCAATGAGTCAACAAACTCCTCAATTTAGTCAATTTATGGGAGGAATGATGGGCGGACCTCCGCAAATGGGTTCTGGTCCTATGCCTCCTATGGGATCACCACCAGTTCCATCTAGAGAAATGAGACAAAATCCACCAAGAATGCCAAGAGGAGGGAATAGACCTGATATCGCAGCAGGAAGAGGAGGAAGTATGAATGATGCAGTAAATATTAAAGATAATTTTGGAAGAACATCTAGACCAGAAATGAAAGGACCTAGTGATTTAGGAGATATTCTTTCTGGATTAAAAACTAAAAAAATAAATATTAATAATAAAGATTCACAGAGTGTTGTTAGTATTAGCGAATTAGATGAAATGAAAAATGATTTAAATCGTCCAAAAAAATCTAGAAGAAAACCAAAATCCGAAAGAAATACTGTAAGTTTAAACTTTAATTAATATAATTTTAATTGTCCAACTAATTTATCTATTTTGGTTTCATAATCCGGACCAACATATCCAACTGTAATTGTATCTGGACTAACTTCTGTTAAACCAGCATCAATAACCTTTCCACTATGAACCCCTTTTCTTTCGGCTATATTTATAATAGTATCTAATGTTTTTAAATTAGGTACTTTTAATACCACTATTTTTTCACCATCCGCTTGCCATTTATAAAATAATGTTGTTTTTGTATAAGCTTTTATAGTCGCATCAACCATAGCATGACCTACTTGAGCAAGAACTTTTCCCTTACTCATTTTTATATCTGTTCGTATTAAGATTGCCATTTTAAATCCCATTATTGTATTATTGTGATTTTAATTTATTTTCAAATTTTTTTATTCAATTTTATTATATGGTTCTTGGAATTATTTTATATGAAGGAGCAGATTTAGCTTACAATGTTGTAAGACTTGCTTATAATGGAACTACTGGAGTATATAACTGGTGGTATCAGGTTGAAGAACATGAAAAAGAAGAAAAACATAAAGAAACAAAAGAAATGATAGAAGAACTAAAAAAATTAAATAATCGCGTTAAAGAATTAGAAGATGCTTTAGTTGATAAAAAACAAGATGTTGCAAAAACAGATTAATACTAATTATTATTTATTTAGTATTATCTTCGTCTTTTTGTTTTTTTCTTACAAGCTTTATATTTTTTTCTACCTTTTTTCCAACACTTTTTGAAGGTTTTTCTCTTTTTCTTTCTCCAACATTTATTTAATCGTTTTGTTGCTCTTCTTATACATTTCTTTTTCTTACGAGTTCTTCTTCCTCCTCGTCTTACATTTTCTCTGCCAGAACGGATATTTTGTCGTCTTCTAAAATTCCTTTGCATTGTATCTGCCGCTCTTTCTCTAGTTGATTGTCGTCTAGCAGCAAGACCTCTTCTTATTCTTCTAGCAATCGATGTTCTGGGCACTATTTTTGTTAAAAGTTGAGAAGCTCCTAGTTTTGCTCTTTCTACATAATTTGGACAATTCATTGAACTATTTAAAATACCTGCTGTTACTGTTCTACTTAATTTATTACCAAATGTATCATCTGATGCATCATCTGGACTCTTTAGTTTTAATTCTAATTTTAAATCAACTAATACATAAAGATCAAAAACTAATGTAGCAGAATCTTTATCAAATGATGTTAATTTTTTGAATATAAATTTATTGCCATCTTGAGGAATAATTTTTGCTCTATTAATAAAATATTCTTGTGTTGATCCTGGTTTTACTAACATATCTAAATCCTTTTGATTATCTGGTCCTACATACTCACTTGCCTTAACATAAGTTGGTTTGAATTTAGTATCAACATCTTTACTTGATTTCATTGACTTCAAATTATCATAAACTCCGCTATTTGAATCTTTATTAATAGGAACATCTGTTATATATTCATTTTGTCTAGGTGTATGATTATCGTTTCCTGTTGTTACTGGTATTTGTATAACTATTTCTACCATAACTGTTTTTTTCCCTTTTCCTTTTATAACAGGTATTGTAATTGTATCTCCTGGACTAGCACCTTTTGGCATTAAAAATGAAAGAGTAAACCCGTTTCTGCTTTTTTTAATTTCAGGTCGTTGTTCTTTTTTACCTAAAAGAAATCCTACTTTAACCATATTTTCTACTTCTCTATCAAGAGTATTTTTTATTTGATTATTGAGAGCTCTCATTAATGGATATTGTGGTTGATTATTACTATCTAATTGAAAATGTTGATTCCACAAACGATTTTCGGTTCCTCTTAAAACTGCTTCTGTTTGTGCATTTCTACCTGCATTATAAGCAGCTCTAGCTTGTATATAACTCTCTATATCTCTAAATGGAATAAATGATTCATCACAAACATAAGATTCCACTTCATCTTGTATTTTTGTTAATCGAACTGATCCATCTTTATTTAATCTACTTATTTGATTTTTAATTTTAATTACTTGATTATTTGGTCCAACAATTGGATTAATAAATTCAATATCATAAAAAGAATTCTTATCCTTATCAGGATTTACGTCTAAACCTCTTGTTTGGGCTTCTCTTTTTGCATATCTATTTGTTGCCTTTTTTATTATTGCATCTCTATTATAATTTGGATCTTTCTTATTTTGTGGTGTATACTTAACTAAATCTCCTGGATTAAGAATCTTAGTTTTTTTTTGAAAACTATCGTCAAAATTTTCATATGTTACAGGAAATATATTATCTCCTGTCAGGGTTGATTTATATCCGAAAGTTACGCGATATAAAACTTTATTATTAGGACATTGTTGAGGTCTAGGATATTTTGTTTGTAAAACATTTCTATTTTCATTTATATTAATATTAATATTCATATTATTATAAATTGGAGAGAAATTATACTTGAACCATAAAATTATTTAAATTTCGTAAATGATCTTGACGTTCCCTTCTTTTTTTAGCTTTATCTAATATTTCAGTTGCCTTTTTTATTTCTTCTTCACTTACTTCATTATCTTTATCTAAATCTAATAAATGTTCATATCTTCTATATTTTTGAGGAATAATACATAATTGACTTTGTTCATTAAATAGATGATCTGTTAAAACAGTAAATATTGCAGTTAATGCTAAAGCTACTAATATATCTCTACTTCCCATCCAAGAAATAGCAAAAATCAATAATTGCCTGCCTATATTATTTTTTAAATATTCTTCTTGATTTTTACTTAATTCAATTGTAACATATTTTGAACCTATATTTAACAGTATCATTACTAATCCTGCAAAAAATTTACTATTATTTAATGCTTTTAAATATTCTAAAATAATACTTATCATATTTAATATAAATTTAGAAATTAATATAATTGTTTTTGTTCAACTCTAAATCCATTATTGGTATGTTGATCAAGTTGTTCTGTTGATTCTATAGTAGCTCTTTCACTTTCAATCTTAATATTTCTATCTAAATCTGTAACACAAGGACCTCTAAAAATGGATGGTTTCCATACTTGTATTTTAGGAGTAAATTTCTCTTTTCTATCAACAAATGTTTCTTTGGAATCGATTAAAACTATTATAATTAAGGCCATAATTATTCCAGCAGACATACTAACCTCTTTTAGTAAATATGCATTTAATAAAATAAATACTCCTAATAATATCTTATTTTCTTTCACATTTTCTAGATATATAGGTTTTTTATATACCAATATTACCAATATCCCAAGTAAAATAATTTCAATATAATTTTCCATTATATAATTTTATAATATAATTTATTCAGTTCTTTACATAAAATTATAATCTTATTTTTTTATAAGTATGTCCTCCACTAGTCTTGGATTTTCAGAAATTTCATCAGTAGAAAATTTTACTCCTAACAAAAAAAGAAAAAATAAAACTATTAAGAAAAAATCTAGCAAAGTAAGAGAATTCCTAAACAGTATGGAAGAAGGAAGTAATGATGATGGTTCTAATTTAGCTAATTTTAACGAAACTTTTGAACCTCCTCCTCGTGAACAATTAACTAATCAACCCGATCCTATCAAAGAAACGAGTCCAGATACAGATACAGCTATAGAGGTAGAAGCCTTTTCTAAATTATCTAATGAAGAATCATCTAATTTAAATTACCAGAATTATTATAATACATATGTTCCTTATTATTCTAAACCTTCTAATGAAGCAAATCTGCACGGGTCTAGAGATGAACTTATGAAAAAATTAAATTATATGATACATCTTTTAGAAGAAAATAAAGATGAAAAAACTCAAAATGTAACAGAAGAACTTGTATTATATATGTTTTTAGGCGTTTTTACTATTTTTGTTGTTGATTCTTTTGCAAGAGCTGGAAAATATACGCGCTAATTTAAAATAAATACATTTGTGCTCTCAAAGGGTCTATAGCCAAAATTATAAAAATAATATGATGCATCTGTTTTTAAAACAGGTTGATATCTTTTCTGTATATTTTTAATGATAAAATTATTGTTGGAAATATTCTCTATAAATAATCTTGTAAATTTTATTCTTTCATAAATCAAACTAACTGAACACATAAATCCTAATACAAATACGCTCTCATCTGTTTCTTTAAAACTACATATACATTCCATACCGCGTTTTCCATTATATCGGGTATAAGTATTATTAAACACAAACATATCATAAGGTTCATCATCTATTAAAGTAACGGTTATAAATATTTGTTGATCTTTTATAAGTAACTCTATATGCTGTAAGTTTGGAACTATAATACATTTAAATTTTTTAGTAGAAGATTTCATTAATCGCTCATAAACATATATAAAATAATGGAGAGTTTGTTTATTTATTAATATTGTTCTAATATTAGGTTGATCAAATTTGACTAGTTTATCCCAATAAAATATATCAAATAAATAATTTTTATAAGCCGTTAATGGAACTATCAAAGTTGCAGCACCTTCTCTTTTAAATAAGAAAACTGTATTATTGTGTTTATATCTACTATTCACATAATGACTATATATAACTTTTGGTGCAATACCTTTTTTCCTATAATTTTGATGAACACATAAAAAATCTACATAATAAAGTGGTAATTTTTTATCATCAATATAACAATCTAAAGGTCTTGTACTCATTGTTCCGATTAACTTAAAATTATTTTTATCATATATCATTGATAAATATGATTTACTATTATGTGCTTTAAAATAATTCAAAACACCTTTTTTAGGCGGGTTATATTTTTCATGTTTGTGAGGTGAATAATGACCTTGAATAAAATTTGCAAATAGTGCCTTTTTTTTAGTAGGTGTGTTAAAATATGTATCAAAATAAATATCAGGATCGTAAAATTTATCTTTTTCAGGTTTTCCGTGTTGAATTATCCCTGGAGGTATAATCCAATATTTTAAATTATGAAAATGAAATACAGGTTGCCGTGACCAAAAAGGAAATTTTAATTTATAAATAGCTATCAATAAACATATAATACTTAATACCGCTAGAATGTAATACATTTATATTTAGTGATAAATATACTTTATAAATTTAACGAAAATATTGATATAATATATATGGCCAGTCTATTAACAAATGCAAGTGATATACACGATGGAAATGTTCAAGATGCTGTAGCTCAAATAACCGGTAACACATCAGCAGCAGCAGCAGCACAAAAAGAAGCAGATGATGCATATTATAGAGCACCTAGAGAAGATCCAAATGAAGAAATAGTGCTTGGTTTTTATAATAATTTTATCAAATTAAAAAATAAATGGAGTAATAAAAGAAA
>Ga0315315_10000051_pt1 | contig 86835 bp, 73 predicted proteins | sample M140m3416metaG_FD_203699 | JGI IMG/M metagenome (GOLD analysis project Ga0315315, IMG submission 203699) | Ammonia-oxidizing marine archaeal communities from Monterey Bay, California, United States - M1 40m 3416 | ecosystem: Environmental > Aquatic > Marine > Intertidal zone | place: USA...
ATGCTTTACATTTATTCGGATGGTTACCAAGATCAATTTGGTGGAGAAAAAGGAAAGAAGTACATGGCAGCTAAGTTTAAAAAACAACTATTAAGAATAAGTTCAAAAGATGAAAAAGAGCAACTTAAATTATTGTCCAAAGAATTTTCTACTTGGATACAAGGTTATGAACAGATAGACGATGTCTGTGTCATGGGTGTCAGGGTTATTTAATATATTTATTCATTGAATTTTTTCAGAAATATTTTATTCTTTTTATTTTTCCTTTTAGGCTTTTTAAAAGGCGTCTCACAGTATAATTCAGATTCTCTTTTAAGTATTTGGAACGATTCTTTGCTACCAGCTTCTAAAAGATTGGAATCTGTAAGCTCTTACATAATGAATTTGAAGTCTACAAAAGCAGATAGTGCTTTAAAGATTGCAGATAATATGTATCAATATGCTTTTTCTGAAAAAAATGATAAATATTCTGCTAAGGCCTTAAATCTTAAAGGAGTTTGTTTATCTGTTTTAAATAGAAATACAGAAGCTTTAAAAGCCTATCGTAGTTCTTTAAAAATATATTCGAGCATAAGAGATACTTTAGGGATTATTACAGAAAATAATAACATAGGAATTCTCTATAATAAAAGTGGTAAAATAAAAGCGGCATTAGACATTTATAGAGACAATCAAAAGTTGAGTAGAATTATTTCTGATACGTTGTCTCTGGTTTGTTCAAATATAAACATGGCTTTTTTGCTGGAGTCGGATAATTACGATAGTTCAGAAATTCTTATTTATCAGGCTAATGAGTTGGCTAAATATATAGATTATGACTATGAGTCTTTTGCATTCACAAATTATATTCTCGCCTATTACAATTTCAGAAAAATAAGTCAAGAAAAAGCATTTTTTATTGATAGTGCAATGAAGTATTTAAATAATAGTTTTAAAATTTATCAAGAGAATAAAAACCATCAAGGAATGGCATTTTACTTTGAGGGAGTAGCAGAAATAAAATTTGCCGTTCGACAATACGATAGTTCTTTATTTTATATAGACAAGGCGCTTAATTTAGTTAAGCAAATCAAAGGAAAGGGAATGCCAGGTAATATCAATGGTTCCTTATTCTATTGGATTCCATTTGATATCTCTACTTCTCAGACTTCCAGTTTATTTTATTTTAAGTACTATATCTACTCTGTAATAAAAGACTCAGAAAAAGCTTTAGAGTTTTTTGAGAGATACCATGCACTTAAGGATAGTGTAGATAAAACAAGTGCCAAAGAAGAATTAGTGAAATATGAATCTGATAAAGCTTATGAAATTAAAAAACAACTTCAAGACGTTAAACACGATGAAGAAATTAAATCTCAAAAAAAGGTTCAGATATTTTTATTTTCAGGAATTGTTATTGTTATTTTCTTTTTGTTATTTATTTATAAACAACTCTCTACTACTAAAAAACAAAAAATAGTTATTGAAGAAAAACAGCGAGAGATTTCGGATAGTATTAATTATGCTAAAAGGATACAGGATGCAATGATGACTTCTTCTGTTTATTTAAATGATACTATGCCCAAAAGCTTTATTTTCTTTAAGCCAAAGGATGTAGTTTCTGGAGATTTTTATTGGATTCATAAAGATCTTGAGGATAATATATTCTTTACCGTTGCTGATTGTACTGGACACGGAGTTCCAGGTGCTTTTATGAGTATGATAGGAACTTCTTTACTAAATGAAATTATCATAGAAAAAGGAATCAATGATACAGATAAGATTCTAAATGAAATGCGAGCCCAGATTATAAAATCTTTAAGTCAAGAAGAAGAAGGTGCCCAAAAAGATGGAATGGATATTTCTTTATGTAAGCTAAACATGAAAAAAAGGACAGTTGAGTTTTCAGGAGCTCATAATTCTTTAATTCATATAAGTGGAGAGAAATTAGAAACCTATCGTGGAGACCATCAGCCCGTAGGTTTACTATTAGGAGATAAAAAACCATTTACCAAGTATAAAGTAAAGTTAAAGAAAGATGATATGCTTTACATTTATTCGGATGGTTACCAAGATCAATTTGGTGGAGAAAAAGGAAAGAAGTACATGGCAGCTAAGTTTAAAAAACAACTATTAAGAATAAGTTCAAAAGATGAAAAAGAGCAACTTATATTATTGTCCAAAGAGTTTTCTACTTGGATACAAGATTATGAACAGATAGACGATGTCTGTGTTATGGGGGTAAGAATCATTTAATTTTATAGGATTGTATAAAGTATTTTTAAGAATTTTTTATTTAATACTAAGCTTAGTATTTGCCTTTTTAATTATTATCTATGGAATTATCATCATTAGCAAACCTTCTAATGATGGAAAGGTAGTAGTAAAGGGAATATTAGATACAGTTTCTATTAAAAAGGACCAATGGGGAATTCCGCATATAGAAGCAAAAAATCAGCACGATGCACTTTTTGCCTATGGATATACTGTTGCTAAAGACCGTTTGTTTCAAATGGATCTTCAAAGAAGATTAGCTAGGGGAGAGCTTTCAGAAATTTTAGGAGAGGACTTAATAGAAATTGACAAAATGTTTAGAACTTATTTAATTTCTAATAAAGCAAAGCAATACCTTTCAGACACTTCTAAAATTAGTTCAGATGCACTAAAATATATTGATTCCTATATTCAAGGAGTAAATTATTTTATAAAAACCGGACCTAAAACCATAGAGCATCGCTTAATTGGAGAAGAGGTAAGACTGTTTGATAGATTGGATGTTGCTAGTATGACTATTTATATGTCTTTTTCTTTAATGGATGGTATTCGAAGAGATATGCTTTTTTCTATGCTGAAAGAAAAAATATCTAAAAATGATTTGTCAATAATTTTTCCGGATTATGCAGACAATAATTTTTTAACCATCATGGAAGAAGAAATATATTCTATTCCAAAAAGAAATTATTCTTCTGAAAAGCAAATGAACGATTCTGCATATAAAAAGTTGATTTCTTACTTTGACTTAACACAAAAAGTTACTGGTCTTGTTCCTCCGTTCCATGGAAGCAATTCGTGGGTTCTTTCCCCATTTCGTTCTTCTAGTGGTAATGCTATTTTAGCCAATGATCCCCATATAGGTCTTTCTAAACCCGATGTGTGGTACGAAGCTCATGTTTCTTATCCTGGATACAATAATTATGGATACTATATACCTACAATTCCTTTCCCATTAATTGGTCATGATGATTTTAAAGCTTGGGGAATGACTATGTTTGAAAATGATGAAGTAGATCTTTACAGGGAAACTTTTAATTCTGAAAATAAAAACCAAGTTTTTTTTGATGGAAAATGGGTGAACTCACAAGTAATAAAGGAGCAAATAAAAGTTAAAGATAAAGAACAAGAAGAATTAACTATTAGAGTTACTTCCCATGGTCCAATTATAAGTGATTATATTGATGGATATAAAGGATCTCCATTGGCTTTTTCATGGGTTTTTTACAATTTAGAAAATCCGTTTTTTGATATGCTTTATGAGATTACAACAGCCAAAAATATTACTTGTTTTCAATCTTCAGTTTCGAAAGTTACTTCACCTGGCTTGAATTTTTCGTACGCAGATAAAAAAGGAAATATTGCTTGGTGGGCAACTGGTAGATTACCCATAAGAGACTCTAATATTAATGCCAAGTCTATATTGGATGGAAGTAATTCAGATCATAATGTGAAATCCTATGTTTCTTTTGAGAACAACCCTCAAATGATTAATCCAAAAAGTGGAGTTATTATAACTGCCAATAATTTACCAACAGCCAATGAGATTGAATCCATTCCTAGATTAGATGGCTATTTCAGATCTACAGATAGAGCCCATAGAATATACCAACTTTTAGACCAACAAGAAACGTGGTCAACTGAAGAACTAAAAAAGATACAGAATGACGATTTTCTTATTTCTGGATTAAGAATCAATAAGGAAATAATTACTGCCTTAGACACCCTTAATAATCAATTTTCATTTTTTGAAAGCAAAGCCTATCAATTGTTAAAAACATGGGATGGAAATATGTCAGTAAACTCTAAAGGAGCTAGTGTTTTTCAATTGACTATTTATCACGTTTTAAAGGTTGCTTTAGAACCTAATTTGGGAAAAGATTATTTTAGAATTTACATGAATAATTTAGATCATTGGGATTTTTTTAAAAATTTAATTTACAAAAAAACAGTTCCTTTTTTAGGAGACTCTCTTATAAGTAGTGAGAAAGCAACCAAAGAGCTTATATACAATGGTTTTGTAAATGCTGTAGATGAAATCACCCATAAATTAGGAGAAGATATTAATAATTGGGACTGGGGAAATATTCATACTATTAAGTATGAGCATCCACTAGGCAAGTTAAGTCCATTAGATTATATATTTAATCTTGGACCATTTCCCATCCCAGGAGCAAACAATGTGATTAATAAATCTATGTCAACACCAGGAAATCACGATTACAAAGTATCTTCTTTACCATCTACAAGGAGATTAATTGACATTGGAAACTCTGAAAATTCTTATTCGGTTATACCAAGTGGTAATTCAGGAAACTTTTGGAGTAATCATTATGACGATCAATTGAATCTTTTTCTTAACGGAAAATACAGAAAAATCAACTTTTCCAAACAACAAATTAATAGCAATCTTATTCATGAATTGCAGTTATCTCCAAACTAATTTTGTTTATCTAATAATTAATTTTTTAGTAGTTACAAGATGATTAGACAGATTTTCGACTTTGGCTAAATATATACCCTTGGAAAATTGACTCAGATTAATCTCTAATTTTCCTGAACTATTTATCTTTTTATTAAATATTATTCCCCCTTGAACATTAATTATTTTTAGATGATATTTTTTAATTGAACTGTTGAAATAGAATTCACCATTAGAAGGATTAGGATAAAGAATTATATCATCTTTCAAAATATCATTTGTGTAAGCTGGCACATCTGTTATTTTAGAAACTCCACTGCTTGTGGTTACCCAAACTTGATCTTGTTGATCTACAACTAAATCGGTTATAACAGGCCCTATTAAGCCATCACTTGCATTAAAATCTACCCAACTGTAACCATTGTACATTGCCACACCTCCGTCTAATAAATAATCTATGTAAATTCCCACCCATAACAAGTTTCTAGAATCAAAATCCAGTCCCATTACTGGATTCAAAGTGTCTGGAGGTGGAAGTAAATACATCTGGGTATAGTTATTATTTAATAGGTTTTGATTGTTAAATACAGATAGTCCAGAAGAAGTTCCAACCCACTTTTTGTTTTGATTGTCAATAGCTATTGAGTTCACAATATTATTTAGTAACCCATCATTAGAATTGTAAACTGTGAAATTATTACCATCAAATTGAACTAAACCTCCAAAACCAGATCCCATCCATGCATCTTGGTTATTGTCAAATGAAATTTGTTGAATTCCACCAAATGGTATGCCGTCTGACATATTATAAGTTGTGAAGTTAATTCCGTCAAAAATGGATAATCCATCGTATTCTCCTATCCAAATTCTACCGTCTGAAGACTCAGTAATATATTTTACTCTATTATCCCCAAGACCATCTGTTGTAGTGTAACTAGTCCATGTAGAATTCGAATATTTACAAACTCCAAAATCTGTTCCAACCCATAAATCTCCGTTAGACATTGTTTTAATTGCTGTTATGGTGTTGCTTATTAATGCAGTATCAGTGCTGGTGGTAAAATTGGTCCAGTTAATACCATCAAATTTGGATATACCGTTTTGAGTTCCAAACCACATAAATCCATTCGCTTGGTTAGTTGCGCAAAGTACATTGTTGTCAACTAATCCATCGTTAGTTGTATAATTGGTAAATGTTTGTCCTAAAGAATTTAAAAACGAGGATATAAAGAGTAAAAGAGATAAATTTTTCATTTAGTTTTTAATAATTTTTTGAATAGAAATATTTTGAGAATTTTTTAAAAGAACTAAATACATTCCATTTTTTAAGTAGGAGAAGTTCAACATCATTTCATTTTTACCGGATTCTATTATTTGTTCTTTTATTATTTTACCATGAATGTCGTAAATAAAAACATTTGTTTTCTTATCATTATCTAAAAAAATATTTAACTGACTTTTGAAAGGATTTGGATAGAATTTGAATTGAAATTGATTATTTTGACCAATGCTTGCAAAATCGTTATTGTAATTAAAAGAAGGAGGGTTATATGTGAAAGTACCAGTTCCGTTTGGGATTCTTGCATAGGCAACATTGGTGGACTGAGTTGGGAAGGTAATAAAGTCAATAATTTCACCTAAAGAATTAGAAAGAACTATTTTTTCTCCATTATTAGAAAGTTTAAAATTAGTGTGAAATCCTCCTTGATTGCTTTTTTCATCTGCCCACAAAATAAGATATCCATTTGGCGGAAGACTGGAACTTGGTAGCCTCCATTTTTGTAAATTAATTGTATCGTCAGTTATAAATAAATCGTTGGTTGTAATTGTAGAATTGGTATTGTTATGTAATTCTATCCAATCCGCAAATTCGCCATATTCATTTTGAACTACATTGTCATTTATCGCTAATAATTCATTTATTACTATTTCTCCATTATTAATTGGTAAAACATATTGATAAAATTCATAAGCAGCCCTTTTTGGAGAAAATTGACCTGAACTATCATTTTCTGCATATATATAATACTGTGTTTGGTTTCCAACATTACTGATTTTAGCACCATATATGGAATCCCCCGATAATCCGTCGTTGTTATTGCCGTCATCTAACATGGTAATTTCTTGAAAAATACCATAGTTGGAAGATCTGAAAAATAAAATTACTTCACTGGCATATTCTACTTTTGCAGTTATCCATAAATCATCTCCAATAGAAATATTACTTGTTGATTCTCTAATTGAGTCTATGGTTAGGTTATGGTTATATCCATGATAATTGTTTAAGTAGCTAAATCTATTATTCATTAAATCACTTATTCCAGGATAGTCAATAATATTATTTACTGTAGAATCTAGGTTGTTTTGAAAATGTAGATAGCTATAAAATTTATTAGAATCTAAAAATACACTTTGATCAATTGTGTTATACATTTTATTTGCACTATCTAAATAATTTAAATTGGCAAAATTTTCTTCTGTAATTGTTTTTAAATGAGCTATGTACATTTTTCTATATCTATTATCGTCAAAAATATTTCTCATTAGCGGTCTGGGGAATACAGAAACATCATAAATGTGACTTAAGGGATCTAATGTTTTAGCTTGTGGTATACTAAATCCAGAAAAAAAACTGGATGCATCAGTTAGTCTAAAACTTCCAAAAGACATATTTAAATCCCATAGTATTGGATTGAATCTTCCAGCGTTATCTTTGTATAAATAAAAGTTTTGAGCATAACCAATATAGCTGTCTAAATTTACTAAGCTGTAATTAAAAGCATGCATCCATAAAGTTCTATCTACGTTTAAAACCTGATTTAAGTAGCTAGGGAAATTATTGAGTGTGTCAATTAAATCATACAAATCACTCCATCCAAAATCTGACTTAATTGTATAAAGATTTTCGTAATTCAAAGAGTCATTTCCTGGCGAAAAACTTAAATTAGAATTTTCTCCAAATAGATTCAAACTATGAGGATTACATTTGAAAAATGAATTATTTCTAGATTGGTAATGCTTACTTAGAAAATCTTTATTTACAGATTCTACATTGGAATAAAGTCCCCAAAGTGTATCGTTAATATATAAATTGACAAAGTTAGCTTCAGAAGAAGGCATGTATTTTCTGGCTATTTGATAGGAGAGTGCTTCTCTTATAAATGTTGGGTCATGAATACAATTGCTTAGCTTTATTTTGTTATATCCTTGATGCTCTTGGCCATCAATTATATAATCTAATTTCACATTGAAAGGATTTTTAGTTTGTGTAATATTTACCGAACTATATCCTTTGTATCTTATTCCAACACTATCGTAATGATTTCCATCAATTATAATTGAGGCTAGTATTCTCTGTTCGTCTCCTAAAACGTATAGACTATCCAGAAGGTTTTTCCAATTAGATTGGTCAAAATAAAATTTAATTTCTCTTAAAGAATCAGTATGATAAAAGCTCTGACAAAAAATATTATTTATAAATAAAAAACTACAAAATGAAATAAAAAGCCTAAAATTCATTTTTATCAAGAATTATTTTTTTTGATGTGAAACCTCCACTAGAATCTTGAATTTTGATTAAATAAATTCCATTGGAATGATTGGAAAGATTAACTTTTGCATTACTTATTTCAATTGATAATAACCTTCCATAAGCATTGAAAATATTAACTCTAGACGATTTGGTTAAACCATCAATATTGAAAATCCCATTGGAAGGGTTAGGGTAAATTGAGAATTTTGAATCTTCTGTATTTCTTATTCCGATACTACATGGGTTGTTTAATAGTGAAATTATTCCAGGATATTCACATTCGTATCTAAATGCTTTTGCTGGTCCTCCACCATTATATTGCCAAACAATATTTTCATTTTGGTCTACTTCATACATTATTCCTGCTCCTCCTTGGCCACCAGAAGTATTTACAAAGATATTTCCATTAGACATTCTATCAGATGCCGATTGTCCTGGTGCAGAATACTGACAAACATATCTTGAATCGTAGGACGTAGGTCCAAATGATTGTCCAGAAGTTCTTAAATAATTATTTCCATTAATAGAATCTAAAGGGGCTAGAAAAACATCCACAGTAGACTGGGTATTGTTAATTCCTTTATTATTAAATATTTGTAAATATCCCCCATATGGCCTTCCATCGTTTTCAATCCACCTAATGTCATGCACCGCATTTGGAATTATTTGGTTCCCTGAAAGCCCATAATTGGAAGGGTTGCCCCATCTGTATAAAATATCTCCCCCTTTACCAGAGTTTCCACCAGAGTGACTAGCTGCTTCACTAGTGGTTGTACTATGGTCAATTATATATACTTCACTTGCATGTCTAGATGAAAATGCAATTTGATCTAAATTTGCATTGTAGTCTATCCCGTTTACATGAAACCAATCCCCACTACTCATTCCCGGAGGGCCGCTGCCAGTAGCAGAAATCATATTAATATCTATTAGTTCAGGGTGGTTAGAAATTACACCAAAATTGTCTTTACTTGAATCGTGGTCTTGTATAAGGTGATCCCAAATATGCCATTCCCAAACAATTTGTCCACCATTTCCATTTTGAGCAATTTCTACAAAGTGACTTGGCCATTTAGAAGTTGTGGCACCGTCGTATCCAGCTTGAGTTAACTCACTTATTGTTTTTACTTCCCAAGCAATTAACATTACATTATCTCCAACTAAGCATATGTCATGATGAGAACAATGATTAGCATTGGAGTATATATATTCCCATACTATGTTTCCTGAAAGATCTATTTCTTGAACTAAACCACCAATAGCAGCTCCATTAAGCTGATTGGAAGCATATTTCCCCCCTCTTACAATATTTCCATTTTCTTTTAAAAGAACTGTATAATTACATGCAACATTACAATTCCAAGTTTTGGCAATATTTCCATCTTTATCAATTAAATAAGCAGTATTTTGATTTTGCCTGTTATATAGAGCAAACCCGTTAAAATCTTGAGAAATCAGTGGTGTAAATAATCCAAAGCATAAAAATATAAGTATAGATCTTTTCATTGTTGTTGTTTGTGATGATTGTATAATAGGTTAGACGACAGAATATTTTTATTACTTCGAATAGTTTGATTTTTTTTAATTTTCACAGTAATATACAAAAACACTCAATGCATGCATTTAAATATTAAAATTTTTAATATTTAATTTTCAAACATCAAATTAATGAAATGCTTTAAGTGATACATTTGAGGAATAATCAAAAATTAATATGAGTAAAAGTAAAGTTACCTTTGGACAAGCATTTAAAACCATTATTTGGCCAAGAAAAAAATTATTATTTATTGGTCTTTTTTTAATTTTAATTAGTAAAGCTTCCGGCCTTGTTACACCTATTATTATGAAGACTTTTGTTAATGATGCTCTTGGTAAAGATATGGACCTAACTCTTAAAATTGTAGGAATTGTAATTTTCTCAATATTGGTAAATTCTATAACCTCTTATCTACTCACTAGGTTTATTGGAGTTCAGGCACAATACCTTATTGCAGAACTGAGAACCAAAGTTCAAAAGAAAGTACTAACCCTTCCAGTTAATTATTTTGACAACAATAAGTCCGGAGCACTTGTTTCCAGAATAATGACAGATGTTGAAGGGGTAAGAAATTTAGTAGGAACAGGTTTTGTTCAGCTTATAGGTGGTATAATGTCATCTTTAGCTGCATTTGCATATTTAATTACCATAAGTTTTAAACTTACGATTTTCGTTCTTTTGCCCATAGCTCTTTTTGCTGTAATTGCTTTAAAAGCATTTGGTTATATTAGGCCAATTTTTAGAGAGAGAGGGAAGAAAAGTGCTGAAGTTTCTGGGCGTTTGACAGAGTCTTTAAATGGAATTAGGGTAATTAAAGGTTTTGGTGCTGAAGCACAAGAGTTAAGTATTTTCTCTACAGGTGTAGATGAAATTTTCCAGTTAGTTAAAAAAAGTATGACCGCCCAAGCTTTAATGGCTAGCTCAGGAGTTCTTATGATTGGCTTAGCAAGTGCTGGAGTTATGGGTATTGGAAGCTATTTAGGTTTAAATAATGGTGAATTTATTTCTTACACAGCAATGATTGCATTTTTAGTAGCACCAATTATTCAAATAGGAAATATTGGAAGTCAATTTACAGAGGCATTTGCTGGTTTGGATAGAACAGAAGAAATAATGTCCATGAGTCCTGAAGAAGATGAAATTATAAGAAATATAGAGCTGGATTCTATAAGTGGAGATGTAGTTTTTAAAGATGTTTCATTCTCTTATTTAGAAGATTCTGAAGTAATTCATAATATTTCTTTTAAAGCTAAAAAAGGATCAATGACTGCCCTTGTTGGAACTTCTGGTTCAGGGAAATCTACTATTGCAGGGTTAACAGCTTCTTTTTTAAATCCCAAGTCTGGAAAAATAACTGTAGATGGAATCGATTTATCTAAAATCAAATTATCAAGTTACAGAAAGAAATTGGGAGTAGTTCTTCAAGACGATTTTTTGTTTGAAGGCACCATAAAAGACAATATTCTTTTTCCCAATCCTGATGCGAGTGATAAACAATTACAAGACGCGGTAAGGGCGGCTAATGTTTATGAATTTACAGAAAGATTTGAAGATGGAATAAATACTCTAATAGGGGAAAGAGGAGTGAAACTTTCTGGGGGCCAACGTCAAAGAATAACTATTGCTCGTGCGATTATTGCTAATCCAAGAATTCTTATTTTAGATGAAGCTACTTCTAATCTAGACAACGAAAGTGAGTCTTTAATTCAGGAAAGTTTAAAAACGTTAATGGAAGGGAGAACAACTTTTGTTATTGCCCATAGGTTAAGCACCATAAGACAAGCAGACCAAATATTGGTTATTGAAAATGGAGAGATTGCTGAGAAGGGAACCCATGATAAATTACTTTCTTTAGAAGGGAGATATTATAAACTCCATAAGTATCAAGCAAGAATTTAATTCTTTTTATTAAATATAATAGGGTGTTTTTTTCTGTAAAACAGTCTTTTTTTTAATTTTAAATAGTTTTTATTTTAATTACATACATTGAGTTATTAATTAAAAAGTTGATCTTTTTTCTCTTATAATAGATAATAATAGTAGTTTTGTGCTTTATTAAAATATATATTATGAGTAACGGAACAGTTAAATTTTTCAACAACGCCAAAGGATTTGGATTCATTACACCTGAAGATGGTGGAAAAGACGTATTTGTACACAAGAATGGATTATCTGAAGATATACAAGAAGGTGATAAAGTAAGTTATGATGTTGAGGAAAGCCCAAAAGGGTTGAATGCAATTAATGTGAGAGTAGATTAATATTCTTAGTTTAAAAATAATTTCATTGATTGAGCCTGTCATAACTGATAGGCTTTTTTTTTGCTCATTTTAAAGAAACCTTAATTAGTTATTGTTCAAAAGTTCTGTTGTAAATAATAGAATTAAATTTAGTGTTGCATTAAAAATGTGGTAAGATATTGTAAAGGTATTATCTTTGGTTGACTTTAAAATTTCCAAAAGCGAATTAGGTGCTTTTTTTAGAGCTGAAGACCATTCAAAATATATTGATTGAAAGTATCAGGTCTTAAGAAATTTTTTAAATGGATTAATTATATATAAGCGCTCTACAAGAGATGATAAAAGAAAGCTTAAGATTTAATAAATAAGAAAAATGTCTCGAAGAACCTACGAAAAAGATGCACAATATATAGTGGTTGCAGATGATTTAGATGAAATTGTAAAAGATAAGCGTCCGGGGTGGAGAGCAAATTCATCCAAAGCAAATCAGCGCCAAAGAAGATATAAAAAACGATTAACAAAGTTTCTTCTAAAAATATCTTCAAGTTCTAAATAGTTTCCTGATAATATTTTTTCATAAATGGAATTTCATTTTCATCAATAAGCTTTTTAATTTGATAATTTTTGTGATGGCTAGATTTGAATTTTATTAAATTTTCATTTGTTATTTTATTAAGTAGGTTGTTATCATTTAAATTTAAAAAGCTAAATAATCTCATGAATTCCTTTTTATCTTTCTTGATAATTTTATCAAAATCTAAATATATATGATCAATATTTTTGTTATCATTCAATTTTTTGTAAGATTCTAAATACCATTTTATAATTAAATTTTTTGTTTTTAATTTTAATTCAGGTTTGAAATTCACAGATGAAATTGACTTAAAAATTAATTCATTTAAGTTTATTGTTGAGTTAATTATAATATTCGGACATCTATTTATCGATAAAATTTTAGCATCCTGAAATTGATTATGCAACGAGTCTATTTTACTCATCATAAATGGATTTTTTGAAAGAAATTTTTTCTTTTTATCACTGTTAAAGACGTAATTATGCCTTTGAATTAGCTTAAAATATCTTTTCATTATTCTTTTTTTTTTCTTTTCATGAACTTGATTATCAAAATCAAGAAAAGAATCAAAAAGCTGACTATCAGGATAAAAATATTGAATGTATCCAGAAGAAAAACTCCAAATTAAAATCAACTCATCTTCTTCAGGTTGTTCTAGACCAGTATTATGAATGGCAGAAATATTTTTATAAACTTTATTTGAAAAATAAATTGCAGTTTTTTTTATTTTAAGATTCATTTTTTTATCTAGTTCATTTATTGCTAGAAATATAAATTTTTGGGTTATTGATGGAGCAAATAATAATTCCCATAATTTAAAGCTTGTAAAATCATTCTTAAATGAAGATAAAAGATGTAAAAGCATAGTTGTCCCAGTTCTTGGCATAGAGACAATAAATAATGGTTCTTTAATATCTATTTTCTTGAATTTATAAAAGAACAAATTATCAATTAAAAGAAAAAAATTATTTACTATAAACTGAAAAGTAAATATCGGAATCATCAGAAAAACTACAACTATTCTTTTAAAATATGGAAAACGCATATTGCTTGGGTTTAGGGAGAATAACCCTGTTATTAGTTTTAAACTTATAAAATTTGATTTTGACATTTATTTTGAATTTTCAACTCCTTTAAAACAACAATTATTTTTTTTAAAAATGGTCATTTTTTTATTTGTATTTATGTTTTATTCTAGTGTAAGCTCTTTTATTAAAGTATTTATTTTTAATTAAAAGATTCTCATAATCAATTGATTATTTTTATTTAATCTAATTTAAAACATCCTTTTTGGTATTTTTTTCTTTTTTCTTTTTTTTTAAATTCTTTGAGATTACTTAAATATTAAAATTAAATTTAAAATATTCATTTCTTTAGATCTTAATTGTTTTCTACAGTTGAATATCCAACTATATTAATATTTATTAATACTATATGAGGTTTTTTTTATTAGATAAAATTAAAGAATTAGTACCTGGCAAATTTGCAAAGGGAATAAAGTGTTGGAGTCTTGATAATGAAATCTTCCAGGATCATTTTCCGGGATTCCCTACAACACCTGGTGTACTTCTTAATGAATCAATGGCTCAGTTAGCCGGTATTTTAATCGAGCATAGCTATTATAAAGAATTTAATACTAACAGTCCAGTCTATCCTGTTTTAAGCATTATTCATAAAGCTAAATTTAGAACATTTGTTCAACCGGGTGATCAATGTTTTATTGATGCAGAATTAATGACAGTAGACAGAGGAAAAGCTTCTACACGTGTTAAAACAATGGTAGAAGATAAGTTGGTTTGTGAGGCTGTATTTTCATTTGTTATAGGTACAGCCAATGATACAAAATCTAATCCCTTTTTAAGTAAACGACAACAATACTACCATACAATTTTACCTGAAAATTTTAAAAATGTCATTTAATCTTATAGGTCATTCAAGTTTTGTTGCAGATGAGTTTAATGAGATTATTCTTACTCAGGATCAAAATAAAAAAGTTGTTTCTGGCACTATCAGTTTAGATAAAAATTCTAAATATTTCCCATTAAGAAGTGATGAAAAAGTAATGCGTGATGATGTTAAAATGTCAGTTGTTACAATTCAAAAGCTTTTAAAAGATTCACATCTTTCTAAAAAAGATATTGAAAAAATATCTCTTTATGTTGCAAATGGAGCTTTTATTCAATATTTCCAAAAACACATGAGTCGAGTTTTACGAGTTTATAAAGATTTAAAGGGAGTAATGGGTGAGTTAAATAGAAAAAAAATTTACAGAGCAAGCCCTCCTTTACTTGCCTTAGAAACATTAACTAACTCAAATATGAGCTTTATTTCTCAGTATGGTGGAATTAAAGGAAATAATACTACTTATGGGAATACATCAATAGGAGCATATTATGCAATACAAAGAGCTTGTAAAGATTTATTAAATGGCCATGAAAATGCAATGGTATGTGCTTCTAACTCATCTGGAACTTATTCTCAAATCATGATTGGTTCTGCTATGAATAGTTCATTTTTTAAAGAAAGCTCTGCAGGAGCAAATTTGCTTTTCAGCTCCAAAAACATAGAAAATAAAATTCCAATTTGTAAAATCACAAATATGAATAATTGTAAAATACCACCAAACATTTATCAAAATTCTATTGAAAGAAATTGGAGCAAACTTCTTGATGAAAATCAGTCAGATAAATTAATTTTTTCAGGTGCAATTGATGACGAAACTTTCGAAAAAGATTTTTCTTACTTAACAAAAATTCATTCTAATATTTTCTCTTTGTATACAAAATATGGAAGTTTAGGAGCTTCATCAATACCTTTAGGAATTATAGAAGGAATTAAAAATATTCAAGGTGGATCAGATGTTATCGATATTATAGATCGTGACTTATATGGACGAGAATCATTAATTCGTATTGAGAGGTGTTAAATAAGAAAGTTTATATTATAGATTATGAAGTGCTTAGTCCAATTGCGGAAGGTGCTAGTAATTTAATTTCAAGTATTGAAAACAATTTTTGTGCAGAAGGCTTTGTTAACAGAGTAGATACTGCTGGTATTCCATTTAAGAAAGCAGCAGAAATAAAATATGATTTAAAGAAATATTATCATGATGAACCCCAATCTTTAAAGGATTCTTGTTTTTCTGATAGAAAATTAGAATTAACTGTTGCTTGTTACGGAAAAGCAAAGACAAGAATGGAAAAATTATTTTCATTATTTGAATCTGAAAGAACTGGAGTTATAATGGGTGTTGGCGCCGATGTAATTCCTTTAGAATTGTATGAAGAAGAGATTATAAGTTATGCATCAAAAAACTTAGACCCCTTAATAGAACTAGAATTTAAGATAAATAACAATGATACTAGGCTAAATGTTGTTAATAATCCATATGATATTCATTCTCTTTATTTAGCACAAAAAATGAATGCTGGAGCTTTTCAAAGATCAACATTAACTGCTTGTGTTTCATCTACTCAAGCTGTAGCTTTTGCTGCTGATGCTATTAATGATAATGAAGCTGATGTTGTAATTGCTGGTGGTACGGATTCTTTAGTTAATCTTGTTGCTATGTCATCTTTTGGAAAATTGGGTGTAATTCCAGAGTCAAGAGAAGCTATAAATTGTAGACCATTTGATATAAATAGAAATGGAGCTTTAGCTGGAGAATGTGCTGGATTTATTATAATGGCTTCTGAAAAATTTGTTGAAAAACATAATATAAAACCAGTTGCAGAATTCATGGGTTATGGAAATACTTTAGATGCCTATAAAATTACTGCACCAGAACCTGAAGGCAATTCAATAACTTTAGCAATTAAAAATGCGGTTGAAAACTCTGGTATTGAATTTGATCAGATAGATTATATTAATGCTCATGGTACAGGAACCAAACATAACGATCATTTAGAACTTAAATGTATAGAAAAAGCATTGGGTGAAAGAGCTAGATCTATCCCTATTTCGTCTACTAAAGATCGCCATGGTCATGCAATTGCTGCTGCTGGAATTCAAGAAGTTTGCCTTCTAATTGAATTAATGAAAAACAATACAATTCCAGCAAATCTAAATTTATTAAGTCCATGTAATTCAGATTTTAATCTTGTTCGAGAAAATTTAAAAAGTCCAATAGAATTTGCTTTAACAAATAACTTTTCTTTTGGAGGGGTAAATACAGTATTAGTTTTAAAAAACGAAATGATATGAATTTGGAATTAAATAATAATGTTGTTGTAATAACTGGCGGTACTGGTGGTATAGGAAGTGAAATTGTAGCAGAATTTTTAAATGAAGATGCTATAGTGATTTGCTTAATAAGAAGTGAATCAAAAATGGCTCTACTTAAAGAAGTTTTATTAAATAGAAATATTTCAATTCTAAATTTATTTTCTTACCAATGTAATTTAATAGATTATGGTGGAATAAAAATTATTATAAATAAAATTTTAAAAGAATTTAAGCGGATTGACACCTTAGTTAACTGTGCTGGATATGCTAAAGAATACCCTTTTGCACTTCTATCTGAAAGCCAAATTTCAAATATGATTGATTTAAATTTAAAAAGTCCAATAATGTTAACTCAGGCTGTACTTAAATCAATGTTCAGACAAAGATCAGGAAGTATTGTTAATATTTCGTCAATAGCTTCTGTCTCCAAAGGTCGTGGAATTGTTTCTTACGCCTCCTCAAAAGCTGGAATTGAAACATTTACAAGAACTTTAGCAATGGAAATAGGACGGAAAAATGTTAGAATTAATTGTATAAGACCAGGTGTTATTGAAACAAAAATGAGTGGAAATATAAAAGAAGTTTTAAATAATAATGTAGGAGAATTTAATTCACTTGGTAGAACTGGAAATCCTAATGAGATTTCTAAAATGACAACCATTCTTGCATCTGACCAAGTATCATCCTATATTACTGGTGAATGCATAACAATTGATGGTGGAATAATATAATAATAAATGAAAAGTTTAGATGAAATATTTATTGATGTTTGTGAAGTAATTGAATCTTCAACCGGGATAAATAAAAACGAAATTAAGTTAGAAAGCACATTGTTTAATGAACTTGGAGTTGACTCTATTGATTTAGTCGATATACTTTTTGAGTTAGAAACACTTTTTGATTTAGAATTGAATATTAGTGATATTGAACTTAAAGCAAAGGAAGAATTAGGAGATATTCCTTATGAAATTGATGGTGTGATTACAGAAGATGGTTTAAAGGCTCTTCGTATTCATATGACTGAAATCGATTCTAAGAAACTTGAACATGGAATTACAATTCATCAATTAATTCAATTATTTTCTACACATTCGTTATGTAAACTTGTACATTATAAAATGGAAATTAAGGAAAATGAAATCCCTTCATGAAAATTTATAGACTAATAACAACAACCAATCTTTTTTCTTTTGGTGATAATATGGGGGAAGTTCCTGTTTTGGGTAAATCTCTTTACAGTTGGCAAAAAAAAGCAGTTGAAATTAATTCATATGAAATTACTAGCATCAATTCTTTAGAAGAGGTTGATCCAAAAGAAGATTATTTAATTTTTGAAAATAATATATTATTTAATGATCTTTTGATCAAAATTTGTATAAATGCTGCCCAAAATACAATTAATAGCTTGCAATTTTTTTTTGATCAAAACAATTTTAACCAAAGGTATCTTTTTCCATCATCTTTAGATTTAAAAGATCTACGCTTTATCCCAATTCGTTTTAATAAAGCATATTCATCAACCATTAGTAATTTTGTTATTCCTCAAAATGTATTTAGTGATCCATTGTATTTACCAGAATCTTTAATTGCAGGTGGAGAATTTCATATGGCACAAAGTGATGTTTTTGCAATAACAATAGATTCTCCTTTTCAATTATTAATGGCTAACCTTGCTCAGAACTTATGTCGTTTTCATAAACTTAAAAATAAAATTCCAAAATTTCTTCAAAATAGAATTGGCACTCGTCAATCTAAATGGTATTACAGTGGATTAAAAAGATTAAATAAAAAAGGTAAAAATTGTAGAATCCATCCCTCTGCAATTATTGAAGGCTCTATAATTGAAGATAATGTTTCAATTGGAGCCAATACAATTGTTAGATTTTCATATATTCAAAAAGGTACTGTAATTACTGACAATGTTTCTGTTATTAATTGTGTTCTTGGTGAAAAAACACATATTTCAAATAGTAATTATGTCAATAGTGTTTTAACTTATGAAGAAGTTTTTTTAATTCATGGCCCTTACCAATTTTCTGTATTTGGTTATAAATCTGCTTGTTTTGCTGTAATAAATTGCGACATAAGACTAGACGAAAAAACAATTAAAATTCCTTCTTCAAAAGGAATTATAGATTCAGATCAAAGAATTTTAGGAATAGCTTATGGTCATAAATCTAAAACAGGTGGAGGTAATATTATTGCAGCTGGGAGAATTGTTCCAAATGATAAAATTATTACACCACCTGAAAATATTATTTTAAAATTTAATTTTTGACGAAAATAGCCATTATTGGAGCATATGGATATACAGGTTCTCTAATTTGTGAGCAATTAGAAAAGTCTAGAATTAACTATTCTATTTATGGTAGAGATGAAAAGAAATTAATTAGATTAAAAAATACTTTTAGTTATATTCAATTTCATTCAGTTATAGATTTAAGAATTCAAGACGATGTTAAATCAATTATTTCTTCAAATGATGTAATTATAAATTGTGCAGGTCCCTTTACAGAGGAATCAGAAATATTAGTAGAAGAATCAGCAATTAATGGAAAAATCTATTTGGATATTTGTGGAGAAATAGGATTCGTTAAAAGTTCAAATGAAAAGTATAATCAAATTGCCCAAAAAGCTAAAGCTACCATAATTCATGGTTGCGCATTTGAAAGTCTGTTTGCAGATTTAGCTCTTCAAAAAATTTCAAAAAGTGGTGTAATAATAAATAGTTTAAAAACAATTTATGACTTTAACCAGAGAATGATATCACCTGGAACTAGAATAACTATGAAATTATCAAAGTTTCGAGATTCCTTAAAAATTGATAATGGAGTTTGGTCAATTAGTAATATTAAAAAAGATCTAATTCTTGTTGAAATAGATAATAATTCTTTTAAATATGCTATACCTTATTCTCTTCCCGAAATTGCTTATGCTTATTGGAATTACGATACATTTAGTGCAGAAAGCTTTCTAATTGTAGACGATACAGAAGCCAAACTTCTAGCTGAAAAACCAAAGCTTTTGGGAGATCCATTGAAAGTATTGGACAAATTAAGATTTAGAAAAAAAAATGGGCCAGTTGAAGAAATTAGAAAAAGTCAAAAGAGTAGGTTAATAATCAGCGTAAATACTGGAACTGATAATGAAGTTAATGCAATTTTAAAATCGTCTGATATGTATTTAAATACTGCTAAATCAATAGTTCTAGCAATTGAAAATATAGTTGAAAATGGTAATAAAGTTTTTGGTGTTGTTAGTCCAGGGTTAATTTTTCAGGATTCACTTTCACAAACCATTAACAAACTATCCATAGATTTTAAATTAATTCAAAAAGTAAAGTTTAAAAATGTTTAAAGATTACTCCTTAAATATTATACCAACTTTAGTTTTAATCGTTTTTTTCTCTTCCCCTTTATTTACATTTTTTGTTGATTTTTCATGGTTATATTTAGTATTATTGATCATTAATTTTATTTGGTTTGGGCTTTCTAGTAGTTTGTATTATCACAGAACTTTAAGTCATAAAGCAGCAGAATTACATCCTTTAATTCATTTATTATTTTTATTTGGAGGAACAATCAGTTTAAGTGGCAGTCCAATCGATTGGGTTGTTATTCATCGTTATCATCATTCAAATTCAGACAAAGAAACCGACCCTCATTCTCCACTTCACGGTAGATTATGGTCTTATATTGGTTGGATTATACTTAGAGATAAAAGTTTGGTTATAGAGTTAAAGAAAAAATATTGTTCAGATTTAATTAAAAATAAACTTATTGTCTTTTTTGATAAAAGATTCATGTTGATTGTACCAACATTGGTATATAACTTTTTGTTATTTAATGTTTTTGGATGGGGTGGTGTTGTTTATGGATTTCTATTAGCTGGATTAATGTCATATAATTTTCATTGGATGTTAATTGCCTCATTTTGTCATAATTCAAAATTTGGATATAGAAGATATAATACTTTAGACAATAGTTTTAATGTGCCATGGTTAAGTCCTTTTTCTTTTGGAGAAAGCCTTCATAATAATCATCATAAATTTCCTTTTGCATTTAATCTAAAATCAAAACCTAGGGAATTTGATTTTAGTTTTTTTGTAATTAAGATTTTAGAAAAATTAAAATTAGCTAAAAATATTTCTACAACTGATTATAAAAATCCTAATAAATGATGAAAATTGCTAATGTATTAACAGCCTATAAAATTTCTTTTTTTAGTTTGTGTATTATAGCTGTTATTTCATCTTTTACATTTACATCATTTCCTAAATATTCTGGTGATATTTCAGGTTTTGAAATAGATAATAATATACATTTTGAAGAATTTAAAGAAGTTGGTCAGATTTTTAAGCACAATTCAAAAGTTTATCTACATATATATCCAAAATCAAATAATTTATCTGCTGTTAAAGAGTCAATTAATGAAATTACAAATCAAATTAAAACTGATTTTACAGATGTTTTTTTGATTTCCCCACTTGAATTTCACAAGAAGATGGCACAACACTGGAAAGTTAAAAACAGTCTTAGTGCATTTTTGAATCAAGCTAGTAATGTTCCTGTCATTGAACAACTTATTTCAAAAGATAAAAAATCTTTTCTACTTGTAGTTTCCTTTGCATCTAAGAATATGATTGATGTTTCCTATTTTGATAAACTTGAAGTTTCACAATATCTGGAATTTAAAAGTATCAATCCATTTAGTATTTCTCATGTTGAAGCTTCAATTGAAGATTATATCCGTAAGGACTTATTAGTGCTTACTATTCTTATAATAATTTTTTTTTCCACTTATATTCTTTTAGTTTACCGTACAATAAAGACGTTAATTTTCTCTGGATTTATTATTCTAATACCTATAACTGCTTCATTTTCACTTTTTTATTTTTTTGATTTTACAATTAATTTGATTTCTATTTTAGTTATTCCAATTTTATTAATTCTTTCTCTTTCAGATGCTCTACATTTAATGGCTGGTTATGTTAAATTTAAAACTGTTGAAAATAAAAATGATAGAATCAATAAAGTAATTTCTCATTATTTAATACCATCATTTTTTTCTTCTACCACAACTGCAGCAGCTTTTTTTAGTTTTTATTGTTTCAATGAGTCTAAATACATTCAAGAGTTTGGTTTTATTACGTCTATCGCTTTAATGCTTGAGTTTTTCATAACATTTTTAATCTCACCGTTCTTACTTTACTTGCTTGGTCCAAATAAAGTATACAACAAAGTTGTTAATAGTATTTCTTATTTTTTAATAAGAAATAAAAAATCATTTTCGTATATGAGTTTTATCATTCTTATAATTTCTGGTTTTATTATTTCAAAAATTGTAATTAAAAGTGATACAGAGATATTTTTTCCAAAAAATTCTAAAATTAGAAGTACTCATGAAAAATTTAAAGAAAGTTTTTATTCATCAATTAATTTAAATATTATAATTAAAAGCAATAATTCAGTATCCAATGAATTAACAAATAATTTCATTAAAAAATTGGTAAAGAAGTTAAAATCTGAGCCAGAAATAACAAGTCTAATTTCCTCAACTGATCAATATTTCTTTAAATCTAAAATTGGAATTCCAGTTAATCTTTTTAGAAATCTTGGAGAAAACAATCCTTTCTATAATGAAAAACTGAACATCCATAGGATTGAATTGCATTTCTCAAGCGGAAATCAAGTAGTCGAATTTTCAAAATACCGACTTAATGAAATTACACCTACAATTCCAGAGGGGATTAATGTTTCTAGTGTTAGTTCAGCTATTTTAATGGACGAGGTTAATTCTAGTGTCTCAAAGTCTCTAATTCAATCACTTTCAAGCTCTGGTCTAGTTATATTTTTTATGATTTTTCTTCTAACCAGATCCATCTCGGCTTCATTTTTAAGTTTGTTACCTAATTTAGTTCCAATTGCATTTATTACAATACTATTTTATGTTTTTGGAATTAATCTCAATATAATAACTTCACTAACTGCAGTTATCTGTTTAGGACTATTAGACGATGATACCGTACATATTTTATATAGAAAATTGTGGCTAAAAGAAGACATGGAAGAATTATCTTTTAGTATTCTATCTTCTGCAATTATTCTCAGTTTATGCTTTTCGCTATTTTTGATAAGTAGCTTTAAGCCTATTCAAACATTTGGATGGGTAAGTGCTTTAATATTTATAATTGGGGTTATATGTGAATTTACTTTAATGCAATGGATAATAACTCTAATCCCAAAACGAATAACAAAATGATATTCTCCAAAAATATAGTATTAAATAGTAATGAAGCTATTTCTTGGGGTGCTGCAGCTGCTAACGTGAATTTTGTTTCACACTATCCTGGTTCTCCAGTGAATTTAGTAGAGCCACATTTAAGGAAAATAAATAATCGTTTCAATAAGAATATTGAATTTAATAATTCTTTGAATGAACATGTTGCCGCATTGTCTGCTGCTGGAGCTAGTTATTGCGGAGCAAGAAGCCTTACAATAATGAAACATGTTGGACTTAATATTGCTGCAGATCCTTTTAATTACTTAGGATATACAGGAGTAAAAGGAGGAATGGTAATTATTGTTGGAACTGATCCAGGTGCTTTATCAAGTACTGGGGAAGAAGATGTCCATTGGTTTGTTCCTCAATTTAATTTTCCTTTATTTGAACCAACTTCAGTTCAAGAATGTTACGATTATACTATTAATGCATTTGAGTTATCTGAACGACATCAAATTCCTGTAATGATATTTGTTCCAGGTCGTTTAGCTTACAATCATTCAAGTATTAATGTTTCTCTTGTTAAAAATAAATTAAATAAAAAATTCTATTTTAATAAAGATCGCGATAAATACATTAATGTAGGTGCAAGAGCTGTGAAAAACCATCGAATTTTAATTGAAAAAGTCAAGAAAATAAGTGTATCCGAATCTGTAAATAAAAATAAATTTAATCAAAAGTCAAAAACAGGTATAATAACAAGGGGTTTAAGCTATTCTGTTGTTTATGAGCTTATTGAAGATTATAATTTACAAAATAAAATACACTTATTAAATCTGGATTTAGTTTATCCAATAAACCAAAAAGATATTTTAAAATTCTCGAAAGAAAAAGATGAAATTATTGTAATAGAAGATCAAGATGGTTTTGTTGAAAATCAAATTAAAATGCACTGTTTCAATGATATAAATTGTAAGATTTATGGGAAATCAAATTTCCCTGCTTATGGAGAATTATCAAGAAAACAAGTTGAAAATTTTTTTATAAATAAATTTAATTTATCAATTGATAATCGTAATATTTCTATTGAAAATCTCGAAATCCCAGAAAGATTAGGAACTTTTTGTGAAGGTTGTCCACATACTGGATCATTTTATAGTATTGACACAGTTTTTAAGGATTTAGACGGCGTTGTAGGTGGAGATATAGGGTGCTCTTCGCTTCCTCCGTTTAGAGCAGATTGGCTACTGTGTATGAATGCAGGAATTGGTATATCTCAAGGTATGGCTCAAATTTTAGATGACCAACCAGTTATTTCAACTGGTGGTGACGGAAGTTTTTTTCACGCTGGTGCGTTATCTTTATTAAATGCTGTTCATAATAATATTAATCTCATTCACATGGTTTTCGATAACGGAAGTATAGCCATGACTGGTCATCAAGAATCACCAAGTGAAAAAAACTTTGACCATCATCAGTTTTTAAATTCCATCGGAGTTAATCGTGTAATAGACGTTTCTTCTTATGATCCTAAGGATTTTATAGAGAAGTTTAATTATGAACTAGTAAGAGATGGAGTTCGTGTTTTTTGGGTTAAAGGAGCATGTGTTCGTTCTGGAAATGCTTTTATTGAGTCAAGAAGAAATGTACTTTATCCTGAAATAGATCCTTCAAAATGTGGTTCTTGTAACAAATGTTATGTAGAACTTGGATGTCCAGCAATATTAAATTTAGAAAAATACCCTAAACAGGAATTAAAAATTGATTTAGATAGGTGTGTGCGTTGTGGTCTGTGTAACGAAATCTGTCCTAATGACGCTATCTCAATACATAATATGGTATGATTAAATCTGTTATAAATATCATTGTTTGTGGAATTGGAGGACAAGGTGTTTTAACAATTTCTAATATTATTCGAAAAATGGCATTATCAAAAGGATTCAAATGTGAAGGAGCTACATTTAAAGGTGGAGCACAGCGTATGGGTTCAATTCATAGTGAACTAAGAATTATAATTAACAAAACTTCTAAAGTTATATCTAGTCAAATTCCTATAGGAGATGTAGATTTATTAATTGCTACAGAACCGTGGGAAGCACTTAGATATGCAAATAGGTGCCATTCTAAAACGCAGTTAGTGGTTAATTCAAAAATAGAAACATTTTACGTTGATCGTTTTGAAAAACCTAAGATTAAAAATCCAGTTGACAACCTGCGAAAAATATTTATTAATCATGTTATTGAGGATTTTTCTAAGCAAATTGCAAATCAATCTTCTACACATTCTCATCTTAATGTATTAATGCTTTATAAGGCTGTTAAAATAGGATTTATTCCCTTTACAGAAAAAGATATAAAAAATCAAATTAGTCAATTATGATAAAAAATGAAGATAAAAACTGGCGAGAAATTTCAAGATTAGCTAATTACTGGCATAAAGATGGTGAAAAGATTACTTGTGATCTTTGTCCAAGACATTGTTCACTGAAGGATGGTCAAAAAGGTTTTTGTCAAGTTAGAGGAAATGTTAAAAATGAAATGCACACTTTTAATTATGGTGTTTCAGTTCAGGGTACAATTGAAAATATTGAAACTGAAGCTGTTAATCATTTCCGTCCTGGTGCCCGTATTTTAAGTATGGGTAATATTGGCTGTATGATGGCATGTAGCTATTGCCAGAACTGGCAAACTTCTCAAGTTAAGTTCTTGAACGACAAAAATACTTTTTTCTATACACCCGAACATGTTGTTGAATTAGCCATAAAAAATAATATTGAAATCATTTCATGGACCTATAATGACCCAGTTGTATGGCAAGAATTTGTTGTTGATACATCTAGATTAGCACAAAAAAAAGGAATTAAAACTTTGTATAAATCTGCTCTATATATTGAAGAAGCTCCATTGGCGGAGTTAATTGAAGTAATTGATATTTTTAGTGTATCCTTAAAAGGAATGGATCCTAAAATGTATGTAAAATTCACCAAAGGCCGATTAGAACCCGTCTTAGAAAGAATAAAACAAATTAATAAAACAGATCGCCACTTAGAAATTAGTCAATTAATTGTTACTGAGATGAACGACAATGTTGAAGATGCGTCCAAAACAGCAAAGTGGATAATTGACAATCTAGGTCCAAACATACCACTTCATCTTGTTGCATATCATCCTGCTTTTAGATATACTAAAAAAAGAACAAGTATTGAGACTTTATTAGCTTTAAGAAAAGTGGTTGTTGAACATGGAATTGAATATTGCTATTTAGGCAATATTTATGCGGATGATGTGAGTAACACTAAATGTAAGTTATGCAACGAAACTTTGGTTAAAAGATTTGGTTTATCTATTGAAATAAATAATTTAAATGATAAGGGATGTTGTGAAAATTGTAATGCTCAATCTCCTATCAAGGAACCTTTGTTGGGTATTTCTGAAAAATTTAATCCAACTCAGTTCCTCAAAAAACAATCTCATAGCCATAAATGGGAAACTAGTATTAATAGTCTTCATATTATAATTGGTAATGATAGTAAGGAGACAATTGTTAAAATTAGTCGAATGCCTTCTAAAATAATAGAATTCATTAAAATTACAGATGGGCTTGAGAGAATTATCATTTCTAAATCAGATTCTGATGAAAAATATATAAATATTGAACTAGATACGAATAATAATATTGATTATTTGCCAGTTCTTGACAGGGCTCATTTCCCAGTCAAAGAGCTGTCTTCTGCTTCAAATAAATACATAAATTAAATTGAAAAATATAACAAAATCTTTGCATACTAGAGTAGATGTTTCCAATGCTTATCCAGCAGCTACACCTATTTATCAAAATTCAGCCTTTGAAGCTCAATCAGATTTTTTCTATTCTCGAAAAAATAACCCAAATGTTCAGGAGTTAGAAAATGCTGTTAGATATCTTGAAGGCGCTAAATTTGGAATAGCTACAACTACTGGAATGTCAGCAATAAATCTCGTGCTTTCACTTCTAAAGCCAAATCAAACAATTGTAATCAATAAACTTATTTATGGTTGTACATTTAAATATTTAGAATGGTTTGCTGAAAATTATAATTGCAATTTAATGATTGAAGATTTAAGCGCAGACATTTCAAATATTAAATACACAGCAGATTTAGTGTTTTTTGAAACTCCTACTAATCCTTTTTTAAAGACTGTTGATATAAATTTTGTTTGTAATCACTACAAAAAATTAAATTCAAATTGTATTGTAGTAGTTGACAACACTTGGGCTAGTCCCCTTTATCAATCACCTTGTAATCTTGGTGCAGATGTTTCACTTCATAGTGCTACTAAATATATTTCTGGACATAGCGATGTGATGGGAGGGGTAATTTTAACAAATGATTTAAAGATTGACGAATTGATAAGAACAAGAAGATTTTATACAGGTGCTAATTTAGATCCACATAGTGCTTGGTTGTTGAGAAGAAGCTTACATACACTTGATATTCGTTTAAAAAAACAGGGAAAAACCACTAAAAAAATTGTTTCGTTCTTAGAAACTAGAAATGAAATAGATAAAGTGTATTATCCGAATGTTGATGGTGTTCAAATGGTAGATTATGCAACTCTATTGTTTTTTGATTTCAAAGATTATTTAGTTACAAAATATCCATTATTTTCTCAAAAATTACAACTTTTTAGTACTGGAACTGGCATGGCATGTGTTACATCCATGGTTGCTCAACCTTTTACAGGAAGTCATGCTTCAATGAACTCAATAGAAAAAGAAAATATGGGGCTTTCTTTAAGTACAATTCGCTTAAGTTTTGGTCTTGAAGATTCAGACGATTTGATACAAGATATTAAAAATGCATTAAATGCATTGATTTAGTTATTAGCGATTTATTTTTTATCTTTCTAGAAAATAAAATTAATATATCGCTTATTATTTTATGTAAATTTAACGTATAATTATTTAAACTATAATAATGAAAAAACTTTTGATATTTGCCTTAATAACGTCAATTATAAATTTTAGTTATTCTCAAGAAACTGAAAATGATTTTGCTGAATATGGTGTAAGAGGTGCTTTGAGTCCTTTTGGATTGACATTAAGTATGTCATACAATAAAACAAAAAAAACAGCTTTCATTGTTTCTGTTGGCGGAATTCCTGAATCTAATTCTTTAATTACACCAAAAATTGACAATTTTAATGATCTCGAAATGGTTTCCGAAAGTACATGGATGGGATTTTTTGTACACCACAGACCATTTGAAAAACAAGATTGGTTAAGAATTAATTTTGGTCTTGCAATAGGCTATATTGAACATACTTTAAACGATGGTTCCATTGGTGGTGAATATAAGGTTATGTATAGAAATCCACCAAGTGGTTATTTAGGGATAGGTTTTGGACAAAGTCCTAAAAAAGGAATTGTTCTTGGAGCAGACTTTGGATTGTTATTTGGGTCTGGACCAGAAATATCTGGGCCAGATGTTACAAAGATTGAAAATATAAGAAATAGTGCTGTTGGATCAGTAGTGTTGCCAAATTTTCAATTCTCAATTGGCTATAATTTTTAGTAACAATTCCTTTTTTAGTTGTTTAAAAACCTGAATGTAGTCTTAATTACTTGTTAAATAAGATAGCTAGGTCTTTTGTAATTTACATTCACTAATTAATAAAAAGAAAGGGTACTTTGAAGTCTCAAAATTGTTAGAAATCCTACAATTAAACACCTAAAATATACTTAATTTATAAATGTATCTAACTAAATGAACTAAATCTATCTTAAATTTTTTTTTTTTTGCATAGATTTATGTTACAATAAAATAATTTACTTAAAATGAAAAATATTTATACTTCAATATTCTTTTTTCTTCCTTTATTTATTCTTTCTCAGACTACATCCAAGTTAGATCATCAAAAGAGAGTTTACAACAGTAAAAATAATAATACATATGTTCAAAAATCATTACCACTTTATTTAAAATTTTCTGTTGAACCCAATGGTGAAAACTATACTTTAAATAGTAAAGTTTCTAAAGACTATTCCAACCCAATGTATCTTGATTCTGAGGGTATTAACTATATTAGAAGTAAATGGGCAGTTGATAAAAACTCCAAAAAAATAGCTTTTCCAAAGCAAGAAATTTTATACGAAATCTATGCGGATGGCTTAGCTCCTAAAACAACTACACTATTTAAGAATGCTCCCAAATATAGTTCTAAAAAAAGTTATTATGGAAAAGGTCTATTTGTAGACTTAAATGCTAAGGATTTTGGATCTGGATTAGAAAATATATATTATACCCTCAGTTCTGACGGGTTTAAAAAATATAGTTCAAGCTTACAAATGGATAAAGAGGGAGAAATTGAATTGTATTACTATTCGTTAGATAATGTTGGTAATTCTGAAAAAATAATTAGAAAAAACTTTGTTGTAGATTTAACTTCTCCTTCAACTGAACATTCTATAAATGGAATTGTTTTTGAAGAAACTATATTGTCGCCAACAAGTTCTTTTACAATATCGTCTAGCGACAATTTATCTGGTGTGAAAAACACTTTTTATGTTTTTGATGGCGCCAATAACTTTAAGTATAATACAATTGTTAAGTTGTCAAATTTAAAAGACGGAAATCATATTTTAAAATATTGGTCTATCGATAATGTTGAAAATAGTGAATTAGAAAGTGCTAAAACATTTTCTTTTTATCTTGATAAAATTGCTCCAGTTTCAAAACTTGAAATTGTTGGTGATTTATTTCTTGGAAAATATAATTACGTAAGTGAAAGAACTGAAATTAAACTTTCTTCAAATGATAATAAAGCAGGCGTGAAAAACATTCATTACAGAATAAATGGTAAGGAAAGAAATACATATTCAGGAAATTTTAAACTACCAAGTATCCAAGGACTTTATAATATTAAATACGATGCGATTGATAATGTGGAAAATTTATCAAAAAATTATTACAAAACTGTGTTTTTAGACAATAACCCACCTCAAACCTGGATAAAATATGGCTCACCACAGTTTTTTAAAAATGGAGAGTTATTTATTTCTAATAAAACCAAAGTAATTTTAAATTCTATAGATAATGAGTCTGGAGTTAAAAACACTTTATATTCTATTGATAGTGAAGCAATGAAAGATTATAGTTCTTTTATTGTTGATAGTGAAGGTAAGCATGTTATAAACTTTTATTCAATTGATAATGTAAATAATGTTCATGATAAAAGGAAAAGTAAATGCCATGTAGACAATACTCCACCAGAAATATTTTATAATTTCAGTATTGAACCTTCAGGAACTAAAAATAAAAATGGCGAAACTTTAAATATTTATCCAAATTATACCAGGTTATATTTGGGAGCAACAGATGAAAAGGTAGGAACTGATAAAATTCTTTATTCTATTGGAAATGGTAAATTAGTTCCTTATTCTAGTGGCTCTTCATTAGATATATCAGAGCTAAATACATTTTTAAAGAACAAAATATATGAAGTTAATATTCAGGCTATTGATAAGCTGGGTAATATAAGTGAAAAGACAATAAAATTTTACGTAGGAAAACAGTAATTAATCGCTTTTAAGTGAAATAGCCATTTCTATTTCGTCGCCCACTAACATGTCTTTTTTAGAGCCTTTATAGGCAACTCCATATTTTTGACGATCAAATTTTAAAGTCCCAGTAGCAGATTTTGTTTCACCATCAAAAATTACATTTTCAACCACTTCACTTTGTGTTATGCTTCTAATAGTAAGTTTTCCGTAAGCTGTATTAGTAGCTTGCTCAGAATTTGTAATTTTAAAAGTTGCAGTAGGGAAGTTGGTAATATCGAAAAAATCAGGGGATTCTAAATGAGCTACTAGTTTATTTTCTACTGTATATAAATTGTCAGATTGAGTGATAGTTTTCATATCAATGGTAATAGAGCCACCATAAATTGAATTTCCTTGCCAAACTAAATTGCCTTCTTTTATAGAGACAAAACCATTATGAGAATATATACCAACCATAACTCCTTTCCATTCCACTTATTAATTGAAGTATTAATATTTAAAGATTTCAGAACTGAATCTACTTCTTTAATTTCTGAAGAAGTTTCTTGTTTATTTGTTTCAGTATTTGTACATGACAAAATTAAAAGCATAATAGTAAAATTGATAGTTGTTAGAGTGGAGTTTTTCATATTTAATTTGAAATGGGTTAAGAGTAAATATAGGAAATATGTTTGTTGAAAGAGAATATAAATCTGTCTTGAATTTATAAGTAATCTTAATCTTGAGTTTATGACAATTGACGAACTTAGTTCTAGTATTTAAACCTAAAATATAGACTTTATATCGTCTCTACAATTTAAGCTTGGGCTAAGAGTAAATTGAGAGAATTACCAAAAAAAACAGAAATGAATAATCAGGAACTGGCAACACTTGGGCTATTTTAATTATCTAGTTTACCAAGTTGATGAGATTCTTTATGAAAATTTAATTAACAGTTAATCAATAAGTTACATTCACTATAATTAGGATATCTGCTCGAAATTTTGTATATTAAGGACATTCATTAATAAGTAAAATTTAAGACATGGTAAATTTCACCCCAAAATTTATAAAAGAAAATAAAAAAAAAATAATTCATGAAACCGCCTCAGATTATATGACAACAAATGTCATTTCTTTTAAATCAGATCAAGAAATTATGGATGTTACAGAGAAAATCATTCGAAAAAAAATTTCGGGAGCACCTGTAGTGAATAACAAGGGGGAAATAATAGGGATTATTACTGAAAAAGACTGTCTTCGTGTTATTTACGATGAGAAATATCACAATTTATTTCCTAACCAAGGAAAAGTAACCAATTACATGTCCAAAAAGGTTGTTACTGTAGATTACAATATTAAAATTAATGAATTAGCTAGTCTATTTATGAAATCTAAGTTTCGAAGATATCCAGTACTTAGAAATGGAGAAATGGTTGGGGTAATAAGCAGGAGAGATGTCTTAAAAGCTTGCAGAAAAATTAAAAAAACTTCCTGGTAATAAAGACATTTCAATTATTTTTCTTCTGCGATTTATTTCATACAAAATGAAAAAGATATTATTCTTATTGATGTTTCCAGTATTGTGCTATAGGCAAACTGCGTTAGATTATATAATAAGCGTTATAACAAAGATTCAAATTAAACACTATGAATGAGCTATTCATGATTTAACAAAAGCTATAGAGCTCAATTCAAATAATCCCCTTTTAAATATTTATGTTGAATGCTATTATTTAAGAGAAATAGTTAAAGCAGGTTTTATAATCCAAAAAACTCATTCGCAACGTAGTGATTCTAAAAAAGTTAGAGAAAATTATTTAGACTATAATTTCTCCCATTTATTTAAAAATGATCCATCTCAGTGTATAGGATTTAGGTCAACTGTTCCAATGTTATTATATTGTTTATGAAATTTTCTAACTTCATTAGCATTCATAATATAATAATCAGGTGATTGATCCCAATTTAAATTAACCATTATATAGGTTATATTATCCATTATCTTTTCATATGCAATATTTCAGCAAATGCTTTTTTTCGCCTTATAGTTTTTACTTGAATTTGATAGGATACTCAATTTTTTCCAGCAAGAATATCAATAGCTTTTGCATTCCCCATTGCTAAATCAACAATAAATCCTCAACTATATAGTTCAGCAGTTACAAAATATTCACTTGAAAGACCACAGCTATTTCTCGAAATTTTATCAGGAACACTCATTTCATAAATTTTAAACCATTAAAGTAAGAAAAAGTTGACTTAGTTAAGAAAGCAAAGGGAGGTTTTTTTAAGTCCTTTTTTATTAAAACTTCATTTTTAATTCTTCATTGAAGAAAGTAGATTTATTTAAAATTTTAATATGAAAAAACTATTTACAGCTTGTATGTTGATTCCAATTTTATTATTTGGGCAAAATGATATGACCAAAAATATAGATTTAACTAAGAATAACATTTATGCCGAAGGACACATAGGTCTTTTTACAGAGTTTTCACTAAACTATGAAAGACAAATTTCATCAGGCGAAAAAGTTAGCTGGTATGGTCGTTTAGGTGGAGGTTGGGGAGCCGATTTTAGTTATGGTATATTTTACGAAACATCTGCTTGGGGAGGATTAGGAGCAATAACAATGTTAACTGGAAAAAAAAATAGCCATTTTGAATTAAATGCAGGAGCCTTTTTTTCCCTAAAAGGAGAAGTTTCATTAGGATTCGCTATGGGTGATTCAAATTCTGATGGTGTATTCATATTTCCAATTTTTAATATAGGATATCGATATCAAAAACCAAGTGGGGGATTTATTTTCAGAGCAAATGTAGGAGCTATATCAACGGGGTTAAGCGTTGGATATGCATTTTAATAAGCTTTATTAAAGTAATAAAATATTGACTTAGTTGAGAAGCAAAGGGAGGTTAGTTATTTATATACTTTATTATAATCTTTCACATCCTCTTGAATAGCCATTATCATCAAGAGAATCTATATAACGCCTAATTTTCAATCTTGAATATCCATCAAAAATGGAGTCATCTTCACAATAATAATCTGTGTCGTCTGTATAAAGTTGACCTGAATATGGCAAGAACCAAGTTCTATCAGTACATGCCCAGCATCTGTTTTTAGTACAACTTCCCAACAAGACTAATGAGAAGATAAATACTATAAGTTTCTTCATTTTGTAATTTTTTAAATGAAGTTATTTTAATAAATAAAATATTAAAAATAAATTTTTGTTAAAAAAGGACTTAAAAAGTTGACTTATTTAAGAAAACAAAGAGATGTTTGCACTATGCAAGTAACTCTTATCTTAAAGTAGTACCCAAGGAGGGAGTCGAACCCTCACGCACAAAGTGCACTACGACCTCAACGTAGCCCGTCTACCAGTTCCAGCACTTGGGTAGATTTACTACAAATGTAAATAACTTAATCAATTTTATGTCCTAATCAATAATCTTTTAATTTTGATAGATCTTAAATAAACTAATTTTTCTATTTATGATTTTATCCAATGCCCAAGATGAAATTACACAACCGATTAATGTATTTGGTGAAAAACTAGAATTATGCTGTAGTAATCCCAAAACTGGTTTCTACAGAGACGGGTTTTGTAATACAGGAAGTTCAGATTATGGAACTCATGTAGTATGCTCTGTAATGACCAAAGAATTTCTAGAATTCTCCAAATCTAAAGGAAACGATTTAACCACCCCAAATGAAGCTTATAGTTTTCCTGGACTTGTTCCTGGCGATAAGTGGTGTCTATGTGTTCTCAGATGGAAAGAAGCTTACGATGCAGGGAAAGCTCCTAAAGTATATTTAGAAGCAACACACGATAAAGCTTTAAATTATGTGACAATAGAACAACTAATTGAACATGCCCTAAAATAAAAAAGCCTTCGTTTAAGAAGGCTTTAGTGATTCGTCTGGGGTTCGAACCCAGGACCCCATCCTTAAAAGGGATGTGCTCTACCAGCTGAGCTAACGAATCGATTTTTCGAGTGCAAATATAATGCTCCTATTGAAATCTCCAATTAGTTTTGTAAAAAATAGTTGATTGTTTATCTTTTGTTGCAAATATTTGTGCTTTTAATACCCATCTTTATGTATTTTTAGGCTGAATGCCCGAAAAATCATACAATAAAATATCCAAACCTATTTTAAAAGAAATTTTGATCTTGGTTGGACAAGAGAATATTTTAATAGATGAAGAAAGCTTAATTAACTATGGACATGACGAAACTGAAAATTTAAGTTATCCACCAGAAGTATTGGTAAAACCCAAAGATACTGATCAAGTTTCTAAAATAATGAAATTGGCATTTGAAAATACAATTCCTGTTACTCCCATTGGTGCAAGAACCGGATTGAGTGGTGGTTCACTCTCTATTCATGGTGGAATTGGTCTTTCAATGGAAAGGTTAAATAAAATATTAGAAATAGATCAAGACAATTTACAGGTTCATGTACAGCCAGGAGTTATTACCCAAGTATTGCAAGATGAGGTAGCTAAAAAAGGATTATATTATGCTCCAGACCCTGCGAGTAGAGGTAGTTGTTTTATTGGAGGAAACATTGCAGAAAATAGTGGTGGCCCTAGAGCTGTAAAATATGGAGTTACCAAAGATTTTGTTTTGAATCTTGAGGTTGTTTTACCAAATGGGGACATTATTAAAACTGGTGCAGACACCTTGAAAAACTCTACTGGATATAACCTTACTCAATTAATGATTGGTAGTGAAGGAACTTTAGGAATAGTAACAAAGGCAACTCTTAAACTAATTCCATTACCTAAATACAATAAACTAATTTTAGTTCCTTTTTCATCTGCAGTTGACGCCTGCAGTGCAGTTGCATCTATTTTCAAAGCTGGTATAGTTCCCTCAGCTATGGAATTTATGGATAGAAACGCAGTTGATTATACCATCAAATATATTGAAGATGCAGAGCTAGAAATGTCTGATAATGTAAAAGCTTTATTATTAATAGAAGTAGATGGAAACCAGCCAGAGTCGTTAATTGACGAAATACAAAAAGTTATAGAAGTTGTAGAAGCCCATAACTCAGATGAAAATATTTTATTTGCTGAAGATGAGGCTCAGAAAGAAAAGTTATGGTTTATACGAAGAAGAATAGGGGAGGCAGTTAAAGTAAATAGCATATATAAGGAGGAAGATACAGTGGTGCCACGATATAAACTACCAGAACTGTTATCCGGAGTAAAAGAAATTGGAAAAAAATATGGGTTTGAATCGATTTGTTATGGTCATGCTGGTGATGGCAATCTACATGTCAATATTATTAAAGGAGATTTAACCCAAAAACAATGGGACAATGAGCTTCCCTTAGCAATAAGAGAAATCTTTCAACTTACTGTTTCTTTGGGAGGAACTATTTCAGGGGAGCATGGTATCGGATGGGTACAAAAAGATTACATGGATATTGCATATCAGGATGTAGAACTAAATTTAATGAGAGAAATTAAAAAAGTTTTTGATCCTAAAAATATAATGAATCCAAGTAAAATTTTCTAGATTACTCTACTCCATGCATCAATTTCTGAATAGGCTTATTCAAAACAAAAATCAAAGCAGCTATCACTAAAAGCACATAGCCTATGGTAGCAAATGTATCTAAATATTGAAGTAACCCATCTTCAGCAGAAGTTACTTCTACACCGCCATGGCCACCAGTTAGGGCAGCTATTTTTCCACCAACATAATTGGCAATAGCAAAACTCAAGAACCAAGCGCCCATTGCAGTTCCAGCCATACTTTTTGGTGAAAGTTTGGTAACCATTGATAAACCAATAGGAGATAGAAATAATTCCCCAGTAGTATGAAGCATATATAAAAATACCAAGGTTAAAATTGGAACTTGGTATGCTTCATTTACAAATTGAAAACCTACTTGTGTCAATAGAAATCCCAAAGCCAACTGAACTATTCCAAAACAAAACTTTAATGGAATACTTGGATTTTTACCGATTTTAGATAGTTTCACCCACATCACTGAAAATATAGAACCAAATAATATAATAAAGAAAGGGTTAAAGAACTGGGTCATACTTGCAGGCATTTCCCAACCAAAAATAAACCTGTCTACATTTCTATCCGCAAAAAGAGTTAGAGATGTTCCTGCTTGCTCAAAACAAGCCCAAAAAGAAATATTTATGATCATAAAGATGATCAAGGCAATCATTCTGTCTTTCCATATAGAAACGTTCTGTAACTTATCCTCCTTGCTTCCAGATCTTATAAGCGTAATAGAAATTCCTATAAATAGTGCCAATAGAATATAGTCCAGCCATTGGTTTTGCATTATTAGCACATAACAAAGAGGGATTAAAAATAAAGAACCCAAAGTTATTATTTGAACCATATTTAAAGGACCTAATACTTTTTTCTTCCCCTCTTCGTGAATTTCAAGTCCTGGTGCAGCAGCGTAGTTTTTTCTTCCAGCCCAGAAAATAAACAGTCCCAATAACATTCCTATACCTGCCAAGCCAAAACCGTAAGTAAATCCATAGGTTTCTCCAACATAGGCAACCACCGTTGTTGCTAAAAGTGCTCCAACATTTATTCCTATATAAAATATAGTGAATCCAGAATCTCTTCTTGGATCGTTGTCTTTATATAATTTACCTACTATGGTAGAAATATTAGCTTTAAAATATCCATTTCCAATGATAAGTGCTCCCATTCCAATGTATAGCATTTCTTTACTTTCTCCCAGAATTAAAAACTCTCCTACAGCCATTAAAATTGCCCCCAACATTACTGCATATCTATAGCCTAAATACTTGTCAGCCATTCTGCCTCCCAATATAGGTGCAGCATAAACTAAGCCAGTATAAGCGCCGTAAATTAAAGAAGCTTCGCTGTCTCCCATCATTAATGATTTTACAAGGAACAGAGTAAGAAGTGTTCTCATTCCATAATAGCAAAATCTTTCCCACATTTCAGAAAAGAATAAGGTCATCAAACCCTTAGGGTGTTTTGCATTTGCTTCAATAGTTGTCATAAGTTTTTTTTAGATATCCAATTGTGAAAATAAACAAATTTTTTAATCCGTAAATTTTATATAAAATACAATCGTTAATTTTTGTCAATTTGAAATACTATTTTTGGTAAAAATTAAAAAAATGAAAATTAATTTTATTGTAACTATATTTTCAATATTTGGAATTCTGTCAAGTTGTAGTTCTAAATCTGAAAATAAGAACTTGTCAGAGCATAAAAATCTAATTATGGATACGCATACACTTTCAAATTATCAAGATTTACCTATTTTAAATACCCATTTAGAGCTTTCTGTTAATTTTCAGGAAAAAAAATTAAAAGGTTCAGTAACCCATCAATTTGATAAAAATAGAAAAGTTGATTTATTAAAATTAGATACTAAATATTTAAAAATTGATAGCATCCAGGACGGTAATGGGAATAATCTAGAATATTCGTTTGGAAAATTTGATGAATTGTTGGGCTCTGCTCTTTCTATTATTTTAAATTCACAATCCAATGAGGTAGTTATTTTTTACGAAACTACTGATAAGTCCGAAGCTCTTGACTGGCTATTGCCAAACCAAACAGCAGGCAAAAACTTTCCATTTATGTATACCCAAGGACAATCTATTTTCACAAGAACATGGATTCCAATTCAAGACACTCCTGGAGTTAGATTAACTTATTCTGCAAAAATTAATACTCCTAAGAACATGATGGCTGTAATGAGTGCTGCTAATCCTCAAAAAATGGATACAAATAATGTTTATAGTTTTGAAATGAATCAAGCTATTCCACCATATTTAATTGCTTTAGCAGTAGGTAATTTAGAGTTTAAAGCAATTGATTTTAGGACAGGGGTTTATGCAGAACCATCCATGATAGATGAATGTGCTAATGAATTAGTTGATATGGGAAAAATGGTGGATGTAGCTGAGCAATTGTATGGAGAATACGACTGGGATAGATACGATGTTATTGTATTACCACCAAGTTTTCCATTTGGAGGAATGGAAAATCCAAGATTAACCTTTGCAACTCCTACCATAATAGCTGGTGATCGTAGTTTAGTTTCTTTAATTGCCCATGAATTGGCCCATTCATGGAGTGGAAACTTAGTAACTAATGCTACATGGAATGACTTTTGGTTAAATGAAGGTTTTACTGTTTATTTTGAAAGGAGAATTATGGAAGCATTATACGGAAGAGATTATTCAGAAATGTTGGCTCTTTTGGGTTTTCAAGATCTTCAAAATCAGATAGATAATTCTCAACCAGCAATGCAATTATTGAGGTTGAATATGAATGGCAAACACCCAGATGATGCCATGACTGATATTGCCTATGAAAAAGGTTACTTCTTTTTAAGAATGTTGGAAGAAAGTGTAGGGAGACATAAAATGGATGAGTTTTTAAAAAAATATTTTAACGACCATAAATTTCAAACCATAGTTACTGAAGAATTCTTGTCTTATTTAAAAGACAATCTATTAAATGATAATTTCAGTGGATTAAATGTAGAGCAGTGGGTTTTTGAATCTGGTATTCCTAAAAATTGTCCCAAAGTTAATTCTGTAAGATTTAAAAACGTGGAAAATTCTGTTGCTATATTTTTAAAAAGTGGTGCACAAGGGCTTGAAATTATTATTGAAAAATGGTCTACTCACGAATGGTTACATTTCTTAAAACATCTTCCTGAAAGTCTTACCCTTGATCAAATGGCAGACTTAGATAAAGTATTTAATTTATCTAATAGTGGGAATTCTGAAATACTAGCTGTTTGGTTCTTACAAAGTATTAAAAATAATTATAAGCCAGCTTTTAAAAATTTAGAAAAATTCTTACTAAGAATTGGTAGAAGAAAGTTTTTGCAGCCTCTTTATTTAGAGCTATCAAAAAATCAAGAGCATAAAATTTGGGCTAAAAAAGTATATCAAAAAGCAAGAAATAATTACCATTATGTGTCATTTAACACTATCGATAAAATAATAAACTAAATATTTAATTTAAATTGTTTAAAACACTGAATTTCAGCTATTTAAAATTTTTTAAATTCCTGTCTATTTCTCTCTTAATATCTTTTGTTTTAAGATCTTCTCTTTTGTCGTAAATCTTCTTTCCTTTTGCAATAGAAATATTCAATTTTGCCCATCCTTTTTTTCCGATGAATAATTTTGTAGGAACAATAGTTAAACCTTTGTTTTTAAGTTTTTTGTTGATTTTATTTAACTCTATTTTGTTAAGAAGTAATTTTCTATCTCTTTTACTATCGTGATTAAAGTGTCCAGAGTTCTCATAGTCACCTACATACATGTTTCTAATAAATAGTTCGTTTTTAATCATAATTCCATAGGACTCTGCAATACTTGCCTTGTTATTTCTAATGGACTTTATTTCTGTACCAAAGAGTTGGATTCCAGCTGTAAAATTCTCAATGAATTCAAATTCAAATTTTGCTTTTTTATTTTTTATCTCAACTTCTGAGCTCATTATACAAAATTAATAATCTAACCAATCCATTTCAAATTTTAAATCATTCGTTAATGAAAATTTTCACAAACGAGTAGTCATTTAATTCAACTATATAAATTTTATTGGGCTTAAAATCATTCACAATTTTTCCTGAAAGATCATAGATGCATTTAATATTATTTTTATTGGAATTATAATAGTTGTTAATTATGCCAACATTTCCTGCTATTCCATGCCAATTTATAACTTCGGAATTACCTGCTCCGTCGGTTATTTCCATTGTAATGAAACCCTCACCACTTGTGTTATTAGGATATATATGGCAGTTAAGGTAATAACTTTGGCCATTAGAGATTACTAAATCACCACTATTAACTCCAATAGAATAACAGTTTGGGAAACAATAAGAAAAATCCCAGCTAGAGGGTAGTGAATCCGATATTATGTTCCAAGTTAAAGAATCATCTGCCAAAGCATCAAGATATGTGTTTTCAGAAAAATTAAAATTAGTCGAAAGACCAGTTAGTGAAACACTATTTTGTTGTACACTAAAGCTCTGAGAATAAGTGTTATAAGCAACAAAAATTGAAAAATAAAAAAAAATCTTTTTCATGTAAATTATTTATATCTGGAAGTTACAGATTTTCTGCCAATTTTCATTGTAATGAAATCTTTGTCTTTTTTTGGTCCACGAGCTGGAGAATACTCTCTTCCATAAAAAATGATTTGAAGATGGAGTTTATTCCATATATTTTCAGGAAATAATCTTTTGGCATCTTTTTCAGTTTGAACAACATTTTTCCCACTGGAAAAACCCCATCTGTACATCAAACGATGAATGTGGGTATCTACCGGAAATGCCGCTTGTCCAAAAGCTTGACTTACAACTACCGAGGCTGTTTTATGACCAACCCCAGGTAGTTCTTCAAGAAGAATTATTTCTTTTGGTACTTCTCCGTTGTATTTGTCGATAAGTATATGAGAAAGATCAAAAATTGCTTTTGATTTTTTAGGAGATAATCCACAGGGTCTAATAATTGCCTTTATTTCTTCGACAGATAATTTAACCATATCAAATGGATTGTCTGCTTTTTTAAATAGGATAGGAGTAATTTTATTAACCCTTTCGTCTGTACATTGAGCAGAAAGTAAAACTGCAATTAAAAGTGTGAATGGATCATGGTGATTTAAAGGGACAGGAGTTTTTGGGTATAACTTTTCAAGTTCAGCTATTACAAATTGAACTTTATCTTTTTTATTCATTAGATTTTCTTCAAGTAATTTTTTTGTACCCAACCTTTGCGATCGTTGAATGAGATTTCATACCATTCTTCATTTTCACCAGTTATTTTTGCTTTAGATCCTTCGTGAAGTTGATAGGTGGTGGATGAACTCAAGGAAGGTTCAACCATAATTTTTGTAGTAGGTGGAAAAATAATTCCATATTTAGATTCACTTACTTTCGATTTGCTAATTGCACTTAAGCCAATAGTGACAATGAGTAAAAGCAAGGTTAAAGTACAAGAATAGAAGTAGATTTTTTTCCAAAAACTTTCATTTGTTATCCAGTAAAATATAAATAGTAGACAAGTAATAAACATTACAACAATAGAAGAATAGGCCCAGTAATTCGGAGACTTACCTAAAAAACTAAGTATTAACTCGTTAATTAAAATTGATTTTTTAATAGAATTCTTGTCTTTTAGTAAAGTATTACAAAACTGTAAGTTATGGGTTAAATCTTTATTTCCAGGTGCAATTTTTAGACCTTTTTCGTAGTAAAGTATGGCAGCAGGTAGACTGTCTAGTTTGAAATAGCTATTGCCTAAGTTTAAAAATAATTCTTTACTTATCATTTCATTATGGTAAAGTTCTAGATAGAGAGATTTTGAAGAGTCGTAAAGCTTAGTTTCATAAAATGAATTTGCCTTGTCAAATGTTTTGTAACTAATTTGTCCCATTACATTTGTAAAAGCGAATATCAACAATATGAGTTTAAAATACTTAAACAAGATTTCCCTCCAATTTTTTAATTAGATCTTCACAATCCTCTAACGTTTTTTCAGCATCCTCATTTGAGAGTGGACTATATTGAGCCATCTCACAGACGTTCAGAATTTTATCCATAGCTTTTACATTTTCCTTAGGCACATTTGACTCTATGAGAATTTCTTTTATTTTTTCTCGGTTAAGATCAGAAAGTTTAATTTCATACTTATTCAATAGATAAACGTTCCAAAGCTTGTAAACCTCTTTAAAGAAGTCATTGTTGTCCATGGTGCCATAACCCTGCTTAATATCCCTAAAACCCCTATGAACCTGCTTAATTGTCTTTCTCACATGGGTTTTTTCATTATTTAAAAATCGGTCTTTATTATTTAAAAATAAGATTAATAAAAGTAGTGCAAGAGGAAAAGAGCCCATTACAGACCAATAAAAAGTAGTTCCAAAAATTGGGTTTGAAAAGTCATACAATTTTGTTTTGCTTCTTATATGGTGAATATTTTCATTCATCAATTCTACATCTTCCTGTTCAACTGCTTTTATTTTCCCAGAACGATTAGCTTCAAAATTAGAAGGGGATGAACTCTTACTCTTATTTACTTTAATAGTGGTTATAGGATGGCTAAGAGTTATATATTTTTTACTTCTTACATCGAAATAACAAAAATCAAAAGAAGGAATTTCATAATCCCCATGAAACCTTGGTATTAGGAGCTGATTTAGAGTTTTTCTTCCTGAAACACCATTTTCAGAAAGTTGAATTCTTGACTTAATTTCTTCAGGATATTTTTCAAGATCTTTTGGGAAATCTATTTTTGGAAATTTTAATTGTTTTAGATTTCCATTTCCAGAAAGTTTAATTTCAAAATCTAGTGCTTGATCTACCTCTAATTCGTTTTTACTAATGTTAACCTTCATTTTATAATTGGTTCCTACTTGCCCATCGAAACTTCTAGGAGCGTTTTCTGGAAGTTTTTTTACTCTAAGCACTGGACTATTACTTTTGATTATTTTTGAAACTCCTCTATTAAAAAAATCTCTATTAATTACGGTAGAAACTTCAAAAGAAGGAATGGTTAGTTTTCCAGATTTTTGAGGAGATATTATTTCTTTTTTGAGAGTAAAAACTCTAAAAGAAATTCCGTTGATTATCTCTTGTCCTTCTTTCCACTGTTTATTTTTGGGTTCTAATAGCTCTGTCCAAAAATCGTTACTCATTGGAAGATCGTAATCAGTGATTTCTAAATTTCTTATATGGTGTGAAGATTGGTATATTTTGTATTTCACAAGTATATTTTCTCCTATAAAAGGATTGGTTTTTGAACAAGATATTATAGCAAATAATTTACTATTATTAGTGCCTTTATTAGCGTTAGAAGAGTTGTTGTTCTGCCCTTGTCCGACATTAATTATAATTTTTTCAGTATTATAATCCTTCCCATTATAGCTTACTTTTATTGCTGCAATAACTAATTTACCTGGTTTTTTTGGAGCTAGTACAAAAGTTGATTTGTATTCGTTTTTAGATTGAAATTTTCCATTAATAATAGTTGTCTGACTTGAAGAACTTGTAAAAGGGCCTTGTCTGATTGAAAAGTTTTGGAATTGAAGATTGTCTAGTCTTACTCTTTCACTAGATTCAACTGTAAATCGAATGTAATCATCAGTAGATATATTATTTTGATCTACATAGGCTTTAAAAACAAAATCTTGCGCTTGAAAGTTAGTAAAACAGGCAACTAGTAATATGTAACTAAATAATCTAACCATTTACCAATCTTTTGTTTTGCTCTTCTTTTTTTGATCTCCTTTTTTTCTATTCACTTTTAAAAGCACTTTTTGTTCATCATTATTGATTGCATCTAGATTTTTTATAGCCTGTTCTTTGGACTCATTGGGTTTTGAATTTAGCTTTTTATCTTTTTCTTCCTGCTTTTTGTTCTCTTGATCTTGTTTATTTTCCTTCTCCTTATCTTCCTTCTCTTTTTGATCTTGTTTCTCTTTATCTTCTTTCCCTTTTTGGTCCTGGTCCTTTTCCTCTTTGTTATCTTGATTTTTATTGTCTTTGTTATCTTGATTTTCTTTATTTTCTTGTTCTTTGTTCTGGTCCTTATTTTCTTGTTCTTGCTTTTCTTGGTTCTGTAAAAGTTTCATTGCATAAGATAAATTATATCTAGCATCGTTGTCATTCGGATTGAACCTAAGAGATTGTTGGTACTCTTTTATTGCATTTTTTAAAATATCTGATGAAGGAGCTTGTCCTTTTTCTTTGGCTTCTTTTGCATACTCTGTAAGGAAAGAGTTCCCAATATTGTAATGTGCTTTTGATTTGTCTTCAATATTGTTTGTTTTAGAAATAAAACTATTAAAACTTTCTCTTGCATTTTCAAAGTCTCCAGACATATAAGATGCATTTCCACTGTTGTAGAAAGCAGCAAGATTTTTTTCATCTTCAGAAAGGGACTTTTGATAATTAGATGAAGATTTATTGAAATCTCCATTTTTATAAGCTTGATTCCCTTCGTTAAGTTTCAGTTTACTTTCTATTGTTTGTCCATGGAACTGTAGAGAACCTACAATGAAAAATAAGATGCTTATGTATGTTTTTTTCACGTTTATCATTTAAATAAAACTAATTGATCGTCAATTTTTCCTCTTTTCTCAAAAATTACAAAGTCTAAAAGTAACAACAATAATCCTGGAATTAAAAACCATTGAAATTGATCATCGTAGGTTGAGTACCTATCTTTTTTTAAGGATGTTTTTTCAATTTTATTAATTCTATCTAGGATTTTTCTTAAATCTAGGTTTAATCCATTGGTTTTGGTATAAGTTCCATTCCCAGCTTCGGCAATTTGAATTAAATTTTCTTCATTTATTTTTGTTAAAACTGTTAATTCATCCTGATCTTTTTTTATACCTACTTTTCTTCCGTTTTTAATAATAGGTATAGGTACTCCTTTATCAGAGCCCATACCAACAGTACATATAACTACTCCATTTTCACTTGCATCTTCAGCTGCTTCAATTGCCATTTCTTCGTGGTCTTCGCCATCAGAAATAATTACAATTGCTTTATTCGTTTTTCTCTCTTCACTAAAAGAACTCATGCAAAGTTCAATTGCGTTACCAATATCTGTTCCTTGGGAAGAAATCATATCTGACCCAATACTTTTTAGAAAAAGCTTAGCAACTTGATAATCTGGTGTAAGTGGAAGTTGTTTGTATGCTTCACCGGCAAAAACCACAATTCCAACGTGGTCTCCTCTAAGTTCGTTCATCAATTTGCCGATAGCTAATTTTGCAATATCTAGTCTATTGTAATCTGGTACAAGGTCTTCTGCCATCATACTTTTACTAATATCTAATGCCACCATTATATCTATTCCTTTAGATACTACAGTTCTTTCATTTTCACCATATTGAGGATTTGCAGCAGCAATAATTAGTAGTCCTATTGCAATTCTAAAAGTGAAAAATTTTAAATAAGACCGATTGTTTGAAAAACCATTAAATATTTTACTTAAGGTATTTATTTCTGCAAAATTACTAATTGCCTTTTTTTTCCAAATTTTGTTTCTTACCCATGAAATATTTAAAAGAACAATGATTAATAGCATCCATAAAATATTGGGATGTTCAAATCTAAATTCTGTAACATTCAATGTTAAATACTGGTAAATTGAGAAAGTTGTAATCCAAAAAAGTAACTCTACAATAATTAAAGCTATTATAGAACTGGAAGTCTTAAAATAATATTTTTTCTTATTAATGGTCATGAAATACTTGGCATAAAATATTTGGAAATAAAGAATTCAAGTAATAAAAAAATCATCCCTAATACAATAAAAACATTTGCTTTCTCAGGTAAGTCAATATCGTATTCTATGGTTTTTATTTTTGCTTTCTCCAGTTCATTAATTTCTTTATAGACTTCTTTTAGTTTGTTATTGTCCGTAGCTCTAAAATATTTACCACCCGTTTCTAATGCAATGGTTTTAAGTGTTTTTTCATCTATTTCTACGTCTACCAAATCGTAAATATATTTCCCGGAAAACGGATCTATTGCAACTGGTGTTTTTGCCTTTCCATTGGTTCCAACACCAATAGTATAAACTCTAATATTAAATTCTTTAGCTATTTCAGTAGCATTTAATGGATGTATTTTCCCATGTGTGTTAACACCATCTGTAAGTAGAATTATTACCTTACTTGGAGCTTCACTTTCTCTAAGTCTATTAATTGCAGTAGCCAATCCCATACCAATTGCAGTTCCTTGTTCGACAATACCTTGTTCAGCAGATTCTATGAGTTCTATAAGCACATCTCTATCGGATGTTAATGGACATTGAGTGTAAGATTCACCCTCAAAAATAACCAATCCAACTCTGTCATTTTTTCTATCTTTTACAAATTCTTTGGCCAAATCTTTGGAAGCTTCAAATCTGTTTGGAGAGAAATCTTTTGCGAGCATACTTCCAGAAGCATCCATAGAAATTATTATATCAATACCTTCTTTAAAAAGTTCAGTTTCAGAATGCGCTTCCATCGCAATTTGTGGTCTAGCCATAGCTACTATCATTAAACTTATTCCAATAAGTTTGGCAAAAAAACTAAAATGCGGAACTAATGAGGTCCATTTTGTAGAAATTCCATCAAAAAAATCAATACTTGAGATTTTAAGAGGTTCATTTTTTTTAGAATACATCCAATAATAAATACCAATAGATATTGGGACAAATAAAAGCAACCACAAAGCCCACGGGTCATTAAATTGATATTTTCCCAACCAACTATTCATTTTCAGTAGTTTGACTTGAATCCATTGAAATAAGGTCTAATCTTTGGTTAGTTATAAGTTCTTTTATGAGCTCAATAGAATGGATGTTATCTTTTTGTAAAGGCTTGAATTTTGCAAATTTTACTCCGTCAGAAATTTCAAAAAAACGAGACAATTCAGAAGGATATTTGTTGGGTATTTCAGACCATTTTAGACTTTCTATTATCTCTCCACTTGTCTTTTCAAAAGTTTGAATGGAATATCTATACTCTAAAAATTGCCATAGAACATTAGAAAGTTCACTGTAGTACTTCTTAAAGCGACCATTTTCCCAATATTTCTTTTCTTCAATATTTTTTAAAGATTCTAATAAAGTGACTTCCAATGGAATACTGGGAACAATAATGGAATTGATCTTCTTTTTGTAAAATTTTTGGTAAAGATATATTCCTGCAGAAGTGATAATCAGAATTATCAATATCCACCAACCATATTTTTTAATAAAATGAATTAAATATTCATACCAAGCAATTGAAACTTCTTTGATTGGTTTTATATTTTTTATAAAAGCTTTTTCATCGATTTTGCCCATTTCAATTATAAATTCTAAAGAATTAGAAAACAATTTATTTGAGCTAAAAAAAGCAATACTAGGAGGAAAAGTGTAGCTTCCAGTATCAAAATTTGCAATGGTAAAATCCTGAGTAAATGAAACAAAAAACTCTCCATTATCTTCTTGATAAGAATTTTTTTCTAAAATGCTTTTCCCCCATAACTCCCAGTTGTTTCCTAATGAGTCTCCACTACTAGAAAGTTGAAATTCTACACTGTCAATTAATTGACTTGCAGGAAATTTAAATTCTAAGGTAACAGTAGCTGGTTCCCCTATTACTATTTTATTTTTGGATGCTTTTGCCGAAAAATCAATATTTTGAGAGAAAATACCAAAAGGAATTAAAAGTAGTATATAGGTTAGTTTCTTCAACGTTTTTTAAAAAGATTCATTAATGGTTGAATGTATCCAGACTGTATACAAATATTTGCATGGTCCACTTTTGATTTCTTAAATATTTCTAGAATATTGTGTTCTCTGGAGAGCGAATTATTATAATAGGTTTCTCTAACCCTTTTTTTACTTGTATTGATCCACCTTCTCTTTCCATTTTCTCCATCTTCAAAAAGGGTAAGGCCCATATTAGGCAATTCTTTTTCACGTTGGTCAAATATCCTAAGTGCAATTAAGTCGTGTTTTTTTGCAGTTATTTTCAATGCTTTTTCTAAATTTTGACCAATAAAATCAGAAATTAAAAATGCTATTGCTCTTTTCTTTATCAAATTGTTGAAGTGTTGAACAACTTCTCCAATATTAGTAAGATTAGACTTTGGCTTGAATTCAATAAGTTCTCTAATAATTCTTAAAATATGTTTTCTTCCCTTTTTTGGCGGAATGTAAAGTTCTATTTGATCAGAAAATAAAATCGCACCAATCTTATCGTTATTTTGAGTAGCAGAAAAAGCTAAAACAGCCCCTATTTCAGCAATAAATTCTCTTTTCAATAATTCATTTGATCCAAAAGATTCAGACCCAGAAATATCTACTATAAGCATTACTGTTAGCTCTCTCTCTTCTTCAAATACTTTGACGTAAGGTTCGTTAAATCTTGCAGTTACGTTCCAGTCTATGGTTCTGATTTCATCTCCTGGTATGTAATTTCTTACTTCTGAAAAAGCCATACCTCTACCTTTAAATGCAGAATGGTATTCTCCAGAAAAAACCTGTTTGGATAAACCTTTGGTCTTAATCTCAATTTTACGTACTTTTTTTAATAATTCGCTAGTTTCCAAAATCTTGAATACTGTTAAGGAACTTCAACTTTGTTAAGAATTGTAGTTATCACATTTTCTGTTGTAATATTTTCTGCTTCAGCTTCATAAGAAAGTCCTATTCTATGTCTAAGAACATCGGCACAAACTGCTCTCACATCTTCTGGGATGACATATCCTCTTTTTTTCAAAAAAGCATATGCTTTAGCAGCGCTTGCCAGTGAAATACTAGCTCTCGGCGAACCTCCAAAAGAAATAAAATGTTTTATCTCATCTAACTGATAATATTCAGGCTCTCTTGTAGCATAAACAATATCAATAATATATTTTTCAATTTTTTCGTCCATGTAAATTTTCTTGACGATATCCCTCGCTTTAATAATTTGTTTTGGATCTACGACTTTATTTGGCGTTGGAAAACCTTCACTAGAAACATTTGCTCTTACAATTAATTTCTCCTCTTCTCTGTTAGGATAAGGAAGAACAACTTTTAACATAAATCTATCTACTTGGGCTTCTGGAAGAGGATAAGTTCCTTCTTGTTCAATTGGGTTTTGGGTAGCCATTACTAAAAAGGGCTCTGGTAGTTTATAGGTTTTATCTCCAATAGTAATTTGTCTTTCTTGCATAGCTTCCAGCAAAGCACTTTGAACTTTTGCTGGAGCTCTATTGATTTCATCTGCCAAAATAAAATTTGAAAATAATGGACCTTTCTTAGAAATAAATTCTTCATTTTTCTGGTTGTAAATCATGGTGCCAAGTAAATCTGCAGGAAGTAAATCGGGTGTGAACTGGACTCTTTTAAAATCTACGTCTATTACTTTGGATAAAGTGCTTATAGCTAGAGTTTTTGCAAGCCCTGGAACGCCTTCTAGGAGAATGTGTCCATTGGAAAGAAGACCAATAAGAAGACTTTCTACCATATGTTTTTGTCCTATAATCACTTTTCCTATCTCCATATTTAGTAAATCAATAAATCCACTTTCTCTTTCAATAAGGGCATTGATTTTACTAATATCTACGTTATTAACAGCAGTGTTATTTTCTTGAGTATCCATATCGGCAATTATTTATTTAACTCAAAAATCAACAAACTTTTAAAAATCAAAAAAATACCACTGTTAATATATGTTAACTAATTTTTTAACATTATTAATCATTAATCGATTTTGAGATATACATTTGGGGATGGAAAATAATTTAAAATTGATAGATTGCATAAATGCAGTAGCTGAATTTCATGACTCTTTTGGAATTCCCAATAAATATAGTCCCTTAGCTAAAGTAGATGAAAAAGACTTTAACTTAAGATACAGTCTGATGAAAGAAGAAAACGAGGAATATCTTCAGGCTGCCAAAGATGGAGATCTTACAGAAATAGCAGATGCTCTTGGAGATATGTTATATATATTATGTGGTTCTATTTTAACGCATGGTTTGCAGGACAAGATGGCAGAAGTGTTTCAAGAAATTCAAAGAAGTAATATGAGTAAATTAGATAAAAATAGCAAGCCAATTTTTAGAGAAGATGGAAAGGTCTTAAAATCTGATTTGTACTTCAAACCAAATATTAAGAAGATTTTAGATGCTTAAAATCCAATTTTTTTATCTTGACTAGAAATATCTTTACTGAGCTCTATCATTTTGAGACAAGAAACTGCACATTCAGTACCTTTATTTCCGTATTTTCCACCAGACCTATCAATAGATTGTTGTTCATTTTGATCAGTTAAAACACAAAATGTAGCTGGTTTGTTATATCTCAATCCAATACTCATAATCCCGTTGGTAGCTCCTTGACATACATAATCAAAATGTTTGGTTTCTCCTTCAATAACACAACCAATACATATTACTCCATCCACCATTTTTTTTTCAAATAAATATTGGGCACCAAGAGGGAGTTCAAACGTCCCTGGGACATGTTTAATTATAATATTATCAACCGGAATATTTGAGTTTAGTAGAACCGACTGTGCACCTTTAAGCAATCGATCTGTTATGGTTTGATTCCAATGAGAAACTACAATTCCAATTTTAATTTTTTTAGGATTAGATATAGGAAAATGTTCTTCTTTTGATAAGTTTTTCCCCTTACTAGCCATTATTCTCCATTTGACATACCAAATTTATACACCGGTTTACCCAACTTTAAAGATTCGGCGTATTTTTCAGCTCTTACAGCATCTTTAAAACTTGGATAGTTTTTATAAACCATTTCATAAAGCTCTATGGCTTTTGAATAGTTTTCTTCAATTTCTAAACATAAAGCAGCTCTCATTAGATATAGGGGCGTTGTAAGTTCATTTTCTTTTCTTTGATAAGCCTTTTCATAATAAATAAAAGCATCGCTAACTGCACCTAATTGCATGTAAGCATCACCAATGGCACCTTGGCTAATAGTTCCTATAAGTTCATCTTGGAAATTTACTTTTTTAAGCTCGATAATTGCATTTTCATAATTCTTATTATTAAGCAAGGATATTCCTAAGTTATACTGAGCAATTTTACCTGCATTTTGACCAGAATATTTTTTGGAAATTTGTTTAAATCCTTTGAAAAATCCCAAACTATCTCCATTTATCGCAGATTCCCAATCTTGTTCATCAAATGCTTTTGATTCTGCCTGCCAAAGTTTTTCTGTTGCCTCTTCCTCTTTTGGTTCAACAATCATTTGAATGTAAATTAGTTTGTAAGCTAATGATGCCAGTAAAATAGCAAGAACAGCCACAGAGTAAAATGTAACTTTCTTTTTATTATTTAAATAATACTCATACCCTTTTTCACCAAGAATCAACTCTATATTATTTTCAACAATATTTTCTTGAGTTACATTTTCAGAGCTTGGATTAATATCTACAGACTTTTCTGTAGTTTTATCATCTGTTTTATTTTTATTTTTTGCCATTAAACTTGAAATAAGAAATCTTTCGATTTAATTAATTAGTTTGCAAAAATAGTTTTTTTTATAAGTAATAAACTAATCTTTTATATTGTAATTTTGTAAAATGTATTTATCCAATCTTTCTCTTTTAAATTTTAAGAACATTTCTCAAGCAGATTTAGAACTGTCTAATAGAGTTAATTGCTTCCTTGGAGACAATGGTCAAGGAAAGACTAATTTGCTAGATGCAATTTATCATTTAAGCTATACAAAAAGTTTTTTTAACTCCATTGATAGCCAAAATGTAATGTTTGATGAATCTCTTTATGTAATTCAGGGTGCTGTAAAAAATGAGCAAGAGCAGTACAAACTATATTGTGGATTAAAAAAAGGCGAAAAAAAGATTTTCAAAAAGAATAAGAAAATTTATAAAAAATTAGCGGATCATATTGGTTTCTTTCCTGTAGTAATGATTACCCCATACGATATAAATCTAATTTTAGAAGGCGGAGAAACAAGAAGAAGATTTTTTGATGCTTTGATTGCTCAATTTGATAAAAATTATTTATTCGAATTACTACAATATAATAAACTTCTTAAGCAAAGAAATGCAATTCTGAAAACCAAAACAAATTCAGTTGATTTGCTAGATGTATATGACGATCAAATGATTGAAAAAGCACAGTCCATACATGAATCTAGAAAAAACTTTATTGACGAATTTATTCTCATATTTAATAAATTTTACCAGGATATTTCTTCAAATAAAGAAATAGTGGATTTAGATTACCAGTCTGCTTTAAATGAAAACACGATGAAAGAACTTTTTATCCAGAATCGAAATAAAGATCAATTAGTTGGACATACATCTTCAGGGATTCATAGAGATGATTTTTTGTTTTCAATCAATAGCAATCCATTGAAAAAATTTGGCTCACAAGGTCAACAAAAAACATATTTAATCGCTTTAAAATTGGCCAAGTTTGATTACATAAAGCTTAAAAAGAATGTTAATCCTGTATTGTTGTTGGACGATATTTTTGACAAATTGGATGACCATCGAGTTGGTTATATTCTTAACTTAATAGAAAAAAATAATTTGGGGCAAACATTTATCACAGATACAAGTAAAGAAAAAATCCCTCAAATTTTGGCAAATCTCAATATTGAAAGCAATTTATTCTGGATTGAAAATGGTAATTCTTCAAAATTAAATTAAATGAAAAAAAGAAATGCCAATGAAGAAAAATTGTCTAATGTTGTGGATAGTTTTATTAATCAATGTGGGTTAAAAAAGCGATTCCAAGAACACGAAATTTTACAAGAATTTACCAAGATAATGGGGCCTTTTTTAATGAAAAAAGTAACCAATTCCTATGTAAAAAATCAAAAGATTTTTTTGAAACTATCGAGTGCTTCCTTTAAACAAGAGCTAATAATGCAGAAGACCAAGTTATTGGACCAATTAAACAAAGCTATAGGAGAAGATTATTTAAAGGATTTGGTAGTTAATTAACCAAGGCCAACATCTAGCATCATCATGACAATAAAACCTGCTATTAACCCCATAGTTGCCAAGTCTGTATTGCCTCCTTTTTGGCTTTCTGGAATCACTTCCTCTACAACTATGAAAATCATTGCACCACCGGCAAAAGCCAATGCATATGGAAGTATTGGTAATACTTGTAATACAATAGCTGCGCCAATAATTGCAAAAATAGGTTCAACAATTGCTGAAAGTTGTCCCCATTGCCAGGATTTAAATTTACTCAGACCTTGACGTCTTAATGGCAAGGAAACAGCAAAGCCCTCAGGAAAATTTTGAATTCCAATCCCAATAGCTAAGGCAACTGCAGAACCAAGGGTGAAAATCTCCACATTTAAAAGCTCTGGAGAGGCAATTGCTCCAAAGGCAACTCCAACAGCCAATCCCTCAGGAATATTGTGTAATGCTATTGCTAAAACTAAAAGAATAGTCTTTTGCCATTTAGTATTTACCCCTTCTGCATCAATTTTTCTTTCAAATAAATGTAAATGAGGGATTATTTTATCCAAACCAAATAGAAATAAAGCGCCTAAAAAGAAGCCAATAGTAGGAGATAGCCAAGATGGCATTTCACTTAACCCTAACTCATTTTGCATTTCAGCATATTCAATAGAAGGAGCTAGTAATGACCAAAAGCTAGCAGCTATCATTACTCCACCAGTAAACCCCAAAGAAATATCTAAAACCTTTCTATTAGAAGAATTAATAAAAAATACTAATCCTGAACCAATGGCAGTTACAATCCAAGTGAATAATCCAGCTATCAAAGCTTGAATAACAGGATGTTGGTCTATAAACCAAAATTTAATAGTTTCAATCATTAGTTTCTAGTAGAAGGTTTTGACAAATTTTTTCTGAAAAAGTTAATTTTCTCTTATTTGTTTCAACAATATATGTTCCATCAAATTCTAGAATTTCTATTACTTTAACAGAATCACCAAGTTTAACTTTTTCTTTGTCTAAATAATTTAAAAGACTAGCTGTACCTTTTTTAACACCTGTGATAATTCCTTTTTGAGAAACTTTTAGTTCTACAAGAAGTTTCTGATTCATTTTTTCAATTTCTCCGTTCTTACTTGGAATAGGATCTCCATGAGGATCGTATTTTGGATTGCCTAAAAAGTAATCCAAATTTTCAATTAATTCTTCGGATTTAATATGCTCTAATTGTTCTGCAATAATGTGAACTTGATCCCAACCAAAACCGAGTTTTTCTACTAAAAAAGTTTCCCAAAGTCTATGTTTTCTTATTATAGATAAAGCAATTAATTTGCCTTTTTTACTAAGAGATGTTCCCTTGTATTTTTGATAATTTATAAATTTCTTTTCTGCAAGTTTTTTAAGCATGTCGGTAACACTAGATGGTTTCATGTCTAAATAATCAGCAATGGAGTTGGTCGGAACAACATCAAAGTCCATCTCCAAATGGTAAAGTGCTTTTAAGTAATCTTCTTTGGACTGAGAATTCATTCATGCAAATTTAAATATTTTTTTAATATAAATAAATTTTTAGACAAGGCTAAAAATTAAATTTATTAAAGTAAATTTGTGATATGGTTAGATTTTTTGTTTGCTTTTCATTTATGATGTTAATTTTTTCATCTTTTTCTCAAACTATTGACATCTCTGGAAAAGTTATTGACAAACAAAAGAAACCAATTCCATTTGCCCATGTAATGAATCTTAGCGACAGTCTTTCAGTAGTTTGTGATGTTACAGGTAATTTTAAAATTACAATTGACAACTTAGTAACAGTTTTAAAAGCATCTTCTGTTGGTTTTGAGAGTTTAGAGTTAAATACTTCAATTAATAATTATACATCTCCAATTACATTCATTCTTAAAGAAAATAACGATATACTTAAAGAAATGGTAATTAGTGGTACACTTCAGTTAATTGATAGAAAGGAAAGTCCAATACCTATTGCTGTTTATTCGACTCAGTTTTTAAATTCTGTTCCTTCTCCTAGTTTAGTTCAAGCAACCAATCAAATTACTGGCTTAAGACCACAATTCAATTGTTCGGTTTGTAATACAGGAGATATTCATATCAATGGTATGGAAGGAGCTTATTCTATGATTGTATTAGATGGGATGCCTATTATGGGGGGACTATCTACAGTTTACGGATTGCAGGGAATTCCAACAAGTCTTATCGATCAGGTTGAAGTAATTAAAGGTCCTGCTTCAACAGTATATGGTTCTGAAGCAATGGCTGGCTTAATAAATGTGGTAACCAAAAATATAGACTGTGTCCCAAAGTTATCTTTAGATTTTAATATATCGTCTTGGGGAGAATTACATACATCTATAGTTTATAAACTAATTGACAAAGAAAGATTTAAAGCTTTTTCATCAATTGATATCTTTAATTATAATAACCCAATAGACAATAATGAGGACGGATTTACAGATTTATCTCTAAAAAATAGATATTCAATTTTTAATAAGTTTCAATTTTTTAATAAAAATGGATCCAATCCTTTAAATTTTTCTGTAAGGTATTTAAACGAAGATCGTTGGGGAGGTCAAATGAACTTTACTGAAAAAGATCGCGGAACAAATACAAGTTATGGTGAGTCTATTTTAACAAATAGAGTAGAGGCAAGTTCGTTTTATCAGTTTTCAGAGAAAAAAAATCTTAAATTACAAAATTCATTTAGTTTTCACGATCAAAAGTCTTGGTATGGTTTGGTGGATTATAAGGCAAAACAAATTATTGGCTTCAGTCAATTAACATGGAATAAATCTTTAGGTAATAAAAACAATTTACTTTCTGGTTTTGCATTGAGATACAATAGTTATAACGACAATACACCAGCTACTCTAAAAGCAGATAAATGGTGGCTTCCTGGATTTTTTGTTCAAGACAATTTTAAATTTAGTGATAATCAACAGCTTCTATTTGGATGGAGAACAGACTTTCACTCTAAGCATGGTTTTATAAATTCGCCAAGAATTAACTACCAATTAAATATTACAGAAAATTCCTCATTACGAATTGGTTATGGAGATGGATTTAGAGTGGTCAATGTTTTTACCGAAGATCATGCTGCATTAACAGGTGCGAGAGAAATCATTTTCTTGGAGGATTTAGAACCGGAGAAGTCTAAGAATTTAAATATAAATTTAAGTAATTCTTGGAATATAGATAATTTACAAATCACTTTAGAATCCTCAGTTTTTGAATCTAGATTTTCTAATAAAATAATTCCCGATTTCTTAACCAACGACAATCAAATTATTTATTCCAACTTATCTGGTTATGCTGTTGCAAGAGGAATATCTTCTGAAATATTCTTTAAAATGTATAAGATTCCTTTAAAATTATCTGTAAATGGAACATTTTTAGATGTGTCCAATTTTAAAGAAAATTCTATAGGAGAAATGGTCAAAAGTCAACAGCTTTTAGCAGAAAAATACAGTATTAAATGGTCTGCAAATTTTTGGTTTGAAAAATTAGATTTAGATATGGTTTACTCTGCCACTAATTATGGACCAATAAGATTGCCGATTTTAGAAAATGATTTTAGACCAGAATATTCTCTTCCATATACTGTTCACAATCTCAAAGTTTCTAAAAACTATAATAATGGCTGGACTACCTTTCTAAGTTTAAGAAACTTCACCAATTTCACTCCTCCAAAATATTCTATTTTGAGAGCAAACGATCCTTTTGATCAAAACATTAACGATCCAATAAATAATCCTGAAGGTTATACTTTCGATGCTTCCTATATGTACGCCTCATTTCAAGGTATTAATTTAGTTTTTGGTGTAAGCTTTGTCTTTTAGATGTTTTCTAAAAACAATATAAATTTTTTTCAATTAGCTTTTTAGCGATACTTCTTCTATGCTCCTTTAAATTATCCGGTTTTACTTTAGTAAATCTTTTCAATCCTAATAATAGTATTTTTTGTTCGTCACCTTCTGAAAGTGCGTAAATAGCTTCTTTACCATTTTTAAGAAATTTATCTACAGTACCATGAAGAAAATTAATACACATAGATATTCTTTCTTGGTTTTTAACAGGTCCTTCTTTAGAGATTAGTTTTTCTGTTTTTAAAAGTGCAGATTCTAACATATAAGTATCAATGATCATCTCAGAAATATTCATCATTAGCTCTTGTTCTTCTCCAATTTTAGTTCCTAATTTTTCAGCTGTTGTTCCAGTTACCATAAGAATAATCTTTTTTAAATTTTTCAAAACAACTTTAAACTCACTAAAAATATCATTTGAAGGTTCTACAAAAGAGGGAATACTCATTAATTCTTTTGCTACATTTTTAGCTGGACCAAAAAAATTAATTTCTCTAGTAACTGCTTTTTTTAATACCATTTTAACAATCAATAATCTGTTAATTTCATTGGTTCCTTCATAAATTCTTGAAATTCTAGCATCTCTATAGCATGCCTCTACTTCTGATTCAGCAGAAAACCCCATTCCACCATATATTTGAACAGCTTCATCAGACGTGTATTGAACTACCTCCGAGGAAAAAACTTTTAGAATAGCACATTCTATAGCATATTCTTCTACTCCTTGAAGCTTTGCATCTTGAAGTGCTAATCCTTCAGATTCCAATCTTTTTATATTGTCTTCAATTTTTTGACCACAACGGTAGTTTCCTGCATCTGCAACATAAGTTTTGGTAGCCATTTCAGCAAGTTTGAATTGAATTGCACCAAAAGAAGAAATAGGAGTTTTAAATTGTTTTCGTTCATTGGCATAACCAATAGTATAATTAATTACTTTTTTGGAAGCTCCTGTAACTGCAATTCCTAATTTTATTCTTCCTACATTTAACGAATTCATGGCAATTTTAAATCCTTCTCCTCTTTTGCCCAACATTGCCGATTTTGGAACTTTAACTTTATTGTAGAACACTTGTCTAGTAGAAGAAGATCTAATACCTAGTTTAGCTTCTTCTGGATTTAATGTTAATCCTTCTACTTTGTCTTTTTCGAATACAAAGCCAGTAATATTTTTATCATCTTCAATTCTAGCAAAAACTATAAATACATGGGCGAATCCAGCATTAGAAATCCATATTTTTTGACCAGTTATTTCATAATGTTTACCATCTGAACTTAATACAGCTTTTGTCTTTCCAGAGTTTGCATCTGAACCTGCATCTGGCTCTGTAAGGTTGTAACAAGAAATCCATTCTCCAGAAGATATTTTTGGCAAATAGTAGTTCTTTTGCTCTTCGGTTCCATAAAGTAAAATAGGAAGTGTTCCAATTCCTGTATGAGCTCCAAAAGCTGTTGCCATAGACCCAGTTAAACTAGATATTTCTTCACAAATTAGCATTCCAGTATTGAATCCCATTCCCAGGCCTTGATATTTTTCAGGAACACTTACTGCTAATAGCCCCAATTGACCAGCTTTTCTCATCAAACTTTCTACCAAAGCATAATCTTTTTCTTCAAAACGCATTATATTTGGTTTAATTTCAATTTTTGAAAATTCTTCTGTTGCGTTTAACATCATCATTTGTTCTTCTCCAAACTCTTCTCTTATAAAAACATCGTTTGCATTGGTTTCTTTAACTAAGAATTCGCCTCCCCTAAGGACTTCTGTCTTATCTATTTCTTTTATTTCCATATAGTATATATTTAGTTTATAAGTTCAAATATTCCACAAGCTCCCTGACCTGTACCTACGCACATGGTAACTGCTCCAATTTTTTGTTTTCTTAACCTCATTTCATTTAGCAATTGAACACTTAGTTTTGCACCAGTACATCCCAGAGGATGTCCCAAAGCGATTGCTCCTCCATTTACATTAACTATTTCTGGATTGATACCTAATTCTTTGATTATAGCTACTGATTGAGAAGCAAATGCTTCATTTAGTTCTATTTGCTCTAAATCTCCTAGTTTCATTCCTGCGTGCTTTAATGCTTCTGGAATTGCATATAATGGACCAACGCCCATTATTTCTGGAGCTAGTCCAATAACCTTATAGCTAATTAGTCTAGCTATAGGTTCTATATTCATTTCTTTGACCATTTCTTCAGACATTACCATTACAAATGCTGCTCCATCCGATGTTTGGGAGGAATTTCCTGCTGTTACAGTTCCTCCATTTTTAAATACAGGCCTTAATTTTTTGAGGGATTCAATATTTGAGTTTTTTCTTGGTCCTTCATCTACTTTAGCAAAGTATTTTTTTTCCTGTCTCTTTTCTTCTTCATCCAGAAAAACATGATTGATTTCTATGGAAGCTATCTGGCTATCAAATCGACCATTTTCAATAGCAGATATTGCTTTCAAATGAGACTGTAATGCAAATTCGTCTTGAGATTCTCTACTAATTTTGAATCTTTTTGCTACTTCTTCTGCTGTAAGTCCCATTCCCCAATACCATTCAGGATTCTCTTTACTTACCTTGTGGTGGGGAACAATTCTCCATCCTCCAAAAGGAATGGGAGACATACACTCTACCCCTCCAGCTATAATACAATGTGCAGCACCAGACTCAATTTGATACTTTGCTAGCGCTATGCTCTGAAGTCCTGAAGAACAATATCTATTGATGGTCATTCCAGGAACTTTTTCTGTACTTAAACCCATAAGTGAAATCATTCTGGCTAAGTTCAAGCCTTGTTCTGCTTCTGGAGTTGCATTTCCAACTATGATATCATCTATTCTATTGATATCTAGTTCTGGAAAATCTTTTAATAGATGTTGGATAACTTGTTTCCCCATTTCGTCTGGTCTAGTAAATCTAAAAACTCCTTTACCAGATTTTCCAACGGCTGATCTATATCCACCTACTATATATGCTGTTTTCATAACTTATGATTATTAATTTCTTAAAATTTTACCTGTTTGTAACAAGCTTTGAATTCTTTCCAGAGTTTTTTTCTCAGAACATAATTCTAGAAATGCTTTTCTCTCTAAATCCAGTAAATATTTTTCCGATACTTCAGTAAGTTGAGATAAATCTCCACCTGCTAATACATAGCCCAATTTTTCTGAAATTACTTGATCGTGTTCTGACATGTAGTTGCCAGACTTCATAGAATTTGCACCAGCATAAACAATACCTAGTCCTTCTTGCCCTAAAACAGTGATATCTTTACGCATATTTTTTTGGACATATCCTTTATCATGTAGCTTCAGACACATTTCCTTAGCATATGCTATTTGATTTTTTCTAGAAACTATTACCTCATCAATTCCTTTTCTCAAAAAACCCAATTCTATTGCTTCTGAAGCTGAGCTAGAAATTTTGGCTTGACCAATGGTTAAAAAGTTGTCTCTAAATCTATTAATTCTCATATCTCCTTGTTTTAATCCGTCGGAGAATCTAAGCGCCATTTCTTTGGTTCCTCCACCGCCAGGAATTAGCCCAACCCCGAATTCAACCAATCCCATATATGTTTCAGCATGGGCAATAACTTTATCGGCATGTAGACATATTTCACAACCACCACCAAGAGTCATTCCATGTGGAGCTGCAACAACTGGAATTGAAGAGTACCTAAGTCTCATTGTTGTATTTTGAAATTCTCTTACAGCCATATCAAGTTCTTCATACTCTTGCTCCGCAGCGAGCATAAATAGGATGCCAACATTGGCACCAGCTGAAAAGTTAGCTCCTTCATTTGCAATAACAATTCCCTTGTATTCGCCATCTTCAGCCAAATCAATAGCATGGTTTAGTGCCTGTAATATTTCAGTACTAATGGTATTCATTTTAGAATGAAAAGAAACATTGATAATTCCATCGCCAATTTCTAATATAGAGGCTTCTTTATTCCCCCACACTAAAGATTTTTTGTCCAAACTTTTAAGAGATATTATATTCTCTAGTCCAGGAATGATTGTTAGATTCTCAGTTTTAATATCGTAGCAGTATTTAACACCTTGATTTAAGTCATAAAACTTAAAGTCGATATTCCCTCCAATATTTTCTATCCAATGAGGTGTTTTGAGACCAAGCTTTCTAATTATATCTAAACCTTCTGTAAAACCAACAGAATCCCACATTTCAAAAGGTCCCATTTCCCAACCAAAGCCAGCTTTCATAGCTTCGTCTAATAAAAATATATCCTCAGATATTTCAGGAATTCTACAAGCAGAGTAACTAAATAACCCTGCAAATATTTTTCTGTAAAATTCACCAGCCCTATCCTTTCCATTAAATAGAACCTTCATTCTATCTACTAAATTTTCTATTTTTTTAGCTTTGGAAATAGTTCCAAATTTTGACTTTTGTTTCTTTGAATATTCAAGGGTGGAAAGATCAAGTTCTAGAATATTTCTTTTTCCATTTTCGTTCTTAGATTTTTTATAAAACCCTTTTCCAGATTTGCTACCTAGCCAATTATTTTCTTTCATCTTTTCAACAAAGTCTGGAATTTCAAATACCTTGTTTCTTTCGTCTTTTGGACAATTTATTTTTAGTCCATTTGCAACGTGGACTAACGTATCCAAACCTACCACATCACATGTTCTAAAAGTAGCTGACTTTGCACGCCCCATAATTGGTCCTGTTAATAAATCTACTTCCCCTACAGTAAGATTCAATTCTTTCACTGTATGAAATAGTTCCTGAATGGCAAATACGCCAATTCTATTGGCTATAAAACCCGGGGTGTCTTTGCATAAAACAGAACTTTTACCCAATATTTTTTCACCAAAATCTATCATGAAGTCTATGGTTTCTTTATTGGTGTGCTTTGTAGGAATTATTTCTAGCAGTCGCAAGTATCTAGCTGGATTAAAAAAATGACTTCCAAAAAAATGACTTTTAAAATCTTTCGATCTGTCTTCTAGCATAGAATTAATTGGAATTCCAGATGTATTGCTTGAGATTAAAGTTCCTTCTTTTCGGAAGTGATCTACTTTTTCAAAAATGATTTTTTTTACATCTAATCTTTCCACTACCACTTCTATTATCCAGTCGCAATGTTTTATTTTTTCAAAATCATCAGTAAAATTACCTGTAGTAATATTTTTTAATTTTGATTTTGTAAAAATGGGAGTAGGTTTGGACTTTACAGAGCTTAATAAAGACAAATCTACCAAGCTATTTCTAGATTTTTTATTTTTTTCAGAAAGTTTATATTCTGGCACCATATCCAATAAGAGAACTTCCAAATCTACATTGGCAAGATGGCAAGCTATCCCTGAACCCATAATTCCAGAACCTAATACAGCTACTTTTTTTATGTTTTTAATCATTTTTTAAAATATTTTATTGTTGTCTATAAGTTGGTTGATTTCACCTAGAACTTTAAAACATGTGTTTAATTCACTGTTGTTAATTTTTTCTTGAATGGTCTTGTTGAATTTTATAACAGAACTTCTTGAAAGGTTTCTCATTTTTTTTCCAGTTTCTGTAAGGTGAATATTTACCATTCTCTTATCGCTTTTGTCCATTCTCTTTTCTATCCAGCCTTTTTCTTCTAGAGATTTTATCATCCTAGTTAAGCTCCTTGGTTCCATTCCCATTTTTGGACCTAGCTTCATTGATGGTGTACCCTCTTTATCAATATTTAATAAAGTGTATCCTATCGCCATTGTTCCGCCAAACTCATTAGCTTGTGTATTATACATTCTAGATATATTGTACCAAGACCATCTTATATGAAAATCTGCTGTTTCGGTTGGTTTCATCTATTAAATATACTAAATTTAGTATGCATGCATACTATTGTATTAAATTTTTTTAATTATTCTGGATAATTTTTCCAGTCATTTTAAGTAGGGTAGCATTAGATTCTAGTAAGTCATAACTTGCTTGGGACAAAGCAACACCTGCAGATAAATAAGCCATTTGTATATCTCTAAAATTAAATGAATTAATTAGTCCACTTTCTTCTTTTAGTTTTGCTATATCCATATTTTCTTTAGACACAAAAAATGCTTTTTTAGTTAGTTTAAATATTTGAAGTCTTGTTAAATAAAGTTCATATATATTGGTTAATTCAAAATTAAGCTGATCTGTCATTTGATAAGTTCTTAGTTGATCTACTTCGTTTTGTAATTCTAAAGCCTTAATTCCTCTCCTTACTTTTCCTCCATCGTATAGTTTGAAATTCAAAGTAAAATTCCCATAATAATTTAGGTTTTTGCTTTGGGCATTTGAAATAGGTGAGTTAACATCGTTGGTATTTAAAACTCCTACGCTTGAATTCAATCCAGAATTGAAACTTACAACAGGGTAAAATTGAGATTTTGCTAGAGAAATATCCTGCTGTGTTAATGCTATATTTATATATTGATTCTTTATGTTGGTATTGTTAGAAAGCATTTCTTTCTTAAGAGTATTTAAGTCTTTAATATTTAAATCAGGTTTAATATCAGAACTTAAATCCCACTGTTTATCCACTTCTTCACCCATTATTAAGTTTAAGTTTCTTACAGCGTTTCTTTGCGCTAAATTTTGAAGAATTTTGTTAGAACTATCTGTGTATAAATTCCCTTCAAATTGTAACAAATCAAACTTTACACCAATACCCAAATCGCTCTTCACTTGTTGCTGCTTAAACTTTTCTTTGCTAAGAGTCATTACATTGTCTAAAAGGTTTAGTTGCTCCTTTTGCATTTTAGCTTGGTAATATGCAAGAATTATCCCGTGAATGGTATTTTCTATAGCAAGAGTTGCTGTATTCTCACTTTGCAGTTCTAATTGCTCTAATTTTGTTTTATTAGCTCTTACAGCAAAGCCACTGAAAATAGTCCAATTCATAGCTAATCCTCCACTTACATCGTTGGATAGAAAAAGATATGGAGCGAAAGATATAGGGTTATTTCTTTGATCAGAAATGGAATTATTTTGTCCTGCATTAATATTAACTTGTGGTAATCTTCCAGCTTCTCCCCAATTATTAAAAATTTTATTTATTTCAACATTCTTTAAGGTAAGTCTTATGTCGTAGTTTTTCTCCAGACCAATTTCTATAGCCTTGCTTAAGCTTAATGAATCCTGTGAGAAAAATATAAAAGGAAAAAAAAATAATATGCTAATGATCTTTTTCATCAAATTCTTGTATTCTTTTTTGATTTTCTAAAACTGGTTCTACATCTTCCCATCCAGGAGCATTCTCTCCACCTTCCCATATCCACTTCCTAGTTCTTTTAATATCGTTGAAATACAATATAAGAGGAGGGAAATAAAGTAATAATATAATTGTTCCAAATAATACGCCATATGCTACTGAAATAGCCATAGGGATAAGAAATTGTGCTTGGAAACTAGTTTCTAAAATTAAAGGATATAAACCTGCAACTGTTGTAATGGTAGTTAAAATAATTGCTCTAAATCTTGAAATCCCGGCTTTTAAAACAGCTTCTTTTATTGGCATTCCCGTTGCTAAATTCTTATTAAACTGGTCTAACATAACTACTGCATCGTTAACCAAAATTCCCACAAGTGCAACCACCCCCCAAACACTTAGAGTGGAAAAAGGTTTTCCAACAATCCCATGACCCAATAATGCACTGAAGACTCCAACTGGAACTACCATAAGAATTAATCTACTTTGATAGAAGGATTTAAAGTTTAAAGAAATAGTCATCATTATCAAAATAATACTAATCAAAAACGCTATTCCCAGCCTTTCACCAGAATCTTGTGCTCTTTCTGCTTGTCCTTTAATTTGGTAATTAACATTAGGAAACATGGATAGTAGTTTTGGAAGAACATCCCTCTTAATTTGAGAATTTACTTGTCCAGATAGTTCGGAATCAACCAAACGGGCATCTATTCTTATTTCTTTTTTTCCATCAATATGGTTAATTTTTATTTTACCTCTTTTTATTGAATAATCTGCCAATTCTTTAAGTGGGAATTCTTGCCCTAAATCGGTTTTAATTCTAGTATTTTCAATATCTGCTATTGAGTTTCTATCTGAAAATGGATAGCGCAACCAAATTTTTATTTCATCTCTTCCTTTAATTAATCTTTGTACTTCTTGACCAAAGAAACCCTGTCTAATTTGATTGGAAATTGCCATTTCATTTAATCCTAGTAGGTAAGCTTTGGATTTGAGTTCAAGATGTAGTTCTCTATTTCCAATACCACTATTATCTAAAACGCTCTTAACTTCCGGAAAACTACCTATTTGATCTTTCATCCAGTTTGCAGCTCTTTCAAGTTCTTTACTTTCTTCACTTTGTAAAGAAATAGATACTTCTTTTCCAAACCTTTGTTGACCACCAATCGTAAATTTTTCCAATAGTCTAATAGAGTCCTCCGGGAATTTCACTCTTAATTCATTAGACATATCAATAGTAGAAATATGGTTATTTTCTTTGACAGATATTCTAATAGAACCAACATGAGACCCAAATTCTCCTAAGTTTTCTGTATTTCCAACACTAACAGACTTGTAAGTTATAATTGTGTCCTTGTATCTTTTAATTAACTCCTGATTGTATTCCTCAACAATAGAATCACAGTACCAAAGAAAGTTCTCAGTTTTATTTTCTCTTTCACCAGGTTGATAAGTAAACTCAACAAGAATGCTGTCGAAAGGAATACTAGGAAAGAATGTCCACCTTATCCACCCAAAGTTAAATAAGACAACAATTAAAAAAATAAAACCCATAGGCCCCCAGACATGTAAACGGTGTCTTTGCAGCATTTTTTCTAATACTCGTCCATAGCCATCTCTAACGTATTTAACCACATTATTTAATACCTTTCTTAGCTTGCTATCGTTAGGCTTAAGTATCTTTTTACTTGCTAGGTGAGAGGGTAATATCAAAAATGCTTCAATTAAAGAAAAGAGTAGACAAGCAATTACACTAAATGCCATTTCCTCCATCATTTCCATTTCCCCGCCAACGAATAATAAAGTAGAAAATGCAAATACTGTAGTTAAAACAGATGTAAAAACTGCATTCATCACTTCGCTTGTACCATCTAAAGCCGCTCTCATTGGAGATTTTCCACGTTCAAAATGCGCATAAATATTTTCTGCAATTACAATTCCGTCGTCAACCAATATTCCTACTACTAATATCATTCCAAATAAGGAAATCATATTTATAGTCATTCCATAAAGTATTCCAAATGAAATCATTCCTATGAATGAAAAAGGGATTCCAAATGCTACCCATAGAGATAGTCTTAAGCTTAAAAACAGTCCTAATACAAGACAAACTAAAAATAACCCAATCACTAAATTATTAGAAAGAGTATCAATACGCTGGTCCAAAAGATCAGCAAATTGAAAAAGAGAACGCATTTTAAATTTTTCTTGCTTTTTATTGAATTTAGAGATGTAGGAAGTCATTTCATCTGCAATTTTGTCTAAATCCTCATCAACCGTTTTTTTAACAATAAAACTTACTCCTCGTTTTCCGTTTACATAGTTTTTCATCGGAATTTCTGAGAAATCTAATTTTACATCAGCTATATCTTTTAATTTTATTACATCTCCGTTTGGTTTTGCAAAAATCACTATCTCTTTTACTATTTCAGGATTGGTAGACCGGTTCATAGAACGAATAATTATTTCTTCTTCATTAGTCTTTATACTTCCTCCAGAAAGGTCAATGTTACTCATTCTAATGACGTTTGAAATAAAGTTGAAGTTGAGACCGTATTTTAGTAAATCATTCTCTCTAATATCTACCGCTATGATCACTGGAGGATATCCTAAAACTTCAATTTGGCTAATTTCTTTGGAAGCAAGTAACTCTCTTTCAATTTTCTCTGCCATCTTTTTTAATTCCCAAAGATTGTCAGGACCGTATAAAGAATAAAAACCTACAACATTACTCATTCCCCCCATTCCTCTTGAAGTTTGGGCATAAACAATTGGTTTTTCAGCACCTGCAGGAAATTGAGAGATCCCGTCTACAGCATTCTTTACGTCCTGAAGCATTTCGTCTACATCAATTCCTTCCTCGCCAGTAACTGTTATATTAGAGACGTTTTCAGAGGATTTAGAAGTAATTTCTTTTACGTTTTGAATACCATTGAGAGATTCTTCAATCCTTGTAGTAATGCCTTCTTCAATTTCTTTGGGAGAAGCTCCAGGGTAAGAAACAGCAATGTAAACCCTGTTAGGGTTCATTTCCGGAAAAAATGACTTTGGCATTAAAAACAAACTCAAAAGACCTACTATTCCTGTAATAACAATTAGTGCGTTTGCCCATATTGGAAACTTTATAAAGTAGGCTATAAGTTTCTTCATTTTATTTAAAAATCGGAGTTATTTTAATACTGTCTTTTGCATTTACAATAGGCTGAGGTAGATAAATAACAGAATCTTTAAGGTTATCTGCATAATAGTATCTATCGTCGCTAGATTTTATATTAATTTCAGTACTATGGATAGTACTGTCTTTATTTACTAGGTAGATTTTATTTTCTCCAAAAATTGCAGTTCTTGGAATTTTACTAACCATTTCTAAAGCATTGAGTTCTAATTTTGCTTTTACATACATGCCATAGTACAATGGAAGTTTATTTATTGGCTTTACATAGACTGGAACACTTTGCGTATTAGCGTTAATAAAGTTACCAATACGAACAACTTTACCCATAAATTCAATATCGTTCTCTATTAAGGTAACAGGACTTCCGATTTTTATTTTTTGCATGTATTTTACAGCAAGAGGAATTTCTATTTCTAGTTCATCGTCTCTTATTATTTGAATAACAGGACTTCCTGGATTTACAATAGCGCCCTGGTCAATAAAAGCCTCTACGATAGAACCGTTGAAGGGAGCCAATTGAAAATATTTAGTTAGTCTATATTCGTCACTTTTGATGTTTAAATATTCGGCCAAAAGCTTTCTTGATATAATAAAGTTTTTTTCTTTAGACGTAGTGAATTTTGGAAATTCTACAAGAGGCTGGTCTACTGCAATAGAATTAAAAAAATCATACCATTTGTCGTATTGTTTAGAATGATCAGTTGCTAAATCTGGCAAGACAGACGTCCACTGGCTAAGATAATTGCTTTTTCTAGCAGCAAGCATCAAATTTGCATCTGTATCTCTAATTTTGAAAAGTAAATCTCCTTTTTTAAAAGAAGTTCCCTTTTTAAGAGAAATAGGACTGTTTAATAGACCTTGTACTTCAGAAGAAATATTAATCATAGTCCCTGCCATAACTCTTCCAGATCCTGAAACTGTCACAGGGTAGGTCTTGTTAAAAACCATTTCCACATTGACAAATTTGGAAGAAACTACAGCGCTTACATTTTTAATTTTTGAAGCTCTTATTTCCTCGGCGTTGGATTCTCCATAACTCACTCCTGACTGAAAGCTTATACTTCCAACCATAAAAAATAAGCCCGTTAAAATTAATAAAATAACTGAAATAATAATTTTTCGAATTTTCATAGAAATTTAAGAAGTGTAAATATAGTTTTTTATGATTTAGTTTTATGTTAAAATATTATAACAAAAAAGCCCCGAGGGGCTTAAAAGTTAATTGTTTGCGTGAGATCCATCACAATATCCGTTTGGATCAGAAGTGTTGCCGCATCCGCATTTTGGTCTGTCTTTACTCATAGTTTAATTGTTGGTTATTAATTTAATTTTTAATTTGAAAATATCATAGATTGCAGCATCTCCTAAGTTGTCAAAAAATGAATTAGAACCATATCTTACATTGAATTCAGATCTGTCAATATCAAGATTTGCTGTGTAGATATTTTTACTTTTGGTTACCATAAATGTTATTTTTTTTGTAATTCCTTTAATAGTTAAATTACCTGTCAGAGTTGCCTTATTATTTTTAAATGATGATGAATTAGTTACTTTAAAAATCGCAATTGGGTGTTTTTCTACTCCAAAAAAGTCATCTGACTTTAAATGTCCTACAAATTTTTGGTTGTATTCTGCATCTTCTAAATCTGTGCATTTTATGGTGTTCATGTCAATAGAAAAAGAACCAGTTTTAATTTTATTATCTTTAAATTGAATTTCACCACTTTTGAGTTGAATCTCCCCATTGTGTTGACCACCTATTTTTTCACCAATCCATTCTACTTTAGACTTTTCTATGTTTACTTTTTGAGCATTGATTCTGAATACTGAGAATAAAAGTGCTATTACTGAAATGTATAATTTAAATTTCATTTTTATATTTTAGATACGCTAAATTCTAAAAATAAAAATGCCTTTCTATTAATCTAGATTAAGAAATAAAATTGATTACCGTTCTCCTCTAATTTTACTGAGCGCTTCAGGTGTTATTCCTAAATATGAAGCTATCATTTTCTGAGGAACTCTATTTGATAGCATAGGATAGGTTTCTAAAAACATCTCGTATCTCTCTTTGGCAGAGGAACTCATTAATTGAATAACTCTTCGTTGCAACGACCCTATTCTTCTAGTTAATAATTTTGAATTTTTTTGAAGTTTTTCTTTAGTTGATTGATCGTGATTAAAATAATCTAAACTAAAAATAACTATCTCACTTTCTTCAATAGTGTCAATATATAGTTGGGTAGGTTTATTAAATACATTGGACTCTAAGTCTGCTATAATCCACTTTTCAGAACCAAACATAAATATATGTTCTTTACCTTTTTCATCTACTGAATAACTCCTAATTAGTCCTTTTTTAACATAAAAACCATTTTTTGAAACAAATCCTTGTTTTTGGATGATTTCTCTCTTTTTAAAGTATTTAGTTGTTACCTTAGTTTTAGTTCCTAAAATTTCTGTAAGAAAGTCCATTTATATTATTAATTGCCTGTAATTCTACTAAAAAGTTCTTTAAAAATTAATTTAAAATTTTTAATTTTTGGTTGCCTTTTAATAGCTGAAACGTTACCATTCTCGTTGATAATAAGTTCGTAGTACCACAAAAAAGAGGCATTATTTACATCCATCCCCATTTGACCAAATCTTAAATCCCAAAAAAGCAATTTTCCATTTTTTTCTTCTATTCTATACCAGCCAGCAGTAATATCAATTAATTGTTTTATAACTTTTTGTTCTAAATAGGGTTCTAGCAAATGATGGTTTTTTAAGAATTCTTTCGAATAAGCAATCTCTTGTTTGTCAAATAGTGAGTAATAAGCTGTTCTGTATCCTTTGTCAGTTTCTATTAAAGATGACCAAAGTATTGAGTTCAATGGAGATGGCTTAGTATCCATTTCAACATATTCTATTTCTTGATTTTGAAGCCCCTCTTTAAATTCTTGAAATGAAATCCATTTAAATATTAACGTTAGTAATAAATAAGAAGTGCTTATTGAAAGACCAATGGTATTGAATTTTGACCTTTTAGGATTATCTTTTTTTAACGTCATCACTATTATTAAAAACATTAAAAAAGGTAGTGTGTATAGTGGGTCAACAACAAAAATATTTTGATAAGCTAAACGGTAATTAAAAGGCCAAAAAAACTGAGTTCCCCATGTAGTATGCGCATCTAGTAAAGGGTGAGTAACTGTAGTTAAGAAAAATAATTTTGTCCAATCTTTAAAAGAAACTTCTTTTAACTTAAAATGTATTTTTTTAGCAATCCAACCTAATAAAGGAGCAATTAATATTGCAAAAACAATAGAGTGAGAAAAACCTCTATGCATTTGAGTTGAAGAAATTTCATCTGTAAAGTATCGAAGTAAAACATCTAAATCGGGTAGGGTACCGGCTATTGCTCCCCAAAGAATAGCTTTATTACCAACTTTTTTACCTAAAACTACTTCTCCAACAGACGCACCAAGAACAATTTGTGTCAGAGAGTCCAATAAAAATTAAAAGTTATCTCCGTCTATCATTCTTCCTAGTCCTCCAAGTATAGAACCTTCCCCTTTAGATTTACCACCATGTTTTGGGGCATTTTGTAAAATTCTATCTGCCATTCTAGAAAAAGGCAAGCTTTGAAGATAGACAGTTCCCGTTCCTTTAACGGTTGCTAAAAACAAACCTTCACCTCCAAAAATCATAGATTTTAAATTGCCAGCTCTTTCAATGCTGTAATCCAAACCAGTAGAAAATGCTACAATACATCCAGTGTCAATTAGTAAAGTTTGGTTATTCAATTCTTTTTTAACTACGGTTCCACCCGCATGTAGAAAAGCAAGTCCATTTCCAGTCAATTTTTGAAGAATAAAACCTTCACCACCAAAAAAACCTGCCCCTATTCTTTTGTTAAACGCAATAGAAACATTGGTTCCCATTGCTGCACATAAAAATGCATCTTTTTGACAAAGTATTTCTCCTTTAACTTTATTTAAATCAACCGCAATTATGGATCCTGGGTAAGGAGCTGCAAAAGCTACTTCCTTTTTACCACTTTCTATATTGGTAAAATGAGTTAAAAAAATAGATTCTCCAGTTAATACTCTTTTACCAACACTAAATAATTTACCCATTATTCCGCTGTCAGGATCTGTTCCATCTCCCATTTTAGCTTCAAATGAGATGCCGCTGTCCATCCAATTCATAGAACCTGCTTCTGCAATTACTGTTTCTTTTGGGTCTAGTTCTATGGCTACAACTTGCATGTCGTCGCCATGAATTTTATAGTCAATTATATGAGAATCCATTATTTATCAGGATTTATTAGAACTGGTGTTTTTCCGTCAGTAATAATAAGTTTTGCATTGGGAGAAGTAGCTATTTCTCTTAGAACCTCTAAACTTTTCCATTCTATATTTCCCTCTGAAATACCTTCTTTGATGATAAGTTGAGCATCTCTTATTCCAGCAGCTTCAATTCTTTTTCTTTCTGCCTCTCTGTTCTCTTTCAATAGAACAAATTCCATTTGTTGAGCTTGCTGTTCTGCTCTTAATTTAGCTTCGATTGCTGCATAAAGACCTGAAGGAAGTGTAATACTTTTAAGTAGTACTGCTTCAATTACAAAACCTCTATTTTCTAAAAGTTTTGTCATTTTGTCTTTTATTTTATTTTCAATAATAGATCTTTTACCAGAATGCATGTCTTTTGCAAAAAATTGAGCACAAACATCAGCAGAAGCTGAACGAAAAGTACTCAGTATCAATACTCTTTCAAAATTTGCTCCAACTTCATTAATAATATCCACAGCTTTTTCTTGTTTAACATGGTAAAGAATAGATATTTGAGAACTTACATTTAAACCTTCTTTGGACGGTAAGTTTAATTTCACTTCTCTATTTACTGTTCTTGTAGGAATCTTTACTAGAATAGTGGTTAGTGGATTAATTAAAGCAAGTCCAGGGTTGATAATGTCACCTTTTAATCTCCCAAATTTTTGTCTTACCCCTACCTCTCCAGGTTTAACAATCGCACATGAACTAAAAATCGTTGAGGATATTAATAGAATAAGTAATAATTTTAGTGTTTTCATAATTCAAATTTTTTATATTTTAAAATAAGGAATTTTTATCCCAAAAAAAAAATAATATCTAAAATAAATCCAATATTTTTAATCATAGAAGAAACTTAATGTTGGATGTAAACAGTTTAATAGAAATAGCCAAAAGAATTACACCAAATATTTTTCTAATTATTCCAATACCATTTTCCCCTATAATTTTTTCAATTTTACTAGATGCTTTTAAAACAATATAAATAACTATTATGTTTATAATTATGGCAACTATAATATTTACATTACTAAAAGCAGCTTTTAAAGACAATAATGTAGTCAAACTACCAGGCCCAGCTATAAGTGGAAAAGCAAGAGGAAAAACTGTTGCATTTAATGGACTCTTTTCATCTTTATAGATTTTAATTCCTAAAATCATCTCCAAAGCAATGAAAAATATTACTAAAGATCCTGCAATGGCAAAAGAATGAACATCAAGTCCAATAAGAGTCAATAACTGTTCCCCTATAAAAAGAAATATAATTAATATGAATCCAGCAATAAGGCTTGCCTTCTCACTCTGAATGTGTCCAGCTTTCTTTCTTAAGTCTATAATTATGGGAATATTTCCTATGATATCAATCACTGCAAACAATACCATAAAAGTAGTTAATATGTCTTTGTAATTTAACTCCATTTCTAAAAAATTTTGGCGAAATTAAGCTAATTTTTTAATTAAAAAAGCATTTATAAATTAAGTTGCTGGATCGGGTATCATTTCGTGCACTTTTTCTATCTCTCTTAGTATATCTTCGCTAAGAGAAATATATATAGAATTAATGTTTTCTTTTAGCTGTTCTAAGTTAGTTGCACCAATAATATTGCTGGTAACAAATGGTTGCTTATTTATAAAAGCTAAAGCCATTAAGCTTAGAGACAGGTTATGCTTATGGGCAATATCTAAATAAAGTTTTGCAGCTTCCGTGCTTTGTTTACTACTGTATCTTACAAATCTTTTAAATAGGTTCAATCTACTATTTGGAATGTCTTTTTTTTCTATATACTTTCCTGAGAGAACACCACAACCTAAAGGAGAATATGCAAGTAAACCTATGTTTTCTTGCATGGAAACTTCTGCATTTCCAACTTCGAATTGTCTATTGAGTAGTGAATATGGATTTTGAATGGTTATCATCCTAGGTAATTCATTCTTAGATTCTTCTAAAAAACGCATTGTTCCCCAAGGATTTTCATTAGATATGCCAATATTACGAATCTTTCCAGTCTTTATTATTTCATCTAGAGTATGAAGTACTTCATTAAAATTATCTTTCCACTTTTCATCTTTAAAATATTTGAAGCCTCTTTTGCCAAAAGTATTGGTAAGTCTTTCAGGCCAGTGTAATTGATATAAGTCGATATAATCTGTTTGAAGTCTTTCTAAGCTATTGTCTACAGCTTCTATTAGTCCAGCTTTTTCAAATCCCGTTGTTCTAATATGTTTGGTATAATCACCAGGCCCAGCAATTTTAGTAGCTAGCACGATAGAATCTCGTTTTTTACTTTTCTTGATCCAAGTTCCAATAATTCTTTCTGTATTGCCATACCTAGTAGCTTCTGCTGGAACTGGATACATTTCTGCTGTGTCAATGAAATTAACTCCTCTTTCAAGAGCATAATCTATTTGTTGGTGTCCATCTAACTCTGTATTTTGACGCCCATAGGTCATAGTTCCAAGACATATTCTACTGACTTTAATATCGGTGTTGGGCAATAAATTATATTTCATCTTTTATTTTTTATTCATGACACTGTTCTGTTTGTCGATAGATTCTTGATGAATAGCTTTGAGTAACTGTTGAATAAAAAGCTCACTCAAACCATTTTCTTCTCCATAATTTACTCTGGATTTTAACATTTCTATCCATCTGTTATTTTGGAGTATGGTAACCTCGTTTTCTTTTTTATGAACACCAATTTTTTCAACCAAATCCATTCTTCTTTTCAATACGTCTAGTAGCTCAATATCCAAATCGTCTATCTGAATTCTAAGCTGTTTTAAAGTTGCTTTAAATTCTTTATCATCAGTTTCAAAGTTTCTAATTACAAGCTTATTTAAAATATTATCTAACTCTAATGGAGTAATTTGTTGGTCTTTATCACTCAATGCATTTTTTGGATCAATATGGGTTTCAATCATGAGACCGTCGTAGCTCATATCCATTGCTTTTTGAGCAATTTCTAGAATATGATTACTATTTCCAGTTATGTGACTAGGATCACAAATCATAGGAAGTTTTGGAAATTTTCTTTTCAAATCTAGAGCTAATTGCCACTGAGGAATGTTTCTATATTTTGAATTCTTATAAGTGAAAAATCCTCTGTGGATAACAGCTATATTATAAATGCCATTGTCTAAAAGTCTTTCTATGGCTCCTATCCAAAGATTTACCTCAGGATTTATCGGGTTTTTAACCATTACTGGTATATCAAAGCCTTTAAGTGAATCTGCTATTTCTTGCATTGCAAATGGATTTCCAGTAGTTCTAGCACCAATCCATAATATGTCTACTTCGTATTTTAAAGCAAGTTCTACATGTTTTGCTTTGGCAACTTCTACAGTAGATTTTAATCCAGTTTCTTCTTTTACTTTTTGTAACCATTGAAGCCCTTTAGAACCAATCCCTTCAAAACTGTTAGGTCTTGTTCTAGGTTTCCAGATACCTGCTCTAAAAATTAAATTCTTGTGTTTTTTCAATTCGTGAGCAGTTTCTAAAGTTTGTTTTTCAGATTCTGCACTACATGGGCCTGCAATTAGAATAGGTTTGGTTAAGCCAAATATATTTTGAAAATTGTTAATCATTATATTTAACGAATATATTTAGATAATTTTAGTACAGGAAAAATTGTTTAATAAACTTATATTTATAAGTAAATAAAAAATAATGGTTCACGGTACACATAATGCAATTCAAGACGATAGAAATAACCACATTAAAATATATGTAAATGGAGAGTTTTTAAATAGAAAGGATGCTAAGATAAGTGTTTTTGATAGTGGATATTTAGTAGGAGATGGAATTTGGGAAGCAGTGAGACTATATAGAGGAACACTTGTTTTTTTAGACGATCATTTTTCTAGATTGTGGTCTGCTGCCAAAGCAACTGGGATAAAATTGCCATATTCTAAATTAGAATTAAAATCTATTATAGAAAAGGTATTACTAACCAACAATATGCAAGATGGTGTTCATGTTAGAATAATGGTAACAAGGGGCATTAAGAAAACTCCTTCACAAGATCCAAGACTTACCATTAGTGGTCCTAACTTGGTAATTATTCCAGAATACAAGACTGCAGATCCTAGTTCAAAAAATAAAGGAATCAAACTTTTCACTTCAACTATTAGAAGAGGACCTCCAGATTATTTAGATCCAAAATTAAATTGTCACAGTAAGTTGCATGAAGTTCAGGCTTTGATTCAGGCAATTGAAGCAGGTGCAGATGAGGCTTTGATGTTGGATATTAATGGTTTTGTTTCTACATGTAACTCCACAAATTTTTTCATTGTCAAAAATGGAATTGTATTTACATCCACTGATCAGTATTGTATGAATGGAATTACCAGACAAAAGATAATAGATGTTTGTAAAGCAAATAATATTGAAGTTAGAGAAACCAACTTTTCTTTATTTGATGTTTATAGTGCAGATGAAGCATTTGTCACAGGAACTTTTGGTGGGGTAACGCCTGTGATTTCTGTAGATGGAATATTTATCGAGAACAATTTAAATATTGAATTCTCAGCGACTTTAGAAAAACTTTATCAATCGCTGGTTGAAAGTCAGATTCAATGAGTAAGATAATTTGTGTATGGGCTAGCCCAAGAAGTATTTCTACTGCAATAATGTATTCTTTTGCCCGAAGAAAAGAGACGGTAGTAGTAGATGAACCTTTCTATGCTTATTATTTAAATAAAGTAAATACAAATACTTTACATCCAGGAAAAAAAGAGATACTAAACAGCCAATCTTCAAATTTTAAAAAGGTTTTACAAGAATTAAATGAACTCTATACTAAAGAGCTTATTTTTATAAAAAACATGACCCATCACTTAAATGATCAAAAGGTAGATTTTGCTAAAAATTGGAGTAATGTTATACTAACTAGATCTCCAAAAAGGTCAATTGCTTCTTTTTCAAAGGTGATAAAAAATCCCACCTTACAAGACTTGGGCTATAAATTACAATACAAATTGGCCAAAGAGTTTCAAAAAAACAAAATAGAATTTTATTTACTTCAGGCAGAGGATTTACTAATGAATCCGGAAAAGCACTTGAAAAAAATTTGTGATTTTTCTAAGATTAAATTTTCTAAAAAAATGCTTAGTTGGTCAAAAAGTGGGATTATTGAAGATGGTGTGTGGGCAAAGTATTGGTATGAAAATGTGCATAATTCTACAGGATTTAATAAGATTAATTCAAAAGAAGAGGTGCAATTACCAGTAAAATATAATTCACTTTTAAATGAAGCTAGTTTTTTTTATGATGCTTTAAAAAACATCTGATTAAAATAAAATATTAATTCAGCTTTTAAATTGTTATGTTTAGCCTTTGAACTATTTATCTGTAGAAAATATAAGTAAGTCTTTTGGAGAAAGAGTGCTTTTTGAGGGCTTAAACTTTGGATTAAATTATGGGGATAAAGTAGCTTTAATTGCCAATAATGGCTCTGGTAAAACCTGTATGCTTAAAATTATAGCTGGAAAAGATGTTCCTGGAACTGGTAAAGTAACCCTTAGAAATGGAATTAGAATTGGTTATTTAGAGCAAGAGCCTATTTTTAATGATAAATATACTATTAATGAGCTATTGTACAATTCTAATGCTGAAGTTGTAAAAATCATAAGAGAGTATGAATCTGCTCTTGAGTTGCAGACCATTGATTACAACGATACTAATGCTGATAGATTTGAGAAGGCATCCATAAATATGGAAAAATCCAATGGTTGGAATTTCGACAATGAGCTTAAGCAAATACTTTCCAAATTTAAGATAGTAGATTTAGAAGCAAAGTTAGAAATGCTTTCTGGAGGTCAAAAAAAGCGTTTGGCTTTAGCTTTATTGCTAATAGATGCACCAGATATGTTATTGCTTGACGAGCCAACTAATCATTTAGATATTGAAATGATAGAATGGCTAGAAGAATATTTAAAAAACCAAAATATCACACTTTTAATGATTACCCACGACCGATATTTTTTAGATCGTGTTTGTAACCATATTTTGGAGCTGGAAGATGGTAAGTTATACCACCACAAAGGTAATTACAGCTATTTTCTAGAAAAAAGAGACGAAAGGGAAAGTAATTTCAATGTAGAGCTATCTAAGGCTGGTAGGCTAATGAAAAAAGAGCTCGAGTGGATTAGAAAATCTCCTAAGGCTAGAACTACAAAGTCTAAAGCAAGAGTAGATAATTTTGAGGTAATAAAAACCAAAGCAACTTCAAAAAAAATAAAGCAGGAGTTAAAACTAGAAGTGAAGATGAGTAGGGTGGGAGGTAAGATTTTAGAACTTAAAAAAGTATATAAATCTTATGGTGATTTTAAAATATTAAGTGGTTTTGATTATACTTTTAAAAATGGTGAAAGAATTGGAATAATAGGGGAAAATGGAGTAGGGAAAAGTACTTTTTTAAATATTATTACACAGTCTCTAAAACCAGATAGTGGTAAAATTAATATTGGAGAGACCATTGTATATGGTTATTTTACTCAAAAAGGAATACAGTTAAAACAAGACAAGAGAGTAATTGAAGTATTAAAAGATATTGCAGAAGTAATAGTAATGTCTGACAACAAGAAAATAACTGCTTCACAGCTATTGGAACATTTTATGTTTCCTTCTAATATGCAATATACTTACGTTTCTAAATTAAGTGGTGGAGAGAAAAGAAGATTGTATTTGCTCACGGTTTTAATGAAAAACCCTAATTTTTTAATTTTAGATGAGCCTACTAATGACTTGGATTTACTTACGCTCAATAAGTTAGAGGAGTTTTTATTGGATTTTAAGGGCTGTCTCATATTGGTGTCTCACGATCGGTATTTTATGGACAAATTAACAGATCACTTATTTATATTTAAGGGAAAAGGAATTATAAAAGATGAATATTTAAGTTATTCAGAATACAGAACAAAGTTAAATAAAGAGCTGAAGATTGAAAAAAAAATAGAGAAAAAGGTTTTGTCTGAAAGTAATAGTAAAGAAAAACTATTTTCTTATGAAAATAGAAAAGAGTATAAAAGTTTAGAGAGGCAGATAGAAAAGCTAGAGAATGAAAAAAAACAGATGGAAAATTTCTTTAAAGACTCTAATGTAAGTTATGATCTAATGCATGAGAAGGGCAAGGAGTTGGAGACTTTGAACAATCTTTTAGATGTTAAACTAAATAGGTGGATGGAATTGGATGAGCTTAAAGATAAGGCATAAAAAAAGCCCACCAAAGGCGGGCTTTAAATTCATTCAAAAAAGTGAATTAGATTACCTTCACATTTACTGCATTTAAACCTTTATTTCCTTCTTTTAATTCAAATTCAACCTTATCGTTTTCTTGAATTTCATCAATTAAACCTGATGAGTGTACAAAATGTTCTTCTTCTGTACCATCTTCCTTGATAAAACCAAATCTTTTGGTGCTATCGTAAAATTTTACTGTTCCTTTATTCATTATTGTTATTATAAATTGTGTTTTAAAGGGGCAAATGTATAATATTTTAATTTAATAAATTCAACTTGTATATCTATTCTATTATTATTTAATTAAATATCGGATAATTCTTTATGTTAATTAACTAAATATATAACACACGTTTTATTTTTATTATTACGCAATTTATTGTATGTTTACAGTATGTTAACTCTGTTAAATAAAATATTAAAGGTACACTTTTTGTTAATAATACTACTCATGAGTGGTAATCCAGTACTTTCCCAGACTAGAAATAATTTAAATTCTGGTAAAATTTTTCAAGAAGAAGATAATGTTGAATTAAAACAAAAAATATACCAACTTAAGTACTCGGATCCTAACTTAGCCATTTCTATTTGCCTAAGTTCTTTGGAAGATTACATTCCTTTAGGACCCAGTCTGTTTACCCTTTACCTTTATAGCACATTAGGAGAACTATATCTAAAAAAAGACCTTCCTGTATTAGCACTTTCGTATTTGGAAGATGCCATGTATGAGTATGAGTTAATTAAAAAAGAAGGTATTGTGTTTAATAACTCAGAGCCTACACAGCAGCCATGGCTTACCATAAACATTGGAAATATTTTTTTTAATCAAGGTCAATACAACAAAGCTTTGGAAAGATATGAACTATGTAAAACTTATTTTTCTCAATTAGACTCTTTACTACCTAAAATTAGAGGATTATCAACAACTTATAACAATATTGCCCTTGTCCATATAGAACTTGGTAATAATAATCTTGCATTAGATAATATAACAAAAGCATTTAATTTGAGAGTTAACAATAATTTTAATCCAATTGATGTTGCACATTCTTACAAGTCTTTTAGTGAGTTGTATTATATATGGAATATGCAAGAAAAGGGTGATTTTTACTTGGATAAAACAGATAGTATTAATAAAATCATTCAAGAACAAAAGTTATCATTAAAATTTAAAGATTATGATGATTTAACGTTTAAGCTTTTAGATAACTATTTAGGAAATTGCTATGAGTATAAAGGGGAATATTTGTTTAGACAAAAGAGATATGAACAAGCTTTAGATGCATATAATAGTGCTTCCAATTATTATGGTGAATTCACCTTTCAAAAAGTGAGTCTACTAAATAAAAAAGCAAGTGTTTATTATATGCTTTCAGATTATGAAAACACCTTAAAAGTAATTGATGAGTGTATATTACTTTCTAAAGAACAAAATTTACAAAACCAAGAGGAAATTGCTTTAGAATTAAAGATTAAAGTGCTTAATAAATTAGGGTTAACCCAAGAAATAGAATCTACACTAGATGAAATTTTAGAAAATAAAGAATACCGTTATACTATTCAAATAAGTCAGTTGCTTGATGGATTAGAATCAAAAAATGAAATCCTCATAAAAAAAGCCGAAATAAAAGATGAGAAAGAGAAAAATTCACGCATTGTATTTATTTCAATCATAGTAATTTTAATTTTAGCTTTTGCTACTGCATATTTTTTATCTAGAAAAGTTTATTTGGATAAGCAGATGATTATAGTAAATCAAAAAGAAAAAATAGCCAAATCTGAGTTAGAGCACAAGAAAAGAGAGCTTGCAGCTTTTTCTGCCAATATTGTTCAGGAAAATGAACAAGTATCCAATATTCTTAAAGATTTAAAATATTATACTTCTTTGCTAAATAACGAAAAAGATAAAAATATATTCTTACCATTACTCAAATCTGTTAAAAGAATACTCTCAGAAAAACGTAAAGACAATTTATATGCAGATCAATTTAATGCTGCTTATCCAGGTTATCTTGAGTATTTGACAAGAACTTATTCAGACCTTACTACTGCTGATCTTAAACTATGTACGTTCCTACGCATGAATCTTAATACCAAGGAGGTAGCAGAAATAATGGGGCTGTCTGTAAGGTCTGTGGAAAGCAGAAGGTATCGTTTAAGAAAAAAATTAAAATTGAGTAAAGATAGTGACTTAGTAAGTAATCTTATTAGTTTAAAATACTAATACTCATCTAATACTCAAAAATTGCATTTTTACTTTTTCGCACTACTCAATCAACTGTATAACTACTCATTTTTTTATTAAAGATTTTACTAGCTCTTCCCTTTATTAAGTTTGTCTTACTATTATAATAAATGCGCAAACTTTATTTATACATATTTTCTCTATTTACATTATTTGTTTTCAAGGTAAATAATATACATTCTCAAAATGGATTATATGATATATCTTCTGTAGATAACACTACAACTGTTATAGAAACCAACCCCAATAGTTCCAATAATAATTACAAAGCTTTTTGGGCACAACAGTGTTCCAATCCCTCTGATGCCTACAACTGCGGAGGTTTTCAAGGAACATCTGGTAAAAACGTTGTTGTACCCGAAGCTTTAAATCTAACATTAACCTCCACCATAAGAAATTCCCTCAATGTCGCTGGTACTTATACAGAATATGCTGATGATTTAAATTCTGTTAGTGTAGTTAATGTTTACATGCTTTTTCTTAACTCGAATACTAATTGGAGATCTAGCCCTGGAGAAGTAGTTTTTGAAGGTGAAATTTTAGGGATATATACTGATTATGATCAAACACTATATTTTAATGGATCAAATTTTCCATCTAATGCATACCCAGTTTATGCCAACTCTCAAGCACAAGGTAAATTTAGAGATAGAAAGTTTGAACCTGATTCATATAACTCTGGAAATTTTCATAATTCATGGGATAATCAAAATAATTCTAACAAAGATTGGTTTCATGTAAGAACAGCATCTGGAAATTCAAAAATTAATCCTAATAATTCTGGTGGTTACATGTTCAGAATGGGTTGTGATAACGGTAAAAAAGGTGACTTTTTTAGAGTTATTACTAGAGTATCTTGTCAAGAACCTACAGGCTCAGGATCTATTGGAAATCCCCAAAATAATTGTGGAAGTTTTAATCCTAGCACTATAACCAATACCTCATCTGGTTCTGGTGGTAGTGGTGGTACAGCAACTTACTTTTGGCAATACTCCACCTCATCTAGTTCTGGACCATGGACTACTATAGGTAGTTCAAACAATTCTACTTATAACCCATCTACAATCTCACAAACTACTTGGTATAGAAGAGCATATTACCGTTGTAACTCGTCTGATGCAGTTTACACTTCTGCAGTTGAAATGACAGTTAATTCAATTCCTACAGCTAGTGCATCTGCTTCACCTGCTTCGGTATGTAGTGGTCAATCCGCCACTCTTTCAGCTACAATTGTAAGTGGTGCTACTTATGCTTGGCGAGTAAATGGTAGCGCTACAATATTTTCTACTAGTAGTACTTATAGTCCATCTCCTTCTGTTTCTACAACTTATCAGCTTGAGGTAACAAAAAATGGATGTTGGGATATAGATAATGTAACTGTAACGGTTGGTACAGAGATTACTGGTGCAGGATCTATCAACGGAGCTGAATCGCAGTGTACTTCTTATAACCCTGGAAATATTGTAAATTCACTTGCTGCTCAAGGTGGATCTGGTGGAACACTGACTTATTTTTGGGAAGTTTCTACCACATCTAACTCAACTGGTTTTACAACAATTCCATTAGCTACATCTTCTTCTTATGATCCGCCTCCAACAATATCTCAGACTACTTGGTATAGAAGAGGAGCTTACCGTTGCAGCCCTAGTTCTGCTCTTTATACACAAGCAGTCCAAAAAACCGTTATTGGAACTCCTAATGCATCTGCTTCTGCATCATTTTCTTCAATATGTAATGGTTCTAGTGTTGCTTTATCTACCACTCCCGTAGCTGGACAAACTTATCAATGGTCTGTTGGTGGCACAATATTGAACAATTCTTCATCATTTTTTGACAGTCCTACTACTACTACTACTTATCAACTTACGGTTACTCAGTATGGTTGTTCAGCAACAGACAATGTTTCTGTAACTGTGAATGATGCACCAACAGTTGGTGTAAGTGGAGGTTCTTCGCAAGCTGTATGTCAAGCAGGAGATATAACACTTTCTGGAACAGGAGCTTCTACCTATTCATGGGACAACGGGGTAGTAGACGGGCAGTCTTTTTCTGCTCCAGCTAATACAACTACATACACAGTTACTGGAACGGATGCAACCGGATGTACTAATACTGCGCAAGTTACCGTTAGTATAACTTCTCTTTTAGATTGGACTAATCTTCAATTTCCTGCTAGTGAAACTTACAGCTGTAATGGAGGACAAATTGCTATTTATGGCCAGGTCTATGAGCCAGGAATAACAGATGGTCCCGGTCAAGCTGGAGGTATTACAGTTGAGTATGGGTACAGTACAACCAATTCTGACCCTTCTACTTGGACCAATTGGCATACTGCAACATACAATACCGATGCAGGAAATAACGATGAATATAATGGTATTATTTCTCAAGCTCTTTATGCTTTAACACCAGCTACCTATTATTATACTTTCAGATATAAGTCTGCTGGTTGCGATTGGCAATATGGTGGTTACAGTTCTGGAGGAGGTGGCTTTTGGAATGGTACTTCCAATGTAAATGGCGTACTAACAGTTACGCCAGAAAGTGCAACTTTCTCTTATTCTGCTAGTGCTTATTGTAAAGAACTTTCAAATCCTTCACCAACAGTTTCTGGTGTTACTGGCGGTAGTTTTACTGCTTCTCCATCTGGTCTTTCGATCAATGCTACAAGTGGAGCTATAGATTTAAGTACTTCTAATGCAGGAACCTACACAGTAACTTATTCAACTCCTAACTGTAGTACTACTTCCACTCAAACGGTAACCATTTACGATACACCAACTGCAGATGCAGGAAGTGATATTTCTGTATGTGAAGGCCAAAGTGCTTCGATAAGTGCTAGTGGAGGGAATTCTTATGTTTGGTCACCAACAACAGCATTAAGTAATCCAAATATTGCTAATCCAACGATTACTCCGACAAGTACTACTACCTATACAGTTACTGTAACCGATGGAAATAACTGTACTGATAGTGACGATATTATAGTAACATTTGTTAATGATAACACTGCTGGTACTGCTTCTTCCACACCTACTTTATGTATCAATACTGCTCTAACTAATATTACCCACACTACTACAGGTGCTACAGGAATAGGATCGGCAACAGGACTACCAAATGGAGTAAGTGCCAGTTGGTCGTCTAATACTATTACCATAAGTGGAACTCCTACAGAAAGTGGTACTTTTAGTTATACAATTCCTTTAGCAGGGGGTTGTGGTACGGTTAGTGCAACTGGAACTATTACTGTAAGTCCTGATAATACAGTGGGAACAGCATCGTCTAGTCCTACATTGTGTATCAATACAGCCTTTACAACTCCTAATCCATTTAATAATGCCCAAAATAATATTACGCATGCTACAACAGGTGCTACTGGAATTGGTTCGGCAAGTGGATTGCCTTCGGGAGTTACAGCTAGTTGGGCAAGTGATGTGATTACCATTACAGGAACACCAACTGCTAGTGGGACTTTTAATTACACCATTCCACTTTCAGGTGGTTGTAATAATATAAATGCAACAGGAACAATCATTGTAACACCTGATAATACTGCTGGTTCGGCATCTTCTAGTCCTACATTATGTGTTAATTTCCCTCTTACAAATATTACACATACTACTACTGGAGCTACTGGCATAGGAACAGCCACTGGACTTCCTAGTGGAGTTACTGCTAGTTGGAGCTCTAATACCATTACCATTAGTGGAACACCAACTGCAAGTGGAACTTTTGCTTATACCATTCCTTTAAATGGAGGTTGTGGAACGGTGAATGCTACTGGAACAATAACTGTAACAGAAAATAATACTTCAGGAACTATTGCTGGAGATGAATCTGGTTGTAGTGGATTTGACCCTGCTACAATTACCAGTTCAAGTACACCAACAGGCGGTACGGGCAGTATTACGTATTTATGGGAATATTCTACCAGTTCATCATCAGGTCCTTGGACTACGATTGCTCCTCCTTCTGGAAATTCAGTGACTATTCCAGTGGAATATATTTCTAGTAATAGCAATGACGCGTTTGAGTACGAAAATGGAAGTGTTAGCTACCCAACAGGTATTAATATTCGTATGGGAAATCGATCTGGTTCTACATTTGGAAAGACTTACACAGGTTTAAGATTTTCTAGTATTCCAATTCCACAAGGTGCGACTATTACTTCTGCAGTTATTAAGGTGGTTCCTTACAATGTTAGTCTCTCAACAAATACTTCTTTAGCAACAGTGAGATTAAAAATATATGCCGAAGCAGTTGATAATAGTACTTTTTTCTCAAATGCAAAAAATGATATTATAAATAGAACCGCTACTTCAGCTCAAGTAGATTGGGATATTGCTGCTAATTGGAGTAATAATGTTACTAAAACTTCAGTAGATATTTCTTCAGTTATACAAGAAATAACAGACAGACCGGGTTGGTCAACTAATAATGCTATTAATATCCTTATTAAAGACGATGGTTCTGCAAATGGTGTTCATAAAAATATTTATGCTTATGATAATGCTAGTTCTTATAGATCTTCGCTTGAAGTTACTTACACTACAAGTAGTACCCATTCTAGTACTTACGATCCATCTACAATTACTCAAACTACTTGGTACAGAAGAGGAGCATATACTTGTTCTCCATCTTCTGTAGTATATACTACAGCCATAGAAAAAACTGTACTTCCTGATAATACAGCGGGAACGGCATCTTCAAGTCCTACACTATGTATTAATACAGCTTTAACTGACATTACACATGCTACAACAGGTGCTACAGGTATTGGTTCGGCAAGTGGACTGCCTTCGGGTGTTACTGCTAGTTGGGCAAGTGATGTGATTACCATTACAGGAACACCAACTGCTAGTGGTACATTTAATTATACCATACCACTAACAGGTGGTTGTGGGTCTGTCGATGCAACGGGCACTATAACTGTTACACCAGATAACACTGCTGGTACACCATCTACCTCACCAACAGTATGTATAAATACTGCAATAACAGACATTACAATTGCAACAACTGGTGCTACAGGTATTGGATCGGCAAGTGGATTACCTGGAGGTGTTACCGCAAGTTGGTCTGGTGATGTAATTACTATTACTGGTACACCAACTGCTAGTGGAACTTTTAGTTATACCATCCCATTAAGTGGAGGTTGTGGAACGGTGAATGCAACAGGTACTATTATAGTTAACCCAGATAATACCGCTGGAACAGCATCTTCTAGTCCAACACTTTGTGTTAATACAGCTTTAACAAATATTACCCATGCTACTACTGGAGCTACAGGCATTGGAACTGCAAGTGGATTACCTGCTGGAGTTAATGCTAGTTGGAGTTCAAATACTATTACTATAAGTGGAACACCAACTGCTAGTGGAACTTTTAGTTATACCATTCCATTAGATGGTGGTTGTGGAACGGTGAATGCAACAGGAACCATTACGGTAAACGATTTACCTACAGTAGATGCAGGAACAGATCAGACGGTTTGTGGTGGAGACAACGTTACTTTAAGTGGAAGTGGAGCAAGTACATATACTTGGGATAATGGAGTTAATGACGGAGTAGCCTTTACAGCAAGTACCACTACTACTTATACAGTTACTGGAACAGATGCTAATGGATGTATAAATACAGATCAGGTTACGGTTACAATTACACCAGATAACACTGCTGGTACACCATCTACTTCACCAACAGTATGTATAAATACTGCAATAACAGACATTACAATTGCAACAACTGGTGCTACAGGTATTGGATCGGCAAGTGGATTACCTGGAGGTGTTACCGCAAGTTGGT
>Ga0315315_10000053_pt1 | contig 84790 bp, 81 predicted proteins | sample M140m3416metaG_FD_203699 | JGI IMG/M metagenome (GOLD analysis project Ga0315315, IMG submission 203699) | Ammonia-oxidizing marine archaeal communities from Monterey Bay, California, United States - M1 40m 3416 | ecosystem: Environmental > Aquatic > Marine > Intertidal zone | place: USA...
ATAGAAACATCATCAACAACAATTGCGTTAGAACCAACATATAATTTTTTATTGAATGAAACATCATTACTTACAAAAAGTCGATTGTTCATTGAAACATCGTCAACCATAACAGCATTAGAACCAACATATAGTCTGTTGTTCAATGAAACATCATTGGAAACAAAGAGGCGATTATTCATAGAAACGTCGTCAACCATAATAGCGTTAGATCCAACATATAAACGGTTATTTAATGAAACATCGTTGCTTACAAAAAGACGGTTATTCATAGAAACATCGTCAACCATAACAGCATTAGAACCAACATATAATCGGTTATTCAATGAAACATCATTGGAAACAAAGAGACGATTATTCATAGAAACGTCGTCAACCATAATTGCGTTAGATCCAACATATAATCTGTTGTTCAATGAAACATCATTGGAAACATAAAGACGACTATTAAAAGATATATCATTATGAACTATTAAATTTTTTCTAATTTCAGTTGTGCCATTTACTGTTAATGGATATGGTGAACGAGTTGTCCAAGAAACCGGTTTTTCCGTACCAGTACTATAAACAATCATACCTGTTGTATTCTCTTTCCAACCACTTCCAATATTAAAAAACCCGGTTTGATCATTTTCATTACGAATAAGAGTATATGTTACACCACGATATAATGTTAAATCTACATTTTCATTATTTAAGGCAGCACCATTAGGAGTATTAGAAAATTCATAAAATGGACTGCTAACTTTTGTACGTACATATAATGTTTTATTTTTATTAGATTCTTCATTTGTAGCGTCTAATATTTGTATATTCTTTTTATTATTTTCCACTTCATAATCAAAATAAACCAAACTGTTTAATGTTAAAGGTATAGTAAAAGATAATGTTTCAGATGCCTTAATAGAATTTGCACTACCAGAATAAATAGTAGGATTTATAACAGTGTGTTTTGATATATTTAAATTATTATTCAATGAAACATCATTGGAAACAAAAAGGCGATTGTTCATAGAAACATCATCAACCATAATAGCATTTGATCCAACATATAAACGGTTATTTAATGAAACATCATTGCTTACAAAAACACGATTATTCATGGATACATCACCAGGGGCTACAGTTGTTTCAGAAACTGTTCCTAATACAATAGTATTTGATTTACTAATTTTGGCGTTATAACCAATTGCCGTAGATTTTTCAATATCGGTTACATCACTGTCAAAATCAGTTTTAGCACCTAAATAAGTATTATATTTTTCTTCTGTTTGGTTTTTACCCGCATCACGACCGATAGCAGTATTATAATTACCTTCTGTCATATTAGTTAATGTGTTAACACCAACAGCAGTATTATAATCACCCTCAATATTAGCATCTAGTGATTTAGAACCAATTGCCGTATTATCTTTACCTCCTATATTAGATTTTAATGCTAAATAACCAATACCAGTATTTTCATCACCTTTACCATCATTATCCTCTGTTTTTTCTTGTAAAACAGATACACCAAAAGCAGTATTAGTATCTATATTATTAGCACTTTTACCAACTATAAAACCATTAATTGAACAATCGGCGCTTGTACTAAAATTTTTAAAAAACACTTTTGAATTAAATGAAGCGTCACCATTAACAGTTAATTTTTTATTAAATGAAACATCAGCGTTTACAAAAAGTCTATTATTTAAAGATAAATCATTTTTAATAAAAACATTATTATTAAATGAAGCGTCTTTTTGTACAAATAATCGATCATTTAATGATAAATCAGCAACAACCATTAATTCATAATTTGTAATATTGGTATTAATAATATATTCATTATTTACTTTTGATGCTGTTAAATTACCTTTAACTGTTAGATCTCCATTCATAGAAACATCTCCATCAACAGTTAATCTACTATTTAAAGACAAATCACCTGGGATAAATACTTCCGGATAGACAATACCATTAGCACCACCAATTACAATTTGATCTGATTTACTAATCTTTGCTCTAGCGCCTATAGCAGTAGATCGTTCTATATCTGTAATATTTGTATTTTGAACATCTGTTTTATAACCTAAAAACATATTTTCCTCACTTTCAAGAATAGTTTCTCCTGCCTTATAACCAATCGCAATATTAGTATCACCGTCCTTCAAATTTTTTAAAGTTTTATCACCTAATGTTGTATTTTCACTACTATCATCAGTAGTTTTTAATGATTCTCGACCTATAACTACATTATTTTCCATATCCTCACGCTCCAAATCAGCATGACCCAAAGAAGTACCATCACCTAATATAATATTAGTCGATCTACCTGAAATTTCTATACCTCTAGTTTCATCATCATCATTATTTGGTGATGGTTCAGTTATCCACACACGGTCTCTAAAAGTAACGTCATTTATAAAAACACGTGTAAATTCATTAATTCCACCAATAATAGATTCAATATCAATTGAATTATGAGGTAAATTCATACTACCGTCAGTAAGTGTAAAACCGGTACCAACAGTTAAATTGGAATTAAGACTAACATCTCCATTAACCTCGAGGTTATTGTTGAAAGATGCGTCGCCTGTTTCGACTATTAAGTTACCTGTACGGTTTATTATATCACCACCGCTAACGTCTACAAAGCCTTTCACATAAGTTGACTTGAACTTATTCGCTTCCGACTCGCCCAACCAATTACTCATTGGTATATAATATTATGATATATTATTAGTAAAATATGTACGATTTATATTAAATAAACGTTATTTTATTTAATATAATAATGTGGCTAAATTTGTATTTCATATAATTCCTTGCAAATTTCTAATAAATATTCATGGAGATTTTTTAATTTATTAATATTATTTATATCAATATATTCAAGAATATCATAATTATTTAATAACTCCATTTTTAAAATTTTATCATATGAACAACCAACAATAGTTCGTAAATAAGTATCATGCAAATAAATTCTTATATTATTTTGAAAATATTGATTAAAATTTAAAACATAATCAATAAATTCTTTTGATTTTTTATTAGGAGGTTTGGTCTTATTTGTATAATATACTTTATTATTTTGTATAATCCCAGTCACACTATCATTATTATTTTCAGTTCTATAATTATAATATGATTCTTTCATTTGGATAAAAATTTTATCAGAATTTAACCGTCTTAAATATTCAGCAAATAAAACATCACAACATTTATCATTCATAATAATAGGATGTTTTGAAACTATATTATAAAATTTAATAAATAATGTTACATGTACACAATACATCCAATATTCGTGACGTTGTTCCTTATGATTTTTATTAAAAGTACTCTCATATAATCCAATTATATCATTATTTTGTAAACAACTAGCAATATATGTAATAATTTGTTTTGTTCTATTCTTTTTATAAGTATCATCGTCATCACAAAACATAATCCAATTATGTTTATCTTTAATATCTAGTAATAATTGATAAAAATGTTTCATTTGTGATGTTTTTTGATTTTGTATCACAATATTTAAGTAAGGTGAATCAAATGATTTATTAATAGTATTTAGTGTTATTTCTTGTAAATTTATATTTTCAAAAGATATAGATAAATAAATAGGTATAATAATATCTTGTTGAATTAATGATTCTAAACATTCTATTAAATATGAAATACGTTGTTCCTTAGATATATGTGAAGCTATTAAAATACAATATTGATAAGTATTTACTTCCATTATATTTAAATAAAAAAATTTATTTAAATAATTATAAATAATATCTATTTATATTTTAATTATAAATGAATAAAAAGAATATAGATTTAATAACTAAAATAATAGATAGAATTGATAAAAATAAACAAACTACAAAATATAAGAGTTTATTACAAGAAAAAACGTATTATTCAATAATAGCAAGTCATCAAGCGCGATTACGTTGTTTTTTACATAATTATATTTATAATAAAAACATACAAAAGGGAGAAGTACACCGATTTCAAAATGGTAGTATTATTAAATTTTTAGTATCTAGTAAAATAATTGAAATTGAATTATTATATAACGGTGAAATTGACGAAGAAAAACCCAATTATAAATATTATGTAAAACCTAATACCGAAGATCCAAAATCGAAAGAAGGTAAATATCAAATCGTACCCTTTAATAAAATTATATTACAAAATACAAATATTCCAATTAATAATGATAAAACATATATATTTTATTTAATAAGACATGGGCAAGCAGAACATAATATTTTAAAGGGTATTAACAAATTAATAAGTAAAAAAAATACTAATTTAACAAAAGAAGGCATTCAACAGGCAAAAAATTCAGGAAAATATATGTTAAATATATTAAATAATAATAGAATAGATTTTTTATTTGCGTCAGATTTATCTAGAACTCATCAAACAATTCATTATTTTTTAAGTGAAATACCAAGCAATAAAGTTATAGTAGATAAAATTATTGTATTACCTTGTAATCATGAATTAAAATATAGTCCTGGATCTAATTGTGATGGTCATCAATATATAACAGCAAATGAAAATATATCAACTTGTGACTTAATTGAAGAATTTAAAAATAGTTGTTTTAAAATAGGTAATAGAATTATAGATTGGACTTATTATAATAATTTTTATAATGGAACAAGGAAGCATCCAGGTAGCGATAAAGATAATTGTCGTAATACAAATATTATATTATTTTCAATACAAACTATTTATGATGTAATTGTAGATAGTATAGGTAAATATATAGATATTGATACAGATACGGATATAAATACTTATGAAGATAAAGAATTACCTATTAAAAAAGATATAATAAATAAAAATGATTATAAATCTGAAAATAAAAATATAAAAGATGATACAGACATAGACACGTATAAAGAAAGATTTAATAAAAATAAATTAATATTATCATTAATACCTATTATTATAAATAATAGTAAACAAATTGGCAATGAAGAAAGTATAAATATTGATAATAAACAAGTAATAAATGTTGAAAGCGAACCAGTAGCAAATGTTGAAAGTGAACCCGCTGTAAGTATCGATAATGAAGAAGAAATAATTAATCAACAAGAAATAAATAATAAACAAGAATATATAAGTGAAATCCCTAAAAATAATGAAGAAGAATACATAAATAATGAATATAACTGGAAATCTTGTAAAGAATATAAAAATTATGAAAATTCGCAGGAAAGAAATAATATAATAAAAACCTGTAACGCTATTATTAATAATAAAAGTGATTTTGAAAATTGGAAATTAGTAACGATATTAAATAATAATGAATGTATTCTTTACAATACAAAAACTAAGAATAATGAAATTATTTCTTTAAACAATACCAATCCTAACTTAATAGAAGTTATTGTAAAATCATTATTAAGAACAAATAAATAAATTATTTTTATATAATATTTCTAAAATTATATAAAATTTAAGGAAGAGGAAAGGGTCGTTGATCTTTATCAAGTTGAATAGACTCTGGAACAATAGTAGGTAATCGTTCAGAAATAGATAAACTTTTATTATATTTTAATTCTGGTAGTATTTCCTTTTTTGGAATAACTAAATTACTACTGCCAATACCTCTTAACTGTGATTCAATATCACAATAATTATTACATAGTGTTTCGGGTGCGTTTTTTCCCATTAACAATCCATTACCTGCTAAATGATTAGTATATGCTAAACCAGAAGCATTATGAATATAAGTCATATGATTACTAATAGAATTATTTATATTTTGTTCTAGAGTATAATTGCCTAGGGTATTTTTATTTGATGTAGAAGACATAATATACAATATATTAATAAATTATTTATTAAATATTAATTAATTAAACAGATGAAATTAAGTTTTTATAATGTAAATTATCAGACATGTTATCATTATTTTTAAAAAAATCAACTAAACATAAATGAAAATCAAATAAGTAATCATATGATAATAATATAGTTAATCCAATCTCTGGACTATTTGAAAACATTTGACCTGCTGTTTTAATGTATAATTGTAAAAATAATTTGTTTAGTTTAGTTTCATGTAAAATAAAATCTATAAATTCAGACATAGTTTTAGTATCATAAAATAATTCATCTTTACTTTCGTTGTCTATATCTTCATCTAAATTTTCTTGTACATTATTAACATTTTTTGTACAAATATCATTATCCATACTAGTTAATAATCTTATTTGTTTACGATATTCTAAATTATTATTATATTTTTTCATATTAAAATGAATAGGGTAAGAGTTTATCATTATTATATTATAGATTAATTATATTTATATAATTTTATATAAATAAAATAATTATTTTTTAGATTTAGTTGCTTTCTTTTTTATTTTTCTTTTATTTTTTTTTGTACCTTTATTTTTTCTTTTATTTTTTTTTGTACTTTTATTCTTTCTTTTCTTTTGTTTACCGCCATCAATACGTGGTACTAAACCCATCTGTGCTCGCTGTCTTTCAAATTCATTAGGTCTGGGTGGTAATGGTCTCTCTATAGAAGGTACTTCTTCTGCCTGTGAAATTTCTTCAGTTGGAACTTCTTTTTCGGCAGGAGAATCTTTCCATGTTGGATTTATTCTTTCTTTTAATCTTTCTTTAAGTTCATCTCTTTCTTTTAATCTTTCTTTAAGTTCATCTATTAATAATTCATTATTAGATATATTACTTTGTTGCGAAGGAGTATAAGTAGGTTTTGTTCTTTCGCGTGGTGAATTTTCTTGAATATTTGATAAAACTTCATCTTCTATTTGAATATTATCGGGGGCATCTTGAAATAAAAGTTTTTTACGTATTTCATCTGTTGGGCGTGGTGGTTTTTTTATTTGTTTTCTTTCTTCAGTATTTTCTACACTTGATTCTTCAGTAGTTTCTACACTTGGTTCTTCTTCAGTAGTTTCTACGCTTGGTTCTTCTTCAGTAGTTTCTACGTTTGGTTCTTCTTCAGTAGTTTCTACGTTTGGTTCTTCTTCAGTAGTTTCTACGTTTGGTTCTTCATCAGTAGTTTCTACAGTTGGTTCTTCGATATTTTTTAAGTTTTGTTGTTCAAATGTAAAAATAATAATAGGTTTCACATTTATATTTGATACAGTAACATTACAAAAAGGACCGTTATCTAAAATAGCTAAATAAGTTCCGTCTTGATTGGAATGTTTGTTAATAAAATTACTTAATTCATCTAAATTATTAATACGTGTATTAAAAGTTTCGTCACTATCATTATGAAATACTAAATCATAAGTATCGAGATCTGTATTTATTAAAAAATTAAGTAGAGTATCTTTATCACATTTTGGATTATTACTTTGAATATTATTTATAATAGGTTCAACTTCATTTTTATTTAACATATTAATTATATATATTATACATAAAATATAATTAATTATAATTTAATTAAAATGTACCTTCTGGTCTATTGTAATTTTTCATCGCTTCTTCAACAGTCATTTCACGAGTGGTCATTCCTCCACGAACCCATCCGTCTAAAGCTGCTTCTTCAACAGTATTTGAAGGATCTTTTACATAACTTTCCATTTTATCATCGGTAGGTTGTAAAGAATAATCATTAAATGATTTGTCCATAATAGTAGAAACACTTTTTTTATCTGTTACTGCTTCACCAAGTAATAATTGGGATTCAATACTAGGATCACAACTACCTTTTCCTAAATAAGGAATACTAGAAAAAGGACGTTGAAAAAGTTGTAATTTTTCAAATGGTCTTTGTTGTTTAGTATTAATAAGTAACGAAGATTCATTATCAATATTACTAGGGTTTAACCCGCTACCATGAGTAACACCATTAAAATTCATAGTAGGTTGTTGAATAGCAAAGTTTACATGATGGTTTGATGTATTAGTATTGCTAAAATTGCTTAAATTATGGTTTGCGTATCGAGTATTATCTAAATTGCGTTGAGAAAGGTCTTCTATGTCAGATCCAATACGTCCAACATTGTTAAAAGTATATGCGTTTAGTTCAGCCATTTTATACTATAGATAGAGAATGTATTTTTTATAAAATGTTAATTAAATAAATGAATAATTGATAAATAACCTAAATATAAAGAAAAACACATTAAAAACATTCCTTTTTGGAAATCTACTGATTTGTAATAATAATACTCATTTGCGATAATAAAAGCTTCTAAAAAGTATGTTCCCGCAACAATAACTTGACTAGATCTTTCATGTAATGTTTGACCATTTAAAATACGTATTATACCATTTGCTAAAATAGAATAACCGATAAAACGTTCTAAAAGAGAATTAGGTTCAGTATTATTAGTCATTAGTGACAATCTCATTTTTTTAATATGAGGAATAGATATTATATTTAATATAGTGAGCGCTGATATTACATCATAAATTCCATTAATTATAATTGCTTTTGATATATAGTTTAATAAATTCATTATTATATATAATGAATATATTTCATTTAATTAGTGTGTCTTGCTAAATTTCTAGCGCAAGCAAATTGATTACCTTCTTTACAAGATACCATACTACCATAGCAAAAATCAGCAAAAGATCCTTGGTCATTTGGTATAGTAGAACTAGGATTGGATGTGAATTGTCTTAAAGATTGTTCAAAATTTAGGTTATTTCCTAAATCATTAAATAATTTATCAACAATATCAGGTTGTTCAGGATTTAATTCTTGAATCATTTTTTTTGTATTATTTGTAATATTATCTCTAACCTCACTATTAAATGATGGAGGAGCAGGTTTTTTGTCAACATTATAATCATAATCGCTAACTAAAACATTATTTAAAGGATTTTGCGCATTTGGTTCTTCAAATATTTTGTCGGGCAATTCAATATTATTTGTTTTAATTAAATCATCTGTAACATTATTAAAAGATTCAATCGTTTCTTTTTTTTCTTTCATATTTAATTCTTTCATATGATAAAAATGTAATAAATAAATAGCAAATATAGTAATACTAGTAGTAATTAATAATTTCATATTAGGAGAATATAAAAATCCAACAATAAAAAGTAATATAATACTTCTAGTGATAGCATTTAACTTTTGATTATAACTCATATTATCCACAGGAAAGAACTCTAATAAAAAAGAAGGATGAAAAATAATATTAGGATTTTCTATCCAAAAAGGAATATCATTTTTAGGTTTATTATCTAAAGTTTTTTGATCAATAGTCGTATTTTCAGTATTTGAATTATTTTGATATTCTGACATATATATTTACAATATAATTATATATTTTTAATATATTATATAATTACTAAATTATTATTAAGGTAAAAGTGTTATACAATTTTTTTTAAACATTTTTCATCTATTTGTAATGTATTACCTTGTTGAGATATAGGAACAATTTGTAAAATGCATTTCGATTTTTCACCATGTAATGGTTCCGTACAACCTTTTTCTTTATTACTAGTTGTCAATGAACATCTAGCTCTGAAATGTTCATACGTCTGACGTACATCATTATAGGATAAATTAGATTTTTTATTTAAATTTTTATTTACTTCTTCGTGTAAATTATAAACATAACGAGAAAAAGATTCTCTGTTTTTCATATGTTTATTTATTAATGGATACTTTTTTAATATCTCACTAAAGTTATCTCTACATTTACCACAAGGTAAAATATATTTTAAATTAATAATAAAATTTTTATAATGTAATATATCATCTTTTGTGGGATTATTTGGATAATTAAAACTAGTTGTATGTAAAAAATGCCACATACCTGGACCCCAAACTGTGGTTAACATGCCATCATTACTAGTAAAATGATCATCATTATAAATACATTCTTTTAATTTAGATTTATTTTTTCGTGTACGATTCATTAGTTATATTAAAAATATAAAAAAAATAAAAATATAAAAATAAATTAAAATCTATAAAATAAAATATTTATCATGTATATATATATATGACTTCCTTAGACGTATTAAAAAAAACTTTACAACCTTTTTATAAATACATTACTATATTTACAATTATAATTGTATTCTTGATAATATCATATTTAGCAATACAATATTTTAAAGAAAATTATTTAAATAAAGAAGGATTAAAAAAAGATATTGCTAACATGAATACACGCAAAGAGAATCAAATCGCTACAGTTATATTTTTTCATGTAGACTGGTGTCCACATTGTAAAACCGCTAAACCTGAATGGGATACATTTAAAACACAATTAAACGATAAAACAATAAATAATTATACTATAAAATGTATTGAATATAATTGTACTGACGATAAAGATAGCAAAATACAAGCATTATTAAATAAATATAACATTGAATCATATCCAACTGTTAAATTGTTAAAAGATGAACAAATTATAGAATTTGATTCAAAAATAACACAAAATACATTAACTAGTTTTGTAAATGTTATGTTACAATGAAGATGATACAATATTACAACCTTTTTCTATAAGAGCACTACGTTTTTCTTTACTTGATATTATATCCATAATATGATTTATTGATACTGGAACAATATCAGTATAATATTGTAATTTAGTAGTTATAGTATTTTCATTATTAACAATAGTAATCAGATTATCTAATAAAAATATTATATAATCTAACAATGTACAATCATTAACAATATTATTATATTTATTTTTATTTGGTATAATACTCAATATTTCATTACACAATCCTTCATTATTAACACATTGTTTTATAGGACTATTGGTAAAAATTCCTCCATCTATTAAACATTTGTCGTGTATAAATAATGGTGTAAATATAATAGGAACCGCGGCAGAACTATATACTATATCTAACACTCTCCAGTCTGGATGAGTTTTATAGGAAACATCTATATATTGAAAATTATTTAGATCTGTTGTAAATAAATGTAGTTCTATGTTGGTTAAATTATAAAAATCTTGGAATGTAATATTTAGATCAATATCTTTACCTAAAAATAAAGATTTAAATATTTCTTCTATTACACTAATATTAAACAAACCCTTTTTATTAAAAATATCAAATATAGAATACATATCTATATTAAATACCCTTTCCCAAGGTCTATTTATAATATATTCATCTAGTGTTGTCCAATCGTATTTTAAACATAATACTACACTTAATATAGCACCTGCTGAAGTTCCGTATATAGTTTGAATATTATTTATATCCCATAATTTTTCCAACGAACTCATCTTTAGTATTCCATAATAAGTAAATAATGTTAAACCACCACCTGATATAACTATATGTTTTATTATATTTTCTTCTATAATATCTTCTTTAAGATTATCCATAATTATAAATAAATAAGGTAAATTTTTATATGTTTTTTCTTTTTAGAATATAAAATGTCAATGTTTTTATTTACGGATGACAATGATAATGAAGAAAGAGTAAATATAGATGAATTATATGATAAAAATAAACAACGTGATTTAAAACAATTATCTATTTTTAACAAAATATTAAATAGAATTCACAAAAGAATTAAACATACTTCTCACACCAAAACAAATGATAAACACATTTGGTATAACGTACCTGAGTATATTTTTGGAGAACCGTGTTATAAACAGGGTGATTGTATTGGTTATTTAGTTATGAAATTAGAAAAGAACGGTTTTTTTGTTAAATATGTACATCCAAATACTTTATTTGTATCATGGAATACTTGGATACCATCTTACATAAGAAATGAAATAAAGAATAAAACTGGGATGGTTATTGATGAAAAAGGTAATATAAAAGAACAAATTCAAGATTCAGAAGAATTAACAGTTGAAGATCCAAATTCAGGATTATTCAATGACAATACCAATATTCAGCAAAAAGAAAAAAAGGTATATACACCTATTAATGATTATAAACCTACTGGAAGTATGGTATATAAAGATGACATGTTTAATAAAATAGAAAAGAAAATGAATATATAATCTTTTTTAATAAATATTAGATAATATTTATTAAATTATTAGCATTTAATTATACTTTGACCATTGTTCTTTATTATAAGAGTTTAATTTTAACATCTTTTCTTTATTTTCTTTCCAGTAGTCTACCTTTTCTTTTAATTCTTTTTCTTGTTTTGTTTGTGGACGTATATATTCTGAACTTACTTTCATTTGTGCTAATTCTAATTCAGATGGTTCCGGTTTTTTTCCATAACAATTTACACCAAACTTTACATATGGATTGCCGATAAATCCTCCATTTATACCAGGTCTACCACAATCGTTTCTATGATCATTTTCCTTTGTATAATCTAATTGTAATTTATCCCATGTATCTTTTTGAGTAGGAAATAATGCTAATTGATTTTCTGACCATCCATAATTACACCATTCAGCGCCATTGTTGTATGCTTTTTCAATTTGTTCATATGTTGCTAATTCAGAATTAAATACTTTACAAACTGCTTTAGCGTCAGTATAAGTAAATTTATTATTCGAAATATTGAATACTTCTAATTTTTCATTAGGTGTACTAGTCATGTCATTTGTAGTTCCTTCATTTGTTGTTTCAGTTGTTTCACTAGTTTCAGTTGTTTCACTAGTTTCTTGTTCTACAGATTCCTCTTTATCAAAAAAGTCCATGATCGAAATATTTAAAACATATTTAAAAAAATTTATAAATAACATAATGATTAATAAAAACCATGTTATAGTTTCTATAATAGAAATTGAATAAGGTTTACTAAAACCCATTGGTACACCAAATAAATACGAAGAACCATATAATGAACCTAAAACTAATGTAGTTTGAAGCAATGATACAGGTTCATCTAAAAAATTCCTTAATGTTGTTGATAACTTTTTAAGTAATACTTCAAAATCATCATCTTTGTACGAATAATATCCAATTAAAATTATAAACAAAATAAGGATAAAAAACAATACATCAATAGAACTACTTATATTAGATGTTGAGTAAAACATATTTCTAAATATTATATTACCCACTAAAAATGTTCCTAAAAACCATAATATAATTTGATAATTCGGATCAGTGAAAATAGAATTAAGATAATCAGTAAATTTATTTTTTTCTAAATCTATATATTTTGGAACATCAACAGGAGTATCAACAACATCAGCAGGAGTATCAACAACATCAGCAGGAGTATCAACAACATCAGCAGGAACCTCTACAACATCAGCAGGAGTCTCTACAACATCAGCCGGAGTATCAACGTCAGGAACATCCTTAGTACTTTCTTGTTGATTATTAGAACTATTATTATTTGTACTCATTATAATAAATATATATAATATTGAATTATTTTTTTTTACGATAAAATAAACAATATGCCATTGGAGAAATTATATCGTTTACTTTAATTTCTTCTACATTATTATCATCATAAGATAACCAATTATTATCAAAATTTTTTACATAAGCGGTATAATGACCTCCTTGTAAACTTCCCATATGATTACAAATACCAAATAAATCATATTTATATTGTTTATTATTATAACCGTTACTATATTTTGATAAATCTAAATTATCAATTGGAATATCAATTTTATTATTAATACGATGGGTTCCATCAATGCTAAATCGTTTTAAAATAACAATTAGTATTTGTGGAAAATTAAAAAATTTAATTTGTTTTTTAATATTTTCTTTTTTCTTTGTTTTTTCATTGTACCATGCGTTTTCATTTTCTAATAATTCAGGTTCACAATAAAGATTAAAACAATCATATAAATTATTTGCTACTTGATTATGTATAGTAGTTATAGGTAAATCTACTATAAAATATTGTTCGGGACGAACACTGTGTATAATTTTATCATCTATACTTCTTATTTCAGAATAATATATGCCATAAAACATTTGCATAATTTCAGAATATTCTTTTTTATAAGTGTTTCTTAATGTAGTATAACATTGTTTGGCGATTGTATCTACTTCATTTATAGTTTTTCCAGATATTTTCATTTCTACTGATCTTGAAATACTGTTATGAAGACATTCTATAAAAAACATTAAAAATTCCGGCATATCATTTTGAGCGTGTCCTGTAAATAAATCTTTATTTTTTTTACGAGCAATTTCTTGAATACTATTTACAAATTTTGCTGGACGAATTAATCCATTATCACTCCACATTAAATTTTTTAATTCAACCCATTCATTTAACATTACATTATCAATTATTTTTTTCTTACTTAATTTTAAACATTCTTTCGAATCTAAAAAATCATTTAACTCGTAAGTGTTTTTTAATACTTGCATACAAGAGTTTAAAAAACATGTGTTTCCCAAGTTTTCTAATCCAATCTTTCCCTTATTTGTATATTTTGATATTTGTGTACTCATTATTGTATATTAATTAATTTAAAGTTATCTTTATATAATTAAAATATATAATGGATAGTCCATTTACTAGAAGAAATTCAGTAGATGAGAATTATAATATAAATGATGATAATAATTTATATTTACAATTATTACGTGATGTACTATACTCATATAATGAAAATAATCGTTTATATATACAATTCTTAAATAGAATTGTTACTTTAGGTTATCGTTCAAATACACGAAATAACGCAAATTCACTTAATACAAATTCTCTTAATACAAATTCTACTAATAATTCTATTTATAATGATGATTCTAATAATGATGATATTATTAATGATAATATTAATAATCAAGATGTAAATAATACTATTTTCAATACAAATGATAATTTAGAATCATTATCAAATCCCAGTGATACATTAGAATCATTAACAAATACTAATAATACAATGGACATGTTACCAAATGTTAATGAAAATTTAAATACGTTACCTAACACAAATACATTTTCAGAACCAAACACACAAAGTTTTATAACAGAAGTTAATAACAATACAAATCCATATAATTATAACACTGTATTTAGATATCCTAGTCTTACACCTAATATTAGTCCTATTTTTAATAATATTATTCAGCGAAGTAATCGAATAAATATACCAAATAACTACAGAAGAAATTTATCACATAATGTTTTAAATAGAGAATATCCCTTACCATTTTTAAGACATTTTTTATATCCACTAGAGGACGTTATCGTACGTCCAAGTGATGAAGAAATTGAAAACGCATCAACAATACTAATATATAATAACAATAATTGGGTATATAATAATAATACTTGCCCTATTAGTTTAGAAGAATTTGAAGAAAATGATATTTTACGTAAATTAAATGTATGTGGACATATATTTAAACAAGGCAATATTGACAGGTGGTTCGAACAACATGTTCGTTGTCCGGTTTGTCGCCATGATATCCGAGAAAATACTATAAATATTGATACCAGTAATAATATTATAGAAAATAATGATGTAATTAATAATGATATCAGTAATAATGATATAAGTAATAATATTTTTATACCAAATTTAGAAATTGTAGGTGATACACATGATGTAGAAACAAATATAATGTATGATGAAAATAGTGTTGTAGATAATATGTCTAATCAATTATTCAATATTTTAAATACAGAACTTAGTAATTTAAATTTATCTGATATGCCAAGAAATTTAAATACATTATTGTCCATGAATGTTGATATTACTAGACATCCATTAACAATTGATATTTCTAATAATTAAATATTAAATTTTTTAGACATTACTTTATATTTATTTTCATATAAAAACCATAAATTAGGTGGATTTGTTTTTGTTTCGTAATTTATCTTTTTTGTGAATAATGGACGCCCGGTATTATAAAATATATCTTGTTGTTTTTGTAACCAAATTTTGTGTTTTTTAATTTCTTCATAATTTGTTTCATATTTTTTAATTAAAACTTCTTTTATTTCAGGAGTCATTTATAATATAATAGAATAAAAAATTATATATTATTTACTTATATATAATTTATATAAATATCATGTTTAAGTTTTCATTTGTGTAAAGAACTTAGTAATCGGTTGAATCTTATTTCTCTGATTAAATATAGTAGTTAATACATCATCAAATAACAATACTTTAATTTTCATAGATGTTATTTTTTCCTTTTTTTTCATAAAAAGTTCTAAATCAGGAACTTCTTTCTCTAATGCTAACATATCCTTTTTGAATAATTTTATAGCACTAGTTTTATTTTGAAATCTCCATATATCTTCTAATGCCAATCCGAATAATTGCTGTAAAGGTTTCATTAATTGATTTGTAATATAATGAGTATAATCAATTTGAACCTTGTTTTCAATAATATAATCAGGGGTTTCAATTTTATCTCCCATAAGCGCTTTTTTATTTGGGTTTACAACAAATACAAATTTCATACGATCACCTGCTTTTGGTTTATTTCCAGGATCACGTTTACCTATCCTTTGCGCTAATACATAATGACCAATTTGATTCGGATTTTTATAATAACCTCTTAACGCTTTTGTAATAGTTAATTTATCCATATTTACTTTACCTTTAATTAAATTTTGTAAAGAAGTATTTAAAAATTCAATTGCCTTTTGTATATTATTTTCTTTAATTAAAATATTTAAGATACCACCATATACATCTTTTAAATAATCACACGAATCTCGTCTTTTTAAAGATAATCCCATAAATTTCATATATCCTTTATTTGGGTCTTCCTCATACAACATTCCAACATATCTTTTTTTTGATAATAATATAAATGGCATTAATGTTTTTTCATATTCTAAATTCATAGGTGGTTTTAAGTAACTTGAACTTAATTGTGCTGCGTCCTGCGCTATTTCTATAGTTATTGCCAAAGCATCCTGTCCCTTTATTTTTTCTCCTGTTTGCGGATTTTCTAAATTAAATGTAAAGAATACACTATCTGTATCTCCATATACATACTCTGCTCTTGTACGAACAGTTCCATAATTTATTGTATCGTATAACAAATTACCATATACTTCTTCTATTATTTTTTTAGCATATATAATCATCATTCTACCGGTTGCTGTAGTTGAAGCAGCAACATCTTTTTCAAAAAACGTAGATGTTTTTGAACCACATTGACCATACAATGAATTCGCAGTTACTTTATATCCTAATTGTCTTTTATCCAAAATATTCTGCATAAAAGGATCCTTTTCTGTTTTAATTAATTTACGCGTATCCTTTCTTGCTTTTAATAATTCTTCTAAAATAGATGGCATAATTGATTTTTGATTATCTGGTAACTGCGCCCAACGACATATTTTTTTACCACATACTATCTTTTCAGCAGCAGCAGTAGGTGTTTTACGAATATATTTATACGTATCAAATTCTATATCTATATATTGATATTCTGGTAAATTGTCAAAAATAAATCGTCCATATTTATCTCTTTCGCCTGTAATTTTTACAATGTTTCCATCTAAATCATATTCTTTTGACCATACCTTACTATCATGAGAATAATTTTGACTAATCATAGACGATGGATATAGTGATGAATAATCTACACAAGCAACAGGATTATCCATATACATAGAACATTTTGGAGGCAAAACTATAGCACCTTCATAACCACTATTATCATTTGATTTTTCAATATCAGGCATTAATGTATCTTTTTCTCGACATTTTTTAGCAACATAACTAGTTAGTTTAATTCCTTGACCACGAAAAACTAAGAAACTTAAAGGTACACTACAGATACTAGACATCTCAATATAACCAGTAATTACATCTATTTTATTCATTAAATGATGAACTAAGTTACAATCTTGAATACAGTATTTAGCAACAATAGCGCGATCTTTTGAATCACCCTTTGTTAATTTAAAGATATCTTGTGGAGTGACATCATCTTTTGCCATACCCCATTTTAAAGATTTTGTTTGATCTATATCATAATGACCTTTTATTACAATAACATTATAACTATTTACTTTATCTTTTTCAGTGATTTCTTTATTATGGATTATATCTACAACTATAAATTTTCGTCCATTATCATAATAGTCAGACGTAAACCCAATTAATTCAATATGAATAAAATCGCCAATATGTAACCCCATCAAATTTTTACTATATAATTCTGTTACTTTTCCAAACTGATCATTTTCAGAATATACAATTTTTTTAATACTATCACTAATAAATTGACCAGCAACATCATCTAATTTATATGAAGACAAATTGAAATCACGACGAAAATAAGCGTACATATCAATTTGTAATCTTCCTGAAATTTTTGGATAACGTAAATCATATTCTCCACTTGCCAATACTATTTTAGTATTTTCCAATGATAATTCATTATTTGAAAATTTACCACAACTCTCATCTAAAGTACGAGATAGTAATAAAAAGTCATTCTCACAATTATTTTCTATGGAGCGTCTAAAGAGAAACTCATAATCAAAACCAAATATATTATACCCAATAATAATATCAGGATTTTCTTTTTGAATTAATTCGACCCATTGTAATAATAATTCTTTTTCAGTAGATACACTAACAATATCAATATTATCAATATCATCACATGTATCTAGTACTAAACAATGATTTAAATATGGTTCCTTCTCGCCATAATTCATAAATGTAGAACCAATAAAAGTTACCTTGTCACCTTCTAGTTGAGGAAACAATGTTGTTATTACATCGTTCACTATTTTAACTTGTTCATCACGTGTATAATTATCATCAAATAATATATCAACTACAGTATCTTTATTTTTAATCTTAGTTTTTTTTACCTTTTTTTTATATGTATAATTTACTTCATTTGTATTATCTTGACCTTGATCGTCATCTATATTTCCACCATTTTCACCACTAATTATAGGTTCAAATATTTCATCTATTGATAATAAATATGAATTATCTTCCTCTTTATTTGATTTTTTAGCAATATTAATTGATTTATTTAATAAGATTTCAATACGTTCGTTTAAAATATCCTCATTTACCTTTCTTTTTGGATAAACTAAATCAACATTATCATATTTTGTAAAATTAAATGCACTCTTAATTATTTTTGATACTAATTTTTTAGTTAAATTGTGATCTAAGTATTGTTTTTGCTTTAAAAATATATCTATTATATTTGTTGCCAACTTTTTATAATCTTTTTGAGGTAATGGAAAATCGCCATGACTACTACTAGCTTCTATATCAAAACTACATATTTTATAAGGTACTATTGTTTCTTTTTCATTTTCTGATCTAATATGTTTAAGTGAACTAATAAATTCATAATCACATGTAGTAGTTTGTGTTTCGACCTTGAATACCTTATTTTCTTCAAAAGATATCCATCCTGAAGGACTTACTTTGTTAATATGAAAATATCGTAATAATGGAGGAATGTTACTTTCATATAATTCCAATTTCAAATCATTATAAATAAAATCTTTTGACTTTTTACCATCATCAGTATAAATATACCATAAATTTTTAATCTTATTCATAGCAGATTGACTTGAAAATAATATTTTTATAAATTTTTCTTTTTTACCAGCAGTAAATCCATATAATTTATTATGTTCAACAAATTCAGATGATAAAATTGAATCTTTATAATATTTCGGCAATATTGCTCTAATTTGTTCAATTAAACCATACTTGTCAGTTTCAGTCCAATCTAACCCAACTTTAATATAAAAGAAGGGTGTATAATCATTAATATATATACAACATGTTTTTCCATCTTCGTTTATGCCGAACATTTGAATAATAAACTGTTTTGTATCTTTATATTTATTATCATCAGAATCAGTATCCTCGACTTCTTCATCATAAATATTAAAATCAAATAAACGAAAGTAATGTGTTATAGACTTTTTTACTCGTGGCATTATTATTTTTAAATAAATATATTTAAATTCTTATAATTATTATAAATATAATTATAAAAAATTGTTCAATTTTATAAATTTTGTACCCATTCCAATAAGGTTTTTAAATCGCGATTTCCAGTATAAGGTTGAAATTTATGATCTTGAATTGAACCAATTGTAGGATATCCTTCTACGGATATAGAATCTATTAAAAATTTTTTCTTTAAATTATCTATACCTGTTTCTTGTTCGTCACTATTTATTTCAATTATTTCATATTTATCTTTGTCTATTTGATTTACCATATTATTCCAATCAGGTCTTAACGCTTGACAATGACCACACCATTCAGCGTATATTAATACTATTCCGACTTTATTATCTTTGTTCATATTTATTTCATTATTAGGTTGTGTAGTTAATAAATTAAAATACGTTTTATACTTATTTTTAGACGTTTTTCTTTTCTTTTTTTTTATAGTATTCTTTTTGTGTTGTTGTTTTATTTTATTATGTTTTGTATTTTTTTTTAATGATTGTTTTACTCTTTGTTTTAATCTTTGTTTTCTAGACAAGGTCATTATAGTATATTATTAGAATTTAATATTATTCTAAATATAAAATCCTTAATTATATATATAACAATATGAAATATATTCAACATCTATTAATTCTTTTTCTTATATTAACATTTTTAGCCGGTTTATATTGTACTGTTAATTTTAATTTACCCAAAGAAAAAATGACTAATAAAAAAGATAATAATACGTGTCCCGATTTATTAATACAAAAAGGGAATACTATTTTATTATATAATACAAATCAAAAATTAGAAGACGGTATTAATCCTCTTCCATTTTATAATTTAGATGAATATATAAATTATTTAGAAATACAAAAACAAAAAGGCATTGTTTGTCCTGTATTATATTTACAACAAGAAACCACAACACAAGGCGACGAAGTATATCGCATGCGCCCTAGTCCTCTTGAATTGGAACCCGGTGTACAAACCATGCCCGCTGCCAAAATACCTATACACAACAGTAGTAATATATATCCTGGTTTTGATTCACATGGTCAAAATCAAGGAATACACACAATATTAGATGAAATTCACGATTCTACATCCAACCCAAATATTAGTGATAATCCAATGGATTATAATTGGGGGGGTAATCAATATACTAAGAAAGTAGTAGAAAGTGGTAAATATAAAGAAAACGAAGTTACTCGTCCTAGTTTATTTAATCCAAAAGTATCATTTAATCCTGATATTCAAGGAGTATTACCACCTCCACAAGATATTTTATAAATATCATATTTAGTGTTAACATTTTATAAAAATATTTAAAAAATATTTTTATTGTATTGATTAAATTATTTCATTCTAGTAAATCGCTAGTATATATTAAATAATTTTTTATATTATCTATTATAGTTTTTGATAGTTTTCTTTTTTTACCATTATTTTCAATATATATATTATCTAAATAATTTGGATCATTACGTAATTTCAACAAAAAATCAGGAAAATTATTAAATTCTTTCATTAATGTAATCGCAGTAATTGAACTAATACCGGGAATTTGACATAGTATTATTTCACCAATATTTTCACGACTAATATTATCTTTTTTAACCTTTTTCACAACACTACAATATTTTTGTGTTTCAGATATATTAACAAATACGTTTTGTTCATTTTCATTATTTTCTATATCTAATTGTGAATTCTGTTTAATATATTGTTGAAAAGGTTCTGTTAAATAATAAGGTTTTATATTTTGTTCGAATTTTCGTAATAATTTAATAGTTGTAATAATTAACCATTCTGCCGTATCAGTTATACTTACGGTTCTTTGAGTTGAAAATCCTTTAAAATATTGTAAACTAGTAATTGTGGAATACAATATTTTTTTTTGATATTTATCCAATTGAGAAGTTATACCTTCTAATAAATAAATAATAGAATGAGGTAATAAACCACTTGAATTTAATAAACGATATGATTGTTCTTCATATCGTCCGTCCTTAATGGACGCAAATAAATCATTAAATGTTTTTCTCTCAATAATAAGAATATCTTTATTATCATTATTTCGAATTATAATATCTCCTATATGTAAAACTTCTTTTGTTACTTGAATACAATGTTTATTATCTAACGTATTTAAAATAGAAATACATTTTTCGTATAATACATGTTCTCGTTCATCTATAACAATTTTCATTTAAAAATAAAGTTAAATTATTTGTATATTATTTGACTGATAAATATAAAATTGAATAAATATAAATATATTAATGTAATTATAATTAAGTAATATGGACGAAGATATTCGAATTGAAAAAAATAGTAATGGTATTGAAACATATATTTTTGATCCTTTTAATCCTATTAATACTCCCATTACCGAAAATGATATTAGTGGAATATTAAAACGTTATGGTGTTAATATTCCTATATTCAATTATGAATTATATAAACGTGCTTTCATACACAAATCTTATATAAGACGCCCTGACATGGAAAATGAACAAAATAATATTATTATAGTTCCTAAACCGGATAATTGTTTACCTTTATATACTAAATCTAATGAACGATTGGAATTTGTTGGTGATGGTGTTCTAGAATGTATTACTAAGTATTATTTATATAGACGATTTCCTAAAGAAAATGAGGGGTTTATGACAGAAAAAAAAATTGCGCTAGTAAAGAATGAATCTATTGGTAGAATGGCATTTGAAATGGGTATGCATAAATGGTTAATATTATCTAAACACGCCGAAAGCAAACAAACGCGTATTAATTTAAAAAAATTGGGGTGTTTATTTGAATCATTTATTGGTGCCATGTTTTTAGATTTCAATCGAATTAAGGTTCACGATGAAGGTAAATGGTTTGAAAACGTGTTTGTTACTGGACCTGGATTTCAAATTGTTCAAACGTTCGTAGAATCTGTTTTTGAAAAACACGTAGACTGGATTAATTTAATTCGCAATGATGATAATTATAAAAATATTTTACAAGTAAAAATTCAAAAAGAATTTAAAGTAACTCCTGATTATATGGAAATTGAGGAACATGATGTTGATGTTGGGTATCGTACTGGTGTATATTTATGTTTAGGACAATCAATACATAATTTAAAACATGAAAATTCTATTTCAATTCAAAATTTCAAAAAATATAGTGATATTCATCAATATATGTCTCAACATAACAAGATATTTGTATTTCTAGGAGAAGGTACTCATAAAATTAAAAAAAAAGCAGAACAATATTCTTGTGAAGAAGCATTACTAGCTTTAAATAATTTCTAATAATATAAAAATGGATGATTATTCAAAACGTATTTTCCTTTTTTTATTTGGGTGTATAGGTATTCGCTTTGCACTTGTTTTTATAGCAAAAAATATAAATATTAATTATTTACCTTATATGGGATATTTAGCATTATTACCTGCTATAGGGTTTTCTTATATATTTTTAAATGATCTTAGAAAAACTGGACCAGAAGTATTTGGAGATAAAATTTGGTGGAATATTTTACGTCCCATTCATGCTATATTATATTTCTTTTTTGCTTATAACGCAATTAACGCAAACAAAAAATCTTGGGTATATCTTTTAATGGATGTCTTGATTGGATTAAATAGTTTTTTGATTTATCATATAGCACTTAATAATTAATAATATATAATCTTTTTATTTTATATATGATTGATTTTAATATTCAAATTAAATTCACCCCAATTCCTACAAATACAAGTATTTACAGAGGAGATAGCAATATTTATAATAATTTAGAACAAGATATTTTAGAAGGTAAATATAAATATTTTTTAAATCAACCCGACGATGCGGTTGATGATCAATATGGAATTATGCATGAATTTAATACTACCAAAAATTTATTATTAATTCGTTTAGATGACAAAGAAACTCAAACATATTTGTACGAACTTGCTGATGAAAATATTAAAAATATATTTAAAAAAAATTTTGGTTTTGAGAACAATTTACGAGATACTGATAGAGAACCCGATGCTAAAATGGCAGAATTTCTTTGTAATTTAGGATACGATGGTTATTTAACTGATAAAATGAAAACAGATGGTGATGGTACCTTTCATCGTGAAATAGTTATTTGTAATCCTATTGAAAAATTAGAATATGTAAAACAAATTACAGATAACGCACGCGCAGAAACATTAAAACAAGAGTGGAAATTAAAACAAATGGAACTTCAAGATAAAGAAAATCGCAAGAAAAAGGTACAACGAAATAGATTTGAAGATGATGAAGAAGACGAAGAAGAAACTACTACCAAACCAAATTTTTTCAGTAATTTATTTGGAGATGATGATGGTTATGAAACACCAGGTGGAACAAAACACAATAAAAAAAATAAGAAAAAGTATTCTAAAAAAAAGGGACGTTATAATAAACGCAATACAAAACGTAAATATTTAAAAAAACATTAAAAAATTGATTATTTTATATTTATTTATTATAAATATAAACTAAATAATGGAAGAGTGGTCTTTTGGTAAAAATAGAATGCTTTCTGTGATAGAAACGCTCGAAAATCCAAAAATTACGTATTATGTTTGTTGTTGCTTTAAAAGAAAAAAATACGCTAATAAAGATTTAAACCCGAATAATACTCTTACTGAAGATTTAATGTATGTTGATAATCCGTTGAGTGACAATAATGATTCAGAACAAGTATCGAATTGGAAAATACATGAATAGAGAACATTTTTATAAAAAAATTGAATAAAAATATGTAGCGTTAACTTAATATATACATATAATCATGGATACTTTAACTATTCCACGAAGTCAATTGGACGATCCAAGCATTTATGCTTATACAAAAAATATAAGCAACGAGCATTTAAATTATGATGTAATGCGTATAATTAACAGTTATATTGATACAAATTTATCTGCTGACGAAAATAATATTGAAAGTTTTTGGATAAAATTAGGTATTGAAACGTGTAATTTACAAGACCTACTTTGGAGTTGTGTTGAGATATTACAATCTGCTAACTTTACTAAAAGTTCGAAAGAAATTCGTTATTTAATTCGATTACATGAACAAACTAGAGATATTAGATATATTTTAAATGAAATCATTTTTAAATATTATCCTAGTCATAATACAATTACCTATAATAATAATCAAATAGATATTTTAAATGTTTTTAACGGTGAACTTTCTCAAATAGACAGAGAATATTGTTTATACGGAAGTTCTTTTAAATTTACATTAATGAGTAAATATCAAAAAACATATAAAAAAAAACTTATGGAAAATCATAAAGGTTTTATAACCACTATTTTAAATCGAATGCACGCATACGTTAATTATTTAGAATCCAATTTTGAAAAATTTCCAAATTATAAAATATATAGTTCAATTTATAAAAAAAACTATAAAAAAAACATAAACAATTTAAAAAAACATATGGAAAAGGAATCTATTATAACTAATATAGAGGTATCAGAGTAGTAATATAATTTTAATTTTAAAATATTAAATATTTTTTTAATTAGTGAAATAAAAACAAAATATTTTTATATTTTAGATATGAAAATCAAATATAAAAATTTAGATGTACTTATTTTTTATACAAAAATACAAAAAAGTATCTTAAAAAATAAATTTCAGAATAACTCTATTGTATTATATAAACCACCGTTAAATAATATAGTTGTTTATAAACATTCAAATTATATTACTAGTATTATATAATCATTTTATTATTTCAACTTATAATAAAAGTTTGAACTATTTCCTTTTGTGGTAAAACATAAGTACGTTCTTCTGTTTTACTATTATACCAATAAGTTTCACCGGATAAACTAATCTTTTCAATCCATTCTTTCGGTATTTCAGCATTATTAATATATTCTTGTTTATCTTTTTTAATTATTTTTGGATAAATATTATCAATATTAAGTTCTTCTACTTTTTCTTTTGTTTTACAAAATTTAAATAAACAATTAAACATTTTTGATATTTATATATGACTATATTTTGTTCTCATATATTAGATTTTAAATAATTCACAGAAATAAAAATAAAAAATTGAATAAATATTAGTGTTACGATAAATATAATAATATATACTAATATGGATACTCAAACAAAGGCGGAATTATTTTACAAGAGACACATGGAAGCTGTAAAAAGATATCAAAAAAAAAATAAAGAAACATTAGCAGCGAAGGGTAAAATATATATGAAAGCATTAAGAGAAGATAAAGATAAACATGATAAACACTTAGAGAAAAGAAGGATTTATTATGCTAATGTTGTTAAACCAAAACGTAAAGCAAAAAAGGAACAAGAAGAAAAGGAACAAAAAGAAAAGGAACAAAAAGAAAAGGAAAACTAAAAATGATAAAAATTAAATAAAACATGTACAATTGTATTTTTGTTTTTTTATTTTATATTTCTCCTTTTGATAAAAATAATAAAAAAATGGTTTTTTATTATTTGGTTAATGTTTTTTTCTAGTTTTTTTATTATTTGGTTATTGGTTTTTTCTATACATACGTTGAAGCTTAATTAATGTAGTTTTACCACGTATCCAATCACTTTCCCAAATTGAATAATAATTATACCCAGCATTTTCACAAAATTTCTTCTTTATCATAGTATCTGCGTATCTTTTACGATAAGTTTTTTTGAAAAATATTTCATCTGGATTATAAATATCTGGATTTCCATGAAATTTATCACCATGATATTCATAAACACTATTTTCATATGAACTATATCCGTCCACATCATATTTGCTATTTGGAATTCTATATTGACCTTCATCACAATTAAGAGCGTGTCGCATATCAGGTATAGACACTTTAAGGTACTCTAACCATTCAATTTCACCTTTTGAATAATGCTTTTGAAATTTAGATGGTATCCAATCATAATCTGGGTAAACAAACATTACAAATTTCGTAGGACTATTTTGATAATGTAATTGTAATAAACCAGCGCCATCATTGTCTTCTATATTACTCCTCGTAAGTTTATACCAATCATCCATAGATGTATAACCTAATTCAGTATATAACCAATCAGCATAATCTTTACGAGTTTTACTATCATCCCATAATCCTCTATAAGAACATTTAAACTTCCAAGGTAATAATTTATAATCAGGATAAATGTCATTTAAAAATTTATATACTGAATTATCATAATAAGTATATAACATTCCTGAACCCCCATATTTTTGTATTAACTCGGTTGATAATTTATAAAAATCTTCTTTAATTTTATAGTTAAGTTTTTGTTTTAAATATTCAGCAAATTTTTTACGATTATCAGAATTATCAAAATATCCTTTTGTAGTTTGTGTAAATTTCCATTCTAACCATTCATATTCAGGTTCAGGGTATATTTTTTTTAAAAATTTACGAAAAGAACAACCATAATGTCCCTGTAATAAACCATAACCCTTATTATTTTTAAAATCTTTTAATGATATACCATACCAATCTTCCGGTTTAGTGTATCCCAATATTTCTTCTAACCATTTTGCATATAATTTATGATATTTAAAATCTTCCCATATAAAATCAGGCGTTTGTATAAACAACCAAGGCAGCAAAATATATTTATATTGTGGATATATTGATATTAAAAGTATATAAGGTGAAGATTTATACTTATTTTTTAATAATCCGTGTCCGTGATTATCAACAAATATCTTCTTTGTAAGTTTGTAAAGGTCTTCCACAATTCTATACTCTAATTTTTCAAATAACCAATCTGTAAATATTTTATGATTTTCTATTTTATCCCAAGTTCCACGCACAACTTGTTTAATACTTCCGTCTTTATTAAGTTTAACTGGAAATGGAAAAGGATTACTCATCTTTGTATTATTATATTTAATAATATATTAAAATCAATTTTATAAAAATTCTATCTAACTTTCACCCAAGTTTTCAATTTTGCCCCCTTTCGATAAAATAATAAAAAATCCTTTTTTATTATTTGGTGAATAGTTTTTACAAATATTTTCTTTTCTTAATAGTTTTCTTATATTTTTTACCGCCACGTCTTTTTATAGGAGATGCGATTTTCTTTTTGGTAACTTTACTGGATTTAACTACTTTTGGTTTTTCAACACGAGGTGTTATATTAAATATAGTTCGGGTTGATGATATATTTCTACGAGCAATCATATAAGCTAAAATATAATCTAAATTATCAAAGTCTACGGTCATTGGTTCATCATTATATATTTTACTCTGAACCGGTTTTGTAATGTTTTCAACATTAAAATCTTCAATTGTAGTAAACGGTTGAATAGCATTTTCTAATGTTTTAATAAGTAATTCTGAATCAGGATAAGTTTTAATCAATAATTTACAATCCTCCAAATCGGCTATACATATATTCATTAAGAAATTTAATACATTCATGGCTCGTACTTCTATATGTTGATGTCTATACTCGTGTAATATAGTGGATACATTATTTTTAATTTCAAAAAATTGTTTTATTTCAGGTCTTTCTTCAGCTTTAAAGTGATATAAATAGCACAATAATTGATAGACGTGTTTTTCAGAGTAAGACCAAGGAAAATATACATTCGAATTTTCAATATTAACTCCAGTTAAAATTCTACATTTATTTAATTTATCAGTAACATCATTACCATTTTTAAAATATTGAACATTACCTAATAATTGAAATATCATACTATAATCAATAGAACCCATTACATTTAATGTTTTATTATCATGTAATAATGCTGTTTGTAAGCATACAGTTTGATATGGTATAAGATCGCCCAATGATTTTAATATTGAAGCATTAAATTTATATTCAACACTCATTGAATCTACTACTTTTATTACGTTTGAAATAGATAGATTAGATAATGGATATTCTAATTGATAAGTATTTGTTCCATTTTCTGAATAAATTGTAATAATATATTGTGTTAAATCTGATGGGTTGGATTTAATATGTAACATAGGTATATCCGTTGGACTATATACACTAATATCAATCGGTTTATTAATAGTTTCAATAGTAGGTGTATCCATTAATTTATCACGTTGTTCACGTTCTTTTTTAGATTCTTGAAATCCAATTTGTGTTGGTGCTGCACCAGCATCTAAATTTAAAAATTGGACTTCTTTTCCAGTTATATTATATAAATTTGTTTGAAGAACTTGACTGAATTCGATATTACCTTTGTTATTCGCATCGGAAGTTAAAATAACGGTTGCGTCATTATATATTGAGGGTAATATACCTTGGCCTACTTCTCTAACACCAAGTTGTAATTCCATTTTATTATGTTTTTGTACACAACGGGGTATCACTTTATAATTCAAAATTTCTAAACATAATTCAGAAGCTACCTTTTCTGTATATTTTATTAATTTTTCATCCATACCAGGGTCTAGATAATACATATTTTTGTTCTTATTTTGCCTATTTTGAAAATTATAAGTATATTTATCTATTACTGTATTAATTTGGTGTAATGTCTCATCGCTTAATGCTGACAAATCATGAGGTATTTCAGTTCTCCACATTATTAACGCTCCTAATTCAGTATATTTTAATTGAATTTTTAATTCTTCCGTTTCATCTATTTTCATATAATACAATAAAGGGTCTATGTTATCATTTTGTATAAAATTACGTAATCTATCTTTTAAAATATTTATTGTTTTTTCTCTTTCTTCAGTTGCTTTAATATATTCTATACCTTTTTCCTTTAAAAATTGTTCTACAAACATTTTTAAATCCTCGTTGAATGGGGGATACATACTCTTTTTCGCAGCTTCACGTTTGGTACTAACTTTATCTGTAAACATTATCATTTTCTCATGAATTAGTGTAATTAATTCTTTTGAATATTGAACAGCATTATCATCGCGATTATCTTGATCTTCCGGTAAAAAAAGTTGGAATATACCTAACCATGGTACTTCAACTAAATATTGAACTAATGCTTCTGGACTGGCTTCATTAGGATAATCTTCATACATAGTTTCCATAGTTTCAGCAAAGTCAGGTGCTAAGTCTTCTCCATAATCATTTATTGCATCTATATCCATTTCATTCATGTTTGACTTCTATATATTATTATAAACATTTTTAATAATTTTTTCTTTTTATTATGTTAATATATAAACACAGATTATTTATATATTAATTAACAAGGTTGACCGCTTAACTACTTGAGTTTCTTCTTAGGACGAATTTGGTTAGTATGTCCACATTTTTTTTTGCGACAGTTCTTAGCGCGTGGAGGAAGACGTGCATAGCATTTGCGACAAATCATCTTCTCACAGTTGAAAGTTTTTGCCAAAGCAGCAAGGGATGGATCAAATACACCACCTCTTAATCTGAGAACCAAATGGATTGTTGACTCCTTCTGAATATTATAATCCGATAAAGTACGACCATCTTCCAGTTGTTTTCCGGCATAAATTAATCTTTGTTGGTCTGGGGGAATACCCTCTCTGTCTTGTATTTTTTGCTTAACGTTATCAATAGTATCTCCGGGTTCAACATCTAAAGTGACAGTCTTGCCGGTTAAAGTTTTAATGAAAATTTGCATCTTAAACTATATAAAATATAAATATTTTTTTATATTATTAAAGTAATTTAAATATAAAAATCACTTTCATCAATATAATTGTATACAAATACAATAAAATTTTTACAATGCTCTAAATAGTAGTATAAATTCTTTTCTTCCATAGTATTTAATTTATTAATATATATTTAATTCATTTTTTAAGTTAAATAATACATATTATATTTTATAATAATATATTATATTAATTAATGGATATACATGTTCAACCTTTAGACATATTACAAAATAAACCAATACCACAAAAAATGGAAAAAATAAGAATTGGTATTAAAAGAGATAATATTGAACAAGACAATTTTCAAGAAAAAGATATTATTGAAAATGAAGAAAATGAAATAGTAAAACAACCTATATTTACTAAAATTGTAGATAAAAGAAAAACTAGTAATATTAATCGAGAAGAAATATTAAATAGATTACGAAATCAATTTTCAGTAACTGTATTAGATCCATCTACTAATAATAAAGAAACTATAGTACAAAATGTACCTATAAAAACTAATAAAAAAATAATACTTCAAAAAGAACCTACTATTAATGAATTAGAAGAAAAAGACGAAGAACCAAAAGAAAAAGAAGAATTAGAAGAAAAAGACGAAGAACCAAAAGAAAAAGAAGAATTAGAAGAAAAAGACGAAGAACCAAAAGAAAAAGAAGAATTAGAAGAAAAAGACGAAGAACCAAAAGAAAAAGAAGATTCAGAAAAAGAATTAGAAGAAAAGGAAGAAGTAAAAAAGAAAGAAATTATAGCAGATATAGATATAACAGCATTAGCAATTAATAACCAAAATGTCATTGATAGATTACCTAGTGAAAAAGAAAAAGTTATTATACGAGCACCTTCATATTATATGAATAATCGTAAAATATTTATTCAAAAGTTAACAGAATTATTTAAACCTTATAGAAAAGAAATACTAGATAATAAAGAGAACATTTCATGTGATCAGCAAAGCAATAATACCAAATTTGATTTATTAACCCATCAAAAAATAGTACGCGACTATTTAAATCTTTATACCCCCTATCGTGGACTATTACTATATCACGGTTTAGGATCAGGCAAAACATGTAGTTCAATTGCTTTAGCAGAAGGTATGAAAAGTGATAAAAAAGTTTTTATATTAACACCCGCATCATTAAAAATGAACTATTTTAGTGAAATGAAAAAATGTGGTGATGAATTATATAAAAAAAATCAATATTGGGAATTTATTTCAATTGAAGGAAAACCTGATTATATTCCTATATTATCGAAATCCTTATCTTTATCGATTGAATATATAAAAAAGAATGGAGGTGCTTGGTTAGTTAATATTAAAAAGGATCCTAATTTTACTAGTCTAACTACAGATGAACAAAATAAAATTGATGAACAAATTAATAATATGATACGAAATAAATATACTGATATTAACTACAATGGATTAAATAATAATAAAATGAATAAATTAACTGAAAATGATACAATAAATCCTTTTGATAATTCAGTGGTTATTATAGACGAAGCACATAATTTTGTAAGTAGAATTGTAAATAAAATAAAAACTTCAAAATCTATATCGTATAAATTATATGAACACCTTATGAATGCTAATAACGCAAAAATTATTTTATTAACAGGGACGCCTATTATTAATTATCCTAATGAAATAGGTATATTATATAATATTTTACGAGGTTTTATAAAAAGTTGGACTATTCCGGTTTCATGGGATAAACCTGAAAAATTAAATTTAGATACAATTACTGCTATGTTAGATAAAAATAATTTAAAAACATATGATTATATACAATTTACAGATAACACAATTCAAATTACTAGAAATCCTTTTGGATTTATAAATACGAAAAAACGAGGTGTTGTAAAAGGTACACAACGTAAAGTTAAAGGCGGCGCTTCAAAAACTAAGAAAAATAAAATAAAAGTTGTAGATAAATTAACATTTGATGAAGAAAAAATTAATGAAAATGAATCAATGGAATATTTATCTAGAATTGGATATAATCAAGATTATCATCCTTATAGCGGTGGTAATGATATTTTAAATAAATATAATGGTGTTAAATTAAATGAAAGTGGTAATATAAGTGATGATCAATTTATTCAACAAGTTATTAGAATATTAAAGTCAAATAATATTAAAATTAATGATAAAAATATAGTTGAAGAAAAATATAAATGTTTGCCTGATTTAAAAGATAAGTTTATAGATAAATTTGTAGATTTAGAAACTGGTACTACTAAAAATTTACAATTATTTCAACGTCGTATTTTAGGTTTAACATCTTATTTTAGAAGTGCTCAAGAAGAATTATTACCTAGTTATGTAACTACTGCCGAAGGAAATAACTATCATATTATAAAGACTGAAATGTCAGATCATCAATTTAATATTTATAAAACAATTCGTCGTACCGAACGTGAAAAAGAACATAAATCAAAAAGAAATAACGCAAAACAAGCAAATAATGAATTATACGAAGAAGCATCAAATTCTACTTATAAAATATTTTCACGTGCGGCGTGTAATTTTGCGTTTCCTAATAATATTGAACGCCCTGTACCACCACCTAAACTATTTGTGAACGATGAAGTAAATGATCTTGTAATGAATGAAAATAATGAGAATAATGAGAATAATGAAAATAATGAAACTACAGAAAATTATGATAGACAAATAGAAAAAGCATTAGAACAAATTAATATGGACGATGATAATAATGAAAAAGTATATTTAAATAAAAAATCACTACAAGAATACAGTCCCAAATTTGTAAACATATTGGAAAATCTTACTTCTGAAGATAATATTGGATTACATCTTTTATATAGTCATTTCCGTACAATTGAAGGTATCGGTATTTTACGATTAATTTTATTAGCAAATGGTTTTTCAGAATTTAAAATCCATAAAGTAAATGATAATTGGGAAATTAAAGAAGATACAGACAATATTAAAAGACCTAAATTTGTTTTATATACAGGTACTGAATCTCCAGAAGAAAAAGAAATTATTAGAAATGTATACAATAGTAATTGGGAATTTGTACCTAATTCTATTTCTACTAAATTATATGAACAAGCCAAAAATAATATATATGGTGATGTAATTAAGGTAATTATGATTACTGCGTCTGGCGCTGAAGGAATTAACTTAAAAAATACTCGTTTTATTCATGTTGTAGAACCTTATTGGCATATGGTACGCCCGGAACAAGTAGTAGGACGCGCTAGACGTATATGTAGTCATCAAGATCTTCCCCCTGATTTAAGAAATGTTAAAGTATTTTTATATGTTTCCACATTAAGTAAGCAACAGAAAACGAATGATGAAAATATAGAATTAATTATTCATGATGTTAGTAAATTAGACAATAAAACTGTAATTACTACTGACGAAAAACTATATGAAATATCTAGTATTAAACAGAAAATTAATAATCAATTTTTAAATGCTATGAAAGAATCTGCCATTGATTGTAATATTTATTCAGCAAAGAAAAGTAATGAACCGTTGATTTGTTATAATTACGGTAAAGTAGAATCAAATGATTTTTCTTCTTATCCATCGTTACAAATAGATTCTACATTAAAAGAAGGATTAGATATTAAAACTATTTCATGGAAAGCGCGTAAAATTACATTTAATAATAAAGAATATGCTCTAAATACTAAAACAAATGAAGTTTATAATTTTAAAAGTTATCAAGATGCTATTGAAAATAATGATAGTAATTTATTACTATTAGAAGGTAATTTAATTAATAAAAAAATTCAATTTATTTAAATAATATCATAATTCTAAAATATTATTTAAAAATGTTTAAATTTAAGCAAATTTTGGTTTAAAAGCTTCTCCTGATAATTTATACCAATAACTATCAACATTATCTACTACACATAAGCATTTATTTTCACCAAAAGTAACATGAACTCGTGGTGCTACAGTATTATTATCTTTATCTAAATAACTTGCTGTAGTAGCAATTTTTTTAACATGAACATTTTCAATTGGTGTACCATCTAATAAAGCAACAGTTGTACATGCTTCATCAGTATAAATTGTAGTAATAATTTTACTATATTGACCGGTCTTTAATAATTCAGTGATATCAGTATTAAACTGACTATATGTTTGCGTGGTAATTCTGTTAGACATTATATATTATATAAGTAAAAAATAATTCCTAAATAAAATTAAAATATATTTTAATTAAATAAAATATAAAAACAAACGTATACTTATATTATTAATATGAATGAAGCTAATAATGTATTAACTATAAAAACTGTGCAAATTCAACCTATACGTAATATGATAACCGCAATAAAAGACATATTAACAGACGCTACTATTACTTTTACTAAACAAGGTTTTAAAATTATTAATTTTGATAAAACACATACAATATTAGTAAATGTTAATTTATTATCTCATAAATTCGAACAATATACCATTGAACCTGAAAAAATAATAGTTTGTGCTAATACAATACACTTATTTAAAGTTATTTCTACGATGTCAAATGATGATATGCTTTCTATGTATATTGATAAAGAAGATTATCATGAAGGTATAGTTTCACATTTAGGACTACAATATGATAATGGCGATATTAAACAATGTTATTGTCAAAAATTACGTTTAATTGAACCCGATATGGAAGAATTAATAGTACCAGATGTTGAATATTCTACTATTATTAATTTACCTACATCAGATTTTCAAAAAATTATTCGCGATTTAAATGGTATTTCTGATAGAATTGAAATAAAATCGGTAGGAAATGATCTAATATTTTCTTGCGATGGCAATTTTGCTAGTTCTAGAATTTTTCGAAGTGAATCTACTGGGAATATGAATTTTATTCAAAAATCCGATGCTTCTATTATTACTCAAGGTGAATTCTCTTTAAAAAGTTTAAGTCATTTTATTAAATGTACCCCTTTGTGTAGTCATTTAGAAATGTATTTGGGTAATGATTTACCTCTAATAGTTAAATATGATGTTGCTTCATTAGGTGAAATAAAACTATGTCTTGCACCATTACCTCCTTCATAATATAAATAAAAAAATGTTATTTATATTACTACCATTTATGATTTAAATAGTTATTGATTTAAAATTATCGATTTTTACTTGACCTAATATATTTGTTTTAGTTACGTTTTTTACTCTAGTATAAATAATATTTACTTTTTTATCTGATTTTCTTTTTGAATACTGTTTACATAATACCGCACCTTGAACCGTTATATATTTTAATTCTTTCTTATTATATTCTTCATTTATTTTACATATTATATGACCGGAAGATGTATTTTCTAAATGAAACCAAATATCGTCTAATCGCGCTTTATCTAAAATATTAAAATTATCTAAAGCATTTTGTCCTACATGATATGTTATTGTTGTATCTAAATACGGTATATATTTTTCAATTACTAGCATTATATTATTATTTATATATAGTGATAAATAATAATTCAATTTTATATTTTATATTTACATAACGTCACATTGACAAGGATAACCATCAGCCGCATATCCAATACAACACGCAGAATATGCGGTTCCGCAATCTCCACAATTTTGTCCTGCCGTACCTGATCCGCCATCTTGTAAATGACAATCACAAGGATAACCATCTAGAGCAAAACCTATACAACATGTTTGATACGCAGTTCCACAACTTCCACAATCAGGCGATTTTAATTCTTGTTCACATACAGGTGCTGGATATGAATCACACTCACTTTTATGATATTGATACCCATACCAAGCATTAAAACCTTGTTCCTTATATACTTTATACGCACAATTAGTATTTTTCTGACAATCCATTAAACTACTACAACTAGTTCCGCATTCATTATATTTTGAAGTAGGATCACCAGAACACCAATAATAAGAATTTATTTCAAATAAACCATAGTCAGTAGACCCATCTGTATTTTTATTTGTGGCACCACAATTCCACGAACTTTCATATTTAGAAATACAAACCATAGTTCCAATTGTACTAGAAGGAAATCCAGCATTTCTTAAATATCTTGCTACATCACATTCACTTTGACGTCCAGATTCATACATTTTATCATTAATTATAATATTCTTTGTAGTATAATTCTCTTTTATATTTTCTGAGCATTTTAATAAATTATTTTTATTACAAATATCAGGTATGGTGAACATTTGTTGAAATTGATTTCCTTCATCAGTATTTAATTCATAACCTTTAAAATTTTTAAATTGAATTGTAAACCATGGTGAACCCATAGCACGACTTGCCCATTGTAATAATTCTACACCATTGACACAATCATCACAATCATTCGTATAAGCTTTCCATTCTTGAGATAAAATATCTTTCACATTCCATGACCAACTCCATTCATCCGCCATAATTTCTTCACCAAAATTAGTAATGTTTGTACGTTGATAAGACACTTCAACCTTTTTTGATGGATTTGAATAATGTACATTTGGAATTTGAAACTCAACTTGGTTTCCTTCTTGTTCTTCGTAACAACAATTTAAAGAATCACAACCCAATAAATATCTTTTTCCATCATAATTATTTGGAACATAAATTAATCTCTCGCAATCAGTATAATTACTCCATAAAGCACTAGGATTATCATATGTTGGTGTAGAAACAAAATTATACGCCTCTATTCCTTTACCATCACCAGGTGAACCTGGTTCAATGGTTTCTGCGGTCCACATATTAGGTAATGTAGGATGATCGGCACCCGTTTTTTCTGATAAAACTAAACTAAAACTAGCAACAATAAATGTAAAAATGAAATTCATTCTCATATGGTATTATATAAATAAATATACTTATATCTTTTTATATAATTATTTATTAAAATTCTGGTTCATGTTTTTTAAACAAACAACCTGTACTTGATAAATTTTGTATAGCAGTAATAATATTTGGATCTTGATAATTTGAAATATCAAACCATATTTTTACTATACAAAAATTTTTTTTTGGAGATATGGTAATACCGTTTATATGACTATTCGCTTCTTTTACCGTACTTAGGGTTTCATTGCATAATAAAGAAAACAACTGTCTCCACACATTAGATACAAATTTATTTAAAATTTTATAAGAAAAACAACCTCCATTCCGATTTCGTGGGTCCTCCCACATTGGCGTAATCCCTTTCCTCATCACAAATAACATACAATTTCTAATTACATTATCGGATATTGCATTATTTAAAGATGCTACATCTTCTACAGTATTAATATCATTCATTATTATTTCATAACTAGATAAATCCCAATTATTATTGTTTGGTAAATGGTAATATAAATTCCATTTATCATTCAAAATATGTTCAGAAGAAGAAGTCTTTAAAGATTCCATTCTGGGTACGCTTATAATATACAATATATTTTATTTTTATATTATTTATTATTTATTATATCATAATTATTTTTATGTAAAATTATGTAGTCTTTATTTGTTAAAGTAATCATATTTATTTCATTATCCATTATATGAATTTTATAATTTGATGAATAATTTACACTTACTGGGTTATATTCTAAATATCTTTTAATAAATGCTGCTGATAATATCTCATTATTTTCATAAAAATATTCATCGGTTAATACTATAGGTACCTTTTCCTTCAATAAAGGATCTTCATACTCTATTGATAAAAATTTTACATTACTTTTTATTGAATCATAATCAATTGAGTTTGACATATTTGTAATTGTATGATATTTATTATTCTTTTTTACAATAATTAACAAAGAAATTAAGTTATTTTTATTTATATTTTTCATAGTATTTTTATAATCTTCATGTATTATTCTTCTTTTTTTTTCATCTATTTCTTCCATTACATCATACTTTTCATCTAAAATAAATTTTAAATAATAAGAATCTAAATTAATAACATTATTTAATATACTAATATTGATCCAATTATTTTCTTTCGGTTCTAACTTATAATCAAATACTAACGCATGAGAATAATTATATATATCCTTTAATTCATCTACTGTTACTTGAAAAAATGTATTTGTTTTATACAATTCTTTATATTTTATTTCATATTCATATAATACATCCGTATACACAGTAAACAATTTAATACCTATCTGTGTTATATCAGATTTAATATGTTCTATAAATTCCCCTTGATAATAATATATAGGTATTAATACTGGAAATAAAGTAAATAATATATAAATACTATTAAAAAAATTTTCTACCATTATAATAATTATTGTATTTTGTTTAAATATGTTATCTAAAACAAATATTTTTAACAATAAATTAATATTATATATAAATAAACTTCCTTTTGAATTAAAAATATATATAAATAATTATATACCTTATCGAAAATGTCTTATGTGTAAAGTCTATAAAATACATTATAAAAAAATATATATATGTTCTAACTATTGTTTATATTTTTACTATTATAATTATATTTATAATTTGACATGTATATATTCTTGTTTTGTATACTACAATCTTTATGCAATTCTTATTATTATGTTTAATAGTTTAATATTTTCTATTCATATATTACCCTTTTTTATATATAACTTATTTTACACACTTCACATATTTATTTCTTTACAATTTTATATTCTTTTAATAAAAACATACATTGAGAATATATTTATTTATAAATTATTATATTTTGTAGATAATACTATACCTCTGTATTAATTACAATTAATGCTTTTATAATATTTTCATATTTCTCAAAATTTATATTTTCATCTATGTATATTTGTTTAATGTCGTGATCTGAAATACTTGCCATTATACTTCCTGTACACAAAGAATTATGTTGTATTTTAAAGTTGTTAGTAAATAAATTAGCAAATAATATAATTGTATTTTTATAATTTTCAGGTCGTAACAAAACAAAACCATTTGTACAAATTATATTATCTACATCATCCAAAATTATAGTAAAAGTAATCTTTCCTTTTAATTTTGATACAATTATATCGTATTTTTGTAACTGTATCTTTGCTCTACCTGGTAATTCATGTCCGTATAATAAATTACTTTTATTATACATAGGTGATGTTATTTGCTTTATATCAAGATAAATGTATTCTTTATCATTTATTATATCGAATTTACTTATTACATTATTTTTTATATAATTTGATATTGATTTTCTATTATTTTCACAATGATTCACTATAATTGATTTATATTCAGATAAATAACGACTAACATCTAAAATATTTAACTCTAAATCTTTGGTATTTACTATTTCGTATTTCTTTTTTTCATCACTATTAATAATATTTTGGATATTTTCATTATTAGCAAACGTTTTTAACTCTAAACAACATTCATCAAAATCATTATCTAAAACTGGTTTATTATTCTTTAATATATATTTTCCATTAACTGTCTTATATTTATAAGGTGTATTCTTTTTATTTAAAATATATCCTATATTGTTGACTTTTTTAATTAAAATATTATATGGAGCAGTCATTTTCGTTTTTTGAATAATTAATAAACTTGTGGATACACCAGTTCCACTTCTTGAAAATGTATTACTAGGTAATTCTAATATTGCTATAATTCGATACGATAATAAATAATCTCGCAATTGTTTTGCGTTTGTTGTATTATTTCCAAGGTACCCATTTGGTAGTATAATAAATCCTATTGAATTATCACTTAAGTTTTTCATTAATCGTTCTATAAATATAATTCCAATTTCTTCTTTCTTTTTTCCTTTACCTAATTCATAGTTATCTAATATTTTTTTATCAGTAATAACTGTAGATGAACCAAACGGTGGATTCAGAGCACCATAATCATAATAATTATTGTTTTTATCATATTCATTAATGCTATTTATACAATTTATGTTATATTCTTTATTATTAAGAGTATAATTTTCTTGACATACGTTTATAACATCTTTACTTATGTCCCATAATGTAATTTTACCATTATAATTTATAATTAAATCTCCTGTACCACATGCTGGGTCAATAATTGATTTATTGGGTAATATTATACTAGTTATAAACGCACCGATAGTCATTGGACTATAGTACTGATCTAAGTTAATTTTACTTGATTTATCACAATAAAACATAAATACTTTTTGAAATAATTCATTATTTTCTATGTATATTTCATTTAATATTTTAATCAAACTATATTTTAATGTATCACTTAAATCATCTGTTATTTTTTTATTATTAAATTTATAATTTATTAAATTAATCACTATTTTTAATCGTCGATTAAATTCGATACCTTCATTATGTAATAATTGATTTATGTCTTCTACTATTATATTATTTCTTTTTATTAATTCTTGAATCTCTTTATTCATATGATGATTTGTATTATCAAGTGTATTATTATCGGTGTATTTAATCAATTTTTTACATGGGTTTTTTCTGTTTATATGATTTTGATATTTTGATTGTTGAGAATATTCTGTCATACATCGATTACATATATATTTTGTCATTTATTATTATTAATAATATAATTTTTAATTCATTTATAAATATATTTCACAAAAATAATACAGAGTTTTATTTTATCGACGAAAACATTTTTCATAAAAAGTTGAATATTTTATGAAAAATATACAAGTAAACAAACACATTCACTATGAATAAATATACATCAGTTCTTGAGCGTACGATCGCATTAAAACGATCAATCAATACTCAATTGATTACACCAGATGAAAATGGTAAGTGGTTAATGAAATATATTACTTTATTACCTTTTGAATTAAAAAATATTATCTTTCATTATATAGATATTGATACTAGAATAGATATAATATTGAATAAACATCCTTATTTATATACAGGCGAAAAGCGTCCTATATTTGATGATGAACATTTTAATAGAAAAAATAAAATAAGTTATTATTTAAAAAGCGAAGATTATTTAACCATTTATAAAAAGGGGTTTTTAAATCAACTTTATAATTATAATACAAATCGACATAGATGGGAAAGACTAGGTGAATTTTGTAATCCTAACCTATTTGAAAAAAATATTGTTGTTACACAACATATATCTAATTTACGTAATGGATTACGTTTAAATTCTCGCCCTCTCAACGTATTTCATCCTATTCATTCTGAATTTTCGAATTTTAGAAGATCCATTCTATATAACAAGAAGAGTTTTAAATTTGCGAATGGTATAACAGGATGGAATGAATATATGGTACCTGTATTATCATTATCAATGTTTTTAAATACTAGTTATTCTAAAAATACTGATATTGATTATTATCTTCGCAAGAAAGGTTTTAACATGATTTATTTTATTCTAAAACAAATTGATAAAGGTATTCAAAGAAGAGAGGAAATAAATAAAATTCGCGATAGGCAAAGTATGGGTAATGAAGATAAATACGCACAACATTTACGTAAGATTGAATTAATTAAAAGAAAAGAGGAAGAACGACAAATGAAACAACATTTGAAAACTTTTAAAGTAAATTTTAAACCTACGTTGTTACGAATAAAACAGGTTATCAAAGAAAACGCTAAGAAAGCAAAACTACTAGAAAAAGAAAACGCTAAGAAATCAAAAGAAGATGAGAAGAAAGCAAAACTGCTAGCAAAAGAAAATGCTAAGAAAGCAAAAGAAGATGCTAAGAAAGAAAAACTGCTAGCAAAAGAAAATGCTAAGAAAGCAAAAGAAAATGCTAAGAAAGAAAAACTGCTAGCAAAAGAAAACGCTAAGAAGGCAAAACTGTTAGCAAAAGAAAATGCGAGAATAGTACTTTAAATTATATTGTAAGGTAAAAATATGAAATAATAAATTCATATTTTTTTATTTTTGATAAGGACAACTATCTTGTCCTATTGATAAATTTGCTAACATATCCGCTTTTTTATTTCCTATAGAGTGTATATCTATATTATTTGTATGCGCTACTATATGATTAAATTGTACATTTGGTTTATTTTCATATAATTCATATAGTTCTTTTACTAATTCTTTATTTGGAATATCCTTTTCCCAGTTTTTATCTTTATTTTTTTTTCCATAACTTGTTACACACTTTATTACATATTCTGAATCAGTTACTATCATTATTTTTTTTTCTATAATATCATTTTTTATTATATGGTATGTTTTAATTACTGCCATTAATTCCGCACAATTATTCGTTTGTTTACCTTCAATTTGTTCACTAACATTACGATCATCATTTTCACCAAAATAAATTCCTATTCCTGCTTTTGCGTTATCTTTACCATTATTTATACATGCGCCATCAGTATATACATAATATTCTGGTATAAATGGTATTGAAATAGTACTTGTAAATTCATCTATTTCTTCCACTAATGTACTATCGTGTAGAAATTGATCTGCTTGATCTTGTGTTTTAAATTTTTTAAAAATTGCTCCTTTATATCCACTTGTTTCTCGTTTACATTCTTCCCAGGTAGAAAAAATTCCTATACTTTTTCCTTTGGCAACCGCATAATACATAAATATATAAATAAAATATGTTTATGTATTTTACCATTTATGTTTTATAAAATATTTATAATATTCACCACAATTATGATCACCAGGACTATAACATTTAAATACTGAATAATCCCACCAACTATAAGAATAATTACACCCTCGAAGATTTTACTATTTTTGTTTTCTTTTTACGGTTCGTTTTATTTTTCGTTTTTTCACATTTTTTGTTCTTCTTTTTCTTTTTCTTCCACCGATTATTTTATCTTTGTTTGTGAAATCTTTTAGTGCTTGTATATTTTGTTCATTCCTAGTTGAGTATAGGTGAGGTATTTTTTCTTTAATTTTATTAATTAAATTTTTTTTTTTTAAATTTGTATTTATGTTACATACTTTTGCCATTGTTTTTAAAAAATTATTGGGACTAGATAATTTTTCATCCATTGCAGTATTATCTTCTATGTAATCTGTTTGTGGATAACAATAAAACGGTTCTTTTGACATATCTGGTTCAAAATCGTTTTCCTTTTTTTCTTTTGGAAGATCAGAATTAGAAAGATATTTCTCATATTCTTCATCTGAATAATTTGCAAGTTCTTTTGGTGTTGGGAATTCAATTACTTCACAAAGATATTTCATACTTATTGGGTCATGAAAAACTACTTCGTTCATAGTGGTATTTTCTGTAGACTTTTTTATTTTGTCAACAGCTTCGTTAATGTTCCAAGGATAATACGTATTTGTTTCTGTAATCATTCCGTTATTATCCTGAATATTTATATGATAATTTTTTTGGTTTAATAATTTACGAGAAAAAATTAGAACATATTTACCTGAATATAACTTTTCACTTTTAATATTATCTTTTGTAATAAGTGTTAAATATACACCAGGAAATTGATCGTCACTATTATCAATGCTAGATGTTTTTAATTCTGTCCAATCTTCTTTATTATAATCTTTTGTTTTATGTAATAAGTAAAATATATCTTCCATTATATAGTATTACTATATATTTATTTTACATATAAATATTAAAAATTTTATAAATTAATAACTATAACCTCCGGATGAACATCTAGAAGAATATATTCCTTGTCTTTTTCATTTTGCTACTGCATAATACATATATATACAAATTATGTTTATGTATTTTTACCATTTATGTTTTATAAAATGTTTATAATATTCACCGCAATTATGATCACCTGGACTATAACATTTAAATACTGAATAATCCCACCAACTATAAGAATAATTAAAGAAAAATGTTGGTTCGCTATTTCTTTCTAATCTAATATTATCTCCTACATGATAGTATAATATAGATGGAAACGCAGTTACTATATCATTACAATTTGTAATACGATAATGTTTTAAATTTGTTGTATCATTAAAACATTTTTTCCATCCAGAATTACCTACTCGTGGACTAGCAAATGATACTACTGTTACATTTTGTGTTATTTCTTGTGATAATATATATCCAAATAGCGTAGACAAAGCACCTCCTAAACTATGACCACAAACATAGACATTATAATCAGGGAAGTCTAACAATATATTTTTAACAGTGTTTATTAACTTCTCATGATTATTGTTAATAGTTAGTTGTTTATAAAATCCTCTATGTACATAAATATTTTTTTCTTTATTAATACAAGTCTTTAAAAATTTTAAATCATAATACCAATCATAAGCAGATTCACTACCGCGAAATATAATAGTTACTCGTTTATTTTCTTTACTCATAGTTACACCAACCTGTAGATCACTATCAGAATCACTGATATAATCTTTAATTACTCCATCAGTTACATTACTTGCTAAATTAGTAATTACATTTTGTTTAAAATCCGATATATCATGTTTTTCTGTATTCATTCTAGATACAAAATTTTCTAATGTATCGCCCTTAACATAATCTATTGATTTACCGTAATCATAAATTAATAATGTCAAACCTAACATATCCATTACATCTTCATATTTAATATTATTAATTAATTGTTCTTGTTCTGACATATATATTATAATTACATAAAATCTTTAAATTATTTATTAATTGTAACCTCTTTTAATACGTTTTTTAATATTTTTTCATCTTGTTTTTTCTGCGCTTCAGTATCATATTCACCTATAGTATTTACAGATAGTGTTATAAATTCATCTTCCGTAAATGCGTCATCGTGTGTTTCTTGCAATTGAGGTAACATTTGTAAATTTTTTTTTTCTATATCGCGAAGTGATTTCCTCATTTTAGTTTTGTCATTATCATCTTTTTCCCATTTATCTTCATCTTTTATATATACGGTTTCTCGTTTTATATCTGTACAATGTATCGGTCGTTCTGTTATATCCATCTTATTTAATTCTTTAATAAAAATATTACTTACACCTTCTATATATCCTTTTTTACCAGTCATTTTTAAATCTTCAATTGACAAATTTATTGAATTGATAAAGTCTTGAATATTTAAAGCTCCTTTACATTGTTCATTTAAAAAGACATTTAAATTAAACTGATTATTTGTAGTAGTATTATTATTTCCTATTTTTGGTATTATGTTATTAATAGTTTCGGTATATTGTTGTTGTTGTTCTAATACGGTTTTTCGTAATTCTTGATTTTGTTTCATTATTTTTACAAACATTGTTTTATAATTAACTTCTTCATTATTATTAACTTGATTTTTATTTTCTATATTTTTATTTTCTATATTACAGATTTTTTTATGAATAGATAATGATGACGCATGTTTATATTCTTTTCCACAATGACATTTATACGCTTTGGGGATTTTTTGGGAATTTTTGTTAGTATTTGTTTTATTTAAATGTTTTCGTGTTAAAATATGTTTACTATAATCTTTTTTGTTATTGGTTTCATAGTTACATAATTCACATATATATTTAGATGTTTTATTCGGGATTTTTTGATTAGTCATTATTGATATATAATACTAACAAAAAAATCCCTTAAATGGATTTTTTTAAATAATTTAATTTATATTGGGGATTTTTTTATTAGGATTTATACTAATAAAAAATCCCCAAAAAATCCCCAAAATTTTTTATTTTATTATTATTACTATAAATAATAATAAATTTAACTAGAGTTTTATTATTTTATTACGATAAAAAATAAATGCTAACCCTATACTAACAAAAAAATCCCCTACTAAAAATGAAGGAACAAAATGAAAAACAAAATTATCGTAACACTTTTTAGAATGATTTTTTTGTGTTTTAAAGCATGTCAGTAAGAACCACTTTTTTTTTCATGTTTTTGAAATTCTATTTTCATTTATTGAAAATTGGACATTTATTTTTGTCCAAAAATCAAAAAAATAAAAATGAATCTCAAAAATATGTTTTTTTTGATATATATAATTAAAAAATTGATATGAAAATAATAAAATAATGAATATATATATATATTATAAATGTGTGATCGTCCTATTATAATTTCTATTGAAGGTAATATTGGTTCAGGTAAATCTACATTATTGCAAAATTTACAAGAAAAATATAAAGATAAAAATTATGTATTTATTACGGAACCAGTAGATTTATGGGAATATGTTCAGGACGAAGATGGATTAACCATAATAGAAAATTTTTATAAAGACCCTAAAAAATATTCGTTTAGTTTTCAAATTATGGCATTTACAACACGTATGTCAGTATTAAAAAATGCTTTATTAAATAATCCTACCGCAGAAGTATTTATATGTGAACGTTCTATAGAAGCAGATAGACGCGTGTTTGCTAAAATGTTATATGATGACAAACTTATGAACAAAATGGAATATAAGATATATAGTGACTTAGCAAAGGAATATGTAAATGAAAATCCTTTAGATGGTATTGTATATTTTTATACAACAAGCGATAAAAGTTTGGAAAGGATTAGTAAACGTTCTAGAATAGGAGAAACTAATATTGCGTTATCTTATTTATCAAATTGTGAAAAATATCACAATGAATGGTTAAATAATGAATGCGATAAAGGACCCTTATGGCAAGGTATGATAACAGGTACTGAAAACCCAACAATATTAAATATTCTTGGAAACCATGATGTTATTTATAATATAAATGATTCAAATAATCAAGGTAATAAATGGTTAAGTTATATAGAGGACATGATTAATCATTTGAAAAAAGTACGTCAAGATAGAATTCCATAAAATTGAATAATTATCTATAAATATATATATTTATAATTAATAACACTTTAAGGATAATTAAATATGTTTTCATTTTATTCTCGATACCAAGAATTAGAAAATCAATCAGTACATAAGAAATGTATTGTAAAGATTTATAAAGGTAAAACGATTGATAATAATAAAGAAAATAAAAACACAATCAAAGAAAATGAACAAAAAATTAAATAATTATCTAGTCTTTAAAGAAAATAAAATTAATATTATATATGATTATAATATTAATTCTATTTTTTCTTGCGATACATCATGTAAATAGTGAATATGATGAATTGTTAGCAAAAACTGCTTTAAATATTTCACAATCGACATATTGTTTAAATAATTCTTCTAATTGGAACTGTGCAACTTGCTCCAATAAAAATGAATATGAAAAATTAATTAATTTAGATAATGAATTAATCGTTATTGGATATAATACATTATATAAATCAATATTTGTTAGTTTTCGCGGAAGTGTAAATACACAAAATTGGATAGCAAATATACATTTTTCTCAAATACAACCATATAATAATACAGATATAAGTGTAGAAAAGGGGTTTTATAATTTATTTACTAATTTAAAACCTTATGTAATAAATGGAATACAAGATGTTTCAAAAAAATACAATACAAAAGATTTGTTAATAACCGGTCACTCATTGGGAGGTGCTTTATCAACATTGTTAGCATTTGAATTATTATATGTAGAAAATATAGATATGAATATTAAATTAATAACTTTTGGTTGTCCGAGAATCGGAAATCATGATTTTGTATCTATATTTAATAGTTTTTCTGTATATTCTAATCGTATAACACATTATTATGATATAGTACCTCATATACCTCAACAATTTTTAAAATATGATCATATATCCAAGGAAATATGGTATAATGAAGAAAATAATGAATATAAATTGTGTGATGATAAAAATAATTCAGAAGATCCTACATGTTCTAATTCTTGTAGTCCTACACATTGTACAAGTACAGCAGATCATATGAATTATATGAATATAACTATGGGTACAATAGGAGATTGTTAAATGATAATAATAATATTATTATTTAATTATATAACTCTTTACACCCTTAAAGAATTAAAATGGGACATTTTATATAGGAAATTAATAACGATTAAATACATATTTATACTCAGCGTTTATTGTTCTTTTTATATTTCATCGTTTTCTTGACCTTTTTGGATTTTTTGACCTTTTTGGATTTTTTGACTTTTTTAGATTTTGGGTTCTTTCGTGTACTTCTTTTTTTTCCTCCGCGGCGGTAAAAATGTGTCTTTGGTTTGAATTGTTCCCTTAGGTCCTCATACATTTTTTCAATAGCCGTATCCATCTCCTTCTTTTTATATTCTTCATACTCCTTCTTGTACTTTTCAGCCTTTTCCTTTTGAGCATCCCTTATTGTCTGGCCTGGTTTTGGCTCGTCGTAATCGTAGCCTGGTTTTGGCTCTTCGTAATCGTAAAGTACCATACTATTATATAGTATAGTATAATATTTTATTATTTTTCCTAAATGTAATCAGTAGAAAGAAATCGTTAAACTCATTACATAGAATTTAGTTTATCATCATATAAGGAGGAAACATTCGTATTTTTTACTGTAAAGTTGTCCCATTTTAAATCTTCAAGGGTATAAATTATTAAATATCTAAAGAAATGATGTTTTTATCAGAACGATTTTTTTTACGTTTTGTAGATTTAGGTCCATTAGTATTATCCATATCTTTTAATGAAGTTACAGATACAACAGAATCATTATCTTGATTATTCGATTGAGAAGGTTGTTCATGAATATTTATAGTTTTTGTTTTTAATCCAGCTAAAATATTATCAATATCGCTATTTTGAGGTCCCTTCATTTCTGGACGAGAAGTAGGAATATGACTATTATCATTTATATTTTGATAAGAGTTATTAATATCAGTTCCTTTTTCTTTAAACATAGTTCCACGACTTGCGTTAAGATCAGGACGATTACTAGACATGCTACCGGGTCTTTGTGGAGGTGCTTGTCTTGTTGTATCAACTGGTGCTGGTGGTGGAGGTCCACGAGGTTTTTCTGCTTGTTCACGCATTAGATTATTTGCCATATTAAATCCGGGTGATTGTTGACTCATTGAATCTACAGTTGCATTAGTAAACATCTTCATTAATTCCGGACTTTGTTTAATAACATCATTAAAAGCAGGTGTTGCTGACGATAATGCTTTATTTGAAAAATTTAATACAGCTGCGCTAAATCCTACACGTAATAATAATGAAATTTCAGGTGCTAATTTACCACCCTTATATTTATCGTGCAATTCTGAAAATATTTCTTCATAACTATCCATATCTTCGCTAACTTGTTCACCCCATCCATCTAAGTTAAGATCGAACGGATTAAACGCCGAATTAGCATATTCTAACGAATTGATAAATGTCATAAACCACCAACCTTGTAATTTAATTGAGTCCTTTTTCCTTTTATCTTCTAAAACAGTTTCATATTCATCTTCAATGTCTTCATATGGAGATTCTAAATCAAAACGAGAAGCATTTTTAGTAAGTCCTTTATCGCTCCATTCTTCTAATTTTTTAATCATAGTTCTTTTTTTACGTCTTTTTTCACGTTGTGATAAAGTAGTGTTTTTAGATATGTAATCATTTACAGGCATTTCATTTAATTTAGAAAAACCATCCCATGTTTGAGTATTGCCAGCACTTTCTCGAGTAGCGTTTCCTAAATTTGAATCATTTTGTATATCATTATTATCTTCTTTAATAGTAAAAACATTACTGGAAATATTTGAGGTATTTGGCAAACTATCAGATAAATTATTCATATCTTTTTCTAAATCATCTAAATCATCTAAACTAACAGTTGTACCTTCATTATTTGATATTTTTTTATCATTCATTAATAATTCAATACCTGGTCCAAAATTAACAGTGGGTTTTTCAGAAACAGGAATAGTTTCTGTATCTAAATTTATATTAAAAACTTCTTCCATTATGATATTTATACAATATTTATTTTTAAATCATCCGCATAATATATTATATTTTCTTTCTTTAAATACCAAATTCCTTGTAAAAATGCGTCAGATAAATCATCTTTTTTCTTAATGTCTAAAGCGTTTTCCCATTTACCGCAAAATATATTATTTTTAATAATTAATTTACAGTAATAAATACCATCTTTTTTATTTTCTTTATATGTATTTTTTTCAATTATTTCATTCTTTATATTTAATTCATTGAACTGTTTCAATTTATTAGACGAAGATACAAAATCTATATGTACAATGTCATTGATCATAATAAAATATTGTGCCAACATACCTTGTATAGTTTTCATTCTGTTAGCAATAGGTGATATTTGATTTTCTATTATAACATAATGAATATTGTTTATGTTTGGGATTTCATTCATTTTTATTTTAATTTGTTTACCAATATTAATTAAATCTACATTATTAGCATTAGGTCCTTTTTTTTGATTTAGGTTCTCATAACATTTTTTTTCATATAATGTGTGTATCTTTTCGACTAACTCATCCTTCTTTAATTTTTTATTATCATTCTCTGAAAATAAGAATTGAGAACAATAAATTTTTGTTAAAGAATCTACCTTTTGTTTTTTTAAAAATGATAATGTATGATTTTTGGTAGGAATTATATGTTCTTTATTTGACTTAGCATGAGTTTCACAAAAATAATTAGTATCTTTCTTATATTTTGCTTTCTTATTACAAATTTTATCTATAGGGTTTTTTTTAGATTTTGAAATAATTTTGGCGTTACATTTATAATCAACATGATTGGTTTCTATTAAATTAATAATATTCCAATCTAAAATTTGTATACTCTTATTTTGTATAGAAAAAATGCAATATGCCATATTTTTAATTCCTACATCAAAACTTATGTAATTAGTTTCCATATGAATTGTAATTATAATTAATTTTATATATTTTGAATATCAAAATATATAATTATGGTTTTTTTATTGTAATTTCAGGAATTATTTTTTTAATATTATTATTTTGTGAAGAAAAGTAATTATATTTTAAATCACTATTATTGGGTATTACATAAGGATTAAAAGAAACAAGGTTAGATTGAATAGAAGGTTTTTCATTAGGTCTATCAAAATATCCAATACTATTAGCTGTATCGTAATAATTATATTCTTGTACAGTATTTGCATTGTTTGTTAAATATTTTCTATATGCCGAATTAGTTTTTATTTTTTCAGTTTGTAATATTTCATTATTTTTAATTGATTGTGGCGGATAACCTGGATTATCTATAGGTTGAATATTATGTATTACTAAACCTTTATTTTCTGATACAATTTTACTTTTATTTTCGGGTTCTGTATTTAAATTAAATAAATTAAGTATTTTAGAAAACATTAATTATATATTATATAATGAAATTATATTTATGCTTTATTTTTTAAAAGTGTAATAATATCTGCTTTTTTCATTTTACTAATGTCTTCTGAAATATTTCGCGCTTCAACTAAATCTTTTAATTGTTGAACGTTCATTTTACGATAATTATAATAATGATTATTTGTACTATTTTCATCTAAACTTTGTTCATCAGAATTAATTTTTTCAACAATTAATGGTTCAATATCATCGTTTAATTCAACCGTTGTTACTTCAGATTCATCAATTGGATTATTATCATCATTTTCATCTGATGTTACATTAGTGTCTATAGTTTGGTCAACAGGTAATAATATTTGTTTAGTTTGACTGTCATCAATACTGTCATCAATGCTATCATCCATATCACTTTCTTCATCGCCGCTTTCTTCATCGCCGCTTTCTTCATCGCCGCTTTCTTCATCGCCGCTTTCTTCATCGCCGCTTTCTTCGTCACCACTTTCTTCGTCACCACTTTCTTCGTCACCACTTTCTTCATCGTCAGATACATTCACTTTATCAAAATGAATTTGAATGGGTTCATCGTTAACATTCTGATTACTGTTTTGATTCGTAACGTATGTCAAGGTTTGTCTTACATTCGTTAATTCCTGTGCCATATTATTAATAATGTCAAACATTGTGTCGTTTTTTTCTTCAACAGTAATTAATCTCTGTTTAAAATGGTAGATTAAAAATATTGTCAATGTCAGAGTAATAGCTAAACTACATAATAAGGTCGTTTCAAAAAAATTAAAGGCTATCATTATATTATTAAACTATTATATTAAATACATGTGAACGAATATCTAAATACTTTTATTAAATATATTACTTTCTATTAAAAATATTATAATATATTATAATGGAAAATATTGTATCTGGAAGTACATCCGATAATAAAAACTTTATAATATCTACTTTAGTATTTTTATTAATATTATCATTTTTAGGAATAAATATTTTACAAATTGTAGGTAATTTAATGGAAACTTTAATTAAAATTTTTGGACCTTTAATAACACAAATATTATCTATTTTTGGATATACAGCAGGAACAGTTATAGATAAAACTGCTGATATTGCTACAGATGTTGCAACTGCTGGTATAGAAATAGCCGGAGATTCCGTTCAAACAGTCGGGACACTATTAAAAGATGTAAGTAGAAAAAATGTAGATTTAGACGCACGTTTAGAATTAGATAACTCATTAAATAGACAAGAAAATTCTAGTTATCCTAATGATGATTATAGTGAAAACCCTATTCAAAAACCTATTACTTCTAATAAAACAAATTGGTGTTTGGTAGGAGAATATCAAGGTAAGCGTGGATGTATAGAAGTAAATAATTCTGAACAATGTTTATCTAATCAAGTATATCCTAGTCAAAAACTTTGTCTTAATCCAACTTTAACAAGTAATATGTAAATTCGTAGTGATACATAATATATTTTATATATTTATAGTAAATATATAAAATGACTACAATGATAAAAAATGTTGATATATTGGATCCACCGCTAGGAATAGTAACTTTAGATAATAAAAAAAAACCTGTAAAAGATCGAAAAATAATTGATAATGAATATATGATATATAAACGAGAAAGTATAAACATAAATAATTTTAAAGAATTTCTTTTAAATCATCAAGAAAATATTTGGGACGAAGAATATCACCAAAAAAATAATATAAAAATGAATAGACCATTTCATGATAACTGGAATATTAAAAAAATAATGTTTATTTGGTCCGACGATTTTTTACAAAAGGTTTTTGAATTTCCGTTATATCATAATCCAGTATGGAATAATTATATTAGCGAAATATTTAAAAAATGTGGAATACGTAAAGAACAGGTAGTACGGGCTTTATTAGCAAATATGACACCAAATACATATATACCTTTACATCATGATACCGGTCATTGGGTTCGATATGTGCATAGAATCCATGTTGCTATAAGTACTAATGTAGATAAGGTTGATTTTTTTGTTTTACATAAAGAAGAAAATGGTACAGAGAATATGAGAAAAATAAATTTTAGTGAAGGTGAAATAATAGAATTGAATAATCAAGCATATCATGAAGTGGTTAATAATTGGGACCAAGATAGAATACATTTTATTTTCGATTATGTTGAGAATGATTATGAAACAATGTATAATAATATAAGACGATATGAATTATCTATTGGTGATGATATATATCAAACAAGAAGAAATGCGTATATAAAAGACGAAGAAGAAACCTCTAAAATACCGGCGTTTATAATTATTGGAGCACAAAAATCAGGAACAACAAGTATGTATGAATATATATGTCAACATAAAAAAGTAATGCCTGGCATAACTCGAGAATTGCATTATTTTGATTGGTTTTATGAATATAACACTCATCTATCAGATACTGAACATTTAAATAAATATTATCAATATTACGATAGCGGTAACGAATATGTGAATTATGATATATTTGTGACAGGCGAAAGTACCCCAAATTATATGTTACGTCCTGATATTGTAATACCAAGAATGTTACGTATTATTCCTCATTTAAGAAAATTTATAGTTATGTTAAGAAATCCAACATATAGAGCGTTTAGTCAATATAGAATGTACAATAATTTTGCGCCAAGTGTAAATAGTAATAATAATGTTTATAAAAATCAAAATTTTTATGATATTGTTGTAAATGAAATAAATATGTTACAATCAAAAGGTATTCACGTAAATATGGATAAAAAAGATTTTTATAAAATATTGAGTATATTACCTAGTGGGCATGGATGTCATTCTATAGTATTACGTGGTTTATATGCTCTTCAGTTAATACCGTGGTTTGAAGAATTTGGATTTGATAATATTAAGATAGTAAGTATATCACAATTAAATAATGAAAATATACATAATACAATGAGTGAAGTATTTCAATTTATCGGGTTACCAAATGAAACAATAAAAGATGTAGATCCTAAAAACATGGGTATAAATACAACAATGGATGAAAATGTAAAAAAAGTCCTTGATGATTTTTATCATCCGTTCAATGAACAATTATTTAAGTTACTAGGTTATAGAATAGATAATTGGTAATTACGTTTAAAATGATAATATATTTTATATAAAAAATATATTATGAATTATTATTTATCAAGTTTATATTATATATATGCTTTAGAACTATCCAATAATAAATGGTTTATTTATACAACCAAAAATGAAAATTCAAATGAAGTTTATTTAAATAGTAAATTAAGATATGAATATATATCTAATAATTTACCTATTATTTCTCATCAACAAGTACAAATAACAGATGTGTTAGATGTAAATTATTTTGTAAAAAAGTATATGCGTTTATATGGTATTGATAATGTACGCGGTGGGTCTTATTCTGATAATATATTATCGGTAAATGTAAAAACTTTTTTACAAAATGAAATCAAAGATGAATTTAATAATTATGATCAAATAATAGATGATACAATAGATGAATTTAATAACATATCAAAATGGTCATTAGATAGAAAAATAAATACAAAATTAGAATTAGAAAATCTACAAAACTTGTATAAAATAGAAACAGAACGCTTTTCCGATTTAATGAAACCGTTTTTAAAAACAGAACAAATAATAAATAGACAATTAATAGATGAATATAAATGGTTTAAAGATGTAATAGAAATGTTGATTAATGAATATATTAGTAGTAATGAAAACAATCAAAATATACAGGATGAAATAAATGAATATTATGTATCTGAACAATTGAAAAATAAGTATACATTTATTAAAACAATTATTTTGGGAATGAATATAAAATTTTATGAAATAAATAATGAAGATCAATATTTATATTGTACATACAATAAAATAGAAGATATGTTTAAACATTATGACGCATTATTTTTAATAAATAAAAACGAAATAGATTTAGATTATATATTTAAAGATAATTATTATGTTATGCAACAAATAGAATATATATTGTATTCATTAATAACTTTGATGGATGAATATGAATTTGATGTAAAAAGTTACCCTGAAAATTTTTCAATAATTACAAATTGGAAATTAAATAAAATAGAATCTAGTTTATAAATATATAGGTAATATATAATTTAATTCAGTAGTATTAATAGCGTTATTTCCAAAATACAATTTTATAAATAATTTTGTTCTATCATCATTTAATGATGTAATAATTTTATTATATAATTCGATTAATTCATTATCATTAATCGTATTAGTATATTTAATACATACCAAATGATTTTCTATTAAATAATTATAATTACCATTAATTAAACAAAAATGAAAGTTGTAATTACCGGTACCGTATCCACGATTGATAACCAACAATGGTTTATTTATTCCTGGTTTATCAATAAAGTTTAATTTTTCTTTATTTTTATATTTTTTAAAAATTAATTGATTATCAACTATGTCAGAACTATATATTAATCTTGTTTTTGTAGAATCATTAGTTAAAATTGATTTGCATTGATTCCATACAATATTACCAACCGATACTTTAAAATTTAATTTATATAGTGATTTAGAGTTATGATATAACGTTTTCAGTTGTTTAATATTATCAGGTATGCCAAAAATAGTATATTCATGTACATTTAAAACATAATTTTCGTTAGTATCAGGAATTTTATTTTGAATGATTAAATTAATAGTACTTTGTTGTGTATCAATATATTTACAATCACATTCTATAATTTCAAGAATAGTAAAATGTGTATTTATATAACTACGCGTTTGATCGTAATATATACAGTTTAAAAAATTTTTTGGTAATATAAAACTTAAAATACCATTATCATTTAACATAGACAATGATTTAATAATAAAAATAATAAAAAGATTTGGGCGACCATCAAAAAATTCATAGTATTTTTTATCTACATCTTGTATTTTTAATACACGAAATGGAGGATTTCCTATAATTAAATCATATTTATTTGATTCATCATATAAAAGAAAATCTTTATTTATAATCTTAATTTTATCATTCATTATGTCTTGTAAAGTATTAAATATATTGTAATTATATTCAATACCAGTAATATTTAAATGAGGGCATTGTTTATGTATAGCAGTAATATATTCGCAAGATCCACAAGAGGGTTCTAATACGTTAGTAAAAGAATGTAAATACGGTTCAATATATTTTAAAGTATTGAATATTGTTTTTGGTGGAGTAAAATATATTCCTTGATTTTTTTTTGTAGTTTTATCAATGGTTTTTGTTAAGTAAAGAGATAAATCACTATACATATAATTTGATTAATATAAAATTCAAATTATATTTAAATCAATTACTAATATAATAAAGATTAAATAGCGGTAATAGTATGAGTATTATTATCAGTAGAATCGATAGTATAATCAATAACATTCGTTTTATTAAATGTACTTTTAGTATTATTAATATAGGTAGTACTATTTATAAAAGTATTTAAAATATTTTCTGTTTTTTCCATACTATTGTCCGAATTAATACTAACAGAACTATTAAATGAAATCTTAAATTCATAACTAAAACCGCGAGCAGTAGGTAATGTAATATTATCAAATGTTATTAAACCGTGAAAAAAATCAAAATTATAATTAAATGGGAAGGTGGAATCAATAGATGAAACAGTATATGAACAAGAATTAATAGTTGGTACTGATTGTTTCGTTTGAATTATGTCATTATTAAAATAAATATTTAAAGTAATATTATTAATAGTATAAGTATATCTAGCGTTTAATATGTCTGAATTCAAATTATTACCAAAGAATGTAGTTAATACCGGCGTGCTAAATGTATATGTATATGAAGGCATTTTAATACCTTCATAAATAGTTAAAACACCTATTAAATTATTACTTATAATAATATTTTCATAAATATATAATATCCATTCTCTAATTTCTGAATTAATATTAATTCCATTATCACTAGTATATCGATTAATAATATTTGTATTATAACCTGTTAATGGAACGTTAGGATCTTCGTATAATAATATAGAACCAGGTACATCAGTTTTGGAAGAAGACGTATATTGAATTGTATTACTTGTACAAGGTAATTTTTGTCTATTATAATTACCTCTTGCCAATAATGCAAAACGTTGTCTTCTAGTAGTTTGATTATTCATAGACCCATTTTTCTTGTATTTTAATATTTCAACTTTTCTTCTCATATTTAATTGTTCTGTAGTAAAATTTGGATCTGGACATGTTATTTCTTCACGATTTATAGGAATATGATTTTCTCTAAATAATTTTTTTTGATTGCAGAAATTAAAATTCATAATTATATTTATATATATTAAATATAATTAAAGTTTGGATGTATACCACAGTTGAGATAAGTAACTAAAATTAGTAGGTTCTTTAGTTGTATTATAATATGTCATATCAGGACCTTTGCTTACAATAGAATTTATTTCAAAAATATTTAAAGCGCGATTATAATATTTAAGATTAGATAATTTACCAGAAAACCCTCTATTTTGATTGACATTTACGTTATTATAATTTTGATTAGGGACATCTTTCATAATTAATCTTCCAGAAATAACACCATTAACGTATGAATCGAGTATAGTATTTTTCATACGAATTACAACATTTACCCATTTTTTAATAGGGACATCTTTAATATCAATAAAATTAGATTTATCATAACTGTCATTTGAGTCCATTATAATATGTAAAGTGGCGGTATTAATATTATTATTTTTATCACTTTTTAAATATAATCCAGGTGCGTTATTTACATTGGCAATACCATACATATTTATATTGCTATCACCTTTGTTAAATATGTGTTGATATATAGTTTCTTCATTGCTTAATTCGTTAATATATAACCATACACTCCATGTAAATTCTAAACCAGAACTTTCATTGTTTGAACGTAAAATTAATTTAGATTCTACATTAGTAGGATCTTGTGATACACTTAAACTAACATTACCGTCAATCATTCCGGGTACTATAGTTGGTTCATTGCTAGGTGAGGTAAAATATTGTATTAACATAATTCCTAAATTTAATAAAAATAAAAATACTAAAACGATTAATATTAAAAATGCGAATTTAGCAATTAATGTATTTGAATATAAGAATTCTTCAGGAGCATCAACATTTGTATTTATATTATTTGAAAATTGATTTACCCCAGAAGATACAGTATTCGATATAGAATTTACAGTGGATTTAATACTATTAGTAGCATTATTTAAATAAGTTGCTGTAGTATTAATAGCGGTATCTGTAGGATTTTGATTTATAGGGGGAACAGTATTCATTAATCGTTATATATTAATACTATAAAACGATTTCATAGAAATAAATTAATTAAATAAAATTATAATAATTGAAATTTAGTATGTTCTATATTATCTTTTAAAACGTGTAAGTTAACACTATAAGATCCAACTGCGTTTGATACTGCTGATTGACCATTGCCTGCCATGTATGTTTTCCATGCGGTTTCTGGATCGATCGGTTGGTTCCAATGATAAAATTGTGTAACATAAGCGTCAAATGTATCATCACTGTCTCCTAATCTTATTTTAGCATTTTCTACTGGTGTAGCAGGCATAGAATTTTCTTCATGTGCGCGTACAGACTTAACTAATTTACCATCTAAGTAAAAATCAAAATAATCATTATCAGCGCTAACGATAATATGAGACCATTTTTGAAGTGGAAATCCATCAGTAATAATGGCAGTTTCAGCGTCGGTTTGTGTCATATTAATATCACATTTTAATACAGGAGATAATTTATCAAAATATACTTTCATATTACCATCTCTGCTAAATATTGTTTTATTTCTATTAGGATCCCATGAGTTAATATATATCCATATACCGTATGCGTATCTAGTAGATGTAGGGTTACTCGTTATACTAATCAAATCTTGAACTTCATTTAAACTAGCATTAGTAATTAAGACAGTTGATGTTAAAGTAAAATAATAATATAAAATGTAAAGTAAAAGTATTAATAGAATTATCAAAAATAATGTTAAATTATTCATTATATATTAAATACCTATAAATAAATATTTAATAAATATTTTATATTGGAGGATTTTTAACAATAAACAAATTATAAAGATTTGCGATAAAAGTAGGGTCTAAAGTATTTTTATAATAGGTAACATTAGAAACCGCACCACTTAAATTTTGATCATTACCTAAAGTAATTGCGTCTGTACTAGAATACGAAGGATAATTATCTTTAAATGTAAAAGTTCTCTCTAAAACACCATTTATAAATAAATCTACATGGGATGAAAAATAATTAAATACTACGTGATTCCATTTTTGAGAAGGAAGAGTTATTTCATAATTTGATTTATCAGCATTAGTAAAGTAAAATATAAATTTATCTTTTTTAAATTCATCACTATTATCATATATATAAGTTATTTTAGGTTTTCCATTACCATAATCAAATATGGAATTTTCAGTAACATAAGACTCTGAATTGATAGAATGTTTATTTAAATTAAACCATAATGAAATCGCATAATTTCTACGATAATTATTGCCGGTATTATCATAATCATTCATTAATACTGAGTTTTCATGCATTGGAATAATAACAGGTTCATTTAATAAGGTTGTATTATTGTATATTGATATACTATTTTTGGATAAATATTTATCCATTAACCAAGGCATAGTAATATATATTAAAATTAATATTAATTCAATTACAAATACTATTAGTACTGGTTTTGTTGTAATTCTAAATTCTGATATAATATAGTCTATAATATTTGACAATAAGCATGGAACATAAAAAATAAAATTAATAATTTTACCGGTAATACCATCAAATGATTTTAAATAATTACCTAATAAATAGAATAATAGTAATAATCCTATTAAAATAATGAATGATAATAAAATAGTGGTACCCCAAATAAAATAATTTAATATGTTATTATAATAAAATATATACCAAATAATAGTGACTAAAGTTATTAAATATAATACTATAGGTAATTTATCATTAAAAGTTGAATTTAAATATATTGAAGAAAAAGTATCAGAATATAAGAAATAGACAATTAATGGACTTGCTAAAATGAATAAATCATATAAAGAATTTGAAAAAAATAAAGATTTATGATTTGAAATATAATAAAGTCCAATACCAATTGATAAAATAATAGTGTAAAAAATAATTAATTCATTCATTTATATAAATTATAAAGATTATATAAATTAATATATTATAAATTTTCCATAGTTGTTTTTTTACCATGACAATCTCTACATAATGCTACTAAATTATCAATATGGTTACTTCCTCCGTGTTCTAATCTTATTACATGATCAACTTCAAACCATGCGTTTAATTTTGATTTACAATCGTCACACTTCCAATCTTGTCTAGATGCTACAAATTTTTTTTTAGTTTCACTTACAGAGCGTTTTGTACCTTTTTTACCTGAATTAATAATACGATTTTCATAAGTACTTACCGGTAAAATGGTATTATCTTCGAAATTTTGGTTATTATATATATTTTGTTTTGACGTAAAGTCAAGAATAGGAGATATTACATTTGTAGTATCTTTATCCAAAGGTAAATATTTTAAATAATCGTTTGATACTGTCATAATTTCTTTTGCGCGCAGAGGGTTTTTTTTAAATAATATGTAAATCATTAATGTACCAAAAGTTACTCCTGCTATTTGTATATATTTTTTGTTTAATGTTAGTAACTTCATATACTTACCATCAGTATAAATATTTGCAATAATAAATCCGGCAACTAAAAATAATAAAATTTCAAATCTCATGTTAAATTATTATTAGATATTTTTAATCTTTATATGATAAAAAGATCAAACTCATTATAATTAAAATAAATGAAAATATAATATAATGTTTTTTAATATGAAATTTTTCAGCTAAATAAATCTTAGGTTGTTTGTATTTATCTCTATATTTTTGTAAAGCTTCTTCTAAACGAATATATGGTTTGTCTAATAAAATATTAACTTTATTATGTATAAAATGAACCCATCTAGTAAAAGATTCACGTTTATCTAAATAAGGTGAAACTGGATATTTATCTATTAATTTACTAAAATTATTTCCAATATCTTCATTTGGTATAAATAATGGAAAATTTTGTATTAGATCATAATATTTTTTCTTAGTTACACTGTTTGCGCTTAATGGGTAGGATTCAGAAATAGTATGTAAAAAAAACCAATAATGAGGTCCCCAAATTTCAGGATCAAAATTCATTCTATATAATTATATAAAGATACCATAATATAATTATATAGAATAATCGAATTAATGAGTGATCAATATTGTAATAATTGCGGTAAACAGGGTCATTTATATAATCAATGTAAAACGCCTATAACAAGTAATGGAGTAATATCATATAGAATAAATAATAATATTATTGAATATTTAATGATACGAAGAAGACATACATTAGGTTATATAGATTTTATGCGTGGTAAATATTCAATTAATGATAAATTTTATATAGTAAATATGATTAATCAAATGACATTAGAGGAAAAACATAAATTATTAACGTTATCATTTGAAGAATTGTGGGCTGATATTTGGGGACTAGAAACAGTATCAACACAATATAAAACTGAAGAAAATTCATCAAAAGAAAAACTTTTAAATTTAAAAACAGGTATAAATAATAGTAAACAAGTTTATACGTTACATGATTTAGTACAATTAAGTAATAAAGATTATATGTGGGGCGAAGCAGAATGGGGGTTTCCTAAAGGTCGTCGTAATTTTAAGGAAAGGGATTATGATTGTGCGATTAGAGAATATTGTGAAGAAACTGGTTACAAGAAAGATCATTTAAATATTTTACAAAATATTAGTCCTTTTGAAGAGATTTTTTCCGGTTCAAATTATAAATCTTATAAACACAAATATTTTATAGGATATATTCCTTATAATAAAACAAGTAATATAGATAAATATGAAAAAACCGAAGTAAGTCAAATGGGATGGTTTAACATCAATGATTGTTTATTAAAAATACGCGATTATAATGAAGAGAAAAAAAAGATTTTGTGTAAAATTAATGTTTTATTAGAAAATTTTCAAATTTTAAAGGTTTAATTATATAATACACCGTACTTATTACATTTACGTAATAAATATCTATCTTGTTTACAGCAAGGAGTTACATTTTTATCAAACGCTATTTCATTATATTCTTTAAAACAATTTAAATCTATTATTTTTTTACATTTAAGACATTTAAATCCATCGTTATAAATATATTGTTTGCACATATAACAAAAATTTTGTTTTGAGATTAAATTACCCATTATAATATATTTATATTAAGTATATATATATATATTATTCATGAACGACAAACCTAATAATTCTATTATAGATTCTATTTCAAAAATAGAACCCTTAAACATTGAGAATGCGCAACCTGTTAATATTAATAGTTTATTTAATTTTACTAATTCTGGTGAAGATTGTGGTCCTGGAAAACCCAGATGTAAAAAAAAAGACAATGTTAAACAACGTTGTGATACAAAAAATGCTTTAAATCCAAATGGTACTAATAAATGTTATAAAATAGTAAAAATGCCAGTAGTAACTAGTACAGCAAATACAGAATTAGAAATTATACCAACACGTAAAAAAGTATATAATATTAATTTGTTGAGAGAAAATATACCTCGAATTTTAGAATTAAAAAAAAAGAAAAGGGATGAATTAATAGAAATAAAGGATAATTTAAAAACAATATTAGGTATTAAAAATAAAGAAAAAGATAAATATTATTTTGGTGATTTAAAAGATGAATTTATTATTCAAATTATATATTTAGAAAATTTACAAAAACAACAAGAAGAAGATAGTGATTCTGAAGAAGAAGATAGCGTATCTGAAGAAGAAGATAGTGAATCTAAAGAAGAAGAAGAAAGCGACACCGAAGAAGAAAATGTTGTGGAAGAAGTTGAAGAAAATGTTCATTCTGATAAAAATATTGAGATTATTAATAATGATTTAACAGATAATGTATTATTACCTAACTTAACTACTACAAATACGATAGAAGAAAACTTATTAATGCCGCCTATAAATCCAACTGAATATAATGAATATATTTTCAATAAAGAAAAATTAGAATATAATAATGTAATTGAAGATAATTATGATTATTTGTACCCAACATTAAATGATGAAAATTTTAATATAAAAATTTCAAAAAAGAAAGAGTTTAATGATACAAGATATAATGGAAAAATTGATAATATAAAAGAAAGAGCAGAAAAAATGTGTAATTTAGATTTTGAATTATTATCTCATCAATTATTCGTAAAAAATTTTTTATCTTTTCAAACGCCTTATAATTGTATGTTATTATATCACGGTTTAGGTACGGGAAAAACATGTAGTGCTATAGGTGTTGCTGAAGAAATGAGAAATTATATGAAACAAATAAATTTACAACAAAAAATAATGATAATAGCATCACCAAATGTAAGAAATAATTTTAAATTACAATTGTTCGATGAACGAAAATTAAAATTGGAAAATGGTTTGTGGTCATTAAATACATGCATCGGAAATTCATTAATTAATGAAATAAATCCTACAGATTTACAAGGTATTCCTCGTGAAAAGGTAGTTCAACAAATTAATACACTAATAAAACAATATTACGTATTTAAAGGTTATGGAGAATTTGCAAATTATATTAAACGTAAAACAATGTTACCAAGTGAAAGTAAATTAAATAATACAGAAAAAAAAGAGTATGAATTACAAAAGATCCAATCCATTTTTAACAATAGATTAATTATAATAGACGAGGTACACAATATACGTCCTTTACAAGATAATAAAGAAACCAAAAGGTTATCTAAATTATTACCTAAAATATGCAAACATGCTAATAATTTAAGATTATTATTATTATCAGCAACACCATTGTATAACAGTTATAAAGAAATCATTTGGTTAACTAATTTGATGAATATGGTAGACAAACGTAGTACAATAACAGAAAACATGGTTTTTGATAAAGATGGGAATTTTTTACCAGAACGTACAGAAAATAATATTAAAAAAGAAGGTGGTAAAGAATTATTAAAACGTAAATTAATTGGATATATATCATACGTTCGTGGTGAAAATCCCTATTCATTTCCTTATCCAGTATATCCAAAAGATATATCAAAGACAAATTTATTAGATTATAATAATTATTATAAAAAACAAATGAATAATAAAATTATTGAAAGTCCATTAAAATACATTCCAATTTATGTAAATAAAATGTTAACATATCAAAAATCTTGTTACAATTATATAATTAATAATTTAATGAATAAAGCACAAGATGTAATCGTTGATGTAAAGGGTAAAAAAAGAAAAATTCCTACATTTGAAAATATGGAATCTTTTGGATATTATTTTTTAAGTGAACCATTACAATCATTAAATATGGTTTATCCGAACAGAGATTTTGATATATTGTCTGAAAATGATATAACCAATGCGGATAATAATGAATTAATATCTAAAATGGTTGGACAGCAAGGTTTAGAAAATTGTTTAACTTATAAAACTGAAATGATAAAAGGAGATAAAGCAAGTTTTGAAACTAAATATAATTATGAATACAAAAAAGAAACATTGGATACTTACGGAGAAATATTTAAATTAGATAAATTAAAAAATTATAGTAGTAAAATACACACTATTTGTAACAAAGTATTAAAATCGGAGGGTATTGTTATGATATATTCACAATATATCGACGGTGGAGTAGTACCAATTGCGTTAGCATTAGAAGAATTAGGTTTTACTAGATATAGTAGTGCGTCTCATAGTAAATCACTATTTAAAAAACGCAGTCCACCTATACCGCAAATAGACGCTATAACAATGAAAGTAAAGGGTGAAAAAAATGATAATTTTCAACCTGCCAAATATGTTATGATAACTGGTGATAAATCATTTTCACCAGATAACTTAGAGGATATAAAATATGTAACCTCAAATGATAATATTTATGGTGAAAAAGTGAAAGTAATATTAATAACTAAAGCGGCTAGTGAGGGTCTAGATTTTAAAAATATTAGACAAATCCATTTATTAGAACCTTGGTATAATATGAATCGCGCTGAACAAACAAAAGGACGAGCATTGCGTAACTTAAGTCATTGTAATTTACCTTTTGAAAAACGAAACGTAGAAATATATTATCATACAAGCGATACAGAAACTGATGAAGAATCTGCTGACATGTATATATATCGTTACGCTGAAAGTAAGGGTATACAAATAGGAAAAGTAACTAGACTATTAAAAGAAATTGCGGTAGATTGTATTTTAAATATAGAACAAACAAATTTCACTGTTGATAAATTATTAACTGAAATATCAAATCAAAATATAAAAATAAAAACTTCAAGTGGAATGGAAATAGATTACCAGATTGGGGATAAACCTTTTACGCATGTATGCGATTATATGGATAATTGTAGTTTTACCTGTAATCCATACTTAGATATAAAAAACGATGAAATAATTAAAAATACTTATAATGAAGAATACGCCAAAATGAATTATTCTGAAATAGTAAAAAGAGTTAGAGCATTGTTTAAAGATTATGTATTCTTTACTAGAGACGATTTAATTAATTTAATTCAAATAAATCGTAAATACCCAATTGAACATATAGATTTTGTCTTATCGCGTTTTGTAGATAATAAGAATCATTATTTAATAGATAAATATAATAGAAAAGGTTACATGATAAATAAAGGTGAATATTATACATTTCAACCAAACGAAATTAATGATGAAACAATCAGTATATTCGAACGTAGTAAACCAGTAAATTACAATCATACTCATTTAAATATTGAATATAAAACAGATGAAAAACCCCAAAAATCAGCAATAGATACAGTAAATGAAAATGAAAATATTAATACTACATACAATGATATTTTAAAGAAATTATCTGATGAAATTAATAATTATAATATTGAAAAAGATAACGCGGAACAGGTATTACTATTAGAAAATGAATTAAAACAATTAACCGTAAACAAAAATATTGCTTTGAAAAAGAAGGAAATAGTAGATTATAATTTATCAACTGGCGAATCCAATTGGTACAAACATTTAGGACGTATATATAATAATCTTATTAATGAACATTTATTAAAAGAAGATCAAGTATTTAAATATATGATATATCATTTTATGGATACTTTAACTTTAGAAGATAAATTAACCCTATTGTATAACATTTTTAAAACAGAAGAAGTAAATAAAGAAGAAACTATAATAAAAGAATACTTTAATGAAAAGATTACAGAGAATTCAATTCAACAAAACGCAATAGTTTTAGGATCAAATAATGATATTAATATTTATATTCAAGATTTAAATAGTAAAGAATGGAATAACGCCGAAAGAACAGATAAAGACGAATTACTTAATAAGTTTAAAGATATTTTTATTGTAAAAAAAGAAAATATGAATGAATCTGTAGGATTTATGTATTATATCAAAAATAAAGGCGTAACTTTTAAATATAAAAAAATGAATGTTAAAGGTACAGGATCAGTTTGTACAAACTCGGGTAAAATTGAATTAAGAGAACGTATCAATCGCATTTTAATAGACAATGAGAACACGAAGAAAGTAAATTATTCGAAGAATGATATTGAAAATATATTATTAAATGGATTATGCGTATTAATTGAAGTATTACATAGACATTATAATAAAGAAAATTCGGTGTGTTTTTTTAATTTAGAAAAAGCAATCATAAATGAGATAGCTTTGATAAAAATATAAAATTGAATTAAATTATATTAAAAGATAAATATAATTTATAGTATATAATATAATATGGCAAGTAAAAAGGATAATAAAATATACGGTGTTTATACCTCCTCAGTATTAACTGCTAATGTTCAATTGCATATAACAGAAGTAGGAGAAAATTTACAACGTAGTTTACAAAATGTAATTTCTATAAAAAATGAAGGAAAATGTATTGTAAACGGTTATATTAAACCACAATCTATAAAAATTCTTAGTTATTCTAGCGGTGTAGTAAAAGGAGAATATATAGATTTTGTAACTGTATATGAATGTATGGTTTGTCATCCTGTAGAAGGAATGTTAATGGAATGTGATACGAAAACTATAACCAAGGCAGGTATTCACGCTGAAGTGATTGACAAAGAAGGTAATGTTCCTATTACTATATTTATTGCTCGTGATCATCATTTTACCCAAAACAATTTTAATAATATTAAAGAAAATAATAAAATTACTGTCTCTATAATTGGAATTCGTTTTGAATTAAATGACCCTTATATTTGTGCGATTGCTAAATTAGTTGAAACTAAAAATCAAAATATAAATTATGACCGTACAAAAAAAGAACCTATAAGTATTATTGGTAATGAATAATAAAATGATATAAAATGTTTTCAAAGAAATAAAAAATTGAAAAAAAAGAATGTTTATTTAATTATATCAACAACACTAATATAATTAAATATGTCATCACAAAAGATTCGCACGGTAAATGGTATCCCATCCTTTATGGTAAAATTAGGAAAGGTTGGATTAGAGAATGGTAAAATTTATACTAAACTAAAGAAAGAGAAATTGCTACAGAATAAAATGCGTTCTAAAATTTATAAATCTTTAGTTAAGGAAGTAAATCGATTAGAAAAAGAAGAAAAAAAGTTAAGAAGAGAATGTAAGAAATCAATAAAGGAAGCAATTAAAATTGCGAAGAACAAGAACGTTAATAATAGTTAATTATAAGTAAAATATAGTAAGAAACTTTTTTTTATTAAATGTATTGTTTCAATTCTAATTGTTTATAATCGCGATCTGTTTGTCTAGGTAATTCTAATGGAACGACTAACGTACTTTGATCCTTCATATATTTTAAATAACTAATTAAAGAATTGTATACATTAGGAATAGCATAATCCAAAACTAGTTTATTAAGTTTAATAATTTCATCAGTAATATTATCTGTATATTCTGCGTATTGAAAAAATATACTTCTCATTATAGTTTTAACAGTATCTATATTTTGTGGTGCTATTAAATATTCTTCATTGCTTTTTTTGTAAATACCGGCGCGAATACCATTTTGAATAATTTGAATATTTTCTTTTGAAAAGAATAAATCAGATAATACTGTATTTTCAACAATACCATTAACTGCTTCTCTATATTCAGTAGTTTTATTTTTTACTTCTATGCGTTCTTGCATTTTAAATAAAACGTCAGTATTGGGTTGTTCAAGTAAATTAACTCGACCATTGATTAATAACTGTTCTTTATCTAAAATATTATTTTTTTCTATTAAATTTCCGTAATTAAGTTTAGACATTTATATAAACTTATATAAGAAATAAAAATTTAGATAATACTAAATATATTTAGTTCAAAAAATATATTATTATATAATATAATGGATTCTTATTACACTATAGTAACTATAACTGCTATCATTTTATTAGTAGGTTTATTAGTTTTCTTAGGAATTAAAATGAGTTATGAAAGTAATCAAAGTATTAAATTTCCATCTACTACACCTAATACATGTCCTGATTATTGGGATGGATTAATAACAGATGAAGGCAAACGTGTATGTGAAGTTCCAAAAAATGGAAAAAATATGGGTATTTTATTACAAACACAAGATGATACTAATAAATTAGAGGAAGTTAGAGGATATGACGCATATACAGGTACTATTGATTTTGGTTCAAATTGGACTAATTGCGAAAAGAAAGAATGGGCATTAGATAATAATGTATTATGGAAAGGTATAAGTGAACACGCAAATTGTTAAATTATATAAAATAAAAATACTATTTTATATGATTTTATTATATAGAATGAATTATTATACAACAGTTTTAAAAATAGCTCTAATATTTTTTGTAATTCTATTTGTATATTTTTGTTATTATTATCCAAGTTATCCAACAACATTTCCTCCTTATAAATCGACATGCCCTGATTATTGGAAAGCAACTAAAGTATATGATAATAAAGTATGTATACCAAATGCTAAAAATTTAGGTTCTCTAGATGAACCAATTAAAAGAAATTTTGATTGGAAATATTATATTGAAGTTAACGATTTAGACATTTCAAATGATGAAAATACAGCGTGGACTCATTATTTGCAAGTAGGTCGTAATGACAAATTAAAAGTTAAATTTAACGGATCATTTCATATTCCAGGGTATGTAGATGATTTAGATAAAGAAATGACATATGTAAATTTTAATGATGATAAATGGGATCATTCAATTAGATCTCGCGATTGTACCTATAAAGCATGGGCAAATGAAAATAATATAGAATGGGAAGGAGTTTCTAATTATAATAGATGTTATTTATAAATTAAATGATAATACGTTAGGTTCTTCTGCTAAATTATATTCAAGTTTATTTAGTAAGTAAGGATATTTAAAAATACTTCTGGTTTCTAATTCATCTTTGGGATAAAAATGTAAATATTTTTCATAAATTTCATAATTCAACATTTGAATTCTTTTAAATTTTGGTAATACGTCAGTTATATACATATTGGTCATATCAGTTAACAATTGTTTATTGTTATTTTGTTTATAATCATTCTGTAATAATACCATTCTTTCTTTTAAATCAAAAACCTCGTTTTTTAATTTAGATAATTCTTCATTTTTTTCATTATCATTTAAACTTTTTGTAATTTTATTTAATATTGTTGTGTATATTTCACTTTCAGTATTATATGCCTTCATTTGTTTATTATATAAAATTTTAGATTCTTCTTCATCTACATAACTAAAGAGAGTATCTAATTTTTGTTCTATAATAATATTTTTTATAATTTGTATTTGTTCGTAATTTTCAGATAATATAAGGTCTGATGGTGCGTATTCACCGTTATATATTTTAATATTTAATTCACATGGACTATTTATATCTCCGCAAATAGCAATATATTTATTAGTATCCTTTGTAAAAATAGTATTTACTGGTCGTTTACATTTAATACAGGGTGATTTATATGAAGATATAAGCATATTTCTTCTTCTTTTGTTTTTATTATCTTTATAAATCTGTTTTAATTTATTTCTTCTTTTTATTTCATAATTATTTTTTAGTTGAAAGTATTTGTTTAGTTTGTCATAATATTCATTTAACATACTTATACTTTCATTATTGTCATTGATAGATATTGATTCTACATTTGTATTACGATATTCAATATTTGGTGTATTTTCTGTACGGAAATCTATTAAATCATCGGGTAAATTTTCAATTACAATGATATTATTATTAGAAATATGTAATATTTTAAGATTTGGTAGATTGGTTAAATTTAATGATTGTAATTTATTATATTCACATTTCAATTCTACCAATGAAGGAGGTAAATTTTCTAAAATATCTATTTTATTATTATTAACATCCAATTCTTTTAAATTTTTTATATTAGAAACATCAATGTATGTTAAATAATTGTTATTAATAATTATTGTTGTTAGAGAACTTGGAAATGTTTCTATATTCAATAAAAGATTATCTTTACATACAAAATTGTTTAATCCATCGGGTAAATTATTTATACTAGTAATAGAACCTTGAGGTATTATAATTGTTTGAATTGACCTAAATCCATTGGTAGATAATATTGAAAAATCTAAATCACCAGATAATGATTCATTAATTTCTAGTGTTGTATTTTTTATATTCATAGTTTCTAATATATTAACTAATCGTTCTTGCGCTGTATTATCATTTAATAAAATTTTTTCTCTTTCTTGAGATACAAAATCCATATAATATATAATATATATAATCGTTTTAAAAAAAAGTGAAAAATTATTTTAATAATATGTTAAAATAATTAATATACAGGTAATGGTAAATTTACTATATTAGTATACTGGTTATCTTCTTTGTTTTGATCTTTTTCTTTAAAATATCTAATTTTAGATAATATTAAATTTTGATCTCTTTGCATTTGTTGTTGTTTTTCATATTCACTTAATTTTTTAGTTGAACAATTGTATAAAATAAAGTAAGTAATAATTATAAAACCTAAAAATATTCCCACATTTAAAGCGTAGTAATATATATTAACTCGATAATGATGACAATTTTGTAAATGATTAAATAAAAAAGATTTTGTAGATTGTTCTATTAAATTAGGGGTATTCATTTCTTCTATATTATGAATAATGATTTTAAGTATACGCTAAATAACTTAAAACTGAAATATATGATAATAAACCTAAAATAATAGATACCAACCATATAGGTATTACTGTTTTATGTTTAAAACCTACACCAAATTCCCTAAATGAACCATCTTTATTATATAATAAACTAGGTTGTATATTATGTATTAATGAAAATAGTATAAAAAACAAAAATATTGCGGTGTTTAATTTATTTTTGTATATGAAATCTTTCATTATTTATAATTATAATAGAATTATAAAAAATTATAAATCAATATTCTTAATATTAAAATTGATCATCTAAATCATCTAAATCTTCGTCTTCATTATAATAAATACCATCTGTAATATTAGTTCCTAAATTGCTAATATCATACATTTCATTTGTTTCATCATTTATATTATCGTCTCTTATATTATCATTTTCAATAATGCCTGCGTTTTCATTTTCAAAACCTTCCTTATCATAAGTTTCTTTATTATATTTATAAATATCCTTAGATAAACCTATGTTCCAACGTCCTAACTTGTATTGTTTTAATTTATCTTCTACTTCACGTTGTTCTGGTTTCATGTTGTTAAAATATTCGAATATTTTTTCTTTTTCTGCTTCACGTGATCGTGTTACTTGCTTAACTATATCATCATATGTTATATCAATCATATTTTTATTTTTAATTTCCATATTTAATAAAGCAAATAATAAATTACACACTCTAGTTTTTAATTCATTTTTATTACCCTGAACAATCTGTATTTCTTGTAAATCTATGTAATTATCTACTGTATTTTCATTTAAAAGATTATCTGAATATGTATAATTAGATTCATTATTTTGATTATTAATTTCATTTTTCTTTTCATTTTTAGTTTCTATCAATTCAATTTGTAATATGTAGTCATCGTCTGATGTTGTAATGTATTCGTGTATTACAGCATAAATACAATAAGTATATAATAAATACAATGCTTTCTTATCAAATAAACAATGGAATTTATAACTATTGTTTTCATTGTTTGTACTAATATTAGTAGACAACTCAGTATAAAGTGGAATAGATAATACAAAATTATAAATATCTTTTAATTTAATGTTGATTAATTGAAGCAATTTAACTATAGTTTTATCATTACTAAAAGGTTTTAGATTTTCAAAATATTTATCATTAAATGTAATTAAATCTGTTTTATGTCTTTCATTGAGATCCCAATGTTTGGGAATATCAATATTAAAATCTTGATTGTTTTGTAATGCGGTAGGATATATTTTACATAATGCTTGTAAACTATTTACAATAAATGTAATAAAACTATGTAATCCTTCGTTGTATAAATGACATTTATTATTAACGTCATTATCTTCTAGATTCCATTTATCTATATTTTGTAAAAACGAAATTATATTATTATACTCTTTATCATCAAAATTATTACCAAACTTTTTGAAAAATGTCATTATTTGTTTTAACATATTGGTGTTAACATTATCAAGATAATTAATTAAATTGTTTAAATTATTAGAATAAGTAGTAGATAAACTTTTGGGATTATATTCAGAAATTAATGCTTGTAATAATTGTATTAATGGAGGTTCGATTAATGTAGAATCTTGTTTATCTAAATAATCAATAATGTCAGCAAAGCGTTCTATTTGTTTGAATCTGATATTTTCTTGTTTGTTTACAATGTTTCTTTTATAAATTATTTTTAATAATTTTGTATAATCGGTAATATTATAATTTTTTCCATTTTTTTTTAAAAAGGCAATCTTTTCTTCAATACTCCATTTCGAAGAATAATTTTCTGGTTTGTTATTACAAATACTTTTTAAATAATTTGGTACAGGTAAGTCTTTATCAAAATTACAGTAATAAATAATTGCTTTATAAATATTTTCCATTAAAAGACCATTAGGTATATTTAAAGGACCATTATAGTTATTTATATTAGGAAAAAATAAAGGTGCGGTATTTATTAATTTTATATCACGTAATAATTTTGAATTATGTTTTATTTTGTTAATCATATTTAATATATTATTATCTTGTTCATTAAAATAATACATAGGATTAATAGAATTATTATTTTCATAACAACAAGCATTTTCTAAGAACGGTATAGATCCAGATGTTTTTAATAATAAATCGTTTTTTTGAATAATATTATTAATTATTTCCATGATTCCGTAACTGTGTTCTCGTTGTTTTACTTTTAATACATTTATTAATTCATGTTGTTTATTATTTCCAGATTTAATATTTTCTATAATGGTATTTTGGAAGTCTTTACTGACATTTTGTAAACGTTTTAATATAGAATATTTTACCAACGGAGGATTAAATAGTTTCCATTTACTAATAACATGTTTTGATGGAATGTCTATATCAGGGTGAATTGTTAAATATTCGCGTTTAATATCATATAAATTTTTAATATCATCCTGTTCAATCATAAAATCAATAATACTTTTTAATTTTGTAGTTAATTTGTCTTTTTTATTTTTCTTTATAGAATTCCAAGGTGATACTTGAGTATTTATTTTACTTAAAATACATGCTATATATTCTACGCTAGTTAAATCCTCTATTCCTCTTAACGGATAACCGTTAAAAGATTTTATACAATTATATACTGTTCTTTTTGTAGTTATAGTAGGAATTGATGTTTGTATTGCGATCAATGTAATAGAAGATACTATTAATATTATAATTTCATTACGATAATTTTCATAAGTAGTCATTTCCTTCTTATTTTTTAATTTATCCTTTTCTAATTTTTCATTATATCTTTGCTCACTTACTATTTTTTTGCGTATAATAAGATTAGATGTTTTAATTACAAAATCTTCTACTAATACATGATCTATGTCAAGTGTTTCTGATATTTTAACTAATATTGAATATATAAGTTCATTAGTTTCATTTTCAAATATTTTGACTTTTTTAGTGGTAGATGGTGATTGAAAAATAGTGTTTCCTAAGTCTTGTTCTAAAATATCATGTGAGGTTTTTTTAAAACCAGATTCATCGTAACCTTCATCATTGCTATAATCTATTTTTCTTAAAATAAAACCACTATATTTATCTACTATACTATCACCATCGTCGCTTAATGTACCATATTCTCTACAAATATTGTTTAATGCTGACATGTAATCATTATTCAATATAAATGCGTTTGCTAATTTATATATTGAATTAGGCATTAATTGAGTATTTGTATCTATACAATATTTCCAATTTTGATTTTCATTTAAATTATCTAATGGATCGCGACAAAAATTTTCAACAAATAAACATATATCAGTTTGTTTTTTAACAAAATCCTCTTGACCTAATATTAAATCGCGTAAATATAAATGAGGTGAAATTAATACATCTGAATCGGAAACACTTCTACCTAATTCATACGCAATATTGTTATATTTATTAATACGAATTTCATTAAGATTATTATTTCTTTTTAATTGTTTTAATAAAGTATCTATATCTATTTCTAATTTTTTATTTAGTTCATCCACTGAAAAAGAATAACGTTTACTAAACTCGTTTAATAATGTTTTTTTACTTGTGTCTAGATTTCTATTAATATTTTCATTATTATTTTCACAAATATTATTTGTAGGATTTTTAATACAATTTTGTTTTAAATTACAAAAAATAGTATTAGTGTCTATAAAATCTATAGTATTAATATCATCATCTTTTATCCAATTATCATTAAATCTTCTATAATAAAATCGTTTTGTACGCACATTTTCTTCTAATTCTATATTTTGTTTTTCTTCCTCATTTAACTCGATTTCATCTCTTTTATTAGGTAAAGTAGGTTTTATTTCTAATATAGCATAATCACCTTCTTTTACTAATTTTTTATTAGCAATTATTGTTTTAGTTAATTCTTCCGCACTTTCTTTAGATGTATTATGCTTTTGAATTAAATTCTCTTTTAAAAATGAAAAGAATACATCATTACTCATTGAGTTTTGTTCATTTTTGTATTTATCTAATATATTGTATGGTGTATCATCTAATTCTTCATCAAAATATAATTCTTTACCATTATCATTAGTTAATTTATTTATAGAATCATATTTTTTTGATAAATATCTAGTACTACAATCATTAGCAGATACTTTTTTATATTCATCATTATCAATATTAGGTTCAGAAATAATACTTAATACATTTTCCGGCGTAATTAATGATATTAAAATAGAAGAAATTATAGTATTATATAATTTACCATTATCAGATTTTAACATTTGTAATAAAGTTTCATGTGAATTCATAAATATTTGTTTATTTTTAATTAAAATACGATAATTTTGATAAAAAGAATCTGTAATACTAATATTTTTTTCATTTATTAAATGTAATATATTATTAGTTAATTCATTATCAGATTGGAGTGTTTTCTTAATATTTAAAAAATGATTGTAATTTTTTTCAAAATTAATTTTGTATTGTTGTATTTGTTCTTTTACATAAAAACGTATATCGTTATATTGTTTATAAGACAAATCACTAGTATATATAAAAAAAGGTTCTAACTTTGAAACATAATCATACAAAGACATTTTATTTGTATTATATTTCTGAACCATACTAATCAAGGACCTTGTTTTTGGAATAATAGTTTCTAAAAATTTATGGTATTTATTTTCTTCTCTAATATCGCTATCTAAAGTAAACTCATGTATGTTTGAAAATATATGTTTTTGTGTTTCTTCTTCTAAATTTTTATAATTAAATTCTTGTGATAAATCGTCTATAACATGAGGTATAATTTCATTTTTATTATTTATTATTTTTGACAACATTAATGTTGTATGATGTAAATTTGTTTTTTCTAATATATTAGTGTTTGGTAAGTTTATTTTAGAATAATTAATTACTGATTTCGGTAACATTAATAAAGATTTTATGCAAATTTCATCGTTATCAGAAAAGTTTACTCGTTTATAAATTTTTTTGCCATTGTTCAATAATTCTTCTTTTACGTATTTGTTACTCAAGTTGTATCTTTGTATTACATATTTTTCTTTATCAATATTGTTATATTTCATAACAGTACTATAAAAATCTCCTAAATTATCAATAATCGTATCGATATTCGTGTTTACATTTTTTGTTGCCAAACAATCATAGTTTATATTATTCATATTATTTGTTGTAGAAGGATTTAATACTTCATCTATTAATCGTTCCTGATGAATATAATTATATGTGTTATTCTTATATCTAGTTTGAATATCAATTAATGCTGCTGCTGGATCTAAATTTATAATATAATCACTATCATTGTTTACGATTCTTATATGATCTTGATATACCATTTTTAATTGTTTTACAACAGGAATAAACCATTTTATATTATGATCAAAATTTAAAATTCGTTCTACTAACGGTTTATAATAAGCCTGTTTCTTTTTAAAATCATATACGTTGTTATTATTGTCAAATAATGAAAAATCTTTTCGTAAGTGTTTAAATTTTTCAATTAAATTATGAATATTAGACATTACTAATTTGTTACGTTGATAATTAGGTATTGTTGATAACAACTGATCCATTAAATCGTTTATTTGTATATCTAAACTATAACGTTGTTCATTTTCTGGTATTTCTACTACTTGTTTTATTTCATCTAATTCTTCGCCAAATATAATATTTGAATTTACATACATATCATTTAATTTTTCATATATATTTTCGTCACCTTGTTCATTTTCTGGTATATTAATGATATATTCATTATTATCTGTTTGTTCCATTGACGCACTAGATATTTCTGTATCATTTAATTCTTCGTCTATTTTAGTATTCATATCTTCGTCTATTTTAGGTTCAACTAATGTATTTACACTTAATGAAGTAGGTTTTTGACGGATTATTATTTTTTCAATAGGTATATTGTTAGGTAATCCTTGATACGCAAAATCAATATAAATTATTTTTTTTTCAGGATATGTAGTTATTTCTATCATATCATCTTCAGTATCAGTAATTTCGCCAGTTATAATAACCGGTATATCACCTTGGAAATGAATATTTATCCATTTGTTTAATGTTAAATTATTTTGCTTAGCAAAACCTTTTTCTTCACTTCTATTTAATATATTCACTTGGATTATGGATTCATCGTTAAAATAATTATTTTCAGAAAACTTAAGTGTATATAATTCATTGAAATTAATATTTAATATTTCCATGTATTCTTCATTAATGTATTTTATAATAAAGGTTTTTTCATGATAATTACTGTTAGTTGGTGATATTATTTCAATTATATCTCCTAGTTCGAATACTATAAAATTTTTATCTTCAATATTATTTGAATTTATTGTATCCATTTATATATAAAAATATATATTATGTATCTAAATTATATTCATGAAAACTGATAAATTTCTAAATAATCAAATATGTTCAAAGTAATTAAAGATATAAATATTATAGATATTATGCCTAATGATTCTTTATATACAATAACGAATTATAATCAAAATAATATTGAGAATAAACATTTTATAAAACATTCTGTAAAATATTTATTTTTAAATTATGATTCTAATTATTTATGCTTTAATGATTATAAATCCAGATTGTACAAATCAGTTATTTTATCTTTTCCTGAAAATAAAATATTAAGTTATTCTCCACCTAAAACTTTGAAATTTGAATTATTTTGTATTCAAAATCAACTAACAAATACCGTTGTTATTAACGAATATATAGATGGTACTTTTTATCATTTATTTTATGATAGTCGCATAAATAAATGGGAATTAAGTTTAAAGGATTGTTTAACTTATGACAATAAAGAACGAAACCATTTTATAAATATTTTATCAGGGGGAGTAAATAATAATTTAAATAATATAGCAATATTATCTTACATACCTAAAAATGTTTCTTATTCATTTATAATATCTAATAATGAAATTTATTTAATTTCTGCGTATTATATTCATGATACACAATTAAACAATATTGAATTTATACAACAGAATACATATGAGAATTGGGGAATATTTAATGATGTAAATAGTGTTATTAAATTTCCAAAACGATATTATTTTAAAGATTATAATGATTTGTTATCTAATATTAATAATTGTAATAATTCATTAACTAATAAATTAATATTAACAAATATTAATGGTGATAGAACTACTATATCTTCGATTGAGTATAAACAACAAAAATTAACACAGCATATTCATCTTAATCTTGAATATCTATTTTTATGTTTAGAAAGAATAAAACAAACGAATCGATATTTATTTTATTTTACATCTTTGAAAAAAACTTTTATTATATTAAAAGTAAAATTAGAGCAATTTATAACATTAATTCATTATTATTATATCCAATATTATATTTTTAAAAAAAGGCAAATGCATAATTTTTATTATATACATATCAATAATATTCATAAAAATATTTATATACCATTATTAAAACATAATAAACTATGTGTTACTCGAAAAATAGTAAAAGAATATTTTTTAAATAAAAATCCTCATGAACTACAATACATTTTAAAACTCTGGTTATCAAATATAATATAATTAATTATAAATGAAAGAAATATTTTATTGTAATGGACATATATTAAATATACGAAAAATATTGAAACAAGATTTAGATTTTTTTTATTATGAAATTATGAGTTTATTAACTAGTGAAGCGCGCAATGAATTAATAGCAAATAGTTTATATGATTTTTTAAATAATGGTAATGAAATATTTTTAATTGATAATATCGATACCTCTGTAATTTTAGCTGTATGTGTAATAAGAGTCGATAACGAAAATACATTAGGTAAAATTGGTAATATAAATAGTATTAAAGTTCATAACAATTATAAAAACATAAAGTTAGAGAATACTATACTAACACATATAAACGAATACTTAAAAAATATAAATTGTATTAAAATTATTAATAATGTAAATATGTAAAAATAATATAATGAATATAATCAATATATTATTTAAATATGTTTACTTATATAATAAGTAATCCAAGTAGTAGTACAAAATAAAACTCCACCCCAAATAGTTTCAAATATTACAGGTAATAATGACCATTTGCGGAAAATGGTATAGTTAGTCAATTCAAAAACACCATAAACAAGTAGTCCAAGGATAAACGCTTCATATGGAGATCTTTTTTTTGATAAAATTATTGTATATAATCCAAATAACATAAGTAAATAAGTAATAATAAAAGAAATAGGTTTTATTTGAAGAGATTCTTTTTGAATAGTTTTAATCATAGAAGAAAAATACGAACCGACCACTGAAAAATAAATAGCATCTAAACAAAGTAAGGTAATAAGAGCAATAATATAATCCATATGCTATTATATTTAACTAGAGATAAAAATATTATAATTGACTATATACCATTCCTAATTTACTTAATTTTTGTATATATTCTGCACAATGTCCTTGATTTACAGAATTCATAGTAGATATTGGACCACGAACTTTATCAATTAATTTTAAAATTTCTTCTGAATTATTTCCCATTTTTGCTACATCATCAGCGTAGTTTTTTTTGAAGAAAAACCCCATATTACCATTATTAATTTCTTTTTGATATGGCACATAAACGATAGGATGCCACATTTTAATAACTAAAGAAGGATTCATTTTTTTAATTGTTTCAAAAGACGTTTTTGCTTTAGCTATATCTCTGTTTTCTGGATAAATATTTATAATATCGTTAATAAAATCAAAGAATAAATTATTAAAAGCACGGGTTAAAGTAGATTTATCACTCATGATATATAAAATAAAATATATTATTTATATTATTTTACTGTATTATTTATTTTGTCTAAATGCCTATATTTAATTGTGGAGGAGGTGTAGGCATATTATTACCCATACTTACTTCATCCATTCGTTTTTGCTGTAATGTATCTAAAGTAACATCTGATGATATTTTATCTGCTGTGTAAGTATCAGGTGGTGTTTCGATTAATTGTAAATCATTATCTACTGATACATAATTGTGCATATTCCGTCGTTCACTATTACCTTTAGCACTTAATTCATCTGGCGTTAAATCATAACTAGTAAAGAATTCTGATGTTATATTTGAATTACCATAATTTATTATATGATAACCTAAAGGTTCACCGTTATTATTAGTTGCTTTATTTATATTTTTTTTAATATCTTTATGATAATGTTTAACTATATCATCACCTACTATTAATTTAAATTGTTGATTTACTAATAATAAGGAAGGAACACTTTTTATATTTGGCGGTAACATTACTGTATTTCCATTTTCTAATATAATTTTAGTTTGATTTGTTGCCGGATCAATTTTACGTTTGTCAATACAAACATAACTAATTTTATTTGACAAATTACTTTTTACTAAAGTTTGTAATACATTTTTACAATGTTTACAATAATTGCTATAATATAAAATATCCATTATCTTATATTATATTTAAAAAAAGGTTTTAATAATTAAACGGAATTAATTTAAACACATGGTGTAAAGTAGTCTATTTTGAAAATAAAATATAGCATAACCTAATGCTACTGCTAAAGCGCTAAAGTAGAAATCAAAAGATTTACCTTTATATAATCCTAACCCTAATGTAGTTAATAATAGAGTAGATAAAAGGATAAATCCGATCATAGAGAGTAGTAAGAAATAGTCACAGTATTTCTTATCTAAGGGTCCGAAGAAAAGTTCGTAAAGTTCTGGCATTATAGTTTATAATAAGAAAAATATTATTATTAAATAAATTACTAAATATTCTATAAAATTGTATATAAAAATATAATAATATTTATATATAAAAATATGGACAATTCTTTAATATGGAAATTAATAGACAAATATTTTCAAGACAATCCACAGAATTTAGTAAGACACCATATAGATTCTTATAATGATTTTTTTAAAAATGGTATTTTTCAAATATTTAAAGAAAAAAATCCATTACGTATTGATACACGCTTTGATAGTAAGATTAAAGAGTATCGTTCACAGTGTATAATGTATTTTGGAGGGAGAAATGGTGATAAAATATATTTTGGTAAACCTGTTATTTATGATGATAATAATACCCATTATATGTATCCTAATGAAGCGCGTTTACGTAATATGACATACGGTATGACTATTCATTATGATATTGAAATAGATTTTATTACTATTTTAGAAGATGGCGAATCACCTGATATTGTAGGAGGTAGTGTTAATTTTAATGATAATGATGAAATTTATTTTGATGAAGAAGATATTAATATAGAAGGAGGTGCTTCGCGTAAAAATAAAAAGAGATTGAAAGATTTAACTCCAACCGACGCAGCATTATTTAGAGATGCTACTGAAAAATCATTACAAGAAGGTAATATACAACGCATTACCAAAGTATTAAATAAAGTTTATTTGGGTAAATTTCCTATTATGTTACAATCTAACCATTGTATTTTATCTGGAATTCCTAAAGATTTAAGATACAATATGGGTGAATGTAATAATGACGTTGGTGGTTATTTTATTATTGACGGTAAAGAAAAAACAGTTATACCACAAGAAAAATTTGGTGATAATATGCTATATGTTCGTAAAAATATTAAAGAAGAAGATGATGATAACACTCCTGAATATTTATATTCTGCCGAAATCAAATCAATTTCTGAAAATATTTCAAAACCTCGTCGTACATTATCTGTTAGTATTGTTGCACCTACAACTAAATTTACAAATAAAAATATTGTAGTAAATATACCAAATGTTCGTAAACCAGTACCTTTATTTATAGTGTTTAGAGCGTTAGGCATATTGAGTGACAAGGATATTATTAAAACTTGTTTATTAGATATGGATAAATACGATTCTATGATTGATTTATTTATACCATCTGTACATGATAGTAGCATTATTTTTAATCAAATATCAGCAATTAATTATATTGCTTCATTAACAAAGGGAAAAACTACAGCATATGCGTTAGAAGTATTAGCAGATTATTTTTTACCTCATGTTGGCGAAATGAACTTTAAACAAAAGGCGTACTATCTAGGTCATATAGTTTTTAAATTATTAAAAGTAACTATGGGTATAGAAGAACCTACTGATAGAGATCATTTTAAATATAAAAGAATAGAATTAGTTGGAACATTAATATATGATTTATTCAGAGAATATTATCTTATACAATTAAGAAGTATTCAAAAATCTTTTGAAGAGATTATTCGTTATAACAAAGGTATATATCAGAATAATTTAGTTGGACTTATTCAAGATAAGCATAAAGAAGTTTTTCTACAACGTGTAGTAGAAAAAGGGTTTAAGAAAGCGTTTAAAGGTAATTGGGGATCAATGACACATACAAAAAAGGTTGGAATAGTACAAGATTTAAATCGTTTATCATTTAATTCTATGATTAGTCATTTACGTAAAACTAATTTACCCTTAGACGCAAGTGTTAAAGTTGTCGGACCACGTGTATTACATAATTCACAATGGGGTTTTTTAGATCCTATTGATACACCAGATGGTGGTAATATTGGATTACATAAACATTTGTCTATATCTACTTATATTACTCAATCTTATTCTAGAAATGAATTAATAAATTGGTTACGATTAAATATTGACATGAAACTATTAGAAGATTGTGATCCTTCTTATTTGTCTACATTATCTAAGTTATTTATAAATGGTTATTGGGCAGGTTCTGTTGAAGAACCTATTGAATCAGTTGAAAAAATGAAATTATTTCGACGAAATGCTTTAATACCAATTTATACAAGTATTACTTTTAATATTAAAGAAAATACTATCTATATTTACACTGACGGTGGACGTCTATGTAGACCAATTTTTTATAAAGATTTTTATACCCAAAAAATGTCATTTGAAAATGAAAATATTTTAAATAAAATAATAGATAATAAATTTTCTTGGAATGATTTAATTACTGGATTTAATAAAAAAAATATTGATAATTTTAATCCTAATACAAACAATTTATATGAATTTAATAAATTGTACGATGTTAACAATGAAACAAATCCAGCAAAATTAAAGACTTATCTACAAAACAAGGCAATTGTTGATTATATTGATCCTAGCGAATCAGAAGATATTTTAATTGCTATACAACATGACAAAATAAATCCGAAAGATAATTATACTCATGCGGAAATACACGAATCATTAATTCTTGGAGTAATGGGAAATTTAGTTATATTCCCTGAAAATAATCCGGCGACTAGAAATTCTTTCTCTTGTGTACAAAGCAAACAAGGTTGTTCAATGTTTCATACTAATCATCAATTACGTATGGATAAAACATCAGTTGTTCTTGATTATGGACAAACACCATTAGTAAAGTCACGATATCTTGAGTACATTAATAATAATGAAAACGCTTACGGTGAAAATGTAATCGTTGCGGTTATGTGTTATACTGGATATAATGTAGAAGACGCTGTTTTAGTAAATGAAGGTTCATTACATAGAGGATTATTTAGTACTACCTATTATACTACATATGAAACTCATGAAGAAAAAAATATATCTGGTAATGATACGACTGAAATATTATTAACTAATATTGAAAATAATATATCTATAAATGGCGTTAAACCCGGTTATGATTATAATAAATTAGATGAACATGGTATTATTGAAAATAATACTCCAGTAACTGATAAAACAGTACTTATTGGTTTAACTACAGGTACTAGTACTTCTGAGAGTAAATTTGACCAATCTAAAACACCTAAAAAAGGACAGGTAGGAGTCGTGGATAATACTTTTATTACAGACGGCGATGAAGGTACTAGAATTGCTAAAGTTAGAATTCGTGAAAAACGATCACCTTGTATAGG